>Ga0182739_1004837_pt1 | contig 10915 bp, 9 predicted proteins | sample eDN5th30CBELigBY_FD_128873 | JGI IMG/M metagenome (GOLD analysis project Ga0182739, IMG submission 128873) | Enriched backyard soil microbial communities from Emeryville, California, USA - eDNA 5th pass 30_C BE-Lig BY (version 2) (version 2) | ecosystem: Environmental > Terrestrial > Soil >...
GAACCTGCGGATCGCTCCCGCGCACCTGCCGGACTCGATGCGGGTGCGGCTGCAGCGGCTGCATCCCAAGGCGAAGCTCGTCATGGGCGGCGAGGCGCTCGTGGTGCCGCTGCCCGTCGTCAACGGTGAAGCGCTGCCGGACACCGACCTGATCGCGTGGGTCGGGCAATTGCTCGACCAGTTGTGGCCGCAGCCCGAGCCCGAACCGATGCACGGCGCCGAGGCCGGCGCCGGGTCCGGCGCCGCGGCGAAAGCCGGGTCCGCGTCCGAGGCGGCGTCGGCGTGATCCCCGTCGTCGTGTCGTACGCGAGCGCGACGCCGCGACACGACGACGTGTTCGAGCGCACGCTGCGCACGCTCGCCGACTCGGCGGGACGGGCGTTGGCCGAGGCGGGGTTCGCCGCACGGTGGGTCAACGCGGCCGCTCCCGACACGCCCGCATCCGATCTGCTCGCCCACGCGCGCGGCGTTGTCATCCTCGGCGGCGCCGACGTGGACCCCGTGCACTACGGTGCCGTGCCGGAGGGCGCGCACATGGATGCGGCGGATGCGGCGGCTGATGCGTTCGAACTCGCGCTCATCCGCGGGGCGATTACGGCGGGCACGCCGCTGCTCACGATCTGCCGCGGCACGCAGCTTCTGAACGTCGCCCTCGGCGGCACACTCGTGCAGGACCTCGGCGCGGGCATCCACCGCGATCCGCGGCCGGGTGCGCCGATGCTCACGCACACCGTCGAGGTCGCTTCGGGCACGCGGCTCGCGGACGTCCTCGGTGCGGGGACGCACGAGATCCGCTCCGGACACCACCAGGCGGTCGACGTGCTCGGGGCGGGGCTCGTCGTCAGCGCGACGGCCCCCGACGGTGTCATCGAGGCGGTCGAGCTGCCCGGCACGGATGCGTGGGTCGTCGGCGTGCAGTGGCACCCCGAGGAGGCTGCCGCCGACCCCGCGCACCTGCGCGCCCTGCTCGCGGACTTCGCGCGCGCCGCCGGGTAGCACCGCCGGAGCCCGCGCCGGACGGCGAGCGTGCTTCTGGCGGACGAGAGTGTGGGGCTACACCCAACATCTCGTCCGCCAGAAGCACGCTCGGCCGCTCGCTCGCTCGGCGGCTCGCGGCTTGGCGGCTTGGCCGGGCACGGCTGGCGCGGTGCGGCGGGTCAGATGATGCCTTGGGCGAGCATCGCGTGAGCCACGCGCTCGAAGCCCGCCGAGTTGGCGCCCACAACGTAGTCGCCGGGGCGTCCGAAGCGCTCGGCCGCCTCGAACGCCGAGTCGTGAACGCTCTGCATGATCGCGCGCAGCTTGCTCTCGCTGTCGTTGAAACTCCACCGCTGACGGGCGGCGTTCTGGCTCATTTCGAGCGCGGACGTTGCGACACCGCCGGCGTTGGCCGCCTTGCCCGGTCCGAACAGCACACCCGCCTGCTGCAGGGCGTGCACGGCACCGGGGGTCGAGGGCATGTTCGCGCCCTCGGCGACCGCGCGGACGCCGTTCGCGATGAGAGTGCGCGCGTCGTCCTCGTCGAGCTCGTTCTGCGTCGCGGACGGGATCGCGACGTCGACGGCCACCGACCACGGCCGCTCACCCTCCACGAAACGGGCCGAGGGCCTGCGCGCGGCGTACTCGGAGATCCGGGTGCGGTCGACCTCCTTGACTTGGCGGAGCAGGTCGAGGTCGATCCCGGCGTCGTCGACGATGTAGCCGGACGAGTCGGACGCGGTGACGGGAGTCGCGCCGAGCTGCAGCGCCTTGGAGATCGCGTAGATCGCGACGTTGCCCGACCCGGACACGCCGACGCGCTTTCCGGCGAGGGACTCACCGTGCACCGCGAGCATCTCCTCGGCGAAGAACACGGCACCGTATCCGGTGGCCTCGGTGCGCACCTCCGCGCCGCCCCACTGCACGCCCTTGCCGGTGAACATGCCCGATTCGTGGCGGTTCGTGATCTTGCGGTACTGGCCGAAGAGGTAGCCGATCTCGCGCGAGCCCACGCCGATGTCGCCCGCGGGGACGTCGGTGTGCTCGCCGAGGTGGCGGTACAGCTCGTTCATGAACGACTGGCAGAAGCGCATGATCTCCGCGTCGGAGCGTCCGTGCGGGTCGAAGTCGCTGCCGCCCTTTGCGCCGCCGATGCCCTGGCCGGTGAGCGCGTTCTTGAAGATCTGCTCGAAGCCGAGGAACTTGATGATCGAGAGGTTGACGCTCGGGTGGAAGCGCAGACCGCCCTTGTAGGGTCCGAGGACCGATGAGAATTGCACGCGATAGCCGCGGTTGACCTGGAGGCGACCGGAGTCGTCGACCCACGGCACGCGGAAGAGGATCTGCCGCTCCGGCTCCACGATGCGCTCGAGGATCCCGCCGTCGACGAACTCCGGATGCTGCTCGAGCACGGGCACGATCGACTCGAGCACCTCGTGCACGGCCTGCTGGAACTCGGGCTCGTGCGGGTTGCGGGCGATGACCGTGTCGAACACGGGAGCGACGGATGCGGGCAGGGCAACGAGGGTCTCAGTCATGGGGGCTCTCTGGCCGGGGACGAGGCATAGCGCGGGTGTCCCAGTGGATGCGAACCTCCCCACACTAGCGGCGTCAGGAGCGGGCGCTACGCTGGCGGGGTGGCCGGCGGTCCCGTCGAGCGGGAATGTTACGACGACGAGGTCGCGGAAGATCAAGGGAGATGACGTGCAGTTCGAACACCTGGATGCGCGTCCGCGCATCGATCCGACTGCCGTGATCGCCGAGACCGCCGTCGTCTCCGGCGATGTGACGATCGGGCCCGAGTGCCAGATTCTGCACGGCGCGGTCATCACCGCCGAGGGCGGCCCGATCACGCTCGGTGCCCACGTGATCGTCATGGAGAACGCCGTGATCCGGGCGAGCTCCGCCGACCCCGTCCACATCGGCGACCACACGCTCGTCGGGCCCGGTGCCACCGTGAGCGGCGCGACGATCGGCGAAGAGGTGTTCCTCGCGACCGGGACGCGCGTGTTCAACGGCGCGCACGTCGGTGACCGCTGCGAGGTCCGGATCAACGCGACCGTGCATCTGCGCACGACGTTGCCCCCGGAGACGGTCGTGCCGATCGGCTGGGTCGCCGTCGGGGAACCGTTCGCGCTGTACTCGCCCGACCGGCACGAGGAGATCTGGGCCGCGCAGCAGGAACTCGACTTCCTCGGCTACGTCTTCGGGATCGATCGGGAGACGCCCGATCTCATGGTGCAGCTGACCGAACGATACGGCCGCAGTCTCGCGCGGCACCGCGGGGACACCCGCATCGACTGAGCGGCGACGCCCGCATATCGGCTGAGCGGCGACGAGCGCGCACGACCGGTAGGCTGGCACGCGGTGAGCCGGGAAGTCTGGTCGGCCCGTCCTCTGGACGGACTGTTCCGACCCGAACCGTAAGGCAGACATGGCAGCACTCCGCTCCGACCGTATTCCCGCATTCCTTCTTCTCCTGGCCGCCGCCATCGGCCTCGTCCTCGCGAACTCGCCGTGGGCCGAGGCGGCGCTGGCAGTGCAGCAGACGCACTTCGGGCCGCCGGGCACCGCGTTCGACCTTTCGGTGGGGCACTGGATCTCGGACGGACTGCTCGCCGTGTTCTTCTTCACGGTGGCCGTCGAGCTGCAGTACGAGCTGACGCGGGGGGAGCTGCGCAGCGCCCGCCGTGCCGTCCAGCCCGCGATCGCCGCGGCCGGGGGCGTGCTCGTGCCGATCGCCGTCTACCTGGCGATCACGACCGGGTCGCCCGCTGCCGGTGGCTGGCCGATCCCGACGGCGACCGACATCGCATTTGCGCTCGGTGTGCTCGCCGTGTTCGGGCGCGGGCTTCCCTCCGGCGTGCGCATCTTCCTGCTCGCGCTCGCGATCCTCGACGACATCGTGGGCATCGTCTTCATCGCCGTGCTCTTCGCGACCGACCTCAATCCCGCGCTCCTCGCGCTGGCGCTCGGCCCGATCGTCGGGTTCGCGATCCTGAGCCGGACGCTGGGAGACCGTTCGCGCGCGGTGACCGTCGCGATCGTGGCGGCGATGATCGTCATGGCCGTGGCGGCCTGGATGCTCGTGCTCGCCGGTGGTGTCCATGCGACGATCGCGGGTGTCGCGCTGGGACTGTCGGTCGCGCAGGGGCCGGGGATGCGCGCGAACCACGCGCTCGCTCCCTCGGTCAACGGGGGGATCCTGCCGGTCTTCGCCCTGTCGGCCGCACTCGTTCCGATCCCCGATGTGCGGCCCGCGGAGCTGTCGCCGGCGTTCTGGGGCATTCTCGTCGCGCTGCCGGTGGGCAAACTGATCGGCATCGCGGGCGCGGGATGGCTCGCGCAGCGACTGTTCGCGGGTCCCGCCGGTTCGGCGGAGCATCCGCGGCTCGCGTTCGGCGACCTGCTGGCTGCCGGGGCGCTGGGCGGCATCGGGTTCACGGTGTCGCTCCTGCTCGCCCAGCTCGCTTTCGCGGGCGACGGTCTGCTCGCCGACGAGGCGGTGCTCGGAGTGCTTGCCGGGTCGCTCATCTCGCTCGCGGCGGCCGGAGTACTCGTATCGTGGCGTGCATGGCATCACCGGCGCATCCTCCGCACGCAATAGCCTCCGACCCGTTGCGGGAGGCGGCAGACACGATGCGCGCGGTGCGCGATCGCTGCGTGTGGACGCAGCAGATCGATCACCGCGCCCTCGTCCCGTACCTGATCGAGGAGAGCCACGAACTCGTGGACGCCGTGGAGGCCGGGTCGCGGGAGGAGCTGCGCGAGGAGCTCGGCGACCTCCTGTGGCAGGTGCTGTTCCACGCCGAGATCGCCTCGCGCGATGAGGGCGACCCGTTTGACATCGATGACGTCGCGCGGGGGCTGACAGAGAAGATGGTGCGCCGGCATCCGCATGTCTTTGCCGACGCGGTCGCGACGACGCCCGAGGACGTCCTCGTGCACTGGAACGCGGCGAAGGCCGCCGAGAAGCACGAGCGGCGCAGCGTGCTCGACGGTGTCTCGCGGGCCATGCCCTCGCTCGCGTTGGCGCAGAAACTGCTCGGTAAGTCAACGGGGCTCGTCACCGCGACGGCGGGGGAGGCGGCGGAGATCGCGTCGGAGGCCGCACTCGGCGACGCGCTGCTGGGACTCGTGGGGCTCGCTCGTGCTCGAGGGTGGGACGCCGAACGCGCGCTGCGGGAACGGCTGCGGATGCTCGAGGACCAGATTCGCGATGCCGAGGCGCGTGCGTAGGTACGGGCGCGACGACTCTGGGAGACTGGGGACGTGGCATCCGTGAACCCGCCGCGCGGCATGCGCGACTTCCTCCCCGTCGACAAGGCCCGTCGTGAGCGCGTGCTCGCCGTCATCCGGGAGCGCTACCGTGCGCACGGTTTCGACGAGATCGAGACACCCGTCATGGAGGACTACGCGCGCCTGCACGCGGGCATCGGTGGCGACAACGAGAAGCTCGCGTTCACCGTGCTCAAGCGCGGACTCGATGCCGACACGGTCCGCGCCGCCGCGCAGGACCCCGTCGACGTCGCGGCCCTCGCCGACCTGGGCTTGCGCTACGACCTGACCGTGCCGCTCGCCCGCTTCTACGCGACGCACCGTGCCGAGCTGCCGACCGTGTTCCGGGCGATCCAGATGGCGCCCGTGTGGCGTGCCGAACGTCCGCAGAAGGGCCGCTACCGCCAGTTCGTCCAGTGCGACATCGACATCATCGGCGACGCGTCCTCCCGCGCGGAGGCCGAACTCGTCGTCGCGAGCCTCGACACCCTCGACGCGCTCGGCCTCGAGGGCGGCATGGTGCGCATCAACGATCGACGCGTTCTCGACTGGATGCTCGAGTCCTTCGGGTTCGCTGCGGAAGACCGACCCGGTGTCCTCATCACGATCGACAAGCTCGACAAGATCGGGCCGGACGGCGTGGTGGAAGAGCTGCGTGCTCGCGACGCGGACGCGTCCGCGGTCGACGCGCTGCGCGCCTTCCTGCTCCGGCCCCGCACCCTCGAGTACAACCCGTACGGCGAGCGGCAGATCCGTGCGGCGCTGCCGTCGGATGCTCCGGACGAGATCGTCGCGCACCTCGTCGGCATCGGGGAGGCCGTCCGCGCCGCGCGGGCCGAGGAGGTCGCGGCGTCGCCGCTTGGCGACATCCCGCTCGTGTTCGACCCGTTCCTCGTGCGGGGGATGGGGTACTACACCGGCACGATCTTCGAGCTCGCGCATCCGTCGGTCGACTACTCGCTCGGCGGCGGCGGCCGTTACGACGGCATGATCGGACGGTTCCTCGCGCAGTCGGTCCCGGCCGTCGGCTTCTCGATCGGCTTCGAGCGCATCGTCGACCTGCTGACGTCCGAGGCGGCGGATGCGGCACCCGCGGTCGTGCTCGTGCACGACCGGGACGTGCCGACCGGACAACTGCTCGCGCTGAAGTCGGCACTCGTCGCCGAGGGATCGCGGGTGCGGTTGGAACAGCGCACCAAGAACCTCAAGGCGCTGCTGGAGCGCGCCGCATCCGACGGCTACACCGCATTCGCGACCGTGTCGGCCGACACGACGCGCGCCGCGCTCGACCTCAAGCCCCTCGCCTGAGCCGGAGTCGGAGGCGGGGTCTCGATACGCCGCTGCGCGCACGCTCCCGGTCGTTGAGTCTGGATCCACCGGAGTCGGTTGTCCCGTGGGGGGGCTGCGGTGGTGAGGATCTCGATACGCGCCTGCGGGCGCTACTCGATCACCGGTGGGCGGGTGGGCGTCTGGGTGGGAAACGACGCCGGAACGTCACGGGGACGTCGGGATCCGTTCACCTCGGCGAGGTTGGCTGGGCGCATGCGCGGCGTCGTGATCGGGGTTGTCGCCGCGGCGGCGGGCGCGGGCACCGCATTGCTCGCGGCGCGCGCCGTGCTCACGCGTCAGGCGGCGATCGCCCGCCGACGCATCGGCAAGCCGCTCGGCGAGGACGCGATCGACGCGGACCGCGTCTGGCGGCGACGGTACGAGACGGATGCGCTCGACCTCCTGCTCCTGGGCGACTCGATCGCCGCCGGCCTCGGCGCGGCCAAACGGAAAGAGACACTCGGTGCTCGGCTCGCGAAGGGCCTCGGCCGCGCTACCCGCAGACCCGTGCGTCTGCGCACCGCCGCGATCGTGGGCTCGGAGTCCTCCGCGCTCGCTGCGCAGCTCGAGAGCCTGCCCGAGGACTATCGCCCGCACCTCGCGGTCGTCATCGTCGGCGGCAACGACATCACGCACCGGGTTCCCGTCAGCACCTCCGTCGCCCATCTCGAGGCGGCGATCTCCGACCTCCACACGCGGGGAGCAGGCGTCGTCGTCGGAACGTGCCCCGACCTCGGCGCGATCCGACCCGTGCCGCAGCCGCTGCGCAGTCTCGGTGCGCGTCTCTCACGCCAACTCGCTGATGCGCAGGCGCGCGCCGCGGAACGGCTCGGCGCACGGCCCGTTTCGCTGCGCCGCGCGGTCGGGCCGTTCTTCGTGACGCAGCCCGACGAGATGTTCAGCCTCGACCGGTTCCACCCGAGCGCGCTCGGCTACCGTCGCACCGCCGAGGCGCTGCTCCCTGCGCTCCTCGCCGAACTCGACGACCGCAACGAAGCAGACGACAGCAACGAACCAGACGACCGCGACGAACCAGACGAACTCACTGCGCTGACTGCGTGACGCGCTTCTTCTGACGCACGTAGACCTCGCGGCGCACTCTCGCGACGACGTCGCCTCCCGCATCCACGATCTCGGTCTCGAACCACTCGAGCACCTTCGCCCCGCCCTCGGCCCGTTCGCGCAGTTCCTGCGCCTTCTCGCGCGACACGGCGAAGTGTGCCGTCAGCACGCCGCGGCCGGGTTTGACGAACTCGATCTCGCCGCGCGTGTCCCACACGACGTAATCGCGGCCGAGCTGGTGCATGACGAGCATGAAGAAGTACGGATCGGTCATGGCCGACATCGCCCCGCCGAACGCCGTCTTGACGTAGTTGCGGGTGATGAGGTTGACGTGCAGTTGGACCGTCGCGCTCGTCCAGTCGCCGGCGATGCGGCGGACGCGGATGCCGCTCCACAGGTTCGGTGCCCACAGGCTCATGCCGATCGCGAGTCGTCGAGGCGTGATGCGCATGCGTCCATCGTGCCGGATGCCCCATCCATCGCCGGATCGATTGTCGATCGCTGACAAACGGGCTGACAAACTGGAGGGCGGGCTCACTCCGACGAGCCCGCACGGGCCCGCACCGAGGAGCAATGCGCATGACTTTCCGTTCCGACCTCCGCCGTGCTCGCACCGCGTTCTGGTGGGTCGGCGTGATCGTGCCGCTCACGATGCTCGTCCTGTCGACGACGGTCGTCCTGGCCTGGTGGCCCGACCTGCCCGACCCCGTCGCGATCCACTGGTCGGGATCCGCGCCCGACGGGTTCGCCCCGAAGCCGCTCGTGCTCCTGCCGAACCTCATCGGTGCGGGTCTCGTCGTGCTCTTCGCCGCCCTCGCCCTGTTCGCCCATCGGCTGCCGCGCGAGATGCTCAGCGGAAGCGGGGGAGTGATCAGCGACACCGACGGCACCCCGCAGTGGTCGCTCACGGCACGGTTCCTCGGTGCCACGAGCCTCGGCCTTGCCGCCATGATGGGGTTCCTCACCGTCGTCTCCGCACTCCTGCAGCGCGGACTGGCGGACGCGAAGGATGCGGGAGACATCGGCCCGTGGGCGTTCGCGGGGTTCGGCCTGCTCGTCGGCCTCGCCGTCGTCGGCTGGTTCCTGCAGCCACGCGTCGCGCCCACGCCGGTCACACCCGCAGCGGTTGCCCCCGCAGTCGCGGGCGACGCGTGGTCGGGCACGGTCACGATGGCGCGCTCCGGACTGATCGTGCTCGGCGTCGCGATGCTCGTGCTCGTCGCCGCGACGGTGTTCACGATCGCGGCGGGCGACGCCGCGGCGGCATCCTGGATCCTCGTGGCCGTCACTGTCGGGATGCTGCTCATCATCGCGTCGTCGATCGTGTTCCGTGTCCGGATCGACGCGGGAGGACTGCGTGTGCGCTCGCTGCTCGGCTGGCCGAGCACCCGCATCCGGCTCGACGAGATCGCCCAGGTCGGCACCGTGCAGGTCGATCCGTTCGCCGAGTTCGGCGGCTGGGGCTGGCGCCTCGGTCTCGACGGGAGAAGCGGCGTCGTCATGCGCAAAGGCGGGGCGCTGCAGATCACGCGCACGAACGGTCGTGTCTTCGTCGTGACGGTCGACGCCGCCGCGGAGGCTGCGGGCATCCTCGAAGGACTGCGCACACGGCGACCCCACTGACGTGGGCGGCGGCAACTGGTAGCGTTCCCGCATCCCCAATGATCGTCGACGCCCGGACGAGGAGGTCCGCATGGCCACGACAGACCCCCCGCGCCCCGCTGCCGGCTCAGCGCCACCCCGCGAGCAGTGGACCGGCCAGGTCGGATTCATCCTCGCCGCGATCGGCTCGGCCGTCGGACTGGGCAACATCTGGCGCTTCCCCGGCGTCGCGTACGAAAACGGTGGGGGAGCGTTCCTCATCCCGTACCTCGTGGCGCTGCTGACCGCGGGCATCCCGATTCTGTTCCTCGACTACGCGATCGGACACCGCTTCCGCGGTTCCGCGCCCACGGCGCTGCGGCGGCTGGGCGGTCCGCGGGCGCGCTGGATGGAGTCGCTCGGCTGGTTCCAGGCCGCGATCGCGTTCGTGATCGGCCTCTACTACACGGTCGTCATCGCGTGGGCGCTGAGCTTCTTCGTGTTCTCGTTCGACCTGCGCTGGGGCGACGATCCGGCCACCTTCTTCCAGGCCGACTACCTGCAGATCGCCGACCCGGGCTTCAGCCTTGACTTCGTCCCGGGCGTGCTGATTCCGCTCGTGCTGGTGTGGGTCGCGGTCATCGTCGTGCTCGCGGCGGGTGTCGCGAAGGGGCTGCAGCGCACCAACGTGATCGCGCTCCCGGTGCTCGCGATCGCCTTCCTCGTGCTCGTCGTGCGCGCGCTGTTCCTGGACGGCGCAGCCGAAGGCCTCAACGCCCTGTTCACCCCCGACTGGGCGGCACTCGGCGATCCGAACGTGTGGATCGCCGCCTACAGTCAGATCTTCTTCTCGCTCTCGATCGCGTTCGGGATCATGGTCACCTATGCCTCGTACCGTCGTCGGCGCTCGAACCTGACTACTCCCGGCCTCGTCGTCGCCTTCTCGAACTCGTCCTTCGAGATCCTCGCGGGCATCGGCGTGTTCGCGACGCTCGGGTTCTTCGCGTTCCAGCAGAACATCGCGGTGGCCGAGTTGGAAGGGCTGACGGGCGTCACGCTGTCGTTCGTCACGTTCCCGGCGATCGTGTCGCAGATGCCCGGCGGACCGATCTTCGGATGCTTGTTCTTCGGCTCGCTCACACTTGCGGGCTTCACGTCGCTCATCTCCGTCCTGCAGGTCGTCTCGGCCGCGATCCAGGAGAAATTCGCGCTCTCCACGAGAGCGGCGGCCGTCGGGGTCGGCATCGTCTCGGCCGTCATCTCGGTGTTCCTGTTCGCCACGACGACGGGACTTCTCGCCCTCGACGTCATCGATCAGTGGGCGAACAACATCGGCATCGTCGCCTCGGCCGTGCTCACGACCGTGCTGGTGATCTGGGTGCTCCGGCGCGGTCCGGAGTTGCGCTATCACCTGAACGCGTTGTCGACGTTCCGAGTGGGCGGTGTCTGGATCGGCCTCGTCGGTGTCCTCAGTCCGATCGTGCTGGCGTGGATGCTCGTGTCCCGCATCGTCGTACTTGTCACGGAGGGGTACGGCGACCTGCCCGCCTGGTACCTCGGCGTGTTCGGGTGGGGTGCGATCGCCTTCGCCGTGCTGGGCGCCGTGATCGTGACGTCCCTGCGATGGCGCCGATCGCCTGACGACTTCACTCCGTGGCCGCCGTTCCCGCCCGCGGATGCGCCGGCA
>Ga0182739_1004838_pt1 | contig 10914 bp, 10 predicted proteins | sample eDN5th30CBELigBY_FD_128873 | JGI IMG/M metagenome (GOLD analysis project Ga0182739, IMG submission 128873) | Enriched backyard soil microbial communities from Emeryville, California, USA - eDNA 5th pass 30_C BE-Lig BY (version 2) (version 2) | ecosystem: Environmental > Terrestrial > Soil >...
ACTTTTTTTCTAATCAGCAATTCACGCTGCCACTGTTTCGCCTATCCTGAGCCGCCGCCTAAGATAAAGAGATGTCAAAACCGAACAGCTTGGGCCGGCTGGAACTGACGGCGTTCCTGAGCGGCGCTGCTGTGATGGTCTTTGAGATCACGGGCTCCCGTGTGTTAGCCCCCTATCTGGGCACTTCGCTCTTCGTCTGGACCACATTGATCGGCGTGATCATGGCCAGCCTCAGCTTAGGGTACTGGTGGGGCGGGCGACTGGCGGATCGCGAACCAAGCTATGCGAGACTAGGCGCCATTCTGGTAATCGCTGGAGGCTTGGCGCTCTTTACTGCTGTCGCACAACAATCTGTGCTGAGCGGGTTGCAGCAGATCCAATTGGAGCTGAGACTGACCGCCCTGGCGGCCACATTGGTGCTGTTCGCCCCAGCAAGCGTTTTGCTTGGCATGGTGACGCCGTACGTGGCTCGTCTGAAGCTACAGAGTATTGAGACGGCTGGCGCGCATGTTGGACGCCTCTACGCCATATCCACTGCCGGAAGCATCGTGGGAACCTTCGCCGCGGGCTACTTTCTGATGGCGTACCTTGGCACCTCGCGCATTCTCTATCTGGTGGCGATCTCCCTGATTGTGCTTTCGCTAGTCGTCTCTGCCCAGTGGCGTATTGTGGAGCGCAGCGCACTGATCGTCTTCGCCATACTCGCGGGCTTGCTGGGGGAATACGAACGGGTTGCCAGAGCGGAAGCTGGGCTGTTGGACTTGGACACGTCCTATCAGCGCGTGTTTGTCATCGATACCACGGATAAGGAAACCGGTAGGCCGGTACGCATTCTTCGTTCCGAGGATGAGAACACACAGTCCGCCATCTTTCTGGACTCTGAGGAACCTGTCGGCGACTACTTGCGCTGTTTCACCAAGGTTCTCGACTCCGCTGGTCTGAACAACGGCGAGACCGCATCGCAGATGTTGATGATCGGCGCAGCGGGTTATGCCTATCCGCGCTATCTGCTCCAGCAGATACCAGGGATGCACATGGACGTCGTGGAAATCGACCCTGCCATGACTGAGATTGCCACCCAATTTTTCCAACTGCAGCCGACGAAGCGCATGCAGCTCTTTCACGAGGACGGTCGTACCTTCGTCAACCGAAGCGGCAGTCTTTATGACATCGCATTCATTGACGCCTTCCAAACCCGCGTGCCACCTTTTCAGTTGCTGACCGTGGAGTTTGTGCAGCGGCTCGCTGATCGTCTGCACGATAGGGGATCGATTGCGTTGAACCTGATTGCAACGCCGGGCGACCGCCATAACGGGCTTGCCGCGGCCATTGCCAGCACGTACCGCAAAGTGCTGCCCCATGTGAGCATGATGCAGGTGGATGGCTCGCGACCCCTTGATGAGAGGCAGAACTTGGTGCTGTGGGCGTCCAAAGCACCCATTCCCGCGCCAAGCGATTCGACTGCGCGGAAAGGGCCTTGCGCCATTCTTGATGCAGCCGATCTGCAGGGCTTGGTGCTGACAGACGACTTTGCACCTGTGGAACAGCTTGTCGACTAAGGACTATGCCTTTGGCAGACTGGCCGGATCGTCATAGACTTCGTGCAGCACCATTTTGAGGTCTTCCCACGCAAGCCGTTTGGCTTCCTGATTGTAAGCACGCAGCAGGAAGGAGGGGTGGTAAGTGACCATCACGGGAATGTCCCGCCACTTCTGCCAATTCCCGCGTAGGTTGCCCATCTTTTCCTTCGTATCCAGCAAGGCCTGCGCTGCGGTTGCCCCCAACACACAGATGGCTTTGGGTTGCAGCACGGCGAGCTGCCGATAGAGGAACTGCCCGCAGATTTCCATCTCGTCGTTTTCCGGCTTGCGGTTATTCGGAGGCCGACATTTGACGACATTGCAGATGTAGACGTCCTGACGACGGATAGAAATACCTTCCCGCTCGGCAGTGCCTTCAATCATCTTGGTGAGCAACTGGCCAGCGCGCCCCACAAAGGGAAGTCCACTTTGATCTTCATCTTCACCGGGGCCTTCGCCCACGAAGACCAGCTTGGCTTGTTCGTTGCCGGAGCCAAAGACAATCTTGTTCCGGTCACGGCAAAGGCGGCAGCGCTTACAGTCGCCGATATCCTCACGGATTCGCGCGAGGCTGTCTTCACCGGGGGCTATTCCGATCGCATCATACATATTGGGGGGAGTCGTCAGCATGGGCTCGTTCACGGCTGCGGGCGGTGTGGGCTGGACTGGAGGCGCACCCGCGCTCGGCAGTCCGACGGAACGCAGCGAGAGCGATGCCCCACCCGGATCAGATGCACCAGCCGCAGAAATTGGATTGCCCGCCGAAGGCCTCGGCGTCGAAGTTCCGGGCGTCGAAGGTATTGACGTCGATGGTGTGGGTGTCGAAGTCGCAGCAGCAGGCGCAGCGTTTGGTAGTGACGAGCCTGGAGATGACGCAGCTGGACGCGTAGCCGATGACCACGATCCCAAACCTGCTGGGGAGGAGAGACTCGCCGGAGAAGGTGGGCCACCTACCGATGGCAAGGGGGACCTTGGCGTAAAGGACGGTGCGCCCTGACTTGGTTTGGCGATCGCAGGCGGCGCGGACGCCTGCCGCGCTGGCGCGGATGATGCCGGGGGCACTGATCCACGAGTTGACGACGCCGATGGCGAAGCTGATGCCGAGGAGGGGCTAACACCTGCGGTGGGCTTCTGTTCGCTGGCGCGCACAATTTCGGCGAGCGTATTCAGCCCTTCAGGCAGGTGCAGGGTATCCAGACCAAGATCCTGGAAGTATTCCAGTTCGCGAATGAGCTCCTCTGGGGTCATCAAGCTTCCCGCAATCGGAGACGCAGGCGTAGCGTCTCATCCAGTATTCGATCAGCAATGATCTTTTTGGAGGCTTTGGGAACCTCCACCACATCGCCGCGGCGGTTCACCACAACTACCTCATTGTCATTCGACTCAAACCCAACGCCAGAACCGCCCACCAAGTTGCCCACAACCATGTCGCAGTTCTTGGTTTCCATTTTGCGGCGGGCTTCCTTCACCAGATTCTGTGTTTCGGCCGCGAAACCAACCAGCAGACGGTCACCCTTCACTGCACCGATCTCGGCGAGGATGTCGGGCGTGGGGCTCAACTCCATGGAAAAGCGGGCCGCGGTCTTCTTGATCTTCTGGTCTGGCACCTGATCGACATGGAAGTCGGCCACGGCTGCCGCTTTGATGATGATAGAAGACTCCTGCATGCGAGCCATCACGGCGTCTCGCATTTCCCTAGCCGTGCGCACGTGCACGACATCCATACCCTGAGGCGCGGGCAGTTCCACCGGGCCACTGACAAGAATGACCTTCGCGCCCCGGTCACGGGCTTTTTCCGCCAGTGCGTACCCCATCTTGCCGCTGGAACGGTTGGAGATATAACGCACGGGGTCCAGAGGTTCCTGCGTGGGGCCGGCGGTAATCAATACCACTTCGCCTGCGAAGTCCCTGCGCGGATTCGCAATGGCATCGACGGCGGCTAGAACACAATCGGGGTCGGCCAGACGCCCGGCGCCTACCATGCCACACGCGAGATAGCCGCTTCCGGGCTCCACGATGACGTGTCCGCGATCAGCGAGGGTAGCCAGGTTCTGGCGAGTCGCTGGATGCTCCCACATGTTGGTATTCATGGCGGGCGCCAGGATAACAGGGCCCTTGAAGGCGAGATAGAGCGTGCTTAAAAAGTCGTTCGCGATGCCGTGTGCGAAACGAGCCAGGACATCGGCGGTGGCGGGGACGACCAAGAGAAGATCATTATCCTGGGCGACACGGATGTGTTCGATGGCGCTCGATAGCACTTCTTCGCTGCCGCCATCGGTGAAGAGACCCGTGATGACTTTCCGCCCGGTGAGGGCTGCGAAAGTCAGCGGTTGGATGAACTCCTGCGCACCACTGGTGAGCACCACTTCCACTGCATGCCCACGATCCATCAGGCGCCGCGTCAGTTCCGCAGCTTTGTACGCGGCGATGCCGCCCGACACTCCTAGCGCGATGTTCATAGCACCTCAAAACGGCCGAAGAAGTCCCGGTTAGAAATGATATCGCCGCGCTGAACGCGCGGCGATATCGGAAAATCTGGCTATCCGGGAAGAAACTACCGGACGGGGGAACTAGCCCATCATGGAGGCGCGCGCTTCGGCGTCGAGAACTTCGTATTCCACCAAACCACGGCGTACTTCTTCCATGGCGACGGCGGTGGGTTTGCTGGTAGCGGAAAGCAAGTAAGGACGAGCCCCTGCCTGCAACTGGCGGGCACGCCGCGCAGCTACGGTGATGTAACGGAAACGGCTTCGCTCCGGATCATCCGGAATCGAGGTGGCCTGGGCTTTCGTGACGCGGTATTGGCGAGTGCTCATGGGGATTTCCAGTGCTGACGACGGAATTTGCCCGAAAGGGACAAAGCGCCAGCTAACTAATTATTGTACAACACCTTGCAAAGAACTACAGGGATGCTGAGGACGGGGCATTGGCCTACAGAGAAGCCTGACCGGAAACGGAAAGGGCCCGGCGCGAGCGCCGGGCCCCTTGGTTGTGTGCCTGTTTTACGAAACGAAGCCAGACTCTACGAAACGAACCTGGCTTCGTTCAGCTTTTGCCTAGTTGACCAGGACAATGCGAACGGTATCGACACTGTAGGCGCCGTAGGAATCGGTCACCGTCAGTTCGAAGGTCACGGTCGCATCCGATCCGCCGTAAATGAATCCGGTCGGAGTCGGGGACTCAGGGTTGATGACGCGGGCGGCGGGATTGCCGATGACGCGCCAGCTATAGGTCAGCGGGTTGCCGTCCGGATCGGAAGAGCCGGTGCCATCCAACGGGAACATGACATCGTTCACCGTGCGATCTGGGCCAGCGTTGGCAACCGGAGGACGATTGCCGCCGGGTCCACCTGTACCGCCGTCAGATCCGCCAACCTGCACCACGACCACGGCGCTGGCATTGTTTACCGGGCCGTAGGCGATCAGGGTGTAGCTGGCACCCGCTGTCGGGGTTACCTGCCGGGTTCCGCTTGCTTCCACGGTGCCGATGCCGGTGATGACGACTTCCGTCGCACCCTCGGTCTGCCAGCTGAGCGTAACCGGAGTGTTGGGCTCCGTCACACCGGAAGGCGTGGCCTGGAAGTTCACGATCTTCACCAGAGACTGTACCGACACAACAACCTGAGCAGTCGCCTGCCCATTGGCATTGCGCGCGGTCAGTACGTAGGTGGTGGTGGTCTGCGGGCTGACACCCGAAGTGCCCGTGCGTTCCACAACACCGATGGTGCTGATGGAAACTTCGGTAGCATTTTCCACTTCCCACATCAGGGTCGATTGGCCACCCGCGGCGATCTGCGGGTTGCTAGCCGCGAAGCGCAGGATGCGCGGAGCGGCAGCGCTGCCAACCGTCACAGTAACGGAGCTCTGCACCGATGCCGTGCCCTTGGTTGCGGTCAACACATAGGTGGTGGTTTGCGTCGGGCTAACCACGCGGCTGCCAGAAGCTTCCACACCGCCGACTTCCGTAATGGTTACCGACTCGGCGCCTTCAGCAATCCAGGAAAGCGTGGTGCTCTCACCAGGACCAACGTTCATCGGCGAAGCCTCAAAACGGGTGATGCGGAGACCACCATTGCCACCGCCATTGTTGCCGCCACCCAACTGCTGGGTGCTGATGGTGGCACGAGATACCGCGCTAGCTCCACCCGGATCCATAACGGTCAGGCGGAAGACGTAGGTTTTGTTTTCTTCTGCAGTGAAGGTGGCGCGGCTGGTGTTGATGCCAGAGAGCGCAACGGTGGGACCAGAGATCTGTTCCCAGCGGAAGGTGAGCTGGTCACCATCCGGATCGTAGGAAGCACTGCCATCCAGAACGAACTGACCGGCAGCGACGCCAAGGCGATCACCACCCGCGTCCGCGATGGGAGGCGTGTTACCCGTGCGCACTTCCCGCGTGACCATTTCATAACGGACACGGGGAATATCAACCGGCACTGGACCATCGGCGGCAGCGTAATCCTTGGGACGCAGCCAGCTGCCAAAGAGAAGACCGACGGCAACGCGACCGTAGTTGCTTTGGCCGACCAGGGTTTCATTCACACCGCCTTCGACGGTGAATGCAACCTTGCGATTGAAGGGCTGCACCAGGCGGCCCATGCCACCCATCTTGTTTTCACCGTATTTGCGGAAGAGCGTGCCCACGTTACCTTCCACATAGGCGTCACCCCAGAGGCCAACCTGTCCGGAGAAACCGAACTGGTCAACGGCCACGGCATAGGTATCGAGACGGCGGACGTTGTTGATGCTCTGGGAGGCAACCAATTGTTCTGAGAGGAATGCCTTAGTACCGAAAGCGCCAACGCGGCCACGTCCAAACACATAATCCAAGGTTCCCGAAGCCTGGCCCAAAGTGGCGCCGGCGCCGAGATCGCGGAAGTTTACGTGCTTGAAGCTGGAGAACATACCCAACTGCAAGGGACCGCCACGGCCGACCAAACCGATATCGAACTGGCCTTCCTGACGATCTTTCCAGTAGAAGTACTCGCCTTCACTCTGGAGGGCAAAGGTTTTATTGAAGGCATTGAAGTAGCGCGCGCGACCGTTAAAGGTCAGGTTCCCATCTGGGGTGCGCGGACCGAAGTTCAAGCCGAGCAGGGCAAACTTGTTGCCATCATGACCACCGTAGATCGCGCGATCTTTGTCGCGGTCGGCGTCGATGAGTTCTTTGGTAGCCCGGGCAATTTCCTGCGGTTGCGGGATGTTCTGCCCCATGCGGCGCGCCAACTCGTCCTGGTTACCTTTCAGGGCATCCAGTTCGGTGCGCAGCTTGTCATTTTCGTTCTTCAGACCGGAGAGCGCGGCGAGAATATCGTCGAGCTTATCGAGCCGCTTCAAGATTTCGCTACAGCATTCTTCCTGCTTGCGGAGAAGTTCCTGCAAAGCCGAGATGCTGTCGCCCACACCACCGGCGGCAACAATGTTGCCATTGCCATCGCGGAGGGTCATCACAACGCGGCGGTTAATGAAACGTCCTTCGGCGCTGGTGTTGGCGGCCTTGGGATCGTTCTTGCTATGGCTGCTCGTGGAGATTTGAGCAGCACCCGCACCATACTTTGCAAGGAAGTCCTTTACCGTATTGGCACGCTGCAAGGCGAGCTTCTGGTTATACGCAACAGAACCTTTGGAATCCGTATGACCTTCAAGCGAGAGCTTGTAGGTTGGATTCTGCTTCAACAGTTCCGCCAACCGGAGAAGACTAGGGTACCCATCACTCAGAACAGCGGAGTCAAATTCAAAGTTGATCTCCTCCCAGTCCTTCGGTGATGCGTCCGTGGTCAACCCCTGACCAAACAACGAAGTTCCTGCGCTCAGAATAAGAGCGCAAAGTAACGACGTAATCCATCGCATTCCGCGAATCGGTTTCATTTGATTCCGGTCCCTCCCAAAGCCTCAAGGTCCAGCTGCCACACAGCCCAAGCAGAGGACAATCCGGAAAGATTGCCCCAAATGAGCAGGTGGTCAAACTGGCCGCCGTAAAGTTGAAATTCCTCGAATAGACCCAGGCCACAGAGGTTAACCACCTCTGGACCTCAGAGGAATAGTGGCATTCCCGAGCCGAAGCGTTTCACGCTAAATCGTCTTTTGAGACTAAAACATAGCCCCGGGACGGTAGCGTCGCTCATCAGACACCACTTCATTTGATAAGCCCACCCCTACTCTGTATAGACAAGGTGCGCGCTTGTTACATATTACCGCAAACAGAAGAAAATGATGGCTTTAAAGTCATTGGGCATGAGCCAGAATTTACATGCTGATAGGCGGATGGTATCTTTGAGTCTAGGTTCGGCAGACAGGTAGTCGCTCAGCGGGCTTGCCCCGCTGGGAGGAAAGTCCGGTCTCCATAGGGCGACGCGCCGGTTAACGACCGGGGGCTGCGCTTCAAGGCGTAAGCTACGGCAAGTGCCACAGAAAAGATACCGCCAAGGCTTTTTGGAGCCGTGGTAAGGGTGAAATGGTGCGGTAAGAGCGCACCGCGGTCCAAGTAATTGGACTGGCAGGGTAAACCCCGCGCGGAGCAAGGCCAAATAGGGGAGGATGAGGTGGCCCGCCTCGTTCGCACTCCCGGGTAGGCTGCTAGAGGTCGGCAGTAATGCCGATCCCAGAGGAATGACTACCACGCAGGCTGGCGACAGCATGCGCACAGAAACCGGCTTATCGTCTGCTGAGCTTCATTATTTTCAGTCATCTACAGGGAACCCCAGCACCCGGCAAGCCTTCAACGGGGCTACGGTGTCTGGGCTTCCTGTGCCGTTTCGTTGATGCCATCGGCGGCCATTTGCTAACCTTTGATGTTGGGGAGCGCGTGTTCACGCGTGCTGGGCGCCCCGCCTAAACGCCAGATTCCTTCCGGATTTTCGACCTCCGGACCAGCCAAGCAGGCAATAAACGCACAATCGAGGGAACCGTTATGTCGGGACATAATAAGTGGTCCACTATCAAGCACAAGAAGGCAGCCGCTGACTCAAAGCGGGGCAAGGTCTTCACTCGCCTGATTAAGGAAATCATGATCGCAGCGCGAAGCGGAGGCGATCCCGACATGAACCCGCGGCTGCGTACTGCCGTGGTGGCGGCGAAGGCTGTAAGTATGCCCGCAGACAACATCAAACGTGCCATCATGCGCGGCACGGGCGAGTTGGAGGGCGGCCAGATTGATGAAATCACCTTCGAGGGATACACGCCCGGGGGCGCGGCGATCTTGATTGAGGTGGCCACCGATAACCGCAACCGCACCGTCAGCGAAGTGCGCCATATTTTCTCCAAGAACGGTGGCAATATGGGCGAAGTGGGCAGCGTGGCTTGGATGTTTGACCGGAAGAGCCAGATTTACGTCAATGAGTCTTTGATTGCCGAAGACAAACTGATGGAGCTTGTTCTGGAAGCAGGCGCGGAAGATTTGCAGACCAGCGATGGTGTCTTTGAAGTGCTGAGCTCACCGGACGCCCACAACGCCGTGCTTGCTGCGCTGGAAGCTGCTGGTATCGCCGTGGAAGAAAGCTCGATTGCCATGGTTCCGAAGAACACGGTTACGCTCGAAGGAAAGAACGCTTCGGCAACGATGAAGATGCTGGACATTCTGGATGATCATGATGACGTGCAGAATGTGTACGCCAACTACGACATTGATGACGCCGAAATGGAACGAATCAACTCCTAGTCGTTTGAAGGCAAGGCAGCACTGCTCCAACGCAGGCGCCTTGCCTTCCCCAACACCCGCGCCATGCGCATTTTAGGTATCGATTGCGGATCTATACGGACGGGAGTGGGCATCATCGAAAGCGATGGCATGCGTCACTCCCTGATCTATACCGGCACGATCCAGACCAACACCGCCAAGCCCTTTGCGGAACGCCTCCGCGTCATTCACGAAAACATTCTGCAGGTAGTCACCACCCATCAGCCGGAAACAGCGGCAGTGGAAGAGGTGTTCAACCACGCCAACGTACAAAGCGCGCTGAAGCTGGCACATGTACGCGGCGTCGCTATGCTAGCCATCGCGCAGGCGGGAATTCCCTGTAACGAGTACAGCCCCAATGCCATCAAGTTGAGTGTGGTAGGGTATGGCAAGGCTCAAAAGCACCAGGTGCAGTTAATGGTGCAAACATTGTTACGCCTGCCAGAGGCGCTGGCTTCGGAAGATGCCGCGGATGCCTTGGCTGCGGCGATTTGCTGTGCGAACCACCAGGGATTCCAGAACAAGTTCCGAAAATCATGACTCGCAGGCACGCCCTCTTCTCCCTCGTTGCCGTCTTGCTGGCGGTTCTACTATTCCCTGCCCCAGCGGCGTCTGCGCAAACAGCCGGAGATTCGGCGGCAGCCAAGTTCATTTACTCGAAGGACTTCCCCGGTAGCCAGCCCGCGTTCCAACAACTAACCGTCAACCCCGACGGCAGCGCCGTCTACCAGGAAGCCAAAGACGACCCCACTCCCGTAGAGTTCCAGTTGCCGCCCAAGACAACCACCGAAATTTTCAGTCTGGCTGAGCAGATGCAGTATTTCGGCTACAAGCTGGAATCGGATTTAAAGATTGCCCGCATGGGCCAGAAGACCTTCCGGTATGAGGGGAAGGTAGCGCAGGAGCAGACGTTCAACTACTCAGCGGACCTGCATGCCCAGAAGCTGCTGCAACTGGTCGAGAAGATCTGCGAATCCCAACGTTTATTCATTCGGTTTGAATATACCTTGCGCTTTGACCGCTTGGGCATCAACGACGCGCTGTTATCTATTGATTCCGCACAGCAGGGAGAACGGCTGATTGGGTCTGCACATTTTCTTCCACTGCTTGATCGCGTGATAAACAGCAAGCGCTTCATGAATATCTCGCGGGACCGCGCAGACGCCATTGCGCGGGCTATTCGGCAAGCCAATGATACGGGAGCAAAAGCGCAGTGATGATGCTTCGGCAATGGCTCCTTGAAACCAGGATGACAGGATGTACCCAAAGATCTATCGGCAAGACCGTAGGATCTCTATTGCTTGCGGCGCTTTTGTCCCCATCGTTCGGCCTTTCACAGGACACCGACAAGGCGAGTGCATCAGCTAAGGAATCCATGCAGGAAGAACCCGCTGGCGATTCCGAGGAAACGGCTCTGCGGCGCGCCGTGGTGGACGCGCAGGGGAGTCAGATCGATATGATCCGGAACCTGGAGCGGCACTTGCAGCAGTTCCCGAAAAGCAAACGGCGCGAGGAAATCGAACTCGTATTGCTGAAGGCTTCTACCGAGATCAACGACGACACAAGAGTTCTTCGTTATGGGCAAGCATTTCTGGATACGGGCGCGAACCAAACCAGTGCTTTTGATCGCGTGTTGCCACTGATGCTGCGTTCGACGGATAAG
>Ga0182739_1004840_pt1 | contig 10907 bp, 9 predicted proteins | sample eDN5th30CBELigBY_FD_128873 | JGI IMG/M metagenome (GOLD analysis project Ga0182739, IMG submission 128873) | Enriched backyard soil microbial communities from Emeryville, California, USA - eDNA 5th pass 30_C BE-Lig BY (version 2) (version 2) | ecosystem: Environmental > Terrestrial > Soil >...
CCCGGACCATCACCGGGCAGCCCTCCAGACTAGACCCGCCGCGGGCGGGCGGACAAGCATCGGAGGGGCGACGACTAGGTCCGGATGCGCACCGACAGGCAGGTCACGCAGCCCTCGAGCTTCTCGAACTCGCTGACGTCGACCGTGATGACGCGGTAGCCGAGGCTCTCCACCAGCGCCGCCGACCGCGGCACCGACGCGGCCATCAGCACGGTGTCCTCCGCGAGCACGACGACGGCCGCCCCGTGCTCGGGCATGGGCAGGAACCGCGGGAAGAGCCCCGGATGGTCCACGTCGTCGGGGTGCCCGATCACCGTACCGTCGGGCAGCGCCGTGACGGCGGACTTCAGGTGCAGCACCTTCGTGACCGGCACGCCGACGACCGTCCAGCCCCGCGGGGTCAGCAGGGCCCGCAGCCGGCGGATGCCCTCGCCGTTGGTGCGGCCGCCCTGCCCCACGTAGACGGTGTCGCCGACCTTGAGCACATCGCCGCCGTCGAGTGTTCCGGGGAGCTCGAGGGCGACCGTCTCGGTCCCGAGCTCGCGGAGGGTGGCGGCCACCGCATCCGTCTCACCGCGGCGGCTCTCGGCACCGGGGCTGGTGAGCACGGCGAGGTCGCGGAACATCACCACGGCGTCCTCGACGAACACCGAGTCGGGCAGGTCGTCGGCGGCCGGCACGTGCACCGTGGCGAAGCCCCAGCCCTCGAGAGCGTCGCAGTACGCGGCCCACTGCCGCTCGGCGAGGTCGATGTCGACCTCGACCCGGTCGAGATGGGTCAGCTGCCCCTCGGCGAGGCGGCGTGAGGTGGGCCGGACCAGTGCCGTGCTCAATGGAAGAAGTGCCTCTCGTCGGTGAGATACATCGTGACACCGGCGGCCGTCGCGGCGGCGATGACCTCCTCGTCGCGGATCGATCCGCCGGGCTGGACGATGGCGCGCACGCCCGCATCGAACAGGATCTGCGCGCCGTCGGCGAACGGGAAGAACGCATCGGATGCCGCCACGCTTCCCGCGGCGCGCTCCCCCGCCCGCTCCACGGCCAGTCGACACGAGTCGACCCGGTTGACCTGCCCCATGCCCACCCCGACCGAGGCGCCGTCGCGGGCGAGCAGGATCGCGTTCGACTTGACCGACCGGCAGGCCCGCCAGGCGAAGTCCAGGTCGGCCAGGGTCGCCGCATCGGCGGGCTCCCCCGCGACGAGCGTCCAGCGCTCCGGCGGGGCGAACTGCGCGTCGGTGGTCTGGATGAGCAGCCCGCCCGACACCGGGCGCAGTTCGGTGCCGCCGCGCGCGAAGTCGGCGGGCAACTGCAGCAGGCGCAGGTTCTTCTTCGCCTGCAGGATCTCCAGCGCCTCCGGCTCGAACCCGGGCGCCACGACGACCTCGGTGAAGATCGGGGCGATCGACTCGGCGGCCGCGCGCGTGATCACCCGGTTGGCGGCGATGACACCCCCGTAGGCGCTCACCGGGTCGCAGGCATGCGCCGCGGCGTGCGCGGCGGCGATGTCGGATGCGGTGGCGATCCCGCACGGGTTGGCGTGCTTGATGATCGCGACGGCGGGAGCCTCGTGGTCGTAGGCGGCGCGCAGGGCCGCGTCGGCATCCACGTAGTTGTTGTACGACATCTCCTTGCCGCCGAGCCTGGTCGCCTGCGCGATGCCGCCCCCTCGGGAGTCGCGGTACAGGGCGGCGCGCTGGTGGGCGTTCTCGCCGTAGCGCAGCACGCTCTCGCGGCGCCAGCTCGCGCCCACCCAGCCCGGGAAGCCGGAGCCCTCGTCGTCCGGGGCGACGACGTTGCCGAGCCAGGACGCCACCGCGATGTCGTAGCTCGCGGTGTGCCGGAACGCGGCGACGGCGAGTGCGCGGCGCTGGGCGAGGGTGGTGCCCCCGTCGGCGAGCGCCGCGATCAGTTCGCCGTACTGGTCGGGCGAGGTCACGACGGCGACGTTGGCGTGGTTCTTCGCCGCGCCGCGCACCATCGAGGGTCCGCCGATGTCGATCTGCTCGACCACCGCATCCGGTTCGGCGCCCGAGGCGACGGTCTGCTCGAACGGGTACAGGTTCGACACCACGAGCTCGAACGCGGCGATGCCGAGGTCGGCCAGCTGCTGCTCGTGCTCCGGCAGCCGCAGGTCGGCCAGCAGCCCCGCGTGCACGGCGGGGTGCAGGGTCTTCACCCGTCCGTCGAGCGACTCGGGGAATCCGGTCAGCTCGGAGACCTCGGTGACGGCATGGTCGGCGTCGGCGATGAGCTTCGCCGTCGACCCGGTCGACACGATCTCGACCCCGGCCGCGGCGAGGGCCGCCGCCAGCTCGGGCAGCCCGGTCTTGTCGTAGACCGAGACGAGGGCGCGGCGGATGGCGATCGTGTCTCGGACGGCGGGGCGGGTCATGGCAGGTTCTCCAGGTCGAGGGTTCCGTCGGCGATGTCACGCACGGCGGCGATCAGCAGTTCGCGTTCGACGCGCTTGATGCGTTCATGCAGGTGCTCCTCGGTGTCGTCCGGCTCGACGGGGACCCGGCGCTGCACGAGGATCGGACCGGAGTCGACGCCCTCGTCGACGACGATGACGCTGGCCCCGGTCTCGGTCACCCCGGCCGCGAGCGCGTCGCGCACGGCGTGGGCACCGGGGAACTCGGGCAGGTACGCGGGGTGGGTGTTCAGCAGGTGCGGCGCGAACGCGGCGACGACCCGTGGGGGCAGCAGACGCATGAATCCGGACAGCACGAGAACGTCGCCGTCCCATTGCCGGACCTGGGCGATCAGTTCCTCCCCCCACTCCTCGCGGGTCGGGTAGGCGCCGTACGGCACGACGAAGGCGGGGACGCCGAACTCCTCGGCATGGCCGAGCCCGTCGGCGTCGCGGTCGGCCCCGATCGCAACCACCCGGGCCGGGAAGTCCTCGTGCTCGCAGGCCTCGAGCAGGGCTCGCAGGTTGGAGCCGCCCCCGGAGATGAGGACGACGAGGCGCAGCACGCAGTCAGCCTACCGGCGGCGGCGCAGGGCACCGCCCGAGGCGATGCCGAGCGCGATCGCGGGCGCGAGTTCCGCCAGCACCGCGAACCCGACGGCCCACGGCGAGGGTCCGACGTCGATGAGCCGGCCCGGACCCGCGCTGCCCGCCGACGCCCAGGCGAGCAGCCCGAGCAGCAGCGCGCCGAACGCGCCGCCGGCGAGCGCCGTCGCGACGATGGTCAGCGGGCGGACGCCGTCGAGCGCACGCACCAGCGCGGGGCGCACCGCGGCACCCGCGAGGAACCCGGCGACGACGGGCACGAGCAGGCCGGCGAAGGCGAGCGGCAGGTCCGCGGTGGGGACCGCGCCGAACAACGGCAGGGCGGGCACCGGACCGAGCGCCGTGCCGAGCGGCGACACCTGCGACCCGGTCCCGATCGCGAATCCGGGACCGGCGAACCAAGCGGCCGTCCAGATCACCACGTCCGGCAGCAGAGCAAGCTGCAGCGCCGTGACGGCGACGCCCCCGATCACCTCGGCGTGCAGCGCCTCGTAGAGCCGGATGATGTCGGCGTAGCCGAACACCAGGCGCGCGGTCACGGTCACGGCACTGACCGCCAGGATCGCGGCGACCGCACCACCCCCGGCGCGCAGGGCCGCGGCGGCGATCGCCCGGGTGTCGATCGAGAGACTCGCGATGAGTCGGCGCAGCGGGCCCCGCGGCGGGCGGGCGTCGCCGCGGCCGGCGCGCAGCATCCCGAGCCCGAGGCCGAGGGCGAACACGAGCGCGGGCAGCACGGCGCCCTGCCAGATCGAGGGGCGCGCCATCGGGTGCAGGGACGTGAGCGTGATCCCGGCCGACAGCAGCGCGAGCACCCCGACCGCGGCCAGGCCGCCGAGCCGCGGGTGCCCGGCCTCCGCGATCCGGCCCCCGGCCCGGACCCCGAGCAGCAGCGTCAGCAGCGCGAACCCGAGCAGCGCGATGGTCACCACGACCGGCTCGTCGGCCCCGACCAGGTCGAGCGCGGATGCGGTGGCCCCGTCGAGCGTGAACGTCACGTCGACGCCGTGCCCGAGCAACCAGACGTCGCCGGCGCCACGCCAGAAGATCAGCCAGTCGGGACCGAATCCGAACTGCGCCGCCCAGATCACGGTGAGGGGCACGAGCGGGATCGCGATGCCGATCGCCACCGCCAGCACGGCCTCGAACGCCGCGAAGAGCACCGTGAGCCGCCTGGTCATCGGTGCGACCCTACCCGGCAGAATCGTCGGGTGGCCTCCGTGTACCAGCGCGTCCTGGGTTCGCGCTTCCGCGAACTCGACCCCGGCCTGCACACCTACTTCGGCGAACTGCCACCGGGAGCCGTCGGCCGCGGTGCCGGGATCTACGACGTGGCCGGCTCGCGGCACCGCTGGCTCCTCCCGGTCTGGGCGTGGCTCGCGACGCGGGAGGTGCTGTTCCCCGAGTTCGGCCGAGGCATCCCGTTCACTGTCGAGAACCGGGCGGACGGGCCGCTGCTGCGCGCGCGGCGCACGTTCGCCTTCCCGCGCCGCGCGCGGGTGATGGTGGATGCGATGGCCGTGGTCGAGGGCACGCTGCGTGACCGGCTGGGCCGGCGTGGCGGCCTCGAGGTCGAGTTGCTGCTCGACGTCGTGGAGGGCGGGCTGCGGATGACCTCGCGGCGGCAGTGGCTGCGCCTCGGGCCGGTGCGGATGCGGATGCCGGCGCTGGTGCGGGTCACCCTCGCCGAGACGGCGAGGCCCGCGGGCCAGCACGTCGACGTGCGGCTGACCGCGCCCCTGCTGGGCGAGGTCTTCCGCTACACCGGTTCTTTCACCTACGAGCTGATCGAGTAGCCGCGTCAGCGGCGTGTCGAGATCAGCACCGCGAGATCAGCACCCCGGATCCCCCGCCGGCACCACATCGTCGACGAAGTACGCATCGACGAGGTCGTCGATGCAGGGCACCCCGTTGCCGTACACGGTGTGGCCCTCGCCGTTGTAGGTGATCAGCACGCCGCTGGAGAGCTCCTCGGCCAGCGCCACCGACTGCGCGTACGGCGTCGCGGGATCGTTCGTGGTTCCGATCACCAGGATCGGCGGCGCCCCCTCGGCGTCGAAGCTCTGCGGGAACTCCGGCCGCGGGTACGGCCACTGGGCGCAGGCCTCCTCCAGCAGCACGTAGTCGTCGAGCGCCAGGATGACGCCGACGTACGGCCCCTTCTGGTCCATGATCGACAGACCCTCCTGGAGGTCGATGTCGTCGGTGCCGATCGTGCCCTCGGCGCAGTTCACCGCGAAGTAGACATCGAGCGAGCGGTCCGCATACGAGCCGTCGCGGTCGCGGCCGTTGTACGAGTCGGCGAGCAGGAACGCCGTCTCGGCATCCCCCCGCAGCAGCCCCTCGAACATCAGCGTGATGTACGGCCAGTTGGCGGCGTTGTAGAGCGCCAGAGCGATGCCCGTCCCGACGGTCGCAGAATCGAGTTCGCGGCCGTCCGAGCTTTTCAACCCCTTCCCGTCGACGCTCAGCGCCAGCGCGTGAGCCTCGCCCATCGCGTTGGCGACCGGCCCGTCGAAGGGGCAGTCCGACGTCAGGCAGTCGGTCATGTAGGCCTTGAAAGCGGAGTCGAATCCGGCCATCTGGGTGGCGAGTTCGTCGAAGCCGCCGAACGGGGGTTCGACGGCGCCGTCGAGCACCATGCGCCCGACCTTCTCGGGGAACAGTTCCGCGTACACGGTGCCGATGTAGGTGCCGAACGAATACCCGAGGTAGTTCAGCTTGTCGTCGCCGAGCACGGCCCGCATCATGTCCATGTCGTGGGCGACGCTGACGGTGTCGATGTGCGCCAGCAGCGGACCGGTGTTCTCGGCACAGGCGTCGACCCAGGCCTTCTGGCGTTCCGCGAGTTCGGCCGCCCAGCCGGCGGAACCGTAGGGCGCATCGTAGGTGCCGTAGATCATCTCGTCGCGGTCGGCGTCGTCGGTGAAGCACACGATCGGGGTCGAGCGCCCCACCCCGCGCGGGTCGAACCCGATGATGTCGTAGTGCGCGTACACGCCCGAGGACCCGGTGAAGCCCTGCGCGAAGTCGAATCCGGATCCGCCGGGGCCGCCCGGGTTGATGAGCAGCGAGCCCATCCGGGTGCCGGTCGCCCGATGCCGCGAGATGGCGAGCTCGATCTGCTCGCCGTCCGGATCCGACCAGTCCACGGGCGCCTTCAGCGTCGTGCAGTCGCTGCCGGATCCGCAGTTCTTCCAGGTGACGTCCTGCTTGTAGAACTGCTCGAGGCCGGGCGCCACGTCCTCGTCGGTGTGCGTGGTGACCGGGCTCCCGCCGCCGCCGAACAGCGGGGCCAGCAGCGAGCATCCGGACAGCACCATGGCGGCCGCCGCGAGCGCGGCGACAGCGGTGACGGGGCGCATGCGGGTCACGGTGAACCTCTCGTTCAGCACTTCGGGTCTTCGTCGGGCACGGTGCCCTCGAGCAGGTAGGCGTCGACGGTGTCGTCGATGCACGGAACACCCTGGGCGTAGATGGTGTGCCCTTCACCCTCGTAGCTGATGAGCACACCGCTGTCGAGCTGCTCGGCCAGCGACACGGCGTTGGCGTATGGCGTTGCCGGGTCGTTGCTGGTGCCGATGACGAGGATGGGCGCCGCCCCCGCGGCGTCGAACTCGGCCGGCAGGTCGGCGACCGGGTGCGGCCAGTTCGAGCACAGCGCCTCGAGCACGAACGTGTCGTCGTAACCGAGGTAGTCGCCGATGGTGGGCGCCTTCTGCTGCAGGGCGGCGATGTCGTCGAACGCGTCGCTGTCGTCGGTTCCGAGGTCGCCCTCGGCGCAGGTGACCGCGGAGTACACGTCGTTGGAGTTGTCCTGGTAGCTGCCGTCGGGGTTGCGGCCGTTGTAGTCGTCGGCGGCCGCGAACGCGGAGTCGGCGTCCCCGCGCAGCAGGTCGGCGAACATGGCGGTCATGTCGGGCCAGAAGATGTCGGAGTACAGGTTCTCGGCGATCGCGGTCCCCACGGTGGCCGAGTCGAGTTCCCGCCCGTCGCTGCCCGTCAGACCCTTGGCGTCGATGCCGTCCAGGATCGCCCTGACCTTCGCCATCCCGGCGTCGGTTCCGCCGGCGAAGGGGCAGCCGGGGTCGTTCAGCTGGCAATCGTCCATGTAGGCCCGCAGGGCGCTCTCGAAGCCGCCCATCTGGTTGGCGAGGGCCTCGAGGTCGCTCACGCCCGGGTCGACGGCGCCGTCGAGCACCATGCGCCCGACCTTCTCGGGGAACAGCTCGGCGTACACGGTGCCCAGGTAGGTGCCGTAGGAGTAGCCGAGGTAGTTGATCTTCTCGTCGCCGAGCACGGCGCGGATGACGTCCATGTCGCGGGCCACGCTGCCGGCGTCGATGTGCGCCAGCAGCGGACCGGTGTTCTCGGCACAGGCGGCCGCGTAGTCCTTCTCGCGCTGGGTGAGCTCATCGACCCAGCCCTGCGATCCGTACGGCGCCTCGTAGGTTCCGTACAGGTACTGGTCGCGGTCGGCGGGGTCGGTGTAGCAGGTCACCGCGTTGGAGTGGTTCACGCCCCGGGGATCGAACCCGATGACGTCGAAGTTCTGCAGCACGTCGGGGCTGACGACGTACTGGGCGTAATCGCGCACGTAGTCGTAACCGGAACCGCCGGGACCACCCGGATTCATCAGCAGCGAGCCCCGGGACTTCTGCGTCGCCTGGTGGCGCATGACGGCGATCTCGATGGTCTCGCCGGCCGGGTCGCTCCAGTCCAGCGGCACCTCGATCGTCGTCGAGTCCAGCAGGGCACCCTCGTCGGTCCAGGTGAGCGTCTGGCTGTAGAACCGATCGGTGTCCGACGGGGTCTCGGTCTTGTCGCCTCCGCCCGGGAGCAGCGTGCACCCGGTGAGGGCGAGCGCTGCGGCGGCGATGAGGGCGGTGAGAGCGGTGGTGCGGCGATGCATGCGGTGTTCCCCCTCGAGCTGGGCGCTCCTGGTGTCGAGCGCGTCAGCCAGCCTAGGCCGCGCGGGTTTCGGACGGGTATCGATTCGTCCGTGCGCCGTCAGAGAGCCTGGATGATCTCCCGCATCAGAGCCGCCGTCTCGGAGGGCGTCTTGCCCACCTTGACGCCCGCGGCCTCCAGCGCCTCTTTCTTCGCCTGTGCCGTTCCGGCCGAGCCCGACACGATGGCACCGGCGTGGCCCATGGTCTTGCCCTCGGGGGCCGTGAACCCGGCGACGTATCCGACGACCGGCTTCGTCACGTTGGCCTTGATGAAGTCGGCCGCGCGTTCCTCGGCGTCGCCGCCGATCTCGCCGATCATGACGATCGCCTTCGTCTCGGGGTCGTCCTGAAAGGCCTGCAGCGCATCGATGTGGGTGGTTCCGACGATCGGGTCGCCGCCGATGCCGATGGCGGTCGAGAAGCCGAGGTCGCGCAGCTCGTACATCATCTGATAGGTCAGGGTGCCCGACTTCGACACCAGGCCGATCGGGCCCTTGCCGGTGATGTTGTTCGGCGTGATCCCCACCAGCGACTCGCCCGGCGTGATGATGCCGGGGCAGTTCGGCCCGATGATGCGGGTGGTGCCCTTGGCCTTGGCGTAGGCCCAGGCCTCCGCGGTGTCCTGCACCGGGATGCCCTCGGTGATCACGACGAGCAGCGGGATGCCGGCGTCGACCGCCTCGATCATGGCGTCTTTGGCGAATGCGGGCGGCACGAAGATGATCGAGACGTCCGCGCCGGTCTCGGCCATGGCCTCCGCGACGGTGCCGAATACGGGCAGCACCACGCCGCCGTCGTGTTCGACGGTGGTTCCCGCCTTGCGGGCGTTCACGCCGCCGACGACCTGCGTGCCCGCCTTGAGCATGAGCGCGGTGTGCTTGGTGCCCTCGCCGCCGGTGATGCCCTGGACGATGACCTTGTTGTCCTTGTTGAGGAAGATCGACATGATTCCTATTCCTTGATCTCGATACGCGCTTCGCGCTACTCGATCAGCGAGATGCCAGCTCGGCGGCCGCGTCGGCGCCGGAGTCCATGTTGTCGGCGAGCGTGACGAGCGGGTTGTTCGCGGCAGCGAGGATCGCACGCCCCTCCTCCACCTTGTTGCCGTCGAGGCGCACCACGAGCGGCTTGGTCGCCGCATCGCCGAGGATCTCGAGCGCCTTCACGATGCCGTTCGCGACGGCGTCGCAGGCGGTGATGCCGCCGAAGACGTTCACGAACACGCTCTTGACCTGCGCGTCACCGAGGATCACATCGAGCCCGGCGGCCATCACCTCGGCCGAGGCGCCGCCGCCGATGTCCAGGAAGTTCGCCGGCTTCACGCCGCCGTGCTTCTCGCCGGCGTACGCCACGACGTCGAGCGTGCTCATCACGAGGCCCGCGCCGTTGCCGATGATGCCGACCTCGCCGTCGAGCTTGACGTAGTTGAGGTCGTTGGCCTTCGCCTTCGCCTCGAGCGGGTCGGCGGCGGACTTGTCTTCGAGAGCCTCGTGCTCGGGGTGCCGGAACTCGGCGTTGTCGTCGAAGCTCACCTTGCCGTCGAGGGCGATGATCTCGCCCGAGCCGCTGAGGATCAGCGGGTTCACCTCGACGAGGGTGGCGTCTTCGCCGGTGTAGACCTCGTAGAGCTTCACGAACACCTCGGCGACCCTGTCGACGATCTCGGCCGGGAACTTGCCCGCCACGGCGATCTCTTTCGCCTTCTCCAGCGTGATGCCGGTGGCGGGGTCGACCTCGACCCGGGCGAGCGCCTCGGGCTTCTCGACGGCGAGCTGCTCGATCTCCATGCCGCCCTCGAAGCTCGCGAGCGAGAGGTACGAGCGGTTGGCGCGGTCCAGCAGCACCGAGAAGTAGTACTCCTGGGCGATATCGGCGCCGGCCGCGACCATGAGGCGCTTGACGACGTGGCCCTTGATGTCGAGCCCCAGGATCGCCTCGGCGGCCGCCTCGGCCTCGTCGGGGGTCTTCGCGACCTTCACCCCGCCGGCCTTGCCGCGCCCGCCGGTCTTGACCTGCGCCTTGACGACGGTGACGCCGCCGAGCATCTCGGCTGCGGCGCGAGCCTCGGCGGGGGTGTCGGCGACGATGCCCGCGAGCACGGGGACGCCGTACTTCTCGAACAGATCGCGTGCCTGATATTCGAAGAGATCCACGCTTGCTTCTTCCGTCTGCGCTGGGGCGGTGTCTCGATGCCGAGATAACTCGATATCGAGAGAGTTAGACCATCGGAAACTCTACCCCGGTCCCCGGAGGGCCCCGACCGCGAGGCGATCCGCCGGCAACTTCCCCGGTTCTTTCCGCGTTCCGTCGGCGAGGATGGCGGAATGGCCCGCAGCCCGGCGTTCGAACGGTACGCGCGCGACAGCACGCTCGTGCTGGGCGGCGGCGCCGCGATCCTGCTGCAGGTCGCCGACCCGGTGGTGGGGCGCGGCGTCGCGAGCCACAGCGCATTCGCCGACGACCCGATGCGCCGGCTGCGGCACACCCTCGCCTACGTGTACGCGATCGGGGTGGGCTCGCCGCAGCAGATCCGCGCGGCGGCGGGCTTCGTCGACCGGGCGCACGCCGGCGTGCCCGGCGCCACCGACCCGGCTCGCCAGCTCTGGGTGGCCGCGACCCTGTACCGCGTCGGCGTGCAGGTGCACGAACTGCTGCATGGTCCGCTCGAGGAGCACCTGGCCGACGAGGTGTACACGGCGAGCGCCCTGCTCGGCACCGCGCTGCAGGTTCCGGCGGGCGCGTGGCCGGCGGATCGCAGCGCCTTCGAGGCCTACTGGGCGGATGCGGTGGCCGGCCTGCAGGTCGGCGACGACGCGCGCCGCGTGGCTCGCGATCTGCTCCACCCGCGCCGGGTCCCCGTGTGGGTGCGAGCCGGGATGCCGCTCGGCCGGACCCTCACCGCGGGGCTGCTGCCGGCATCCGTGCGCGACGCCTAC
>Ga0182739_1004841_pt1 | contig 10906 bp, 6 predicted proteins | sample eDN5th30CBELigBY_FD_128873 | JGI IMG/M metagenome (GOLD analysis project Ga0182739, IMG submission 128873) | Enriched backyard soil microbial communities from Emeryville, California, USA - eDNA 5th pass 30_C BE-Lig BY (version 2) (version 2) | ecosystem: Environmental > Terrestrial > Soil >...
CTCACGACGTCGGATGAGTGCAATCCATGATCAGAATTGATTTACCGGCAGTTATTCAGCGTTTGAATCCAGCGTGCCGGCAGGCGCTGGAGGAAGCGGCCAGTCTGTGCATCAGCCAGCGCGATACGGAGGTGACAGTCCCCCTGGTGGTATCAAAGCTGTTGGACCAGCCGCTGGGCGACGTGAGGCTCCTGTTGCGGCATGCGGGTCTGGATGTCGACGACGTTCGGCGCGCCGTCTCGGGCGGCCCTTCGTTTCAGGCCGACAATCCGGACCAGTACCCGACCTTCTCCCCGCTGTTGATCGAGCTGTTGCAGGAAGCCTGGCTGATCGGGTCGCTAGAACTGGGCCTGACGGATATCCGGGGAGGCAGCCTGCTGCTGGCGGCGCTGCTCAACCCGGGGCGCTACCTGCCCCTGGCGGCGGCGTCGCTCTTTGAGAACGTCAACCGCGAAGCGCTGCGCAAGAACTTCGGCACGCTGCTGGCCGATTCCTCGGAGGCGCCCGCCGATGCGGCGTCCGGCAGGCCGCCGGCGCTGGCCGCCGCCGGCGACGACAGCGCGCTTGCCCGGTTCGGCCACGACCTGACTGCCCAGGCGCGCGACGGCCGCATCGATCCGGTGCTGTGCCGGGACGCGGAGATCGACCTCATGATCGATATCCTGTCGCGCCGCCGCAAGAACAATCCCATCGTGGTCGGCGATGCCGGCGTCGGCAAGAGCGCGGTCATCGAGGGGCTGGCGCTGCGCATCGTCCAGGAGCGCGTGCCCGAGCCGCTGCGCCAGGTGGCGGTGTGGGTGCTGGACCTGGGGGCCCTGCAGGCCGGCGCTTCCGTCAAAGGCGAGTTCGAAAAGCGTCTGAAGGCGGTCATCGACGAGGTCAAGGCATCCAGCCGGCCGATCATTCTTTTCATCGACGAGGCGCACACCCTGATCGGCGCGGGCAACGCGGCCGGCGGCGGCGATGCCGCCAATCTGCTCAAGCCCGCGCTGGCGCGCGGCGAACTGCGCACCATCGCCGCGACGACGTGGTCAGAGTACAAGAAGTACTTTGAAAGAGACCCCGCGTTGGCGCGGCGCTTCCAGCTTGTGAAGCTGGACGAGCCCAGCCAGGAAAGCGCCGTCCACATCCTGCGCGGCCTGCGCCAGACCTATGAGCAGGCGCACGGCGTCGACGTCAGCGATGACGCGGTGCAGGCGGCGGTGGCGCTTTCCGCTCGATATCTGTCCGGGCGCCAGTTGCCGGACAAGGCGATCGACGTCCTGGACACGGCATGCGCCCGCGTCGCCACCGCGTTGGCGGAGCCGCCCCGCCGGCTGGCGCGCCTGGAGCAGCAGCAACGCCAGATTGAAGCGGAGACGGCCGTATTGCAGCGCGACGCGCGCGCGGGCCGAAAGGCCCAGAACGGGCGCCTTGCGGCCCAGCAGACGGCAGCGCAGGACGTGCAACGTCAGACCGAGGCGCTGCGCGCGTCCTGGACCCTTCAGAAGCAGCTCGTCGACGAGATTCGGGTGCTGCGTGGCCGGCAAGGCGACGGCGATGGCGAACGCGAATCGGCGGGCGACGAGGGTGACCTTGTGGCCAAGGTCGCGCAGTTGTCGGAACTGCAGCGCGACGGCGCCTTGCTGCACGCCGACGTGGGACGGGAACAGATCGCGCAGGTGATCGCGGACTGGACCGGCATCCCGGCCACAACCATCAACCGTAGCCAGATGGAGCGTCTGGCGCACCTGCCCGCGCTGCTGCATGAGCGGGTCAAGGGGCAGGATATTGCGATCGAGCGCGTGCACAAACACCTGCTCACCGCGATGGCGGACCTGCGCCGGCCGGGCACGCCGCTGGGCGCCTTTCTGCTGGTGGGACCCAGCGGGGTGGGCAAGACCGAGACGGCGCTCGCGCTGGCCGATGCGATGTTCGGCGGCAAGAATTTCCTCACCGTCATCAACATGTCGGAGTTCCAGGAAAAACACACGGTGTCCCGCCTGCTCGGCGCGCCGCCCGGCTATGTGGGCTATGGCGAAGGCGGCGTGTTGACCGAGGCCATTCGCAAGCAGCCGTATTCGGTGGTGCTGCTGGACGAGGTCGAGAAAGCCCATCCCGAAGTGTTGAACATCTTTTATCAGGCCTTCGACAAAGGCGAACTGGCCGACGGGGAGGGGCGGCAGATCGATTGCAGGAATGTGCTGTTTTTCCTGACGTCCAATCTGGGCTTCGACCAGCAGGATGGCGCGCTGACGGATCTGTCCGAGGAAGCCCTGCGGCAGCGCCTCCTGGCGTTCTTCAAGCCCGCGCTGCTCGCCCGCATGCAACTGATTCCGTACCGGTATCTGGACGAGACCGTGCTGGGCGAGATTGTCGACGGCCGGCTGCTGCGCCTGCAGCAGCAGTTCCGCGCGCGATACGAGGCCGTGCTGGACATCGACACGCAAGCGCGCGACGAGCTGCGCCGCCGCTGCAGCCGTCACGAGAACGGCGCCCGCCTGCTCGATGCCAGCATCGACGGCGAGCTGCTGCCGCCCTTGTCCCTGGCGGTGTTGCAGCGCCTGGCCAGCGGCGCGCCCTTCGGCAACGCGCGGCTGCAGTGGCAGTCCGGCGCGTTCACGGCGAGCGTGGACTAGGGCATGCCGATGGATGCGCTGGAAGTGGCAGCAATTGCGCGGGACTTGATCCTGGCCGACAGTCCGCACGGGCTCGCGCTTGCCTTTCTGTCCGCCGCGACGCGCCAGGCCGGCCTGCGCGCCGCCTGCGTCTACAGCCGCGACGCGGCGGGCGACAAGCTGCTTCCTCTGGCCTGTGCGCCATTCGAGCTTGAACGGCTTGCCGCAATCGACATGGAGGCCCTGGACGATCCGCTGGTCTACAGCCTGACGACGGGCCAGCCGTGTTTCGTCGAGCGCCTGTCCGGCATGGTGGGCGTGGGCGCCGGCTTCGAGCGGCTGGCCGAATGCCTGGGGCCACGCCATGCGCTGCTGACCTCGCCGCAGCGCGATAGCCGCCAGCAGGTGGCGTCCGTGCTCGCCGTGGCCGGCGACGCGCGCAGCCTCGCCGCCTGGCGCGACGATCCGCTGTGGCAGATGCTCCTGCAGGTCTACGAAGCCCTGTCCGCCCGCCTCTACGACCAGATGAGCGCATCGGAAAGCGCGCGCTACCAGCGCAGCCTGCGTCAGCCGCAGGAAGAGCGCCGCAGCCTGCGCGCGGCCCGGCTGCTGGCGGCTGAATTCATCGGGGTCAGCGCAGACGCAAAGCGCGTGCGGGAAGACATCCTGCGCTTTGCGGAATCCACGCTGGCGGTGCTGCTGACGGGGGAAACCGGCACCGGCAAGGACCATGCCGCCTGGCTCATCCATCAGGCGTCGCCGCGCGGCGGCAAGTTCGTGCCGGTGAACTGCGCCGCCATCCCGAAGGACCTGATCGAGGCGGAGCTCTTCGGCAATGTCCGCGGCGCCTACACGGGCGCGACGCAGGCGCGCGCGGGCCTGGTGGCCGAAGCGGACGGGGGCACGCTGTTCCTGGACGAGATCGGCGACATGCCGATGGCGCTGCAGGCCGCCTTGCTGCGCCTGCTCAACGAGAAAAAGTACCGGCCGCTTGGCGGCGCGCGCGAATTCCCATCGGATTTCCGCCTTATCTGCGCGACCCACCAGCCGCTGGCGCAACTGATCCAGGAAGGCCGCTTCCGCGAAGATCTGTACTTCCGAATCCGGCAGCAGACGCTGCACCTGCCCGCGCTGCGCGACCGTCCGGATGACATTGCGCCCCTGGCGGCGCACATCATCCTGCAGCACAACCGCGAGCGGCGTACCCGCGTCGGGGGCCTGGCGCCCGACGCGCTGTCGTACCTGGAAGGCCAGGCTTTCCCGGGGAACGTGCGTGAGCTGCGCAGCCTGCTGCTGGTTGCCGCGGAGCGGGCGGGCCCTGGCGTCTCGATCAGCCGCCAGATTCTGCGGCAACTGCAGGATGGCGGCGCCGAGCGCGGCGCGGCCAATGGCCTGGACCGCAACCTGCACGGCCTCTTTCAAACCGACAACCTGCCGCACGCCCTCGATACGTTCGAGCGGATGCTCGTCACGGCGCGCCTGCAGGCGCTGGAAGGCTCGCGCAGCCGCGCCGCGCAAAGCCTGGGCATACCGAAGCGCACGCTCGCGCGCCGATGCCAGGCGTGGAATCTGGACCGCGAGGACTCCCACTCATGAAATTCTCCACCGCATTACTTGTTTCGATGCTGGCTGCAGCGAGCTGCCAGGCCGGCCCGGCGCCCGGCACCGCGAGAGACGATTGCCGCGCGATCGTGTCCGATCTGGAGCGGCTGGCGTGTTTCGACCGCGCCGCAGGCACGCCGCCGTCGCCCATTCCCGTCGGTGGCGGGTCCGCTGCCGCTCCATCGGCAAGGCCCGGCCCTCCGCCGCCCGCCCCGCAGATTGCCGATCTGGTCCGGCAGAACGAAGCGGGGCGCGCGGCCGGGGACTTTTCGTTTCTGATCTCCCGCGTCGAAGACGCGCTGCCCGGGCAGACCCGGGTCCTGATCTCGGCGCCGGCGCTGGATGGCGCTGCCGAGTCGGCGTTTCTCGCGATCAGCTGCATTGCGAACATCTCCCGGCTGCAATTGCTCCTGCCCCGGCCGTCCGAGCGCAACCAGATTCGCATCCGGCTCTATATCGATGACCGGCCCCTGTCGGCCCCCCGGACCTGGCAGGCGATGGAGCCGGGCAATGTGATCGACGCCGGACGCGGACTGGTGGCCGTCGATCTGCTGCGGCAGTTTTCCTCGGGCGGACGGCTGCGGCTCGAAAGCGACGATGCCGCCGTCCATGGACTGATGTTCGATGCGACCGGCCTGCACGGCCTGATCGCGCAACAGCGGGAGGCGTGTCATTGGTGATCGATTACCCACCCCTGGACCTGGAAAAACTGGCTGCGCCGCTGGATGCGATCGACCCGGCGGGCTACTTCGATGAAGAAGACGAGACCTTCCAAGGCATCGACCACGAGATGGTCAAGCTGGGCGGTCTGCACGAGCCGCGCATGGATTGGGCCTATGTCGATGAGGCATCGCGCCAGTACCTGTCTTCGCAATGCAAGCACTTCCGCGTTGCCGGGCACCTGATCGCGGCGCGCCTGCGTGCAGGCTCCTGGCGCGGCTGGGCCGAGGCCGCGGGCGTGCTGGCCTGCATGGTGGAAGGATATTGGGAAACAGGCCACCCCAAGCCGGGCCCGACCGGCTACCTGGGCAAGCGCAAATTCGTGGCATTGCAGGTCGATCGCCTGGGCGCGGCATTGGCCGGCCTGGAGGCGCAGGACGATGCCCGCGAGCATCAGGAAGCGGCGCGCAAGGCGCTGGATGCGCTGCAGGCGCAAGCCCCCGTGGCGAAGCTGGAAGTCGCCATGCTGACGCGGCTGGAGGCGCAGTTCGCGCGCCGCGTGGAACAGCTTCGCTATCCGGAGCCCGCGCCGCCGCCGGCCACGCTGGACCGGCGGGGCGGGCCGGCGATCAGTGAAGCGTTTTTCAGCGCGCCCGACGAGGCCCTGAAGCTGGGAGACGAACGCGAAAGCCGGCGCTCGCTGCTGAGCGTGGCCGAGTTCATCAACCAGCAGGACGCGTACGACCCCACGGGCTACCAGCTGCGGCGCTTTGCGCTGTGGGCCCATCTGCATGCGGCGCCGCCGGTGCGCAAGGAGATGCGCACCGAGTTGATGGCCGTGCCCGCCGACATCGTCGAAGGTTATCGCGAAGCCCTGTCGGCCAACATCGTCAATCCCGCGCTGCTCCAGCGGGTGGAGAAAAGCGTGGTGGCCTCGCCTTACTGGATCCGCGGCAGCTTTCTGGCGGCCAGCATCGCGCAGCGCCTCGAAATGAAGGAGGTCGCGGTGGCCATACGCCTGGCGACCGAACGCTTCGTGCGCCGCATCCCCATCCTGGTCGACCTGCAGTTCAACGACGGCCGCGCGTTCGTCGACAGCGAGACGCGGGGATGGCTGAGCGGCGCGGACGCGGATGGGCAAGGGCGGCAGGCGCCCCTGGAGTTCCGGGCCTTGCGCGAGGAGCTGGCGGCACAGCTGGAGAGCGAGGGCGTGGAGGTGGTGTTGCGCCGCCTGCAGGAGATGCAGGGCGACGACGCGACCCCGCGGTGGCGCGGGCATGCCCGCGTGATCGCGGCGGACATGCTTGCGGCGCGCGGGCTGACGTGGCTGGCAGAGGACCTGTATGCCGGCGTGGACCGGGTCATGCGGGACATGCCGGCCAGTCTGTGGGAGCCCGAGCTGTTCGGCCTCCTGGGGCAGCACCTGGCGGGCCGGCAGGGCGCCGAAGATCAACGCTAGAGCGGAATTTTTAGAAGGAAACACGATGTCTAGGATCTGGGCTTATCTCAAGCGCTTTGGCTTGCCCGTGCTGCGCCAGTTCAAGAGCGCAATGCCGGTGCTGCTGCTGTTGGGCGTTCTGTTCCTGTTGATCGGCATTTGGTGGCTGGGCCCCGAGCTGAACTGGAACGCGAGCCGGCCGCTGGCCGACATGCCGGCGCGCCTGCTCGCGACGGTGGGGGTGCTGATGGCGCCGCTGCTCATGTGGCTGTTCGCCTTGCGTCGCCGCAACCGGCGGCTGGAGGCGGAGCGCGAACACGCGGCGCAGCGCAAGGAGGATCCGGCCCTGCGGTACGTGCAAGCGCAGGAACGCGCGCTCGATTCGAGCCTGGCGGCGCTGCGCGCGAACCTGAAGAGCCGCAACGCCCTGTACGAACTGCCGTGGTATCTGGTCCTGGGCCAGCAGAACTCGGGCAAGACCAGCTTCATCAACCGGTCGAGCCAGAGTTTTTCGTTGACCGGAGAGATCAAGGCGGGCAGCAGGCGCGTGTTCGTGGATCCGGACCTCGCCTACAGCATCGACTGGTGGATGGGCGACGAGGCCGTGCTGATCGATCCGCCCGGCGAGCTGATCAGCCAGACCGAGCCCGCCGCCGCCGAGCCTGCCGCGGCATCGGAGGACGCACCGGCTGCGCCGCCCGCGCCATCCGGAAAAGCCTTGCCCGCCGGCCTGCACGGGCGCCTGTGGGAAGGGCTGATCGACTGGCTGGGCCGCAACCGCAGCCGGCGGCCCCTCAATGGCGTGGTGCTGATGGTGGACCTGGTGACGCTGCTGAACCAGAAGGCCAGCGACCGCAAGGCGCTTGCCATCCTGCTGCGCACGCGCCTGAGCGAACTGAGCCGGCATTTGGGCACGCGCCCGCCGCTTTACGTGGTGCTCAGCAAGTTCGACCTGCTGGCCGGATTTGAGCCGTTCTTCGCGCGGCTGCCGCGCTCGGTGCGCGAAGAGATCTTCGGCTTTACGTTCACCCTGGATTCGGTGAAGAACTACGACGCCTGGCTGGCGGAGCTGGCCAGCCGCTACGACGGCTTCATCGCCCGGCTGAACGAGCGGGTGTTCGACGCCCTGAGCGACGCGAACGCGCTGGAAACGCGGGAGGCGCTGTTCTCGTTGGTGGGCCAGTTGGCCGGCATGCGTCCCGTGCTGCTGGGCTTTCTGGCCGACGTCCTGGGCAGCGACCGCTACATCACGCCCGCGCTGCCGCGCGGCGTGTACTTCTCCTCGGTCTATCAGCAGGGATTGCTCTGCAACGCCTTCATCAACGCCGCGTCGCAGTCGTATGGCCTGAGCGAGCCGCTGGCCGACACGCAGCCCGCCGGGCGGGCGGTCGTCTATTTCGCCCAGCGCGTATTCCAGCGCATCATTTATCCCGAGGCCGGCCTGGCGGGCGACAACCTGAAGGTGCTGGCCGACAAGCGGCGCGTCCTGCGGGTGGGGTTCGCCGTGGCGGCGCTGGGCAGCCTGGTGCTGATCGGCGGCTGGTACCGCTACTACGGCATCAATCGCGACATGGCCACGCGCGTGCTCGAACGAAGCCGGGACTTCAGCGCCTTCCAGATCGACGGCCGTTCCGATCCGACGGGCCGCAATCTGCTGGCGCCGCTGGACCAGATCAGCAGCGCGGTCGCGGTATTCGGGGATTACCGCGACGCCTGGCCGGTCGTGGCGGACCTGGGGCTGTACCAGGGCCGCAAGATCGGCCCGAAGGTGGACGAGGCCTATCTGCAGTTGCTGTCCCGGCGCTTCCTGCCCGAACTGGCTGGCGGCGTGATGCAGGCCGTGAACGCGGCGCCCGCGGATAGCGACGAGCAACTAGCCGCGCTGCGCGTCTACCGGATGATCGAAGACATCGACAACCGCCGCGCGCCCATCGTGCAGGACTGGATGAGCCGCCAATGGCAGGCGGCGTTTCCGGGTGATGGCGCGGTGCAGGGCGGTCTGATGCGGCATCTTTCCTATGCCATGAAGTACGCGCGCGCCGACCTGCCCATGTACCGCGAGCGGGTGGAAGAGATCCAGCGGCGCCTGCGGCAGGTGCCGATGCCGCAGCGCGTGTACATGAGCATGCGCGAACAGGCCGGCAAGGCCCTGCAGGCGCCGCTGGACCTGCGCAACGAAGTCGGTCCGGCCTTCGACATCGTGTACGGGGGCGCAGGCCACGCCGAACGCGATACGCGCATCGATGCCTTGCTCACGGCGCGGGGTTATCGGACCTACTTCGAGCCGCGCAGCCAGGATTTCACCGATCTGGCCCTGATCGACCAATGGACGCTGGGCGAGCGCGACCGCATCGATTATTCCGAGGCCGACAAGCAGGCGCTGGCCGTCCGGGTGCGCGCCATCTACAACCGCGACTACGTCGACACCTGGCAGCGCAGCCTGAACCGGCTGGAGGTTGCCGACTTCGACGATATTGCGCAGGCGGTCAGCGTGCTGGGCAGCGTCACCAGTCCGGCCGCGCCATTGCGCCGGCTGGTGGAGACGGTGCGCGACAACACCAGCCTGCAGCCCCTGGACGTGCGCGTTGCGTCGGCCAAGGGGGATGGGCCCGCGCCGACGCCCGCGGGCGTCGCGAAGGCCCAGCAGGTCGCCGCCATCGCGCGTCCTTTTGCGCCGTTGACCGATGTGCTGGTTGCCACGGAGAACAAGCCTTCGTATCTGGACGAAAGCATGGCGGCCGTCGCCCGCGTTCATGACGTGGTCAAGAGCGTGCAGGACAGTCCCGATCCGGGCAAGGCCGCATTGAGCGTGGTGCTCGACCGCTTTGCGCTGAAAGGCACGGACCCGATCGGGAACCTGAAGCGCATCGCCGCCGGCATGCCCGAACCGCTCAACCGGCAAGTGAAGAAGCTGGCCGACGAGTCGTCGCAGGTCCTCGTGATCGAGGCGCTGAAAGAGCTGGAGCGCCGCTGGAACACCGAGGTCTACCGTTACTACGACGAACGGCTCGCCAACCGCTATCCGTTCAACCCCGCCAGCCGGGTCGACGCCTCGCTGGAAGACTTCACGGTCATGTTCGGTCCGCAGGGGCGGCTGGCGCAGTTCAAGGACCAATATCTGAAGCTGTTCCTTGAAGACAATCTGGAGGCGCTGTATTCCGAGCGTCGCGGCGGGTATCTGGTGCGCATGGATGTGCTGAAGCAACTGGAGGCCGCCGACCGCATCCGCGACGCGTTCTTCAACAGCCGCGGCGCGCTGGGCGTGCAGTTCAGCGTCGAGCCCCTGGGACTGGCGCCAACGCGGCGCAGCAGCGTGCTGAGCGTGGAAGGCCAGTTGATCTCCTACAGCCACGGCGCGGCCAACAGCGTCGGGCTGATCTGGCCCAACAGCCTGGGTGCCAACACCGAAAGCCGCATCACCCTGGTGGGCGGCGGCACGAGCAGCAGCCTGGTGTACCGGGGGGCCTGGTCCATGTTCCGCCTGCTCAGCCAGGCCCGCCTGGACAGCGCCACGGCCACCAGCGTGGACCTGAGTTTCGCGGCCAGCGATGGCGCGATGCGCTACCGGGTGTTGGCGGAGAAGGCCAACAATCCCTTCACGCAGCCGTTGTTCGATGGCTTCGCGCTGCCGCGCACGCTGCTCGCGGAATGGCCGGGCAAGGCGAAGGCGGACGCAAAGGTGGCGGCGGGCAAGGGCGCGCCGCGGCGCTGACGGTCGGGTTCACGGCATCGGCGTGGCCATCAGCTTGTCAGCCGGGAACGGGACCAGAAACTCGCGGCTCTGTTGCGCCGTGGCCGTCATCCAGTCGCTCCAGGCGCCCTCGGGCAGGATGACGACCATGCGCTTTTCCTTGCCCGCCTGGTGGTACTGGCTGAACAGGGGATCGTTGTCCGCGTTGATGGTCAGCATGGTGTAGCTCTCGCGCCATTGTCCGGCGGCATCGCGGTACCGGTCCCACAGGCCCGCGATGCCCAGCGGCTCGCCGTTGGTGCGGGTGAAGCGGGTGGGGACGGCCTTGCCGGACCGCCAGTCCGGTTCGAAGATCGCATCGGCCGGAATGACGCAATGCTGCGCGCGGCGCCAGGCGTTGCCGAAGGTGTACGAGGCGGCGGCCGTTTCGGCGCGGGCGTTGAAGGTGGACAGCTTGCCGGCGCGGTCCAGGCCGTCCGGCCGGGTCATGGCGCTGATCAGGCCCCAGCGGCCGGCGACGGCTTCGCGCTCGGGCACGGCGTCGTCGCCGGCGTCGTGTTCGGGCGGGCGGCGCAGGAACACGCCTTCGTATCTGGGCCACATGTCGTACTTGCCGATGGCGGCGGGCCTGCGGCGCGCGCCGAATTTCTTCAGCAGCAGCTCGGCATCCTTAAGCGTCTGATAGTGCGAACACATGCACGGCTCCCGGACGGCGGGAGGCGAGGGGCGCCTCCTGGACGTCCAAGCTTGCCGCGGCGGCGCGTCGGTTGTCCAGCGGGGTAGGGTGAGGAGGGGTGGTGCCCGAGACCGGAATCGAACCGGTACGGCCGCGAGGCCGAGGGATTTTCTTACCACTTCGGCTTTCGCCGCCAGCAAGGGCTTGCTGTTCGTGGTCTGGAGCACGCCTTCACCATAGCC
>Ga0182739_1004844_pt1 | contig 10904 bp, 6 predicted proteins | sample eDN5th30CBELigBY_FD_128873 | JGI IMG/M metagenome (GOLD analysis project Ga0182739, IMG submission 128873) | Enriched backyard soil microbial communities from Emeryville, California, USA - eDNA 5th pass 30_C BE-Lig BY (version 2) (version 2) | ecosystem: Environmental > Terrestrial > Soil >...
AAGGCACCCGAGGCGGCGCGAAGGGCTTGCTCGGGCCGCCCCTTGTTGCTTCGCGACCGCGGACAACACGTGGTCCGGGCTCACCAAGGATGCTCTCTCACGTCGATGGATCTAGAACCCTCTCAAACTGTGCCCAAGACATACGAAAGCCACCGGAGAGGCGCAGTCGGTGACGGAGGCGGAATGGACGACAGTGCCTGGCCCTGATCTCATTGGCTCGCTGTTGCTATGACATAAGATCACATCGGGGCTCGTTCGTAGATGATCCCGGGCGGCGAGTCGGTGGACCGGATCGCTCTTTGATGGCTTGGTCCGGGCGGAAGTGGCGTCCATGGCGAGGTCCCAAGTTTGACCCCCCAGGGTCGCGAGCCGAAGTTCTCGCCATCGGGGAGTAGGTGCGACGGTATGGTGAAGAATTTTGAGATGAGTGGTATTAGGAAGTGCAATGGCATAGGCTTCGTGCCGGTCGGTCGTTCTGGACGGCGATCGAGCCTCTTTCTGCGCGGCATGAATTCTCGATAAAGAATAGGAAGGATAATAGGTTTTAAGCATAGGATTTAGTTCTGAGATTTGGTGAGAATATCGTCGCGTCGTTGTGACGATGTAGCGACGGTAACATGTGATCTCGTTGGGTTGCAAGAAACATGTTGTCGAAGTTTGCTGATTTTGCCTGGTTGTTGTCGCGAAGACGGAGGCTGCCACTTGCTCCTGTCTCTACGCTCTGAAGATTGACGTGTCATGAAGTGGGCCGGTGACTCGTCCGGCCGTAACGTGCGGCGAATGATGAGGGAGCCGCGGCTGCTGTCAATTGGGGACAAGTCCAGACCGCTTGAGGTTGCGATGGCGGGCAGGTCTGTCGTGTCATGGCGGTTATGGGACTCCGGCTCAGGGCGGAGCCTGGATTCGGAGAGACCTCTCACTGGTTGAAGGTCGGGAGAGAGAGAAATGTGTCGTCCATTTGTGTATTGAAGTTGCGTGAATGAGTGGATGCCGCGTCGGGTGGTTTGGTCTTGGAGAATGCCGGCCTTTGCCACTCCCGTTCGCGTGCCGGAGGCGAGACGCGACCGATGCTCGGGTTGCGATTGGGAATGGAAAATGGGCCGATCCAATGACGATGCTCTCGAGTGTTTATCAACTGGCCTCGGGAGTAGGCCCGAGAGTGGTGCCAGAACAGGTCGCTGATTTCAGGGCCTCAGGTTTCAGGCCCACGGAGCGAGGACGCCTGTTCCTGGTGCTCTTACGGTTGGGATGAAGTCTCATGGTGGAATCCCTAGCCCCGAACTGGGTGAAGGCGATCGCTCGTTCTCGTGCGGAACGCATGGGGACCTACCTCGGGCATCGTCTGAACGGGCCGCTTCAGCCAAAGGCTTCAGTGGACGGCCGGCTTGGTGGGGCTTCGTCCGACGTACGGGGATTGCAAGGGGTTTCTGGGCGGCCCTCCGTCCGCTCGAATCGTGCTTGGTGCGATCCACGGTTTGAGTCGCTTCGCGCGCACTCAAGCGGCAAGGAGGAAGCGGCGAAACGAGAGTTCCGCCCTCCTCACCAGAAGAAGTGGTCCTGAGGGAGAGGAATCGAAACAAAGCTCGGAAGAAAGATCAGAACGCGCGGAGTGATGAGGAGAAGGGGACGTGGGGTCGAGAACGGGACCGCAAGTCTACGGAGAGGGATCGGGTGGTCAGGGCGGGACGATTAGAAGGCCTCGGCCAGGCTCGGGCTATGCTGGGCCAATCGCCGTCGCAGGCGCCCGAGCCTGACCCGGAGTGAATCGCTATCAAGGCCCAACTCTCGCGCAGCTTCCGCGGTGCTGTAGCCCTGGAGGCGAAGCTCGATCACCCGACGCTCCGTGCGATCGAGTCGGCCCATGATATGGTGAAGTTCGTCGTCATGCTGGACCGCTTGTGCGGGATCGGGTGCGGTCATTTCGCCCGTTGGCCATTGGCCCGAGGTCAACGCCTCGGCGGTCAGTTGACGTCGGCGGACCTGGCGGCGGACATGATGGGCGGCCTTGCGCCTCGCCATCGTTAAGGCCAGGGCGAGCAGTTGTTCCGGGCAGGAGAAATCGAACTTGTTCGTGCGCAGGCCGATCAACAAACTGCGATGGATCGACTGCACCAAGTCCATCGAGTCGAGGTGAGGTCTCAATAGCGGACCCAGCAGGACCCGGGCCGCGACTCGGATCTCGGACTCGTACTGGCCTGCGAGCTCGGCCAGAGCCCGTTCATCTCCGCTTCGGGCGCGGGCGACAAGGTCGGTGAATGGTTCGCGTGAGCCATTATTCATGGCGGTTGTATGACAGAATATGGGGGGATTTCGCCACGACTTCGTGGCGATGAGTTTAGAATACACGGGCTCCCGATGTTTCGCAAGGAATACCATCGCAAGGTTGCCACATCTCATCGATTTGGGTCCAATAGCTGAGGATGGATCGTCGTCTATAATTGGACTGATGGAATATAGGGATGTGATGAGAGTGACTAAGATGGTTTGAGTGCTCGAGTTGCAACGCTGGAGCTAGGGTGAGATATGGCGGCAAATCGCGTTCTCGATCAGCGAGAACGACAGCTTCGCGATCTCAGTGCGGAGATTCGACGGCGCCTCCGACAGGGCGAGTGTTGCCGTGTGGAAGATTATTTGCAGCAACATCCCGACCTGCTCAACGATGACGAGGCCGTCCTCGAGTTGCTCTATGTCGAGTATGTCGTGCGGGAGGAACTGGGAGAAGAGCCGGTTCCTGATGAATGGTATGCTCGATTTCCGCACTGGCGCGACCGGATCAGCCGGCTTCTCGAGTTGCATCGGATTCTGGAGGTCGAGCAGGAGGCGACAGTGACTCTGCTGGCTCCTTGCACGGTCCAAGCTCGGAGTGGGGGGATGCACTCACTCGGGATGCCGGGCCGTGGGCTCCCTTCGCTGGATCGTTTTGAACTGATCGAGGAGATCGGCCGGGGGGGGATGGGGGTCGTCTACAAGGCCAGGCAGCCGGTTTTGAACCGGATTGTCGCGGTGAAGGTGATCCTGGCCGGAAGTGGTGCGGATGCTCGCGAGCGGGACCGGCTCAGGTTCGAGGCCGAGGCGGTCGCCCGGTTGCACCATCCCAACATCGTCCAGGTTCATGAGTTCGTCGAGCAGGATGATCTCCCTTATATTGTCCTTGAGTATGTCGATGGGTGTAACCTGGCGGAGCTCTTCAAACGATCGGAGCGGCGGGTCGCCTGGTCAGTGGGGCTGATCGAGACTCTGGCTCGAGCGATCGGGCATGCGCATCAGCGGGGGATCGTGCATCGCGACCTCACGCCGGCCAACGTGTTGATTGCGGCGGATGGGACGCCGAAGATCTCCGACTTTGGCCTGGCCAAGTCGATTGTCCAGGAAACGTCGGTCTCCTCGAGCGGGTCGTTCCTCGGCACTCCTCGCTACATGGCGCCCGAGCAGGTCGCGGGGCGCTCGTGCGAGGTGGGGCCGCCGGCGGACATCTATGCGCTGGGGGCGATTCTTTACGAGTTGCTCACGGGGGTCGTGCCGTTCCGGGGCAAGACGCCGCTGGAGACGATGCGGAAGGTCATGGAGGGAATGCCCGAGCCGCCGTCGCGGGTCCGGCCCGACGTGCCAGTTGAGCTCGAGACGATCTGCCTCAAGTGCCTCGAACGCGAGCCGGCCCGGCGGTATCTGTCGGCGGCGGAACTGGCCGAGGACCTGCGGCGGTTTCAGGCGGGGGAGCCGATCCGGGCCCGGCCGATCTCGGGCGGAAGACGGTTGCTCAAATGGGTCCGACGGCGGCCGGCGGAGGCGTCCCTCATGGCGCTTCTCGCCTTGGGAACGGTGGCGGTTCTCGTGGCCGGCGTCTTGTGGAACACCTGGCTGAGACGCCATGGCGTGATGTTGGAAGCCACCCTCGAACGCGAACGAGGTTACGCGGCGGCCGCTCGCGTGGCGCGCGGACGGGCCGAGGAGAACGAAAGGATCGCTCGTCGACACTGGTACGGTTCGCAACTGAAGCTCGCCCAGCAGGCGGGGGAGCTGGGGCAGTTCGGGCTCACTCAGGAACTTCTGGCGAACGAACGCCTCGTGCCGGGAGGGGCCGGATTGCAGAGCTTCGAGTGGTTCTATCTCCATCGGCTTTGCACGCGCGACTACTCGTTGCTTTGGGGCCATACGGAGGCGGTTTCTACTCTGGCCCTCTCGCGCGATGGCCGGACTCTCGTCTCTCGCGACTTTGAGGGGGGCGTGCTACTCCACGACCTTGCCACAGGCCAGGCCTGGGGCACCGACGGCGCGCTCAAGCTCATCCATTCTCAGGCGGCCGGTGGACTGGATCAGCAGGCCCGGCTCCAGGGCCTTGGTACACGCTCGGCCGTCACGCTCCGAGAGGTGATGAGCGGTCGCGACCTGGCCCTGACGCCAGGCAGCAACCGGGACGTTTCGCTTCTGGGATTCGATCATGCCGGCTCCACGTTGTTCGCTTGGGATTCACAACCCCCGAAGCTTCAGGACAAGCTCTCGTTGCCAGCGATTTCCGGGGAGCCTCGGCTGGGAGCTGCGTTTCGTGACCTGAGGCCGTCGGCCGTGGCTTACTCGCCCGACGGCCACTGGTTCGCGGTGGGGGACGCTGACGGCCATCTGCTTCTTTGCGATGCCGAGATGGGGCGCGAGCCGATCGTTCTGGAGGGGACTGTCGGCCCGGTTCACGCCCTGGGGTTTTCAGGGGACGGAAAGCGTCTGGCGGCGAGTGTGGGTGACAACGGGACCGCGATCTGGGCGGTGGAATCGGGGCGGCTCCTGGAGGTGTTCTCGGACCATGCCGAGACGGTGAACGAGGTGAGGTTATCACCTGACGGCCTGAGTTTGGCCGCCATCGAGGGCCACCATATCCCCGTGCTCCGCAGGGTGGCCGCCGGACGCAAGCGGGTCGTTCTCTCCCAAGATTCCGGCTGGCTCCACGGGTTGGAATTCTCGCCTGACGGCCGGCGACTTGCCATCGCCGGCAACGGCGTTTCCCCCCGGCTCTATGACGTGGACACGGGAGTGGAGCAGGTCCGTTTTCCCGGTGAGATCGGGATGACTCGGTCCTTGGCGTTCACCAGGGATGGCCGGACCCTGATTCTTGGCGGTGAGGATTCGCGGATTCGGCTCTGGCATCTTCAGCCTCCGGTCGCGGCCGCGGGTTCGCTTCCAGGGCACGAGGCGGAGACCTGGGCGTTGGCTTTCTCGCCGGATGGCAAGACCCTGGCCTCCGGGAGCGACGAGCCGTCAATCGCGCTCTGGGACGTGGAGAGCCGTCAGCGGCATTCGACGTTGAAGGGGCATCCGGCCACGGTGAGCGCCCTGGCGTTTGCCCCCAACGGCCGGCTCCTGGCGGCGGCGGATCTGGCCAACAACGTCAAAATCTGGGATGCGGACCAAGGCCGCGAGCTCGCCACTCTCGCGGGTCATGTCGAGAGAGTCAGAGCCGTCGCGTTCGCGCCTGACGGTAAGACGCTGGCCTCGACAGGTTCTGACAGGACCGTTCGTCTCTGGGACGTGCCCGGGCGGACCTGCCGGGCCGTTCTCCGTGGCCATATCGACACGATCCGGGCTCTGGCCTTTTCGCCCGACGGCCGGATCCTTGCCTCGGCCGGGAATGACAGGAAGGTCATTTTGCACGACCCAGATGGCGGTCCACCGAGGCGGATGTGGTCGACGTCGGGCGAGGCGACGTCGCTCTCATTCTCGCCCGATGGCCAGCGCCTGGCCGTGGGAGGGGAGAACCACTGTGTGACGATCTGGGATGTGGCCTCCGGTCGACTTCTCGTCACTCTTCCGGGAATCGCACACCGCGTCCTCACCCTGACCTACTCTCCCGACGGCAAGTCGCTCGCTTCGGCCGGTGAGGACCGGGCCATCCATCTCTGGGACCCCCTTACCGGACAAGAGCGATTGACCCTTCGGGGGCATGCCGCCAAGATCAACTCCGTCGCGTTCTCGCCCGACGGGCAGTACCTTGCCTCCGGTAGCCACGATGGGGCAATTCGGTTGTGGTACGCCCCCAGGGACGAACTGGTGTCGACGTCGCCACGTGCTCAAGAACCGGGTCAAACGGTTGGTCAGAAGTAGACCTGGGTGCGGAGCCAGAACAGGTCGCTTGTTTTCTGGAGGTTGGGACCGGGGCCGGGGCGGTAGCGGACCGGCTGGGCGAACATGGCATGCTCCCAGTCGAAGTAGACCTTGATAAACTTGTTCAAGTACCAGTTGAAGCCGACATCGGTCATCTCGGTCCGGTTGGTCCAGAGGTTGGGGTCGGCCAGCCCGGCGGTGAAGACCTCCTGACCGAGCTCGAGGGTGCTGTAGCGGGCCGTGAGCTCGAAGGCGCCGAGGCCGAAGCGGCCGGGGCGGAGATCGAATGGGTGGAGCGGATCGACCAGGGTACGGTCGCGGAGCGTCTCGCCGGTGACGAGGTAGCCGACCTGGGCGAACCAGCCGTGGATCGGGACCCGAGTCGAGGTGCCGTTGGGGCCCTTGGCGTAGCCGGCGAAGCCCCCTTGCCATGCGCCCAGGAGGCTCAGGCCCCCGTAGTAGTAGGCGGAGTGAAGCTCCCACAGGCTGCGAGCGCCACGTTCGCGTACGTTCTCGTTGAAGGCCAGGAACGGTAAGGTGGCGGCGTTGGCGGCCCCCGAGGTGTCGACACCGGCGGCCGAGGGGGCTGAGTTGGTCCGGAGCACGCTCGGCACCAGCGGCTGGTCGACGGTCCCCGCATCAACCGAGCCGCCCACCTGGAGGTTGCGGAGCGGGAAGCCACGCTCTCGATTGTAGAACGGCTTGGCGTTGAGGAAGGCCATGACGTCCTGGCGGTTGCTGAAGGGTTGATACGAATTGCGCTGGGTGTCGAACGTGCCGACGGCGTACTCGAGCCGCTGGTCGAACAAGGAGCCGCTGCCCATCAGGCCGAACCGTCGGTTCCCCTCGAAGTTGTTAGCGAAGAGCGATCGTTCCGGAGCGAGCAGGTGCCAGACGTGGATGCGGTACCACTCGTAGGTAAACGGGGTTTTGAAGCGTCCGATCCGGAGTTGGAGCCGGGGGTCGTACTTGAAGTCGAGATAAGCGTCGAGCAAGTTGACGCTGTCGAACGTGTTCTGGAACGAGAACTCGTACTGGATCGGCCGGGTGAAGTGCCCTTCGAAGTAGACCCGGGTCCGTGGGTTGTAGAATCCGTTGCTGACCGGGTCCTGGTTCGGTTGCTGGTAGATGCGGGCCTCGACCTGGGACATGGCACGGAGACCGATGCTGAACTCGTCGTCATCGGTCGAGAAGATGAGGCCGTCATGATCGAAGTCGTACTTGGATTTGACGGCGAGCTTGCCGCGGTGGCGATTGCCGACCTCCTGGGCCAGACTCGTCGCCGTCGGGTCGCCGCCGGAGGCCTTCGAGCCGCCTCCCGAAGTCCTGTGCGAGCCGCCCGAGGCCCTGGCGCTGATTCCTGAACTGCTGTCGTCGTCTCTCACGATGGCGGCTGGGGTCGTTTCGCCAGGTTCCTTGGACGCCGTGCCTTCGCGCGGGCCACTCTTCTCGATGGCGCGGGTGAGGCTCTCGACCTGGTCGGTCAGTCTCTTGTTCTTTCGCGAAAGTTCTTCGTTCTGCTTTGTGACCTGATCGAGCCGGCCCTCCAGCTTCTGCAGGCGATCCAGAAGCTCTTGTGGGAGAGCCGTCGTCGTGGCCGACTCGCTCGGACCAGTCGCTGATGGTGCCGGCGGATTCTCCTCCCCCCAGGCCGTTCCAGGACGGTTGCTGAAGAGCTCACCGGTCATCGTACCCAGGAACAGAATCAGGACGGACGTCCTGCGCTCCCATGATGTTGTTGTGCGTCGTTTCATCGGATGACCCAACGCCTTGACTCGACCGAGACCGAGGAATGGACGAAGTCTCATGCCCGGTCCATCTCCAGGGAAAGGGCGACTCGACCTCATCTCGAGGTGGGCGGCGTCGGGGTATGGAGAGGTTGTCACTGGCTGGCGGCCAGGACGATTCCAGAACGAGTTGAAGGAGCGACCTTGGCCAATGGACCCGTTGGTTATCCCGAAGATCGTCGGTTCTCTGTCCTTTACTTGACCGATTTCGTGGATTGTGCCGATTTTTTGGCCTTGTGGTGGAGATTGATTCGTTTCGCTGGGTTAAAGATCCTTTTGGAATCACTTTGAGGCCTTGGGAGCGGCGGCCGTCGTTTCGACGCCCGCCATGGGAAGGGGGGACGCCTGGTCCTTTGACTGATGGTTCCGCCATTCGGCGATGCGCTGGATCACGCCGAAGAAGACCGGCGTCAGGAGGATGCCGAAGGCCGTGATGCCGAGCATCCCGCTGAAGACAGCCTGTCCCAGCGCCCGACGCATTTCGGCCCCCGCCCCTGGGCAAGGAGCCGTGAGACGACACTCAGGATGAAGGCAAGCGAGGTCATCAGGATCGGTCGGAGCCGGAGCCGCGAGGCATCCAACGTCGCCTCCTGGTGGGAAGCCCCGGCCTCTTGCCGTTGTTTGGCGAACTCGACGATCAGAATCGCGTTCTTGCGCCAGACCGACCAGCACGACGAAGCCGATTTGAGTGAATAGGTTGACGTTCTGATGGGCCAGGCCCACGCCGATGATGGCACAAAGCAGGCCCATGGGACACAGGCGTATCGCTGGGCGATTCCCGCAGGATTGTGCTCCGACGGCCTTCTCGAATTGTTGAAGGGCGTGTGGACCAATCAAGCCGGGCGGCCCGCGAGAGAGGGAGGAACGCGAGCGTGTTCCACGACGGACTGCCGCATGTCCATGTCATCCTGGACGGCCGATGGAGAGGGCCTTCGCCAGGTCCCCCTCCTTCGACCACGGCCTTCGTCGGTGGCGTCCCTGGTCCTGTGAGGGGTGGGGGGCCTGGAACTCGGGCGTTCCGCGAACGTGCCGCCATACCTTGGTGCTAAGCGGTTGGACATCGTCTTTTTGGAGGTTTTGATCGTTGGGGTGGCTGGGATTTCGTCTTCGAGACCCCGGATCGCGGGCCTGGGCGCCGGGGTCTCGAAGACGAGACCCCAGCCACCCTGACATGATTATCTCCAAAACGATCGTGCCCAGGTGCTTAGTGGTTGCCTTGTTTGTCGCCGCCGACTCCGTCTTTCGCGGCGATGAACACACGCTGATGCGGAAACTTCTCGAACAGGGAGGCCGGCTTGCTGAAATTCGTGGCGAGCACGTCGGTGGGGTTTCCGGCGATCCACTGCGAGAGGTCGATGGCCTCGTAGGTGCCGGTATTGAACCCGATCAGGGCGCGGCTCGGGGTGTCGCCGATGTTCTCGATCGAGTGGCCGTACCCCTGGGGGATGTAGCCGACGTCCCCCTTCTCGAGGATCTCGGTGCGATAGCGGCCGTGCGAGCCGAACAGCGTCACGCTGACCCGTCCTTCGATGATGTACTGCCACTCGTCGGCGTTCGGGTGCCAGTGGAGCTCGCGAAGCCCGCCGGGCTCGAGGTCGAGGATCACGCCCGTGACGGTCTTCGAGATCGGGAACCGGCTGGAGTCGACTCGCCATTCCCGGCCGCCGCGATGGGTCGAGTGCGGGGGTTGGGCGAGGAGCTCGTACTTGTGCGTCAAGGAGGGAAGCTTGCGCCCCTGGAGCGGAGACGCCGGTTCCGCCGGCGGCACGGAGCCACGGGCAAAGTAGACCTCATCGCTGGGGAATCCGTCGAAGGCCGACTCGGGGAGCCCGAAATTCTTGGCCAGGAGAGGCTTGGGGGTGTGGCCGATCCAGTCGCTGATGCTGAAGGTGCCGAACTCTGAGAAGTAGCCGTTGTCGAAGATCAGGATGAAGTGGGTGGGTGAGTCGCCCAGACATTCGAGCATGTGGCCGTGCCCGCGCGGAAAGTACCAGACATCGCCGGGGTCAAAGTCGTTGGTCTCGGCGCACCCTTGGGGGTCGATGACCGTGGTTCGGACCCGGCCCTTGATCACGAACGCCCACTCGGCGGCGGTCGCGTGCCAGTGGAGCTCGCGCATGGCGCCTGGTTCGAGCTGCATCGAGACCCCGGCGATTCCCTTGGAGATCGGCAACTGCTTGACGGTGGCTTCCTTGCCCGAGCTCTTGCCTATGACTTTCCCTTCCGACTTCTCGAGCGCGAATTTGAATGTCGGTAGCTCGTCCCCGGCAAGCAACGGGTCAGGCACGTTGTTCATGAAGCTCGGATCGCCGGCCTCGGCCGATTTGGTCCCGACGAGTGCTGCGGTTGTGGCCGCCGCGATGGCGGCAGCCCCTGCCAAGAACTCCCGACGCTGAAATTCCGACATGGTCTTTCCTTCTGAGAAGACGAATTGGGGGGAAAGTCAGGGAGAAACTTGAGGTGGTCCGTGAAACCTCGGCTGGGTTTGAGGGAGAGCAAGGCGTCTTCGCCATCATTCGACCCGCTTGGTGGCGTCTCCGGCCCATTTCAAACCAAGGCCGAGCCGGCCGTACCACGGCCTTCGGTCTTGCCTCGTGCGAAACGAAGGCTGGGCCGAGTGTCTGACGACGGGGCAGAGGCACCACCTGGTCGAGGTTCAAAAAGATCGGACAGCGCACGGCCGGGCATCCACCCAACGGACGTCCTGACGCCGTGGCGCCTGGTTGGTTCGCAGGCTTCTTCCGCCTGAGCATGGACTGACGGAGGCGAGGACGCAAGTCGCAAGGCGGAGCGAGGGGAAGCTCCGCGCCAATGGCGACGGGTGGCATGGACGCTCACGACCGGGGGCAGGGCCGCCGCGGTCCGGCCGCGGGCGGGGACTTGGCCTGACTCGATCCGTCAGTTGGCGTGCCGGCGGCGGCTGGACCGCGAGGCACTTCGGGCGGGCTCGAGCGCGGGAATGGTCTCGTCGGGCATGGCGCCCTGGGCCTACTTGCGGAGTTTTTCCTGGGCTCGCGACTCGATCTG
>Ga0182739_1004845_pt1 | contig 10904 bp, 5 predicted proteins | sample eDN5th30CBELigBY_FD_128873 | JGI IMG/M metagenome (GOLD analysis project Ga0182739, IMG submission 128873) | Enriched backyard soil microbial communities from Emeryville, California, USA - eDNA 5th pass 30_C BE-Lig BY (version 2) (version 2) | ecosystem: Environmental > Terrestrial > Soil >...
GCTGATGCGCAGCGGCGTGCCGGCAAGCAGATCGAAGGGGGTACGCGCTTCCTGTTCCCGCAGGCGCAGGGCTTCCGCCTCGCACTCACCGGGGGGCAGGGATTCCAGATCGATCCCACGGATTGCGATTGGCGCAACCTGCGCCACGGACTGCACCACCACGCCATTGCTTTGCGTGAACCGCGTCCGCAGCATGCCGTGACGTTCCACCAGCGCTTGCAGGCTGGCGCGCAACGCGGCTTCGTCGAGCGTGCCGCGCAAGCGTAAACCGCCGGGAATGTGGTAGGCGACGCCCTGCGGGTCCAGTTGCCAGAGATACCAGAGCCGCTGCTGGCCCGGCGACAGCGGCGCTTCGTCCAATAGCGCTTCATCCAGCGGCACAGTGGCGCTGAAATCAATGATCGCCTCGTGCTTTTCCGACACCTGGCGTTCCTGCACCAGCGCGGTGAAAGCGCCAAGCGTGGGCGCTTCGAACAACCATTCCAGTTCCAGCGTCCGCTGCAAGCGTTCCTGCAGGGCGGCGATGAGCTGCACCGCCTTGACGGAGTTGCCGCCCATGAGGAAGAAACTGTCGTCCGCCGCCAGCCGAGGCAGATTCAGAGATGCACACCACTGCGCATGAACTTCCTCGGCCAGGGACGTCCCCGCGGCAGGCGCCTGGGCAGGCGGTGCGGCATCCGCGGGAGCTATGTCCGCCGGATAGCGGGCATAGGCTTCAAGGCTGCCGTCGGCAAGCTGGTTGCGGCAGGCGGAACGTTGCAGTTTACCGCTGGAGGTCTTGGGCAAGGTGCCCGAATTCAACAGCGCCACCTGCCGGGGCACTTCCTGGTACACCTCGGCCACCACCTGCCGGATGTTGTCGATCAAGGCCTGGGCCGGCACCAGTTTCTGCAGCTTCGCGCTCACCTCCGCCGCGATACCGATGCCTTCGACACCGTCGACTTCGACCGCGAATGCGGCGACCCGTCCCTTGCGCACCACCTCCACTTCGTCTTCGATCGTGCGTTCGATGTCCTGGGGATAGAGATTGTGCCCACGCACGATCAGCATGTCTTTCAGGCGGCCAGTAACGAACAGTTCACCTTCGTGCAGGAAACCGAGATCGCCGGTGCGCAACCACACGTGGTCGCCATCGCTCACAAAGGTATCGGCCGTCGCCTTGGGATTGCGCCAGTAACCCAGCGCGATACTGGCGCCGGCGGTCCAGATTTCCCCCACTCGCCCATCCATCACGATGCGGCGACTGTCAGGATCGACGATACGGAGTTTCTGCCCCGGCTGAGGGTGGCCGCAACTTACCAGCGTGGCATCGCCACCCGCCACGGCTTCGTGACGCGCCAGGCGCTGGCGGTCCAGTTGCAGCGCGGTAACGCCGCGGCCGCGCCGGGCGCCGGTCACGAACAGCGTCGCCTCGGCCAGGCCGTAGCAGGCGAAAAAGCGTTCCTGGCGAAAGCCGCATGTGGCAAATTTCTGACCGAACGATTTCAGGCTGTCTTCACGGATCGGCTCCGCGCCGGAAAAGGCCACTTGCCACCGTGTCAGGTCCAGCTGTTCGAGCGCGGTGTCGGGAATCCGCTCGGCGCACAGGCGATAGGCGAAGTCCGGCCCGCCGCTGATGGTGCCGCCATATTCGCTGATGGCCTCCAGCCATCGCACCGGGCGCTCCAGGAAATGCAGCGGCGACATCAACACGCAAGGAATACCGCTGAAGATGGCCTGCAACAGGGAACCGATCAGCCCCATGTCGTGATAAAGCGGCAACCAGCTGACGATCACATCGGTCTCATCGATCTCGAAGCCCTGACGGATCGCCCATTCGTTGGCCACCAGATTGCCGTGGCTCACCTGCACGCCCTTGGGCTGGGCGGTCGACCCGGAGGTGTATTGCAGAAACGCGATGTCGTCCGGCTGCAATGCCGGCTCCTGCCATTGCTCCGCAACGGCATCCTCCACGGTATCGACGCAGAGCCAGCCGGGAAGTTTTGCGCCGGTGCGCGCCGAAACAATCTTCGCCATCTGCCGGCCCGCCGCCTGCAATGGCTCGTACAGCGTCGAGTTGGTCAACAGCAGCCGTGGCGCCGCATCCTGGATGATGGACAGCAGGCGCACCTGATGCTGCTGCCGGGACGATTCCGGCGGATAGGCAGGCACCGCGATGACGCCGGCATACAAACACCCGAAAAAAGCCGATACGTAATCGATACCGCTGGGGAACAGCAAAACCGCCCGATCCCCGGGTTCGGCCACAGCCTGCAGTGCCGCCGCGATGGCCCGCGCGCGCAAGTCCAGTTCCCTGTAGGTAAACGCCCCGCCCGCCCCACCGTGTTCACCAAGAAAGCGCAAGGCAACGTGCTCGGGCACGCGCGCCGCATGGTCCCGCAACGACTGGACCAAGGTGCGGGGAAGAACGAATGCGTTGGTCATGGACTGATTACCTGTGGAAAAACCCTGCCTGTCTAAGGCAGGGTAACGAACACAGGAAAGGGATAATTAGTCGGGTTTCCCCGCGGAATAGCCGCACAAAAAAAGCGGTTCCAGTCAGCCAGCAACTCACGCCAGGCAACGCATCACGGTGGTGAAGCAATCAGGATTGCTGGGCAACCCCGCATTTTTTCAAAGTCGAATCAGGTGTCTTATTGATAACAATTATCATTATCATTATGATGCTTGCGCCTACGTCGACATGGCAAAGAACAGGCTTGCCCGAGATGCAATCAATCCACAGTTAATGACTGGCACTTCACCCATGTTAGAAGCGAATACCCATAGCCAAAGCGGCGCATTATGGATTCAGGCTTATGTAGAGAATTTGCCGATACTCACCCGATTCGCGAACAAGCTCACCGGCTGCAATCACTATGCCGAGGATATGGTGCAGGATGCATTTTTCAGATTATCTTCCGCGCCCCCCATCGCCTCGCCCAAGGATCAGCTGAGCTACCTGTTCCAGATAATCCGCAATCTGGCTGTCGATCACTATCGGAAGCAGGCCATGATGAGCAAATACGTCGCGCCCGAACCGGACGATGACAGCCTCACCGCCACGGATATTTCGCCCGAAATCATCTGCGAGGATCAGGAAGCTCTGGAACAACTGACCGCCGCCCTGGCGGAATTGCCAGAGCGTACCCGCTACGCCTTCGAACGGCACCGCATCTATGGTGTCCCGCAGAAAGAGGTGGCCAAGGAACTGGGGGTTTCTCCCACGCTGGTGAACTTCATGATCCGGGATGCGTTGGTGCATTGTTCCAAGATTCTTTGATTCCACCTGCGGCACGGCTGCACATCGCTTAGAAATATTTCACGCGGCGTGAACTATTTACATCCGCCCGCATGGGCACCCAACCTACATTGTCCGGTCAACGCCACTCTCCTCGTGGCGCCTTCCCCATAAATCCCCGCCTGCACCCTCCGGTACGCTTCTTGCTCATCCCCTGCTAAACGGACGGTTGATTCGCCATGCATGTTCTAGTGACCGGCGCCACGGGCTTCATCGGCAGCCACCTCGTGCAGGCCCTGCTCGATCTTGGCCATGAGGTGAGCGCCTGCGCCCGCAATACCGGCGCGGTGGCCTGCCGGTTCCCGAGCGCCAAGGCCATTCGGCTGGACCTGCGCCACCTCCCCAGCCGGACGCAATGGCTGGCGCACCTTCAGGACGTGGACGTCGTGATCAACACCGTGGGTATCATTGCCGAATCGCCTGGGCAAACTTTCGTGGCGGTGCATGTGGAATTTTCGCGCCTGTTGTTTGCCGCCTGCGAGGCCGCAGGAGTGAAGCGCGTCATCCAGCTTTCCGCGCTTGGCGCCGAACCGGGCGCGAGCACGCTTTACCATCACACCAAATATCTCGCCGACACCCACCTGCGCGGTTTCGGTTTCGAGAAGGTCATCGTCAAACCTTCCCTGGTGTTTGGCAGTAACGGCCAAAGCTCGGCCTTCTTCCGCGCGCTGGCGGCACAGCCGCTATGGCTGCTGATCGACCACGGCAGGCAATGCGTGCAACCGATCCACATCGACGATCTCACCGCGGCACTGGTGCAACTGGTCACGCAGGAGGAGGTTCCGCTGGAGGTGGCGGCGGTGGGTCCGGCGGCTATTACCTTCGATGAAATGCTGGCAGGCTACCGCCGCTGGCTCGGCTATGGCGGTGCCGGCAAAGGCGCACCATTCACGATATCCGTTCCTTATTCCTTTGCCCTGTTCGCGGCGCGCGCGCTCCGCTTTCTCAACAATCCCTTTCTCAATCCCGACAACCTGCGCATGCTGCACGGCGGCAATACTGCGAATCCGGCCACCATGACGGCATTGCTGGGCCGGCCTTCCCACTCCTTTGCCGCCGCGCTGTCCCGCACCACCGCCACCGAAGCCGACCGCTGGCACGCGCGCCTGTATTTCCTGCTGCCCTTGCTGCGCCTGGCGATCGCCTGCATATGGCTCTATACCGGCGTCATCTCCGCGTTCGTGTATCCGCAAAGCGAGAGTTATGCACTATTGAGGCAGGTAGGCCTCTACGGCTGGATGCTGCCGGCCAGCCTATACCCGGCCGCCGCGCTCGACGTCGCCTTGGGCATAGCCGTGCTGCTGCGGTTTCGGCCGCGGCTGATCGGATTGGTACAGCTGCTGGTGATCGCGTCCTATACCTTGATCATCAGCGTGTTCCTGCCTGAATTTTGGTTGCACCCCTTCGGCCCCGTGGCCAAGAACATTCCCTTCATGGCCGCCATCCTCGTCACGATGGCGGTGGAGCGCAAGTAATGGACTATCTGACACTCAAGTGGATACACATCATCAGTTCCACCTTCCTGTTCGGCACCGGGGTGGGCAGCGCGTTCTATAAATTCCTCGCCGACCGCGGCGGTAACGTGCGGCACATCGCCGAAACCAACCGGCACGTGGTGCTGGCCGATTGGCTCTTCACCACGCCCACCTTCATTATCCAACCCTTGACGGGCGTAATGCTGGCGTTGGCGCTTGGCTTTCCCCTGGATACGCCCTGGCTGCTGGCCTCGATGGGGTTCTACCTCTTGACGGGACTTTGCTGGATACCCGTCGTGTTGCTGCAGATTCGCATGCAAACGCTTGCCTGGGCCGCGCTGCACGCAGGCATTCCTCTGGGCGATGATTACTGGCGCATGGCCCGGCAATGGTGCTGGCTCGGCGTTCCCGCCTTCATTGCCATGGTGATTATTTTTTACCTCATGGTTTACAAGCCGCCGCTGTGGGCTTGACCCTCCACAAGGATTCCTTGCATGAACCCCATAGCCGTTCCGGTGCAGGAACCCATCGTCAAGCGCGCCCTGGGCCGCGACTGGGACGCGGTGCCGGAAATCCTGCGCCGCAATTTCGACCTGCCCCCCGGCAGCGATGCCGAGGTGCGTCTGAAAGGCGTCATGTACGAGATCAGCTATTCGCGGATCGGCCGCCTTTTCATTTATCCGGGCCAGCTGTTCGGCGCGCTGGTGCCCTACCAGGGCAAGGACATAAAAATCAGAATCGACCTGCGCACCCACGCCTCGGATCCGCGCTTCATGTACTGGCAACGGGTACACTTCTTTCCCCAGAGTCCGGAGTTCATTTTCTCCTCGCGCATGGAATATCTCACAGGCAACGAATTCGTCGAACGTGTCCGTTCAGGGCTGGGCATGCGCATGAAGGCATCCGTGGCCGGCGGCGTGCTGAAGTTCGAGGGCGTGTGCTACCAGTGGGACCTGTGGGGACTTACCATCAGGCTGCCCAACTGGCTGTTGATGGGCAAAGGTGTCATCCTGGAGCGGCAGGTGTCGACAGAACAGTTCGAGATGCTGTTCGAAATCCACCATCCCTGGTGGGGCAGAACCTTTGCCTACAAAGGACGGTTTTCATTCATCTGAGTACGAACGAGGTGCGTCATGACCCAATCTCCCAAGCCGCTTCACGACAAGACCGGCAAGCCCGACGCTGCCAAGCCGCCAAAAACCGAAAACGAACCACCGCCCGGCGATCAGGACATGACGAAGACAGTCAAGGAAAAGGTCGAACAAGGCGAACTGAGCGCCAACGAAGCACGCAAGCTGTTCGAGGACGTGGGCAAGCAGTTGGACGCCTGAGCTGTCCAGCCCGGCATAGCCATCGACACAAAGAACAGGAAAAGAAAAAGAAGAGAAAAAAGAGGAGCTGGTTGGCAGGCGCCGGTTTTCCACGAAGGTCCACTTTGCCTGCCAACCCACCGCATGTGCCGTGGAAGGGGCTTTCCCATTTAAGGTACATGATTCATTCAGCGCCTTGCGGCCGTAAGTTCCGCTCTATACGGATCAGGAGCCGTACTGTTCGCGTATATCAGCATGATAGTGGCCCAGCGAACTGGGAAAGGCAGAACCGAACTCATGTCGGGAACCAAATCCACTTACTGAAACAAACTGTCGTACTCTTCCTTACTGACTGTTTTCCTCACTTATCGCACCGATGCCATTGCAGTCGACACCTACCCATCCACGGGCAGCTTGCGCCGCGTGAGTCACCGCAGTGCTGCTCGTGAGGCGAACGTTAATCCGGCCGGCGATGGGAGTAAACCGCTTTTTTTCCGTTTGTTCACTTAATCGCAAATTTTGCGGGAAGTGGAGGCAAGCCCACTGCTACGAACGCAGCAGCCGCAGGATTTTCCCGGCATCGTAGTGGCCCGATGCGCTATCGGAAACAGGGGCGTAGTTCCCCTCCGTGGCCTTGTCGGTCTTGTCCCTGCCAACTGTCACCTCACTGCCAGCCTGGGTGTCGGAGCCGGCCACAATGCCGGAAATCCTCGCGCCAAACGCAAGCGCGCTCTCCAGTTCACTGGCAAGCGCGCTTGCCATTTTGTCATTGCTCGCCTGCATTTCCCTGAGTGTGGCTGCCACCCATTGTTCGCTCATCTGGAACCCCTTGTTCTTGGTGTCCGACAGCCCGGCCCCTTTGCCCTTGGCTTCCACCAGCAGGATATCGGTGATCCTGCCGTCGGGACCACGCGTGATCCATATCTGGTCAAAGCCGGTGCCTTCCTCGAAACCGCGCATCAGCTTCATGTCGGCAAACTCCGGTGCATGCAGCACGGCTACGAGCGCGGCAATCTCGCCCTCCACTTCCGTCAGCTTGGCACCGAAGCGTGTCTGCGCCTCGGCCAGGGCCAGTGCATCGGGGTGCAGTTCCCCACCTTCGCCTCTTGGCATCCGTTCAGCAATCGCCAGTGAACGCTCGATGATGTGTTGGTATTCATGGCGCTGGCGAATGAGGTTTTCCAGATTGGCTTCCTGCCCCAGGGCATCATGATCCATACGCCTGCCATCCAGCAGTTGAAAAATGCCCAGCGCCTCGATTTCCTGCATGACCTTGTGGTTGAAATCCGGTTCGTCGGTGTACCCCACGGCATCCGTGCGGATTTCCGACATGACCTTGCCCAGAAGGTCGGAGCTGGTGATGTGCCGAAGATCGAAGTTGCGATCGTCGAGGGAGCCGTCAGGACGCAGAATGGCTCCCTTGCGTGCATCGCCCTTGCCCAGTGAAAAGCTGAGCAGCTTGGCCATAAATTCCAGCTGCTGCTGTGGGGTGAAATGCCTGCCCTCGCGTATCTGCTGCAAGTGGACGATGTCCTCGAACCAGGGGCGTATGTCTGCCAGCAGATGCAAATCCTGCTCGCTCAGTGGCTCCTTGCCACGCAACTGCTGTTCCTGCTGCAGGTTCCGCAGCAGTTGCGCAAACTCCGGATGTTCCTGCTCGCGTCGGTGCCAGTTTTGCTCGGCCTCGCTTACGCGTGCTCGCCAGGCATCCGGTTCCGCCATGAAGCCGTTCCTGCCTATGCCTTCGGCAAAACGCGCCACCGTGGCGGCGCGGTCGCCGGGCTTCTGCAAGGCCTTGGCCGCGGCGCTGAAATCGTAGCCTACGTCCCGCGGTGTCACCTGTTGCGGCGTGCCATCCTCGTTCATTGCCGGCGTGTCCATATCGCCATTCAGCTTGGCGCGCAGGTGGTCCAGTACCGTGTCCACGTTCGGACTCGGCCGCAGCCCCTGCAGCAGCTCGAACATGCTGCGCGCAGTGATCAAAAAATCTGCGCTGTTGCGCTGATGCGGCGCCGTTTTCACCAGGCCCAGCATCAGATCCCGGGCAAAATCCGCCGGCAACCCAAGCTCTGCGATGCTGTCCCGCGTGGCGCCGATGTTCTTCAGCAGTTTGGCGGCGGTAACGGAGGCCATGCTGTCGAGCAGCGTGGCCATGGCGGCGTGCAGCGGCGGTTCGGCATCGCGCATGAAATCGGCCAGATGCTGCAGGCTGGTCACCTGATCCACGTCCAGCCGCAGTGTTGCATCCAGCAGCCGCGAAGCCGGCGAATCCGGTTCCACCGCTCCATTCCCCAGCCGCGCCAGTTCCTTCAGTACCGCCTCGCCATTGAGGCTCTTGCGGGAAAGCAGTTGTGTCAGGTCAGCACGGCTGGTTTCCGGCAATGCGCGCACCACCTGATCGAGCCGGTGGGCAAAACCGCTCGCATCGCCGCTCCTGGCCGCCATGTTCAGCAGCCGCCCGGCGCTTGCCACGTCGGGCGCGTTGCCAAGGATGCGCACGATCACCTCGGATGCCAGCCGGACCTTGCCGCTTTCCACTTTGATGCCCTTGATGCGCTCGATGATCGACGGTTCGGTCAACAACCTTCGCACGGCCCGGGTCTGCGCCGTGTCCCCGGCGCCGGCGAGCAAACGTTCGATTGGCGCAAACGGGTCACCGTCCGCCGGCGCCCTGCCCTTGGTGAACAGCCGTGCCGGCTGGTCCAGCCATTGCGGCCGGGTGACCAGGCCGGATTCGATTTCCATCATGCGCAGCGTGTCGATGCCGCCGACTTCCGCCTGGCGGCGCAGCAGGTTGTCGAGCGTGGCGCGCGCCAGTTCAAGATCGCCGTGCAGTTCCAGGCGGGCACGCGCGCCGGCACCGTTTTCCAGGCGCCCTTCCAGATCGGCGATCAGACGCCGCTGCGCATCGATCTCGAGCACAATCTTGTTGCCGTACAGCGCCAGCTGTTCGCTGAGCGGCAGGTCGTCCCAATGTGCCAGCTTGCGCTCATCGAGCATGCCGACACGCTCGCGCCAGGCGGGATCACTGCTTTGCAGCACGTGCAGGCCTTCCTCGCGCAGCACCTTGGGATCGGCGCTCTCGCGCAGCACCACCACCATCTTGCCGTCGACCAGAAGCGTGACCGCTTCGCCGCTCTGCGAGCGTGTCAGCGCGGCGAATTCGGTATCGCTGACGCGCAGTATCGGCGTATCCGCCACCAGATGCCGTTGCGCCGCGGGAAGGCTGGCCAGCAATTCGCGCTGCAGCGCCAGGCGTTCGCGGCGGCTGGACGGCCTTGGCGTTTCGAGCAGGGACTGCAACTGCGCCTGGCGCGCCTGCCGCTGCGCGATGCGCACCTGCTGCGCCTCCTGGTGATGTTGTTTGACGGTAGCGAGCGCGGCATCGAAATCCGCGCGGCGCAACTCCGGCGCCTGTCTGGCGACACGGCGGAACAGCGCATCGTATTGCCCGGGCGACAGCGGCGCCTCGCCGCGCACATGTGCCTGCAACCGCCGCATGTCGGCTTCCGACACCTGCCTGATCCACACCCACTCGCTGCCCGGCAACAGCCGCGCCAGATCACGGCGGCCGTTGAGATAATCTTCACGCTGCGCGGCCTGGGCGCGGCGCGACGTATCGGTGGCCATCAGCAGGCGTTCGAAGAATGCGCTTTCATCCAGGTCGGGGCGGTGCGTGGTGGCTTCGTGCAACAATCTCGCGGCCTTGCTGGCATCGAACTGGCCTTTGGCGATCAACGCGGCGGCCTCGCGCAGCACGGCGGGCGGCAGCCCCTCGAAACCCTCCACGTCCAGATGCGCCAGGGCCTTGCGTACCGGGCCCGGCAAATCGCCCAGCAGCGCATTGCGCACCCGCTTCTGTTCCACCCGCCTGGCCGCCTGTTCCGCTTCCCGCTGCGCGCGACCCTCGGCACCATCGCTCAGCGCGCGGTTGAGCTGGCTGGCGAAATCGCGCTGATCCAGCCCGGGAATCTGGCTGGCCACGCTGCGGATGAACGCCAGTTTTTCCTTTGGCGTGCCGAAGCCACCACTTTCCAGGCCATGCAGCAGACTGGTCAGGGTTTGCGCATCCAGGCGGTTGGCGAGGTGCTGCAAAGGAGCGGGCAACTGCTGGCGCGCCTGTTGGCCGGCATGCACTTCCAACTGCACCTCGCGCAAGGGCGTGTCGTAATGCATCACGCCTGCGGAAATACCGGCCAGCCGCAACGCGCGTGCCTGCTGTGGACTCGGTTCGCCGCCCTGGCTGCGCGCCGCCGCCAGCAGTTCACCGTACCGATGCCGGTTGTACGCGCCGGCCGCGGCGCGGCCCGAGGCGCTGACCATATCGCGCAGGCCCGCCTGGCCGATGCGCTTGAGCGCATCGCCGAAACTGCCCTTGAAGTCGCCATTGGCGTAATCCAGCAATACGCCGGCGCTTTCGCCGAGGCTGGAGCCCATGGCTTCCGACAACCCTTCCTTGAACATTTCGCGACCGTTCGGTCCAAGCATCTGCCCCAACCGCTGCATGCGGCTCAGGTTGGCCACATCGTCGGCATTGCGCAGGCCGCGCGCCATGGCGCCATCCACCGAGTCGCCCAGCTTCTCCGACACGCCGGCGCTGATGGCGCCCACCGCCGCGCCTTTCAAGGCGCCGTTGAACAGGCGCTCGAAACCGAGGTCCATGCCATCCTTGAACGTCTCGTCCTGAATCGCCACCTGCGCGACGTTGCTCAGCGCGCCGGTGATCGCCTCGCGCACCATGGCGCCGCCTACCTTGCCGAAGGCGCCATTGATGGCATTGCCGGCCCGGAACAGCGCGCCGCCGCGCCCCAGCCCGCCGGCCATGGCACCACCGATGCC
>Ga0182739_1004847_pt1 | contig 10901 bp, 11 predicted proteins | sample eDN5th30CBELigBY_FD_128873 | JGI IMG/M metagenome (GOLD analysis project Ga0182739, IMG submission 128873) | Enriched backyard soil microbial communities from Emeryville, California, USA - eDNA 5th pass 30_C BE-Lig BY (version 2) (version 2) | ecosystem: Environmental > Terrestrial > Soil >...
GATTCAATGGGTGAAGGCAACCGCAAGAGGTTACCGCAACCAGCAGAACTTCATCAACGCCATTTACTTCCATTGCGGCGCTCTGGACCTGAACCCCTAGCCACTAGAATGCCGGAAGAGCCACATTCTTTAACTCGACGACGCCGTCGATCTGTTCTACGATGCCTTCACCGTTTTCGCCCACAAGATGGAATGCCTCCCGCACGAGAATGCCGCAAGACTTGAACACGTTGTTTAAGGTCGATTCAAGTCTCTTTCCACGCTGTTGAGGTGTGAGCGAGGATGTGAAGAGTCCACAAAGCTCATTCTTTGCCTTCTCGATTTTTTCAGACTCCTCTTGCTTCGCCAAGTTGAGCCGCTGAACTTCAGCAATGCGTACCATTCGTTCCTCTTCCCGCGCCTGGTTCATGCGTGTAAAGGAATCCTTCTGGTTAACCACATCGCGAATGCTGGCGACAAGGCCTTTAGCCTTAAGCTGGTCGTTAGGCCAGCACATATCGAAGCTTGAAAATTCCACGATACGCTTGAGGACCTCGCGCCGGTACTGCAGGGCGGCCTCTCCGCGCTCGTTTAGTCTTTCCAGCGTTGTCCTGGCGATTTCAAACTTGTTGATATTTGTGGCGTCGGCCTTCAAACGCTGAATCAGGTCCGAAACTAAGGAGTCAGGAACGCCGGCGCCGCGAAAAAACACTAGCACATCTTTCTTGGAGCGATTGAGTAAAGCGATCGCGTCAACCATAAGGCTGAAAAGCTCCGGTGGGTATTGGTATGTAGAGTCGAGCATCATCTTCACCTAACCAATTTTACGAATTTTAGTATCGCCAAAAAACTGTCTAGGGAAATTAATTTTGGCAATAGTAGACAGCCACGATATCCAGACGTCTAGCATTCCCCGATTTCTGAATGAGCTTCTACAGTAGCCGGTCACCAGATTACGTGGATAAAGCACTGAAGCTGCCGGAAACGAATTGGGCGTTCGTAGATTTGAGTCCGATGCCGTCATCAAGTTCGTCTAGCGAACGCTATTATCTCTAACGCATTCCGCCACAACACCAGCTTTTCCTGAAAATTGGGGACATTGCGGCCAGGGACAGGACTGGTGGATGGGCACCTACGGAATGGGATGTTTGCTTGGGCAGAGATCGTCTGGGATGGCAGCACGTTCCTTCGGAAACTGACCTCAGCCTTTGATCCGTTCAATAGCAACATCTGCAGTCGCGGACACTGTTGCGTAAGTCCATCGAAATCGTTAACGACCGGCTTCACGATGTTGCCGTCCAGAGACCCTTTTCGTTCGGCGGAATGGAGAACGTCCCACAGTCCTACGCCGCGTGCCCGCAGCGCTAGTAGCCGTTCCGGATAAGGCAGTTCGAGGTCGAAACCGAGAATGTCCGCCATGATCGGCCAGAAGTGATTACGTGGATTCGCGTAATACTGCTGCAGGCGCAAAGACTCGTCGCCAGGTAGGGAGCCAAGGATCAGCACGCGCGTATTCGCGTCGATGAAAGTGGCCAAGCCGACTTTACGCACAGTAGAATCCGGCATCCGCATGGAAGAGGACCTAGGCCGCGTGTTCGCGCAACCAAGCCAGGACTTGGCGTAAGGCGTTGCCGCGGTGGCTAACGGCAATCTTTTCATCGCTCGTCAGTTCGGCGGTGCCTTTGCCGAGAGGGGGATAGTAAAACAGCGGATCGTAGCCGAAGCCGCCATCGCCGCGTGGGCCATCCAGCAGTTCGCCTTCGATGGTTCCCCGAAAAGTCGCGAGCACACTACCCTGTTTGGCGATGGCGATGGCGCAGACAAAGCGGGCGCTACGTTGCGTTTGCCCGTGCATGCGTTCCAGCAGCAAAGCATTGTTTGCCGCATCGTTGGCGCCTTCCCCGGCATAACGCGCGGAATAGACGCCCGGGGCTCCATCGAGCGCATCCACTTCCAGCCCGGAATCATCCGCAATGACCAACTCGTCCGCGTAGCCGCTGGAGTAGCTGGCTTTGATGCCGGCATTTTCTTCGAAATTCACGCCGGTTTCGTCCGGAGCGGGGACGCCCGGAGGGAGGGTCAGCGGGGCAATTTCGATCTCTGGATACCCGAGTTGCTGCGCGGCTTCCTGGAACTCGCGCAGCTTGCCTTTGTTGGTGGTGGCGATAAGGATACGCATGATGATTTTGCCCCGCCCGTGCCTGTTTTACAGCGTGAAGTGCGCCTTCTGGATGGTGGTCAATTCGCTGATGCCTTTGCGAGCCAGCGTGATCATGGCCTGCAATTGTTCGTCGTCGAAAGCAGCATGCTCGGCGGTGGATTGCAGTTCCACGTAGCGGCCAGCGCCGGTCAGCACAACGTTCATGTCGACGTCGGCGCGGGAATCTTCGGTGTAACAGAGATCCAGCATGGGGACGCCATCCACCACGCCGACGCTGATGGCAGCCACAGAGTCGGTGAGCACGCCAGCCGGGACCATCTTGGCTTCACGCATTTTCTGAATGGCCATGCCAAGGGCGATCATGGCTCCGGTGATGGATGCGGTGCGCGTGCCGCCATCGGCCTGCAGCACATCGCAATCCACAATGATGGAGCGTTCACCAAGCTTCTTCATATCAACAATCGCCCGCAGAGAGCGACCAATGAGGCGCTGGATTTCCAGCGTGCGGCCAGAGGCCTTGCCCTTGGTGACTTCGCGCGCCGTGCGCGTGGTGGTGGCACGCGGCAACATGGAATACTCCGCTGTTACCCAGCCTTCGCCACTGTTCCGTTTGAAGGGCGGTACGCTGTCTTCGACAGTAGCGGCGCACAACACACGGGTGTAGCCAAACTCGATAAGCACGCTGCCTTCGGCGGTCTGCAAATAATTCGGCGTCACGACGATGGGACGCATCTGATCCGGCTTTCTGCCGTCACTACGCATAGCGGTATTTACTTTCCTTGCAAGCTAAAAAAGAACAGGACGAAGAGAAGAGCCATCGCGAGCAGCACCAGCACCAGGCAGGGGATTCCTCGCAGATTCTCATTTCGGAAGCCCTTTGCGGGCGTTTGTTTCGCGCCCTTTTTGGGCGGCTTGACGCGGATTTTTGCCATTCGGGTTCGTTCGCTGGCGCAAAGGAGGCCGTCACGAGCCGATGCGGCGCCATGTTCCAGAATAGCGCCCTTCCTGGCATCCCAGCTTCGATGTTTATGAAATGGCGGGCTACCACGGCTGGTTGCCGACGGGTTTCGATGGAGGGTTACCGCCACAATCTGGCGCGTGGACGTCTGCCAGAGGACGATTCTGTGTCAGCAAACGCGGCCCGCCTACCTATTTGCCTGGGCTGCCCACGCCCCTTCTTCGTGAAACAATGAAGTATGCAAATATCGAAACCCGCATGGCTTCGGGTTCTTCGCCGTATTCTCTTCACCCTATCCATCCTGTTGCTGGCCTTGTCGCTGGTGCATTGCGGCGAAAGCACGCCGAAGGCGGAAATTCCGGCGGCTCTGGATGGAGGATGGCAGCGCGGCGAAGTCTCCACCGTGGATGCCGCACAGGCTCCGGAATCGTTACGCCGCCTGGGTGTGACTGGGGGCAAAGCCACCACATATACGCACGAAGGCCGCAGTGTCCCGGTCCGTTTGTATGAATTGCCGGACGCCACCAAAGCCTTTGAAGCCCTGCAAACCTATGCACGGACTGCGGACGAATATTACTTCCAGTTAGGAACCAGCTTTGTGGTGGTGGAAGCGAAGTCACTTTCAAACGAAGAGCGGCGGCCGTTCCTGCTGGCGTTCAACCAAGCATCCATGCCGCAGAGTTTGGAAAAGCCCAAAGAATAGTTTGTAGTGGCAGGACCAGTGGTCCTTGGCCTTTCTTATGGCGACCGCGACCAATACCCCCGAAACATTGGCCACCCCACGCCGGGGCCGCAGGTGGTGGGGACGGTTACGGTCGAAGGTACAGTTGTCGCCGCCCGGCGTCGCCACCTTTTTTGAGTTCTCTACCCTCGGCCTGATTCTGTGCGGTTATCTAGCGATGCTCAGCACAGGCACACTGGATATGCCCACCTCGGTGCTGGTGATCAGTGGCTTGGTCTACCGGGTGCTTTCCCTAATGGGATGGGCGCCGTCGCGCTTTCCCGGCTGGCTGCTGGGCACGCTGACCGTGGCGGCCCTGGCGCTATATCCTGTCGACATCTTCTATTGGAGCGAGGATTTTATCCACGCCACTGTACACCTGCTTTGCTTTCTGGCGGTGTTGAAACTGCTGAGCGCGCAGGATGTGCGGGACCACATCGCCCGCCTGGTGTTGGCCTTCCTGATGTTGGTGGTGGCCGCAGTGCTGAGCGCCGATTCCGTATTCTTCGTGTTCCTGCTGGGCTTCTTACTTTTCAGCGTGATGGCCTTCAGCAGCTTGGAACTGCACCATTCGCTGGCCAAACGACAACCGGCCGAAAGTGGATTGAGCCGCCTGTCATTCCGGCTCTCGGTCAGCAGCGTCATCATCTCCGGCAGCATTCTGGCCATGTCCCTGGGCTTGTTTTACGCCTTGCCCCGGTCGGCCAAAGCAGCGCTCAATCAGTTCCTGTTGCAGCGCGGCGTGGTCAGTAGCGGATTTGGTCGTGAAGTGGTGCTGGGTCGCTATGGCGAGTTGGTGCGCAACCCCGCGGTGGTAATGCGTATTCGCGAGATTCCCTCCGGCGACGACATGGCTCCACCACCTTTTCCCATCCACTGGCGCGGGGCTACGCTGACGGACTTCGATGGGCGTCGCTGGACCAGTCCCATGCAAAGCGGCGAAATCGTGCGCGTGCGGAATCAGGAGCTGTTTCTGGAAGGCCCGAACCAGCGAAGACGTCCCGGCCTGCGGGCAGGGTATCACGTCCATTTGGAAGGGGATTCCGGGGAACATCTGTTCTTCCCCGGCCTGCCTGAATTCCTGCGGTTAGACCAGCCCCTGCTGGTGCGGTATCCCGACCGTAGCGCCCGACTGGCCAATCCGCCCAAAGAGCCAATGGACTACGCGGTGTTCAGCTACTTTGACGGCGAGTGGGAGATGGCAGAAGGACGCATTGCCACCTTGAGCGCCACTGATGCCGCCAGCCAACGCGTGGAAGATTTGCTGAAGCTGCCGAAGCTGGATCCGCGCATCAGCGAACTGGCGCAAGACGTGACGAGCGACTACGTGATGCCCCTGGATAAGGCTCGCATTCTGGCCTCGTATCTGCGGGGGAACTATCGCTATCGCCTGGAGACGAGCGCGGCAAAATCGGCTGATCCTCTGGCGCATTTTCTGTTCACGAGCAAAGAAGGCCACTGCGAGTATTTCGCCTCAGCCCTAGCTGTGATGCTGCGCGAACTGGGCATCCCTTCCCGCGTGGTGACCGGCTTTGTGGCCAGCGAATATAACCCGCTGACGGGCTGGCATGTCGTGCGCATGTCCGACGCGCATTCATGGGTTGAGGTCTGGCTACCCGGTCGCGGCTGGTTTGGCTTTGACCCCACGCCGAGTTCCCGCATGCAGCCCACCAGCCAAGTGTTGGCGCGCATCCGTATCTGGCAGGACACCATCGACACCTTTTGGAAAGATTGGGTGCTCTCCTACAACTTCGACCGTCAGATTTCCTTGGCGCAATCCGTGGAGCGCGGCGGCGGCCAGTTCCGCGAAGCGGGTGTTTCCGTATGGCAACGGACCCAGCAGCAAGGCGAGGCAGTGCGGGACTACGTCACGAACCAACCGTGGGTGTGGGGACTGGCCTTCGGAGTTGTCGTCTATCTACCCCTGCGCCGTCTGCTCGGCAAGCAACGACAGAAACGTCAGTTGCTGGCAGCCCATGGCGAACCAGCAAGGGTCTACCTGGCCGTGATGAGCGGATTGGAGCGTAAAGGCTACCAACGCCCGATCTGGATGACGGCGGGCGAGTTTGCGAAGGCCGTGGCCCCGTTTCCCGGATTGACGCCATTGCAGGAATTCACGCACGCCTATCAACAGGCCCGCTACGGCGGAAACGCCGAAGCGTTGCGCCGCATGCGGGAGCTGGAACCGGAGCTGGCCCGGGCTCCGAAACGGCATGTGGCGAAGGGGTGAGGGTGAAGGTGCTACCTCAGGCGCTCAGAACTCTTAACGGTGAGGGTTTCGCTTACTCTTAAGCCAAAAGAATACGCTTCCTTCACGAAGTCGAGAATAGCTGTGCGACAACACAACAACAGGTAAACAGATGCCTAGCGGACCTGAACATATCGCTGAGATCAGAGAACAATCAGGGTGTTGGGATCAGCTTCCTGCGATTCGACAGAATCAGTTGATGAGCGAAACCATGTTCCTTCGTTTTGTGCGAGAGCGTGGGATACCGGTAGGCGGCCTCGCATCAGGCGAGCCAAGAGTCTTCGCCGACCTAGGATGGTTAAGCGTTGACGGACTGGACATTGAGGGAGCTCCCGCATTCCACCCATTCCGTCTACTTCCTACCCATCAGATGCTTTCGGGCTATGACGCGAAAGCTATCCGCACACCGATATGGGACAGTGACGCATATGGCAGACAGATTCGGGAAGTCCTAGAGAGCACCCCGAAGGGCGTCAAGGTGCTGACACAGGCCCCCTATTGGAACAGAGTCTCTGACTTGGCGACTCTCCTTGAGCCGCTGTATTGGCCGCGAATTACCGGAAAAAGTAAGCGGAGCATCCACCTCTCTTTCGAACAGTATCGAGAGCATCGCAGCGCCTTCGAATCTAATATCCTTGATTATCTTCGGACACTCGACGTGTACCAATGGAGGCAGGTGCATGAGCAGCTACTTTATATGTCGGCTGAACTAGATCAGAACCCGACCCTATACGTTCTATTGCGATTGTCAAAATGGAGACAACGAGAAGCATTGAAAGGCTCAATCTCCGGTGCGCTTTGGATCCGTCATATTGCCGAAGTCATTCGATTGGGTTTCGAAGCTGCGCATGAAGAGCCTTGGCCTAGTGAAGAGGACGAGTGCCAAGGCCATTTCTTCGACGGTGTGAGGAAACTCATCTTTGGCGCTGAGCGAGTATTCGACAATCCACTGAAGACAAGACCATTCCTGGTTCAGGAGTTCGGCCTAACCAAGGGAAGCAGCCTACGCTGGTACGTTGAAGGACAAACAGAGTATGCTGCGTTTCGCACGTTGGTCGAGGAGCCAGAACTCTACGGCATCGAAATCGTCAATCTAAAGGGGCAGATTAAAGAGGGTGGAGGAGACGTGACTATGAAGCTAGTGGGCATGCTAGCGGAGGACTGCATGCAACACCGCTTCAGTATGCTATCCCTCGACGCGGACGTGGCTGCCAATAAAAAGGCGGTGCGAAAGCACATTCAAGAAGGTCGCCTCGTTGGGTCGGTCGCTTGGCATGATCCAGATTTTGAACGGGCAAACTTCTCTCTGCCAGAGTTGTTCCAGATCAAAGCACGCCTTGATGTTTCTGAAGACGCCGCCATGCAATCTTTCGAGGGAACCGACCACATCAATCAAGAAGAACCTGATGACCTGGAAGCGTGGTATCGTCACCTGCGCAAAGAGCGCGCCTTTAAAGGTGAAGGTTGGGGACAAGCTCTTGCAGAGTACGCAGGCGAGCACCCAAGGATGTCAAATGGAAATCTACGTCCAATGATTGAACAGGTAAGAGTAGCACGCCAAGTGTGGGCCGCCGACTACGCTGCACACAGAAGGAACTTCCAGCTTGATCCAGATACGTTCCGAATAGCTCCACGCCCCAAGAAAGACACACCATCGAGTCAAGGCTAGCTAGGAGTGATCTCACTTCCACGTAGCACGGTGCAACACGTCACCATTTCATCGCCAACAGCATGAGCGGCGCAGACAGCCACAGCGAATCCAGCCTATCCAGAATGCCTCCGTGGCCAGGGATGATCGTTCCCCAGTCTTTGATGCCACGCGAACGTTTCTTCGCGGAAAGATAGAGTCCGCCAAGGAAACCCAGGATGGCGACTCCCAGTCCCAGGAACGCTGCGCCGATAGGCGAATAGGGCGTCAGCCACCAGAGGGTGGCGCCCAGCAGAGTGGCTCCGACGAGACCACCCAGTAAACCTTCTACGGTCTTATGTGGCGACAGGCGTTCTGCGATTTTCCGTTTGCCCCACAACTTGCCAGCGACGAACTGGAAGACGTCACTGGCTTGCGAGATCACTAAAAGAAATACCAGTTGCAGTGTTGCGCGAATGCCCGTGCCTTGGCCATTTGCGATAGCTAGGGCCATGGGGAACGAGAGTCCGTAGATACAGACTATTACGCCAGAGGCGACATCACGCAGACTTCTTCTTTGGGCCGCGTTGGAACTGCGTGTGAGCGCATAGAGCGCGGCCACGCCGTAGAGCGGAGTCAGCAAGAGCGCCGCCACGCTATGGTCGTATATCCACAACGCATACTGCATGGGCAGCAGCACGTAGAAACTGAGAAGCAGCCAGGAATGATGTTGCCGTGTAAGCTGCGCCGTCGCGAAATACTCGCGCAGGGATAGCAGCGAGAGCAGGGCGAAGAAGGTGACGAGTGGCCAAAGAGAGTCAGTGAGGTGTATCGTCAGCAGTACGGCGGCCAGCACCGACACCATCCACCACCAGGCATGGACGCGAGCTATCCAGTTGGCAGCGAAGCGCTGACCTGCGTGTGGGCTGGGCGGGATCGTCGGATGCGAGCGCGACGTTGCCGGGGTGAGCGCACTGCGGGCAAGCATCAGGCGTCCCGTGACGGTGGCTGCGCACAGTATTGCCAGTATGCCTCCGAAGACCCATAGCAGTTCCGGCGGAAAGGCCGAGAACGTATTGGATGACGGAGTGGCGACTAGCTGTAACATGGCGTCCCCTGGGCGATGACGGCTTCGCGAGCGCGTTCGAGAAATCGCTGTTTGTCTTCAGCGGCATCCCATCGCAGAGCAGCGCCGAAGCGCAGTTTACACGGGACGGGCGCAGGCAACCAGGCATGGCGCGGTAATACTTTGGCAGTATTCTCGATCCATACAGGGACGATCTCAAGTCCAGGGATGGCGCGGGCAAGGTGGTAAAGCCCGCAGCGGAAGGGGCTGATGGCGGCGCCATCACCCCGTGAACCTTCGGGGAAGAGGATCAGAGAATCGCCCCGTTCAATAGCGTCCAGCATGGGCCAGAGCGGATTGCGACGCGCATCCATGTCGCGGCGGTCGACCAGCACGGCGCGGAAAACATGCCGCGAGAGGTAGCGGCGAAGCGGCCCAGCTAGCCAATAGTCCGTAGCTGCGACCGGGCGGACTGTAGCGCGCAACACGGTCGGTAGCGAGGTCCAGAACACTAGAAAGTCGGCATGGCTACTGTGATTCGCAATGTAGATGCGTGGTGGTCGTGACTCGGTAGCTGACGCTGCTGCAGCTACGCGGAGAACACCGTGCGGATCGTCCACATGCGTACCGCAGAAGATGCGGGTAAGGCCGGAGAGCAAGGCTACGATGGTTCTGTTGGCAGCACCACTCCATCGCCCTACGGCCGGTTCGCTTTCGCGAGGCTGTTGCAGGACGACCGGTGTGGGATTGGTCAATCCGCTGTTCTTCGCCAGTGAATAACGATCTGTGGATGGATAGCTGTGCGTTGGCAGGCACCCATTGGAGGTAGACATCCTATTACTCCTTTGTTGACCAGTCGACGAGTCCAGGGGACGATACAGTTCGATGATGTAGCGAGATGAATTCGCTACGAGGTAACCTGTACTTCGCGTTCCAGGCTGGTAGCGACTTCGGCGTCGGTGTCGCTGGCGGTTGCCGTGGGCTCGGGCAGCCGCATGGAGTGTGGGATCCAGCCAGATGATTGCGCGTTGTGCGCAATACGCCGCGCCAGAGACACCGTGAAGATGCCATCGGCGTCGATACGTTGGTCAATTTTTTCGAAGCCCGCATCGGCAACCAGACGGTCAAGTTCCGCTTGTGTACGACGGCGCATCACCCAAGGGGCGGCATCGCGGTGGCTATGCAACGTGCGTGCGATGGTTTCCAACTGCGGGTGCCAGGGCTGCCCGGTGTAGACCAGATAGCCGCCTAGGGGCACCGCGTCTGCAACCCCGGCCAGGGATTCCTGCACTATCGTGTTATCCGGAAAGAGTTCATACAGGCCCGAGACGACGGCAATACCGTATTGCCCACGAAGCAACAGGAAGTTGTCACGCTGAAAGGCATCCGCGCGCTGGAAAGTGGCGATGTCTTGCATGCCTCGCTCGGTGATGCGCTTGTCCCCAACCGCGACGTTGCGCGGGCAGTAGTCTCGCAGCAGCACGCGATCCACCAGATCGCGACACGGCTCCATGGCATCCAGCACATAACGTCCGTGGCCCGCAGCAATATCCAGAATCGTCACCGGCTGCCCTTCCCGCTTACGTAGGCCGATGGCGGACTGGAGTAGAGCTTCTACGTTCTGTTTGCGCACACGGATACCTCGCCAGCCAGGAGCGTCGAGATAGTTCCGATCCAACCAACGACCAAAGAAGCCAAGACCCTCCGGGCAGTTGCGATAGACGTAGTCGAGCGAAGAGCCGGAATCGAAGCCAGTTTCATAGCCCACGCGCATACCCCTGGAAAGACTCGCGCCGATGCGCAGACAGGCGCGTAGCAGCGCGAAGCCCCAGCGACGCGGGCTCCAGAATGGGAGTGGCTTCCGCAGCGCGTCGTATTCCGCTTGGGTATGCGCCGTGCAGCGTTCCACAGCCGGGAGTTGTGGCGGATGTGCTTCGGCAAACACCGTACGCAGGAAAGTGCGAGTCTTGGCGATGGGATGCGCACGATCTCGTTCGCCGAGAATATCGTGCAACAAGCCCGGACAGTAGACCAGTTCCTTGCGCGCGCTGGAAAGGCGATGGAAGAACTCTAACTGCGGCTTGCGGCGCACCACCATGTCTTTGCCGGACACGAGCATCTGGGTGGGCACATGGATGGCA
>Ga0182739_1004849_pt1 | contig 10900 bp, 7 predicted proteins | sample eDN5th30CBELigBY_FD_128873 | JGI IMG/M metagenome (GOLD analysis project Ga0182739, IMG submission 128873) | Enriched backyard soil microbial communities from Emeryville, California, USA - eDNA 5th pass 30_C BE-Lig BY (version 2) (version 2) | ecosystem: Environmental > Terrestrial > Soil >...
CAGCGTCACCGACGTCAGATCCTCCGCCAGCAACCCGTTCTCCACCGATGGCACCTCGGTCAGGAGATTCGCCGCAATCGTCGCATCCGGCAGGTAATGCATCAGCGGCTCAACCACCAGGCAGGACCCCAGCAGATCCTTGCTGCCCGTCGCGATGTGCGGACTCAACGCCGTCGGCGCCTGCGTCTGGATGATCCGCAGCTCGCCACCCGCGCCCCGCTCCTGGTTTTCCGTCCCCGCATCCGGACGTGCCATCCCGCCCGGGACAGGACTTCCCGCTGGCGTCCCATCCTGCCCGGGATACGTCGCAAACCCGTTCCGGAATCCGCTGGCCGCGCCCACCGTCGCCGCATTCGCCAGGAAAACGACGCCCGCCGCGCCAATCCCCAGCGCCGAACCGCGCGTCAAAAACTCCCGCCGCGTCATCTCACCAGCCTGAAGCGACGTATACAGCGCGCGCAACGGCCCCTGACCCTGTTCCGACTTCGTCATCACAACGACTCCCCTCGTTCCCTGATCCATCCCCACCACGAGGGACACCAACATTTCAGCTCATCAGTCCTCCGCCGATTGTATGGAAGGAGCACATACCTCGCAATACCCTCGCATCCCGCGCGAAGATGAGCACCCCGACGCAAATCAACCGTCATGTCGAGCGAAGTCGAGACATCTTTGCTGCTTCCCACCGGAATGATGGGTTGGCGCCAGAACTCCGATGACGCAGCCCTGACCCGCGTGATCCCTCAAGCTCAACCAACTGCGGACGATGCCGCTTCCGACCCCGCAATATCCAACCGCGATGTCTCCCCGGACCGCAGCCACGCCGCCAACGTGCCCACTACCTGATCGAAATCGAGCCGGGTCTTTCCCTTCAACGCACATTCCCACACGATAGCTACCCGCCAACCGAGGTCATCCAGCGCAACAAGATGCTGACGATCGATCTCTACCGTCCGGGTAATCTTCGCCCGCCACCATTCTTGGCGGGTTGACGGCCACTTGAACAGATGGCATCCGTGCCCATGCCAAAAACACCCATTCACAAAGATCACCGCGTGGTACTTGGGCAAGACAAGATCAGGTTTACCCGGCAATCGCTTGTCGTGGATACGGTAACGAAAACCTGCACGATGAAGCGCTTGTCGAATAACTATCTCAGGCTTGGTATTCTTTCCTTTGATACCTGACATCATGCGGGATCGTGTTTGCTTGTCGACAACGTCTGGCATGGGAACACCTGTGTCTAAATTTCTTCTGGAACGGAATTTTTTGATCAATGAAAAACCAGTTCGGCGTAGTCGATATCTTCGCAGGGCCCGGAGGCCTCGCCGAGGGCTTTTCACGTGTGGAAGTAGATGGGAACTCCCCATTCAAAGTCGAACTCTCGATAGAGCACGAAGCGTCTGCCCACCGGACTCTGCGCCTCCGCAGCTTCATCCATCAGTTCGGCCCGTCACGCCCTTCCTTTTACATAGACATGCTCAACGCAGGATTGATTCCAGATGAGGAACAACTTGCTCGGGAGCATCCAAAGAAGTGGGCCAAGGCGGAGCACACTGCAAAACGCTTGACACTCGCTCCAGAAAATCGAGGTGAAGTTGAGTCGCTCCTTCACCCCATCATTAATAAATACAAGAACAAAACAATCCTCATCGGCGGACCACCATGTCAGGTCTATTCACTCGCTGGCCGATCTCGCAACTTGAGCAATCCTCATTACAAGGGCGACGACGATCACCGCCACCAACTCTACCGTGAATATATTCATATTCTTGATTATTTACGTCCCGCCGTCTTCATCATGGAAAACGTTAAGGGGATGCTGTCCTCCCAATGGAATCAACAAAGTATTTTTTCCATCGTCAGAGATGACCTTGAATCCATCGGGGACCATGAGGGCTACGGGTACTCACTAATGACCGTCAGTGGATTGCAACAGAGAAGTCAGCAATCCTTCCTGGTTGAACCTGATCATAGAGATTTCATCGTCAAATCTGAACAATATGGGGTTCCTCAACGACGTCATAGAATCATCATCATCGGCATTCGCAAAGATTTTGCGAAGAACATCACCGATGAACAATTCGCGCAGGGCTTGCTTCCAGACAAGTCCAGTGAAGTCCATATCGAATCAGTCCTCGACGATATGCCCCTGTTGAGAAGCGGGTTGAGCAAGGGAGAGGACACTTTGGAGAACTGGCAGCAAGCTATCAGAGAGTCATTTCGTGTGCTCAAGAACCTGAGCATCAGTCCTGTTTTCACGGAAAAACTAAACCGGGCGAGGTCGCGTTTCGAATCAGACTCAAGCACTCTCGTGAGATCCTCAGCCATGCCCAATAACACCAAGGAGAGCTGCACTACCGAGCTCCTGCAGTGGCTCATACCGGTTGGGCTAAAATCCCTTCCCAATAATGAAACCCGGTCCCATATCAGGGAAGATCTGACCCGCTATCTGTTTGCGGCGATTAGCGCATCAGCCACAGGAGAATCACCCAAGGCTCACGAGTTCCCGGACGAACTTACCCCTGCGCATCGAAATTGGAAGAGCGGAAAATTTGCGGACCGCTTCCGGGTCCAGGCTGAAGGAAGACCCTCCACGACCATTACAAGCCACATCTCCAAGGACGGTCACTACTACATCCACCCGGATCCAGTGCAATGCCGCAGTCTCACTGTCCGTGAAGCAGCCCGGCTGCAAACGTTCCCGGACGACTATGTGTTCATGGGCAATCGGACACAACAGTACGTCCAAGTTGGAAACGCGGTCCCGCCTTATCTGGCTATGCAGATTGCCAAAGCATTATGCGAATATGTTTTGAAAAATTAATCAGAGGGAAAGCTGCGGATCAACAAGGTTATTCGCCGAACTGGGTGTTTGGGCTGGGTGGCCATATTGGAGCATCTGCAGAGTTTGCTCTATGGCGTCAGAAACGACTGAGTGAAGCTCATGAGCCTCAAGCCCATCGAATGAAACGAAAGCTAGAAGCCGGCGTATACGCTTGGTCGTATCCCTCATCAAGTCGTCACGAGTAACTTCCGGGTGACTGTCCGCAGCAGAGAGGAAAGCCTGCGAGATTGCAGTAGCCAGTGTTCGATTCCCCGACAATCCGGGACGCTCCATCAATTGCACCAACTGATCTTCGGTAAGCTGGTGCACCAACTGATAGGGTCGGGGAGTGTCTTGAATTTGCAATATTTCACCCCGCCACCACAACCTGCCGAAGGTATTCCTAACGCCACGTATGCCCCCTAGATATCGTTCAAGCGAGGTTGGTCGGGACCTCGCATGGAATCTCCACCGAACTACATCTGGTAGTAAGATGCAAGTAAAAAAGGACCAGATTTCTAAACGTGCCGCTTCTGACGGCGTAATTTGCAGTGTGCGATGCAAAAATTCTGCTACCTTCGAGTCGAACTCTGAGTACGGTCGGCGCTGGAATGCACTTGGATAACCGCCTTCGGCAGCAAGCTCGCGGATAGAATCGGCAATGTTTTTCAGGTGATTCTCACTCGCCCTACCGCCTCCCGTTGGTGCGTAATATACGCGCGCATCGGAAATCGCGGCCTTGGTGCGAAGATCCTGAATCGTCATGCTGCGGAGCTCATTGGCGCGCTCGTTTGCATAGCCAACCGGAATACGTGGATAGAGAATGATCTCCATAATCGTTATTGACCTTCCCGGAACAAGAGCTGCCTCGCTTGCAGCTCAGAATCAAAAAGACTTGGATATTCCCGGAGGCGAATAGCGAGAGCTCTCATGCTGTCTCCGGTGAACAGCGAATTGATCAAACGACGAAGTGTCTCCCCCAGCGTTCCCTCCTCATATTGGTTGGGAGAGTTCACGAAGTCCTCGTTGCTTAGCGCTCCTTCAATAAGGCTCCGTGCCACATCGAATTCGATCACCTCTGTAATTAACCGGGCTTCGTCCACCGGCTGCGCTTGGGTGACTGCCTCTACAATACGTAAATTGCTTTCGTTTATCTGGAGGATCACGCTTCCTAATGCCATTGAATGGAGATCATCCGTATTCCAACTCACGTGCCAGGAAGCTCCTTCGGGCAACCACCCCAACTTGGCAAAGTCCGTGATTTCGACAGGGAAACGAGTCTCCGCTCCTTCAAGACGTGTTGCTCTTGTATCGCTCCATAGAAGAGTGCCCGGCAATTTCGGTGTCAATGAAAACTGACTGGGTCCCGCGTCAACAAGCACCAGTTGAACTCCTACTGTCAACGTTCCAGCCAACTGGGAGCCCTCAAGGACACATGACAAACTCAATGTTTCGATTTCATCACTGCTATTTGACAGATTGAAGTCGCGGGACTCGCCTCTCCCCCTCAAACTGGTGTCTGAACTGCTCCACACAATAACCATCCTCACGACTGCGTGTGAATCAAATCCGCAGTCCCAGAATACCTGCCGAGGATTGATTTCTGTCTTGATCGAGATATCCACTGCGGTGCTGGGGTCCCACGTATCTAAAGAGTCCAGCCAACCTTTGGGTGCAGCTCCTCGGCAATGGATATTGGCCTCCACTACGCGAATCGCATCTGACTCGGGACGTAGAAAGGGAAGTGCCGGCACCACTAAACTCATTTAGCAACAGCCTCGCATTCCAATAGGAGTCCCACAGCTGCATCAGGAATGAGTGACACCAACACAATACATGTCGATACCGAGAGTTCCGCAGCAATCCAGATTTCCTCCTTCGCTGGTTGCAGCACACCGGACTGATCTATCCATCCGAGAATCATCGGCACGTCACTTCCTAATGGTGGATCCTTTTCCAACGCTCCATTGTCAAGCACGATCACCGCAGTCGGGCGTACGCGTGTCCAGTGAGTCCCCCTAGCGTGCGCTATCTCTAGCGGGAACTTGACGACTGGCGTGTCTCCGATAAAGTCCGGTGTAGGCATATCCGAGATATTCGCTGTGGGCAGATTCCGCGCCGCAGCACGTCCGCGGGGATTAGCGTTGACATCGGCGCTCCTCACCCCCGCCCCAGGTCCTTCGGCGCCAGGCAGCAAATGGCCCAGCGCCTGCGCAAAAGCGGCCGTGGGTTGCTGCAGACTGGCATGCTGGGCAGGCCGGGTAGTATCGAGCCATTCCCTGATTGACTCGATGATCCGTCGTTTTCCAACGCGGACGAATGTTCTGTGATGCGGGTGAGCGAGTTGCTTTTCAACCCAATCCTCGTGTGCCGGCGGTTCAGAGTTCGCAAAGATGTGGTCCACAGAATCATCGACGACGAAGACCCCTGCGTATCCGACGTGATCTAAAGGAACCTTGGGCCCTTCCAAATAGCGCACAATGAGTCTTGGGGCTCTCATGAAAGCAATATGGTGACAATATCCGTCGGACGGCGCCCCTGGTGCATACCCTTGATTCAGCCAACCTTGGTTCCCGAATGTTGCTGTCTTGTGCGCGACAAGTTGGCCTAAATGTTGCTTTGGATTCAGAACTTCGATGGATCGATTCAGAGGCGTACCCAGCGCATCTGCAACTCTACCAGTACCATCCAATGCTCTCAACGCAGCCACGAACTCGGACAATGGTGAAGTAATTTCCGGGTCAGGTATCGAAATTGGTTGCCTGTCCAATATGACAGCGAAATTCATTTGTGGCGGCAATGCTCCTCGACTAATCATTTTGGGCCAAAAGTTCCAACTGATTCCGCTCGCCAAATGCTCCATGGCAGCGTAAGGTTCCATGGAGCCAAAGTCGGGATCCAGCACAAGGATGGTGGTACCACACTCGTTATCGCAGTAGTTGGGCAGGCCAAGACTCTCGGCGACGCTCTCTGCGCCACCGTTTATCAAAGGATCTACGAGACGATTGCGCTCCCGCCCCCACCAATGCCTGCCGGTGAACGAGCCACTGGTCTCAGAGGGTCCTGGATCAACAATGTCATAACTTTCACCAAGGGCCGCGCCCATGAGTCGGCGTTCTCGTAGCCCTCGGGATATGCACATTGTGTCGACAATTACTGTGTTGAATCGACTTAAGAGAAAGAATGATGCTTTTCCATATCCATATGTGCCGCCTCTCTGGACTTGGTTGGAAGGCTGTCCGATGTTACGGAGAAAGCCGACAAAGTCCTTCCGTTCCCCGTCTTCAGGTGGTAAATCTGCTCTCGTAGGGCCCCCAAGTCCGGTTGTTCTCCGGTCGGAAAATGCCAAAACCCGCACTGTTTTAGCGTTAGGCAAAGCGGTTGTGAGCCTAAGGTTCGGAGGCAGTTCCCGAAAGAATTTCTCCTTCACTTCTAATGTTTGCCGCTCGTTCAAGAGCCAGCTCACTACAGAAAATTGAACAGGCAGGTCATCGCTGACTCTCGCATCCCAACTGTTTTGTACGGCCTCGCGCAATGTCAATGTCAGGAAATCGATATTGGGGCGTCCCAATTGGTTCAAGACCCCTCGCCCAGCCAAATTTCCTGTGGGATTAAAATTTTCCGATTGGAGATCAAGCGGTCTCATTAGGCACTCCCATGCGCCAGCCGATCAAACACCATATCGACTCCACTATCAACAAGAGCGGGCGGGGTCTCTCCAGAAAGGTCGATCCGATAGCGAATATCCTGAACTCCGGTTGGGGCATCTCCACCAGTGAAACCACTCGGGGTGATTTTGGGAAAGTCGGAATCAACCAAATACATGCGATGCTCGGTAACCTCATACCGGGGCTGGCTCAACGATTCCAGTTCATGAGGACCAATACCAATCTTTGAGAGTTGAGATATGAGCTGATGCCGATCATTAATGAGAGTACTGAGCTCGGTTAACAATGTTCGCACCGTTTCCCCGCCCTCCTCCGGGATGTCGAGTCGCAATAAAGATAAGTACAACTCTTGTGCTTGAGGAGCCGCCAGCTGTTTAATGCCGTTGATCTGGGGAAATCGCCACTGGAGAGTTATGGAACTCTTGACTTCTAGTGCCACATGCCGACCCAGGAAATCATGCTGGTGGCCGCTTGGCCCCATCCAAGAATCCATTGCTTTAGGGGATCGTCTACACAATTCTCGGAGAATCCATAGCTCTCCAAAGAGTCCTACCATCTGCTCTCGTGTCAGACCTGGTTGCTTGTCTAGACTCAGAAACTCCCTCCAACGCTCCAGCACACGGAGACACGACATGTTGAGAGGAAGAGTAGAAGTAGCGATCTCTTCTAGGATATCGGCAACCACAATGCTGAAAAGATCGACCAAGTGGGCTCGCCCACAGGTAATGGTCAAGAAGCGAGACTCCTTGTTCCTTTCCTCCAATGTAGTGGCGGTCAACTGCAGCCCAACACTTCGCCTGTCCTCCTGTACAGTCTCCTCAATCGCAATAGGAAAGGCGAGAAATCGTTGCCGACGTTCGTTGATCCCTTGGTACACAGTCTCGGTGCCAAGGGTATGGACACGTCGTAGAAGGTGACCATCTGCATTTAGCGCCTCAAGAAGTCCCCATCCCTCTTCCAAGTCTCTCTGGCGCAGAATTTCGGACCTGTTACTCTCCATCTTCAGGCTCTTCACGATTAGCCCCAGACAAGTCAGCGGACAAATAGTTCTGAGGTGTTGGACTGCTTGATTTTGGGAACACCAAAGCAATGCCAAGAAGATGATCTACTGCGTCCAAAGGAACTCTATTGGTATTTCCGTGCGTAGGCTTGGAGTTCTTGTCGATTGGATACAGCATAATAAGCCCCTGCCGGTCAGTAGCACTCCCCCGTACACCAAGTAGGCTGGTAATACGCTCCGAATCTGTCTTGGACTTGATAGCCTTAAGGTAAGCGTGGGATTCTGGGTATTTCAGTCGCGATCTAACAATAAGGGGCACCGAAATCCCGTCGGCGAAGTGAAGCTCGGGCCTATTATCTCCGCCCGGCGCTCGACCTACGATACCAACCGTCCAACTCAACAGATCACCTAACGCATTTTGCTGCTCAATATACCGGGTAAGGAGCTGCTGCTGAATCGGCAGATCCGCACCATGGAAAGAGTAATCGTTCAGGAATTGCAGCACGTCAGTGACCGGCACATCTGTGAAAGCCACTTTACCTGCCTTCCGATCACTGATTGGACTAATTTTGGTGGCAATTAGCCGATATACCAATCGCTGGCCTGCTTCCAGATTGGATTTGAGCACCGCTCGATTCTTGTAATCAAACCGGAGGGTCTGCGGGCTCTTGCCGCTGTAATCCATTGCCGCCGGTTTGGCAGCCTGCATTTTCATCCTCGCAGTGATGGACATTTGGGGATGTTGTCGGACCCTGACAGCAAAATCCACAGGCGTCAGACGATGGCGATCATAAAGCTCGATATCCTGCCGGATTTCTGCTTCCACGGTGGCCAGATCAGCAAACCACTCCTCCAATTCGCTGGTCATCCAGATTCTTGAGAGATCTGCATATCCAGGCCTGTATCCAAACCACCGCCCCATCTGTAGAAGTGTGTCGTAGGCAGTTGCAGCCCTTACGAAATAGCTCACGATGAGTCCTTCCAGCGTCAAACCACGCGAAAGGGTATTTCCGCCAATGACAACCTGCGTAGACGGCTCATCTCCATATTCGAGCCGCTCATCGCTACTACCGTTTTCCTCGATCACCTTGGTTGTAGACACCACATCGAACAGGAACGGCTTGAGGGAATCGAATGAAATCGCTTGCTCACCGAAGCTCTCACTCACTTTTCTCTCTGCCTCTCTTTTCCAGAGATCTTCGAGTGCTTGCCAAGTCTGTAAATCGTTCCGGTCAATGTGTTGCAAGAGCCGTCGTTGATACTGTTCCACGAGCTCTGCCAGCTGGCGGTGAACAACGACATTCATTGAGGTGTGAATCAACATGCTAGAGTGAGAGTTCGTTTGCCCCCGTGCACGTCGCACACTGCTGGCGAGCCAAAAATAATTGACGGCGTCGACCAGACTCACAGGCATCGTCGCCTCGAATGTCTCGAGCTCTTTCCGAGTACCAGGTTTCACAAGTGAGACGTCAGAGTCCGGAATGGTCCTTATTAAGTCCAACCCCTCGTAGTTGACACCCGGCTCATCTTGATCTAGTGGCTCACGACCGAATATTTTCTCAGGGCCAAAATAATCGTTCGGTTTGGGAAGATCAACAATGAAGTCTCGGGGATACAAATCCTCCTCGAATCCGGGGTCAACGAAGATATTTGCAAATGGTGTCGCGGTGTATCCCACATAAGCAACTCGTGGTAATAATTGGAGAATATCCAACAAATGCTTGTTGATTACAGATCGTTTGTCTGGTGATCCTGTGTTAGGGCTGGCCGCATCGGCTTCGTCATCAATGATCAGAACTGGGCACCCGGAAAGAACACTCTTGCCTGCCGATCTCAGCCATTCCTTTAGACGTTGCAGCACGTGAGTGTTCTTCTTGACAACAAGCATGACACGCTTTTCGCCTGTGGCTGCCAAATACGCACTTGCGTTAGTTGTCACGCGGAAATCATCGTCTTCAGTTGTTAGGGAGAACCAACGTTGAGGGTTGAGCGCATGTAACTCAGCCTGGAGTCGGGCCTGTGTTTGTCTCCTCAGAATGTTGTGAACCCCCGAAAGCACGATAATCATTCGAAACCCAGCGTCTGCGGCCTTAGCAGCCACTGCCGTATAGTTGGCGGTTTTTCCACTCTGCACGTACCCCAGAACAAGGCCACGAGAGCTGAATCGGTTTCTTCCAGGCGATGGCAAAAGAGAAACGATCTTGGTGGATGAGTCGTCGATTGAGTCGACGACCCCGAGTTCATATTCGTCCAACAGCAGTTGCTTGAGTGATGGCCAGAATCCTTCGCTGGCAGTTGGTCCTGAATACCACTCCTCATGTCCATTATCAGTGAAGCTACGAGGGTAATTCATCGCCCTGATAACGCCAATTCGTCGCTCGTATTCAGCACGTGCCTTGAATAACAAAGAAGAATCACCAATGACCTGCTGCAGTTCCCTATACGCTTGATCCAAATGCTTACCAGAATTAATCATTGAATCAAGCAAATTAAGAACAATATCCTCGCTCATCATTTTGACCTCCCTGATTTTTTGAGTATCACCTTGGGACCAATGGCTGCAAACGGCGTCGTCATAAGACATTTCTGCACAGTGGGGACTTCAATTCACTATAGCCTATTTATGTCGCTGATCGCCATTTCGCGTCTTGCATTGAGGATGGTAGACACTCTTACAAGGACTGTGGCTTCTTATTGGCGCACTTTGGGGTGCTCAATGCGTATATAGAGTAGAAGGGTTGGCATGCACCATATTCACCGCCCCGCATGTCAGCCCATCCGCCGTACAGCACCCAAGATTCTCGTTGTCCGCTACACCACCCGGTACCTCCAGTCAGATCAAGCTTCGTCGATGAGTCGTTGCCCCAGGCCATCTCCCACCCGGAATGGAGTCGCCAAGAGAGAACCCTTCGCCCGCCATCCAGGAAAAGGAATGCATCGCATGCGCATCGTTCAGAACCCAGGCCTTCGCCCCACGCCCATTGACACCGACTTCTCAACTGACGCCGCCCTGTATAAGGAAGGAGCGCACCCATGCGCGTGCCCACGAACTCCTACACATCACTCGAAACTCGGGCGAAACACTGTCCCCATTCCCCAAGGTGATCATTCCCCCTGTGTGTGAATGATCATGATCGTGATCGTCTTGGCAATCGTTCCCCTCCCTGCCCCGCATCAACCACGCCCACTTCCCATTCGATAGCGATGTGCTATACTTCTTCCCGTCACCAAGGGTTCAGGCCCTGACGTGTTCCTCCTGAGTTCTTCAGGCTGATCACATTCCGCGAGGCAAGCACAGGCACCATCGATCCTCGCCGATCAGCACTTTTCTGGCTCCAGGCAGATTCGGGTTCAACAGCGCCGTACGCTTTCAATGGTGTGCATGTACGGCTCCGACGAGGCGCG
>Ga0182739_1004850_pt1 | contig 10898 bp, 8 predicted proteins | sample eDN5th30CBELigBY_FD_128873 | JGI IMG/M metagenome (GOLD analysis project Ga0182739, IMG submission 128873) | Enriched backyard soil microbial communities from Emeryville, California, USA - eDNA 5th pass 30_C BE-Lig BY (version 2) (version 2) | ecosystem: Environmental > Terrestrial > Soil >...
CGAACAAAATGCCCGGCTTGGTCGCGATGGTGCCGACAGGGTATTCCGGGGCGATATGAAGCGCCACGATCTGATCCGGCATCCAATCCAGCAGTTCCTCTGCTTCAAGCATCGGCTTGGCCCCGCCGGGTCCTTCCTCTGCAGGCTGGAAAATAAAGGTAATATTATCTTTGATCGGCTGCTCGACGAAATGAGTCAGCACACCGAGACCGATGGACATATGAACATCGTGTCCGCAGGCGTGCATATACCCGGGATGGGTCGAGCGGAAGTCATAGCTCGTATCCTCGGAGATAGGCAACCCGTCCATGTCGGCGCGATAGCCGAAACGGCGGGTAGGGGCGGTTCCTTTCACATTGACGAGGATGCCCGTCCGCCAGGTGCGGATTTCAAGCCGTTCTTGCGGAAGGGATTGAATATAGTCCAGCAAAAACTGCTGCGTTTTGAATTCGGCAAAGCCGGGCTCGGGAATTTGGTGAAGCGCTCTGCGGATCGTAACGAACCGGCCCGGGGCCGTTCCTTTGCCGGTTGGGGTTGTGGATGCCGTCATAGGTGAGAATCCTCCTTATATAATTAAAAGCTTGCGCCGCATAACCATGGCTGAGCCTGCAAAAGAAAAGGCCCGGCGACAATCCGCCGAGCCCCCTTGAGCACATCATCTTACAGGGTGCGCAGGTCTTGTAAAATTTCTGTTTTGGATTTCGTTTTGGCGTCTACGGTTTTGATGACGCGGGCAGGAGCGCCGGCAACAACCGTGTTCTCCGGAACGTCAGCTACTACTACTGCGCCAGCGGCTACAACGGAGCCTTTACCGATGCGTACGCCTTCGAGGATAACGGCATTCGCGCCGACAAGCACGTCGTCTTCGATAACGACCGGTTGAGCGGAAGGAGGCTCGATTACGCCTGCAACGACGGAACCTGCGCCGATATGGCACATCGCGCCGATTTTGGCACGGCCGCCGACAACGACGTTCATATCGATCATCGTGCCTGCGCCGATGGATGCGCCGATGTTGATCGAAGCGCCCATCATGATGATGGCATTGTCGCCGATAGCCACTTTATCGCGGATGATCGCGCCCGGCTCGATGCGGGCGTTGATGTTTTTCAAATCCAATGTAGGGATAGCGGAGTTGCGGCGGTCATTTTCTACCACGTAATCTTCGATTTTCGCTTGGTTGGCATCCAGGATGCTCTTGACGTCGGTCCATTCACCGAACAATACGCCGCTTTTGCCGGAAATAAAGGATTGAATGCTTGTCCCGAAATCGATCGATTCCAGGTCGCCTTTCACATATACTTTCACCGGGGTTTTCTTGGTGCTGTTTTTAATAAAAGCAATAACTTCTTCTGTATTCATTTCCAACATGCGTTTATCCAACTCCTTATGTAAAATTGCGCGTGTCTCGTTTCTGCCGGACATCACGAAACCATTCTTTCTCTTTATAGCATAAAAGCCATGTTCTAGCAATGTCGGAAGCGACAGCTCTCGACACTCCTATTGACATCGGCTGTCGAACGTGGGATAATACTCGTAACTGAATAGCACCTTTAAAATCAGTCCCGTGAGGCTGGCAAGGTGAACGAATGGAAAGAACGGATCTTATAGGAGGCCGGAGTCTATTGTCATAGGCTCAGCTCTATCTGAACATCCGCTTCTCTCTGTGTGTCCACGAACCTTGCCTAACGGCAAGGTTTTTTTTACATGATACAATTTATATGTTTTCGGGGTCCACGCAAAGTACCTGATTCCGCTTCGAAGCATATGCCCCACTTTGTGGGGGTTGTTTTATCCCATTACAGGAGCAGGAGGTCGAAGACCTTGGTGCAGGAAATGAACAAAGAGCACGAGCATGTGCTGATGGATGAAACGGGTATGCGCCGTGCGTTAACCCGGATTGCACACGAAATTCTGGAGAGAAACAAAGGCTTCGAGAATTGCATGCTGATCGGCGTGCGTACGCGGGGCATTTATCTAGCCCGACGCATTGCCGAGCGTATTATGGAAATTGAAAATGTACCCGTGCCGATCGGCGAGATCGACGTCACCCGCTACCGGGACGACCGTTCCGGCAGCCTGGAGCATGCAAGCGACGAAGGATCGCCGGCCATGGACATTCATAATAAAAAGCTGATTTTATTCGATGATGTACTGTATACCGGCAGAACGGTCCGAGCCGCGATGGATGCCTTGATGGACCTGGGTCGTCCGCAGATGATTCAGCTGGGCGTGCTGGTGGACCGCGGACACCGCGAGCTTCCGATCCGGCCCGACTATGTGGGCAAAAACATTCCGACCTCCCGGCTTGAAAATATCGAGGTTTTGCTGAGCGAAGTAGATGGAGTGGACCAAGTCGTCATAACCCAACAAAGGAGGCACAACGGATGACAACAACATTGAAGGCGGCATCGGAGAAGCATTTGTTAGGCACCAAAGGGATGAGCGCGCAGGAAATTACGTCGATACTTGATCGGGCGGCATATTGGGAACAATACCCCGTAAAGCTGTCCAATCATCTGAATGGCCGGTTTGTGGCCAATATGTTTTTTGAGAACAGCACGAGAACGCGATTCTCGTTCGAGGTTGCCGAGAAGCGTCTGGGAGCGGAAGTGCTGAACTTTGCCGCTGCCGCCTCGAGCGTGGCCAAGGGCGAGTCGATTTACGATACGGTAAAAACGCTGGAGTCGATGGGGATCGACGCGGGCGTTATCCGGATGAAGCCGAACGGCTTGCTGGAGGAGCTGGCCCAAAAGATCCGCGTGCCGCTCATCAACGCAGGCGACGGCAACAACGAACATCCGACGCAGGCGCTGCTCGATCTGTATACGATGCGCAAGCATTTCGGCGAGCTGAAGGGGCTGAACGTAGCGATCATCGGCGACATCTTACATAGCCGCGTGGCGCGTTCGAACCTGTGGGCGCTGCAAGCGGTCGGCGCCAAGGTCAGCTTCTGCGCGCCGGAAACGATGCAGGCGCCGGAGCTGGCGGCACATGCGCCTTACATCCCGATGGAGGAGGCCATCCAGGCCGACGTTGTGATGATGCTGAGGGTGCAGCTGGAGCGTCACGAAGGCGGGCTGTTCAAGTCCCAGGAGGATTACCGCGAAGCTTACGGCTTAACCGCCGATCGGGCGGCCCGCATGGCTCCGCATGCGATTATCATGCACCCCGCGCCGGTCAACCGCGATGTGGAGATTGACGACGAGCTGGTGGAATGCGAACGGTCGAAGATTTTTACGCAAATGAGCCACGGCGTACCGATTCGGATGGCCGTGATCGAGAGGGCATTGAGCTAAGCCGGCAAACGGTGCGGCAGGCTGTTCTTAAATAAGGATTGCAGGAGGTTATCATGGGAATCTGGATACTTAACGCTCAGGTGGTTGCCGAAGGTAACGAGCTGGCGGAACGACATATTTTAGTGGAAGGCCGGACGATCGAGCAAATCGTCGAGGCGCGGCCGGATACGGCGGGACATACCGTCATCGACGCGGAAGGAAAGCTGGTAACGCCCGGGCTGATCGATATGCACGTGCATCTGCGCGAGCCGGGCTTCGAGCATAAGGAAACGATCGCAAGCGGAACGCGCTCTGCTGCGCGCGGCGGTTTTACAACAATCGCCTGCATGCCGAATACGCGGCCGGTGATCGACACCGTGGATACGGTGAAGTATGTGTTGGACAAGGCTGAGACGGAAGGCGTCGTCCGCGTCCTGCCCTACGGCTGCATTACGAAGAACGAGCTCGGCCGCGAGCTGACCGATTTTGAAGCGCTGAAGGAAGCCGGAGTTATCGGCTTTACGGATGACGGCGTAGGCGTGCAAAGCGCGCAAATGATGAAAGATGCGATGGCGAAGGCCGCATCGATCGGTCTGCCGGTGATCGCGCACTGCGAGGATAACACTTTGGTGGAAGGCGCTTGGGTAAGCGAAGGCGAGTTCTCCAGGAAGCACGGCTTGAAGGCGATCCCGAACGAATCCGAAGCGATTCACGTCGGCCGCGACTGCCTGCTGGCTGAAGCGACAGGCGTACACTACCACGTATGCCACGTGAGCACGGAGCAGTCGGTACGCCTGATCCGCCACGCGAAGCAGTTCGGCATCAAAGTGACCGCCGAGGTGTGTCCGCACCATTTGATCTTGTCCGATGAGGATATTCCGGGCATGGATGCAAACTGGAAAATGAACCCGCCGCTGCGCACGCCGAGAGACGTGCAGGCATGCATCGAAGGGCTGCTGGACGGCACGATCGACATTATCGTTACGGATCATGCGCCTCACAGTGCTGAAGAGAAAGCGCGCGGCGTGGACCTGGCTCCATTCGGCATCACCGGCTTCGAGACCGCGTTCCCGCTGCTCTACACGAAGTTCGTAGCGACAGGCCAATGGACGCTGCAGTTCCTTGTGGACAAAATGACTTCGCTGCCTGCTCAAGTGTTCGGCCTGCCATACGGGAAGCTGGAAGCGGGCAAGGAAGCGGATATTACGATCATCGATCTGGAGAAAGAAAAACCGGTCAATCCGGATGAATTTTTATCTAAAGGCAAGAACACGCCGTTTACCGGCTGGAGCTTGAAGGGATGGCCAACCACGACGATCGTGGGCGGCAAGGTTGTGTGGACGGAAGCTTAAAGCTTGCGGTAGATGGGCTGGACATACAAGGGGAAGTTAACTGATAAGGAGTTGAAATCGATGCAGGCAAGATTGTTGTTGGAAGACGGTACATTGTTTACCGGTAAAGCATTCGGTAGTGAAGGTGAATCGACGGGTGAGGTCGTTTTTAATACAGGGATTACAGGCTATCAGGAGGTACTGTCCGATCCTTCGTACTGCGGACAAATCGTTACGATGACGTATCCGCTGATCGGGAACTACGGGATTACGCGCGACGACTTTGAATCGGTGCGTCCGTTCATTCACGGCTTCGTCGTACGCCGTCTGGAAGAAGTGCCGAGCAACTGGAGAGCGGAATATTCGCTCGACAGCCTGTTGAAGGAATACGGCATTATCGGGATCAGCGAAATCGATACTCGTATGCTGACGCGCCGTATTCGTCATCACGGCGTTATGAAGGGCTTGCTGACGACTTCCAATAAGCCAGTGGCCGAGCTGCTGGAGCAATTGAAATCGAAGCCGCTTATGACCGATCAAGTATCCCGCGTGTCGACCAAGAGCGTCTTCAGCGTGCCGGGAACGAAAGAGCGTATCGTGCTGGTCGATTTCGGCTCCAAGAGCGGTATTCTGCACGATCTGACCAAACGCGGCTGTAACGTAGTGGTCGTTCCTCAAGATACGACGGCAGAGCAAATCCGCCGCCTGGCTCCAGACGGCATCATGCTGTCCAACGGCCCTGGGGATCCGAAGGATGTGCCGCATGCGGCCAAAATGATTTCCGAGCTGCTCGGCGAATTCCCGATCTTCGGCATCTGCCTCGGTCACCAGCTGCTTGCGCTCGCTTGCGGCGCCGACACGGAGAAGCTGCCTTTCGGACACCGCGGAGGCAACCACCCGGTCAAGGACTTGATCAGCAACCGCTGCTACATTACATCGCAGAACCATGGCTACACCGTAAAAGAAGATTCCATCGCCAATACGGAGCTGGAAGTTACGCATATCAACAACAACGATAAAACCGTTGAAGGTCTTCGCCACAAGAACTATCCGGCATTCTCGGTGCAGTACCATCCGGAAGCCGCGCCAGGGCCTTTTGACTCGAGCTATTTGTTCGACGATTTTATCGAATCCATCCGCAAGTTTAAGCAGGATAACCCGCAGCTTCCGAAACAAGCTCAGCTATCCGCCGCTTCCAAGCTAGCCGGTCAAGCCGGTGCGGCTGACGCATCGAAGGGAGAACTTCACTATGCCAAAAAATAACAGCCTCAAAAAAATATTAGTTATCGGCTCCGGCCCGATCGTTATCGGTCAGGCGGCTGAGTTCGATTACGCGGGTACGCAAGCTTGTCAAGCTTTGAAAGAAGAAGGCATGGAGGTTGTGCTGATCAACAGCAACCCGGCCACCATCATGACGGATACGAACATGGCCGATAAAGTATATATCGAGCCGATTACGCTGGAATTCGTAACGCAAATCATCCGCCAGGAGCGTCCTGACGGACTGCTGCCTACATTGGGCGGCCAAACCGGCTTGAACATGGCGGTAGAGCTGGCGCGTGCAGGCGTGCTGGAGCGCGAAAATGTAAAGCTGCTCGGTACGCAGCTGACAGCGATTGAGAAGGCCGAGGACCGCGATTTGTTCCGCGATCTGATGAGAGAGCTGGAGCAGCCGGTACCGGACAGCACGATTGTAACGACCGTGAAGGAAGCCGTTGATTTCGCGAACGAAATCGGCTATCCGATTATCGTGCGTCCGGCTTACACTTTGGGCGGCACAGGCGGCGGGATTTGCGCCAACGAAGAAGAGCTGCTGGAGACGGTAGCTTCCGGTATCCGTTACAGCCCGATCGGCCAATGCTTGATCGAGAAAAGCATCGCCGGTATGAAAGAAGTCGAATACGAGGTTATGCGCGATGCGAACGACAACTGTATCGTCGTGTGTAACATGGAGAACTTTGACCCGGTTGGCGTACATACGGGCGACAGTATCGTCGTCGCACCGAGCCAAACGCTGTCGGACCGCGAGTATCAAATGCTGCGTTCCGCATCGCTCAAAATCATTCGCGCCCTGAACATCGAGGGCGGATGTAACGTGCAGTTCGCGCTGGATCCATTCAGCTTCCAGTACTATGTGATCGAGGTAAACCCTCGCGTAAGCCGTTCCTCGGCGCTCGCCTCCAAAGCAACCGGTTATCCGATTGCCAAGATGGCCGCCAAAATCGCGATCGGCTACACGCTGGACGAAATCATCAACCCGGTTACGGGCCAAACCTATGCATGCTTCGAGCCGACGCTGGATTACATCGTATCGAAAATCCCGCGCTGGCCGTTCGATAAATTTACCGCTGCGAACCGCAAGCTGGGCACGCAAATGAAAGCAACGGGCGAAGTCATGGCCATCGGCCGTACCTTCGAGGAATCGATTCATAAAGCGATCCGCTCTCTGGAGATCGGCGTACACCGCCTGTTCTTGAAAGAAACGGATCTGCTGGATCAAGAAACGCTGGAAACACGTCTGGCGAAGCCGGACGACGAGCGGATGTTCCTGATCGCGGAGGCTTTCCGCCGCGGCTACACTTTGCAGCAAATCCAAGACCTGACAAAGGTCGACTGGTGGTTCCTGCACAAGCTGGAAGGCATGATTCAATTCGAGGAAGAGCTGAAGCAGCCTGAATTGACCGAGGAGCTGCTGTACCAAGCGAAGCGCAAAGGCTTCACGGACCGCGCGATCGCCGAGATCCGCAGCAACGCGAACAAAGGCTTGAACTTTACGAACGAAGCGGACATCCGTGCTTACCGGATCAGCCTGAACCTGAAGCCGGTATACAAAATGGTCGATACGTGCGCAGCCGAGTTCGAAGCGACGACGCCATACTACTACTCGACGTACGAGCAGGAAGATGAAGTGAAGGAAACTTCGAAGCAAAAGGTTGTCGTTCTGGGCTCCGGTCCGATCCGTATCGGTCAAGGGATTGAGTTCGACTACTCTACAGTTCACGCGGTATGGGCCATTCAAGCGGCAGGCTACGAAGCGGTCATTATCAACAACAATCCGGAGACGGTTTCGACGGACTTCAATACGTCGGACAGACTGTACTTCGAGCCGCTGTTCTTCGAGGACGTAATGAACGTTATTGAGCGCGAGAAGCCGATCGGCGTTATCGTTCAATTCGGCGGTCAGACGGCGATCAACCTGGCTGCGCCTTTGGCAAAAGCGGGTGTTCGTATCTTGGGTACCGATCTGGAAAATATCGATGCGGCGGAAGACCGCAAAAAGTTCGAAGCCCTGCTTCGCGGCCTGGATATCGCACAGCCTCCGGGCGGCACGGTAACCTCTGTAGACCAGGCTGTAGGCATGGCGGCCAACTTCGGCTATCCGGTGCTGGTACGTCCTTCGTACGTACTGGGCGGACGCGCGATGGAAATCGTGTATTCCGACGAAGAGCTGCTCAGCTATATGGAATATGCGGTGAAAATCAATCCGGAGCACCCGGTTCTGATCGACCGTTATATGCTGGGTAAAGAAGTGGAAGTTGATGCGATCTGCGATAAGGAAACGGTATTGATTCCGGGCATCATGGAGCACATCGAGAGAGCAGGGGTTCACTCCGGCGACTCGATCGCGGTCTACCCGCCGCAAACGATCTCTGAGGAAATCAAGCAGCAGATTATCGAGATTACGACCAAAATCGCGCGCGGCCTTCAAGTGGTGGGCTTGGTCAATATCCAGTTCGTTATCTTCCAGGATCAGGCGTACGTGATCGAGGTTAACCCGCGTTCCTCCAGAACGGTGCCTTTCCTGAGCAAAGTAACGAAAATTCCGATGGCTAACGTAGCTACCCGCGTCATCATGGGCGAGAAGCTGACGGATATGGGTTATGAAACCGGGCTGTGGCCTGAAGATAACTATGTATCGGTGAAAGTGCCGGTCTTCTCCTTCGCCAAGCTGCGCCGCGTAGATACGACGCTCGGACCTGAGATGAAATCGACCGGTGAAGTTATGGGGCGTGACGAGAACTTCGCCAAAGCATTGTACAAAGGCCTGATCGGCTCAGGCATGAAAATCCCGCCAACCGGCTCCATCATCGCAACGGTTGCGGATAAAGATAAAGAAGAAGCGATTGAAATTTTGACCGGCTTCTATAAGCTCGGCTACAAAATCGTCGCTACGGGCGGTACGGCCAAAGCATTGGAAGAAGCAGGCCTTGTCGTGACGCATGTGAACAAGCTGAGCGAAGGCTCGCCTAACATTCTTGACCTGATCCGCAACGGGGAAGCGCACTTCGTCGTGAACACGCTGACCAAAGGTAAAACGCCTGAGCGCGACGGCTTCCGTATCCGCCGTGAAGCGGTTGAGAACGGTATTGTCTGCATGACCTCGCTCGATACCGTGAGAGCGTTGTGGCATATGCTTGAAGCCATCAACTTCCAGTCGAGACCGATGCCTGCATTTAATTAATAGCCAAAAATCGATTAGCACAGCAGCCCGAGAGCAAGCAGGGAAGCTGTGCTAATCCCTTGATTAGGCGCTTGCGCCGCTTATTTAGAAAAAGGAGGCGAACGATTCATGACCAACGGAGCTCAGGTAGCGGAGCGCATTATGGTTGCGCTGGATTACGCCGAGGCGTCGGAAGCGCGTCAGCTGGTAGAAGCATTGAGGGGCATTCCATGCTATATGAAGGTGGGCATGCAGCTGTTTTACAGCGCAGGACCGCAATTCGTGCTCAGCTTGAAGGAGCAGGGCTACAAAGTATTTCTGGATGTGAAAATGCACGACATTCCGAACACGGTCAAAGGCGGCTCGGAGAGCGTGACCCGTCTCGGCGTGGATATGTTTAACGTGCATGCGGCCGGAGGCAAGCAAATGATGGAGTACGCGCTCGAAGGCGTAGATAAGGCCTGCACAGGAGCGGCGGCCGGAGCTGCCAAGCCGATCGTCATTGCCGTCACACAGCTGACCAGCACAAGCCAGACCGTGATGAACGAAGAGATCGGTCTCGCAGGTACGGTGGAGGACGCGGTCATCCGCTATGCGCGGTTGGCTCAAGCAGCCGGGCTGCAGGGCGTCGTAGCCTCCCCGCTGGAGGTTACCCGCATTAAAGAAGCCTGCGGCAGCGGCTTCGTAACCGTGACGCCGGGCATCCGGCCCGCGGGAGCGGCGCTGGGCGATCAGTCGCGCGTTATGACGCCGCCTGAGGCGTTTGCCCAAGGGACCGATTACGTGGTCATCGGACGCCCGATCACGGGCGCAGCGGACCCTAGAGCGGCTCTGGAGGCCATCATAGCATCGGTACAGCAGGCTTAATACACATAGATCTTATTTTGAACGAGAAAAGGAGCTAAATCCATGTCTACCAAAACGATCTCGACGAATCCGCAATTGGCGGAGCAAGTAGCAGCGGCGCTGCTTAATATCCAGGCGGTCGCGCTTCGCCCGAACGAGCCTTTCACCTGGACTTCCGGTCTGAAGTCGCCGATTTACTGCGATAACCGCATCACAATCTCTTATCCGGAAGTGCGCGAATTGATCGCGGACGGACTGGTTGCCCTGATCCGTGAAAACTTCCCGGATGCCGAAGTGATTGCAGGCGCGGCGACAGGCGGCATCCCTCATGCGGCATGGGTGGCGCAGAAGCTGAACCTCCCGATGGTCTATGTGCGTGATAAAGCCAAAGGACACGGCAAAGAGAACCTGATCGAAGGATACATTCAACCCGGACAAAAAACGGTGGTCATCGAGGACCTGATCTCCACCGGCGGCAGCTCGCTGAAAGTCGCACTGGCTGTCAATGATGCCGGCGCTCAGGCGCTTGGCGTGCTCGGCATTTTCTCCTACCAATTCGAAAAAGCCGTCGAAGCTTTCAGCGGCGCCGGCATTCCTTTTGAAACCTTGACGAACTATTCCGTCCTGGTGGACGTTGCTTTGAAGCAGGGCAGCATCCAGGCTTCGGATCTGGAAGCTTTGAAAGCTTGGCGCTTGAATCCTAGCGAGTACGGTAAATAAGAGCGATAAGCAAGAGCAGATTGAGGATACGATAACTAGAAAACGATGGATAGATAAACGATTGCTGGATGAAACGATTGATAAATGGCTGGTCGGATGAATGATTCATTCAATAAAGAGGACTGTCCCATAAGTGGGACACCGATAAGGCTAGTCTTAAATGATGCAAGACGTACTAAACGTACAGGATGTACAAAGACGCTTCCAAAACCACGATGTCCGTGGGGCTGGCAGCGTCTTTTTTAATAGATATTCAGGTCAAGCGGGGAATGAAGCAATGAA
>Ga0182739_1004852_pt1 | contig 10893 bp, 12 predicted proteins | sample eDN5th30CBELigBY_FD_128873 | JGI IMG/M metagenome (GOLD analysis project Ga0182739, IMG submission 128873) | Enriched backyard soil microbial communities from Emeryville, California, USA - eDNA 5th pass 30_C BE-Lig BY (version 2) (version 2) | ecosystem: Environmental > Terrestrial > Soil >...
CGGAGAGGCTGTAGAGCGCCTGCAGCACCAGGATGCGGAACATCAGCACGGCGTCATAGGGCGGGCGGCCGCCACGGCTGCGATCTGACCGCGCCAGCGCCGCATCCAGCACGGGGCGGAAGATCTCGAAGTCGACCACGTCTGCAAGCCGCTCCAGCGGATCGCCCGCGGCGGAGAGTGCCGCATACCGCTCATCCACATCGAAGAAGCCCGGCTGATCCGCCATCGCTACCATCTCCGCTGACCAGCGGCAGTGAATCAGTTTCGCGTTTCAGCAGCGAGGTTTTTCGAGGTGTCCATCAGCACGTGATCGAAGGCGGGCCGGCCGCCCTTCGTGCCGTCGGCGCGCAGCACGGCCTGCTCCAGCTCGGCGTGGAACATCGCAAAATCCACGAGCGCGGCGATCCGCTCGAGGTCATCGCCCTTGGCCGACAACTCCCGCAGTCGTTCCTCCACGTCGAAGAACCCAGGCTGCCGACCCATCGTCTTCTCCCCGCGCCGATCCGCGCCAGTGAATCAGCCGCACAGGATCAAGGCGAGAGGTTTATGGAGGTGTCCAGCTTACCGGCCCGGCGAAGTGACGCATTGGTCCACCTCCCGCCAAGGCGAGGCGGGTGGAGGTGAGCCAGACCATGGTCTCGCGGGTCAGACGGATCTTCGGGCATGCCCCGTATCGGAGTGAAACCTACAGCTCTCGCGGAACCGGCCTTCGCCGACAAGTTCTGCGAAGTTGTCAATCTCTACCTCAATCCGCTCGACTGCACCCTGGTGCTCTGCATGGAGGAGAAGCACCAGACCAAGGCGCATGAGGGCACCGCGCAGATCGTCCAACTCAGGCCACTACTCACCAAGGCACCAGAACGACCGGCGAGGAGATTACACCTCCCCGGTCGAAAGGGAGCTACCACGGCACGCGGCCATAAAGTTGTCCGTGAACTTCCAAAGATCCGCTTCGCAGTCAAACATTTCGAAAGGATCATACAAGATCTCGTCGGTATGGCTTGCATACTGAAAGAAGGCGTTGCCCTCGGCGTCGAACATCGGTGGAAACCGGACCCCCGCTTGGTTCAGGCGCGCAGGTACACCCTTCTCCGCCAACTTCAGGCGTATGGGTAGAGTCTGGCGGCCAACTTCCAAGAGATGGTCTCGCGTTTTATCCATCCTCCAGCGAGTTGTGAGAGTTGCGCGAAGCTCCTCCAGACGGGCTACGGCCGCTGCATCGAGCGTCGCCCGGTCAGGCAGACCAACTGCGGCGAGTGTTGTTTCCAGCCAAGTTTCTTCATCCATGCCTTCATTGTAGGCCGGGGCAGCAAAGGCCAAGCACGCGAACGCGAACCCGCGATTCTCTGCATGCAGAAATGCCTTGCCTATTGACTGATCAATGAAGCCGAGCTGGGAGGGTATGAGTATTTTAGAAAAGTTCTGAGAGGTCAGGTTGAGGCAGATGCCCGCCAGTGCTGTCGCCAGGCGGTAGGTTGTAATTGGCTCACTTGTACCCGAGTTTGAAGAGAGGACGTGAGCCGCTACGGTGTAATCGACGAGTTCAGGATCGTAGAACGTCCTTTCCCATTCATGGCCCTTGAGCCCTTGATCAACACGCCGGGTCTCCTCGTCGGCATTCAAGCCAAGGACTGCAAACTCATCCACTTTCTCGAAGTGAACGGCCCTGACCTCAAGTAGCGCGCCGACAGAGAGCGGAACCCGAGCGATTAGCTCCTTGCTTACTGAGTGGCTGAAGCGTGCGAAGAAGATCGGAGCGGCGTCGTTGACCCGACCCGCCGCGTCGAACTCTCTGCCAACCGAATAACTCAGACCCCACGGATTTCGAAGGCCGTGCTCCTGTTCACGAGAATTCACGACCTTGTAGTAGCGTAACCCCATTGTCCGGCGGTCACGGTCAAGGAGGCGAATTACTTTCCACCATTCGTACTCTGCCGCTCCTTGCCGGTGGTTGAAGGCAGCCTCATAGGCGTCGAAGAGGTCGACAATGTATTCCTGGCCCCACACTGTTGCAACAAGGTCGAACCAGTGCGTCAACTCATGTGTAATCGTGCCGATCTTCCCTGACAGTTCCGCGAACTGTTTCGTGTTGCGGAGCACCAAAAATTCACTGGGAAGCACTTGATGAAGGTGGATCGTTTGTGAGTGTGGCCTTAACTCAGCCAGTACACGGTGCCGGTTTGGGAAAAACGTCGACGAATTGAGGAGTTGGTGAGCGGCAGATGCATATCTCTCATTCATCTTTCAGCTTACCCTCGGCCAGCCAATCTAATCCCGACATGTACGGATCCCCGGGAGGAGGGGGACGATGCGCTTGCAGGCAATGTATATCAATATTGTCGACAAGGAGAAGGGATTGCCTTCCAAATAGGTGCGTCTGCGAGGCTGCTCACCTGGGCAACCTCGTTCACCATGGCCGCTCTGCTTGCCGGGCTCTTTAGGGAAGGTCAGTACGATCGCTGCGGCCCATGACATTTATAGTGTCTCGCATGCTTTCATCATGCAACGATCCATGGCGTAACGGCTGACATCCGCGTACGCGAAGGGATAGCAGTAGGCAGCGGAGTGCAAGGCCGTTGACGAGGCACTGTCTGGCCCACTGACCCACATGAAGACGGAGACTTCAGTTGGCTGGGTCTGTGGAAGGACGATTGCCGAACATCACGTTTGGATTGCGCCCACTTACGCCACAGACCATGACAGGATCATCGTATGGGGTTGTCACGATTTTGGCGTGAATGATGCCGGCTGCGTCTGACTGACTGACCAGCCGTGCGCTTTCACATACGGCCGGACATACTCCGGCGGCATCAGCCGGACCTGGTGCCCGAGCGCCTGCGCGCCGCGGCCAACATGGTGTGCTCCGCAGCACGCCTCCATCGCCACCACGCAGGGCGGCAGTTTCGCCAACAGCGCTGGGAGCGCCGTCGCGCGCCACACGCCGACGCAACACCACCTACCCGCCCGCTGACATGCCTGCAACGCTGCAGCTGGTCTTGCCCAGATCAATCCCGAGTACCGCAACTTCCGACATCGTGGCCTCCTCCCATCAAGAGAAGCGACCCTAACCCAGGGGCGCCTCTGTGAGGGGCGGGCCATCCCATAATCAGATTTCCAGCCGCCTGGAAATCCCCGTCCGAGTCAGCCAGGTCGGATCATGCTCTAGATAGGCCCCGCCAGCCGCCAGGGCACTCGCCGCAATCAGCGTTCCGTTGGCGTCAAATAGCAGGCCGCCGACGCCGGTACCGACCCCGCCCGCCGCGACCAGCCGCGATCCGGAGGAGAGCCAGGTCAGCTCCCGCGCCTTCCGCATCATTTCGCCACGGCGCTCCTGTAGTAGGCGTAGCGATTCGTCGAGGGAGACCGCAGCAGCGCTCGGCGGTAGGAGTGCTAGGTCGCGGTCGCGCGTCTCCTCCTCGGGCCCGACCCGGACGTAGGGGTCTATCGCGGCGCAGCCGGTCATGAGAACCATGCAGGTCAGCAGGCCGGTGCGGCGCACAGCTCCTACTGCTCCGCAGCAGAGTTAGGCATCTCTACCCGTGCGGTGAAGGCAAGCTGTGGATTGGTAGTGAAATTAAATACAGTGATCGTACCTGGTCCAGCCGGTAGACGGCGGCGTACAACGCCTTCCTGACCGACTTGGCTGTGTGGGCACGGACTATCCACCGACATCTCCGCGCTACAGATCCGGACAGCAAGACCAGGCGGCTCCCGACCGCGGTCCTCTTCCCTGGCCCATTGCGGCTCAACGCGCTCAATCGTGACGTCGACGGCTCCCTCTTGAGATAACCTGACAGGGATGTTCCGAGCTTCGCCCGGTCTAAGATTGAAGGGACCGAAGACCTGCTCATGCGCCGTAATCCGCTCACGCATGCGCCGGCAATCGGACGCATTGTTGAAAGCTTGCTCCCCGCGCGTCACCGGCGCCAAAGCCAGCAGCGTATTGGCGTGATCCACGGGAATGACGAAGTTGAATGCTTGCGCATCACGCCGCCGCGCAACCGCGATTGCGACCACGACGCCTTGCGCGTTGAAGACCGGACCGCCGCTGTTGCCTGGGTTAAGTGGTACGCTGGTCTGCCACCAAGCCCTTGGGTCACTAGGGATGGTGGCATTCAGGCTGCTGATTCGCCCGTCCACGATGGAGACGTCGGCGTCCAGCGGAAATCCCATTGCAAAGACCGGCGAGCCGGGTGTCACCATGCTGGCTTGGCCAATAACCACCGGCGCCCAAGCCGCTCCCATATTAGGCAACATCAATAACGCGAGGTCGCCGACGGTGCTCCGGTCAACGATGCTCATCGGCAGCGCCTGGGCATGCCGGCTGCCGACCGCGCCCATGATGCTCAGGTTTTGGAAGGTGCCTTGTTCGGGCAGCACATGGCTGTTCGTCACCACGTGGCCTGCTGGGCTCACGATGAAGCCGGTACCCGTACCGCTGATCTGCTGGCCGGAGGCGTCCTGGTAGCTCACGCGTACATCCACAAGAGAGCTGCGGCTCAGCCGGAAAATGCAGGAGCCTGCATCCTGTGCCAAAGCCACTTCATAGGATCCCATGATGAGGGCAAGCGCTAGGAATGCGCGTTTCCACCACATGACTTCGAGTCCCTTCCAGTTTCCGTTTTTAGTTCTGGACGCCGCGGAAGCGGATCGGACGGTAATGGCGGAGGTCGCCCGGAGTATATTCCGCATCGCAGATTCGACCACACGAGACGGCGCTCTCGATCACGCGGATGACGATACCGCGCTCACCACGCTGCACCTCCGTCACGAGCCGGACATGTCTCCCTGCCCGGTTCACTGCATCGCCCGGCCGAAGGTCAGCCAGCCCGATTTCGTCGCTGATGCGGCTAAGGCCGGAGGTGGTGTGATAGCTGCTGCCCCAGCTGTAGGAGACGAAGCCTGAGCAGTCGAAGCCAATTGCGTCATCTATCACGCAGTAGCCGTATTCCTCATTGCGGCAGGTGCAGACGTCGCTGGCTAGTGCTCCTTCCTTCTGTCGCTGCCGAAAGTGGGCGACTTCAGGGTGGAAGCCGCCCCAGCGATAAGGACCAGCAGTCACTTCCTGGCCGATCCTACCTTCCAAGACCGGCGATCGCTTCCAGTGCTCTCCGATCGCCGGGCGGCACGAGGAGGGAAGCCCGGGCCGTGCGTAATTGGCGGCAGAGACAGTCCACCGGAGGTCACGCGCCTCGCGCGCTCGCTCCAGGACGCGAGCGCGGGTGATCGGCTTTGTCCGCGCCGATAGCGGCTCCACGCCGTTGCCGCCATTCATCTCCTCTAGAAAGCGCATCATCCGCTCATCCGCCGTAAGCAGCTCGACATTCCCGGAGCGTGCACCCTGGCGGCCAGGCGCCGTAGGGGCGGTGCCCGGCGCTTCGAAGCGCAGTTCTAGGATCTCAACCGGCTGGCTGATTCTAATGCCCAGGAAAAGCACCCGCCCATCGGGCGCGACTGCGATCGGTCGGTTCGGCGTGCAGTCATAATCAGCCACCGGAACCTCCACCGTCCCGGTCAAGACGCCATCCCGCCCATAGCGCAGTAGCCTAGTGGGCCCTTCAAAACCCATACCGCCGGAAAGCTCCTCGAGCAGGACATAGGTGCGACCCTCCTGGTCCCGGCTCACCACCTGGGCATTGGCAATGGTGAGGCTGGATTCTACACGCAGTTCCGTCGGCAGGTCCGGCATTGGAGAACCAGATAGTCGCAGTACTGCGCGGTTCTCAGCGGTCTTCCTGAATTCATATGTCATATCCGGCATTGCAGCCGTGCCGGACAGGCGCTCAATGGAAGGCGCGCCGACGGGGGCGCCGAGCTCGACCGGTTGCTGGCCGGGCGTGCTAAGCAGCAATTCGCGATTGCCACTGAAGGCAAGCCGTGCCGCCCCACCAAGTGGGACGTCTGGCGGAACGGGAAGGCGCGCCTCGACCGCGCCGGATTGTCCAAGCAGAACGACTGAGCGGGACATGGAATCGAACACGACCGGCCCACCCCTGCTCAGCAGGAAGTCGCGCGCGTAGCCAACACCGGTGAAGGAGCTGGTGGCTGACACGCCTTGGCCGACCCTGCCGCGGGCAATCCGAGCGTTGAGTGTATCAAGAATGGCGTATTCGGAGGCGCTGATAAAGGTAATGGCCTCAGGGCCGCGACACTCGGTATTGGGTGTGGCGTCCACACCGAGCTGGTCACCCGCGCTGCCCACCTCGATCGTGGTAAGCCGTTCTACAGCGGCAGATGCTTCTGGAGGCTGGGCCAAGGCGCCAAGCAAAACACCGGACGCTACGCAGGAAGTCCCGAGGAGGGAAGCGGATCGCATCGTCTTGATCCCTGCTTGTTCAGTAAGTGAGAACTTAGCTGTCCGCTTCTGGTCCACTCAAATCATTATCTATTCGTAACATTATCACAATCTTAAGATCTTCTTGTTCGACGTGCGCCACGTCGCAGCCGGAGTGCAACAGGCCAGATGATGTGGAATTTTGCTCGACCGCTGCCAAAGGCACGCTAATCCCTGATTAGCGTGCGCACCCGTTGGGCCCAGCCCTCGGCGTCCAGGCTCCACAAGTGAGCGCGCCCAGAAGGTTCACTCCCGTCTATAGCTTTGGCAGATCCCTGCGTATCAGATCTCAGTCTTGCCGGCCGTGCGTAGGCTGCCGTCGTTCATGTGAGCCCCAGGGGGTGTGCCTTTTTGCGAGCGGATGGCAGTCTAACGCAGTGCCGTCAGCTTAGGTGCCACAGGCGGCCGGGACGGTTTCAGGATGACACCCTGCTCCACGATTTCGATCTTCGCCGCCGGGTAGACCGCCGTGGCTAAGGAGAGAGCCTGGATGAACCGCGGCTTGAAGTGGAACAGTTCCTTGTAGCCGGCGCCAAACTGCGCTTTCAGCGCCTTCCAGGTGACTAGCTTATCGCCAGAAAGCACATGCAGGCGATAGGCGAGCCACAAGTACGCATCCAGGGCGGCCGGGTTGTTGCTGATCGCCCTAATTGCTGCCTCTTCTAGCGGGACAGGGTGCTTCTTGAGTTGCTCGAAGAAGCCCTCGCTGAGTTTGGCAGTCTCCAGGGATAGACGGCCCTGATGGGGCGAGACATCATCCTCGATGAATAGAGCGCGGTCCACGATGCTCTGGTTGACCAAGCCGACTTTTCCAGAGCCTTGGATATGGAAGGTCAGCCGGCAGCGGCTGATGCGTTCGGCCTGGTCGCGGACTGCACGTGCATTGGACCCGCCGATGCTAGCCCCAATCTTCGTGAGCCACTGGCGAAGGCTGCCGCCGAGTTCCACCTCTCGGGAGCCGGTGCGTAGCGCCTCGGTCTGGAGGAAAAGCAGGATCAGGCGGGCGATGGAGCCGTACGGGACGCCAACGTGCTCCATGGGGCCGTTGTCTGCGGAGGGGCGTAGTCCGGGTTCGACGACCAAGCGCACCCGCTCTCCCGCAATCTCCCAGCGGTCACTTGGTCCGAGCCGACGGTGCGGCAGTGCGCATTGTGCCCAGCCGCTAAACGCAAAGCCGAGGCTGCTATCCTCATCGGCCATGTAGAGGCTGGCTGCCTCCACAACGCTTCGGTCCACACCCGCCTGGATGGCGCCGCTTTTGCCCTTGGCCTCCAGCAGATCGTGTACCGTCCCCATGCCTAGACCGCCTTCTCCAAGGGTCCCCTAATTCCTTGCCTTTGTGCCACAGGCCGTGGGGGATCGTCCCTGTGCGGTTTTGCGAGGAAACTATTAGCTAAGATATTTCTATTAGTTTGCTCGCAAGAAGCCACGGGATAACCCCATAAGACCTTGTTCTATAGCGCCAGCGCCTCGCAAGAAGGCACGGAATCCTCGCAAGAAGGCACACCCGGCTTGTGAGTGAATGGCAGGCGCGCCTCGCAAGAAGCCACACCTGCCGCCCCGACTCGCGAATGCGCTAGCGACGCCCGCGTCGCTTGGTGGACCGATCCTCCAGATCCTCTGGGGCCACCGCAACGCCGGCGTCACGTAGGGCCAGCGTTACGACCTGCTTCATGGTCATTCCGCGTTCTTCGGCCACTGCCCCAATCGCCTCCACGCTGCTCATGCGCAGGCGGAGGTTGAGGGTCGTAGGCTCGTCGTTACGTACCGTCGGCTCTACGCGCGCAGGTGGTGCCGTAGGGTCGGCGCGCCGTACCAACTCCACTAGGTTGGCTGGGTCTGGAGCCGGAGGAGGCAGAGGCTTAAACTTTGTCCCCACGTCGTTACGCCCCCACGCGCTCACGTGCTTCCGGCATGACGCCAAGGCTGCGCATCTCCCGAAGGAGCTTCATTGTCTCGCGCCAAGCTTCCCCGGTGCGGGGCGTTTTGCCGGTGAGGGTCATGGCTTCGAAGTCGGCTCGCCGGCCGAAGGTGGTCTTCAGCATCTGCAGCCCGGCCTCCTGGACCTGCTGAGCGGCGTAGGCGGAAACGGAGGTGGCGCGGATGCCGTTCATAACGACATAGGCCGGGATCTTTCGCCGGGTCGTCACCGAGAGCGAGCGCACCTTCTCCGCAGTCCGGCGTGTCTCGAACAGATCCGCCTCGCTCGACATGCAGGGGATCAGCACTGCGTCGGCACTAGCGATGGCGACGCTACTGCCCAGGTTCTCGAAGCCCGCTGTGTCCACCAGGACCAGCGCATGCCGCTCGCGCATTTCGGCGATCAGGTGCGCCAGGCGGTCCTCGTTCTCCTCGGCCTTGTGAATGATCTCCGACCCCTCATAGAGGTTGGCCAGCCAGCGGTGCAGCGCCCGGTTCGGGTCCGCGTCGATCACCGCGAAGTCCGCCCCCTCCATGGCCAGGAGTGCGGCCATCATGCGGCCGGTGGTCGTCTTGCCGCATCCCCCCTTCGAGTTCGCAAGCGTCAATACGGGCATGTCCCCACATCCCTATGTATCCCCGCCACTACGGCTACGCGGTATTGCGTAGCGTCGCAAGCTCGACGACACGGTCTTTCGTAGAGACGTAGTTACGTAGCACGGGAGAGGAATGGCTACGCGCCCTCCCCGCTACCAAGGCAGCACAGCGCTCCTTGAACAGGAGGAGTTAGACGGTGGGTGCCAACTACAGTGGAGGCGCAGGGCAGCCCACACGCGGCTACTCTGCTCTTTCAGGCTCGCAGGGCGCTACTCGCTCGGCGTGGCGAGCAGGTCCTCGACCTCGACCTTCAGGACCTTGGCCAGCCGCACCAGCGCGGCTGCGCTGCCGGGTTTCTTGCCGCTCTCGATCTCGGAGAGGTAGGCAGCGTTGACCTCGGCCGCTGCGGCCAGGGCACGCGCCGTCATGCCACGATGCTCACGCCAGACGCGGACGGGGCTTTCACCCTCGACGAGGCGAGAGGCCTCCTCCAGCGTCAGGCTGTCGGCGCGGACGGCCGCGAGGCCCTCCGACGCAACGCGCCGCTCAAAGGCAGCGAGCGCCGCCCGGTCAGCAACATCCTCGGCGGCCTCCAACAGCGCTTCATAGTCCGCTCGGCGGAGGGTGACGGTGTCCGCCGTTTCGGCGATGGGTCCGACGTGAGCCATCAGTCATAGACCTCCCTGCGGTGGGCGATGCGGATCACGAACACATCGCCCTCGATGATGGTGAAAATGGCGCGCCAGTCGCCTTGCCGCACCCGAAACCGGCCGGCCGGCTCGCCCCGCATCGCCTGCACGTTCGGGTGCAGGGCCTCGGGATCTGCGGCGATCGCCTCCAGGCGCGCCTTCAGCTGTTCCCGTTCCCGCTTCGGCACGGCCAGAAACTCTTTCACGGCACTGCGGGGGAGGATCAGCGTCACAGGCAGACTGTTAGCCAGCAGCTAACCTGCGTACAAGCGGAATCAGCCAACAGCTAATCTCTCCCATGGGCTCCGCTGCTCCGTCTCGGGACCGCCCGGCAGGCCGGCAAGAGGCTAAACGGTCGTTTAGTCTCTTGCTATTCAGCGCGAGCGGAGCCGAAAATGGCCCGGCATGCCGCCCGTCATCGCCTATTACCGTGTCTCCACCGAATGGCAGGGCCGCTCGGGCCTAGGACTGGATGCTCAAGCCGCGCGTTGCGCCACCTTTGCCGCCCAAAATGGCCTGGTCGTGGTCGAGGCGTTCATCGAAGTGGAGACGGGGAAGGGGAGTGACGCGCTGGACCGTCGGCCGCAGCTCGCCGCTGCGCTGGCCGCGGCCAAACGGCAGCGCTGCGCGGTGCTGGTCGCCAAGCTCGATCGGCTCAGCCGTGACGTGCACTTCATCGCCGGCCTGATGGTGCAGTGCGTGCCGTTCCTCGTTGCCGAACTCGGCGCCGACGCCGATCCCTTCATGCTGCACATCTACGCCGCGCTCGCCGAGAAAGAGCGGCGCATGATCTCGGAGCGCACGCGCGCCGCACTCGCCACGCGCAAGCGGCAGGGGGTGCTGCTCGGCAACCGCACGAACTTGGCTGAGGCGGGAAAAGCGGGGGCGGCGCGCACGGCGGAAGAAGCGCGGCGCTTTGCGGAGAACGTCGTGCCCGTCATCCGCCAAGTGCAAGTCAGTGGCGTGACCAGTCTGCATAGCATCGCATCGGTGCTTGATGCGCGTGGCGTGCGCACTGCGCGCGGTGGGAAATGGGCTGCCACCCAGGTTAGAGCTGTGCTGGCGCGCAGCAAAGCCAGGTAACTACCCGACCGGAACATCTCTGTTGTGAAATTCGCTGGACCCTTGAGCAATCTTACCTCGCCGGTCTACGCCGACGTTACTCTGTACCGATACAGACCATTTGGCTTGCGTGCCCTTCGCTCCTGAAAGCAGCTGTTACGTGTTCTTATACCAAGTCTCTCTGATCAGCACCCATGAGCCCATTCTCGTAGGCCGATGGACATGATCTTCCAGGGCTGGCTGATCAGGGTGTTCCAGGCGAAGCAGCAGTGGTCGACGATGTCGGTGTAG
>Ga0182739_1004854_pt1 | contig 10889 bp, 7 predicted proteins | sample eDN5th30CBELigBY_FD_128873 | JGI IMG/M metagenome (GOLD analysis project Ga0182739, IMG submission 128873) | Enriched backyard soil microbial communities from Emeryville, California, USA - eDNA 5th pass 30_C BE-Lig BY (version 2) (version 2) | ecosystem: Environmental > Terrestrial > Soil >...
AAGCTCGCCTACATGAACGTCCGCACGGAACCCGCCGAAGCGTTCAGGAAGCGGGTCGAGAACGACTGGAACTTCTGGGGCAAAGTGGTCCGGGATAAGGGCATCATCGTGAAGTAGGGGCGGGCCCCGATTACCGGGGCGCTCCGAAAATTAACTTCCGGCGCGGCGCACCGTTAGCCGCCGCGCCAGACCGTCATCGCGCTTGTGATCGCGAGGACGAATGTCCTGAAGAGCGATCTTTCAACCTGTGCGCGCGCGACCAGCCTTCGCGCGCCACTGAATGGCCACAGGCCCGGCCGTTCACCCTCCTAATTTTCAGATGAAAGCCCGCGCCACTGCGCGCTGAGCGGGTGCAGCCTATACGAATAAGTCCTTACGACTCAAGCGATTTTGCGTCTCGCTTTTGTCCAGAACGTGATCATTTCGGGAATTGGTGCGCGTGCCGCTTCGTCGCCGCATTCCGCCGACAGACAGCCCTTGCCGCACCTATACTTAGGTAGCGGTAACGCCACCCAGAAGTCCAACAACGTCGAGTAACAAAGTTAATGAGCTGTTTGCGCTTTCTCGGCGCCACCCTGGCGCTTGCCTTCATGTCACTTGCGTTCCTGTCACAGTCCGCGTCCGCCCAGACCCAAAGGGGCATCGCCTCCTGGTACGACTGCAAGCAACCCGGCGAATGCAGCCGCCACAAGATCACGGCCTCGGGCGAACGCTTCAATCCCAATGCGATGACTGCCGCGCACAAGACTTTGCGGCTCGGAAGCCGCGTCCGCGTGACCCACAGGGGTACCGGGCGGTCGATCACCGTCAGGATCAATGATCGGGGGCCGTTCGTGCGCGGGCGGATCATCGATCTGAGCGCCGCTGCGGCGCGCCGCCTCGGCATGGGCGGGCTTGCACAGATCGAGATGCAGGTGATCGCGCGATAATGGGGACTGCGGGGGCATCCAGGAAAGCATGGTCCGTGCGGGGCTGCAGCGGACCATGCTTTCTTCTTTTTACCGACTACCGAGGCGGGCCGGGTCAGGCGAAGCCGGTCAGGCCGGCATTGGAATGTCGTTGACCTTCTTCGGCACGTCGTAGCCGCGCTGGGTGCCCGGCTTGTTCGCGATCGCGACGTACCAGCGCTCGACATTCGGGTACTTGTTGAGATCGATCGTCTGCCACTCGAAGCGCGAGATCCACGGCCAGATCGCCATGTCGGCAACGGAATAGTCGCCGGCGACGTATTCGTGGTCGGCGAGTTGCTTGTCGAGCACGCCGTAGAGACGGTTCGCTTCCTTGAGGTAGCGCTCCTCGGCATAGGGCGCCTTGCCGGCATTGTACTTCACAAAGTGATGCACCTGCCCGAGCATCGGGCCGACGCCGCCCATCTGCCACATCAGCCATTCGTTGATGCGGTAGCGCTTCTTGAGATCCGTCGGCAGCTTGCCGACCTTCTCGGCGAGATAGAGCAGGATCGCGCCCGACTCCATCAGCGAGAAGTCGTTGTCGCGATCGACGATCGCCGGAATGCGGTTGTTCGGGCTGATCTTGAGGAATTCCGGCTTGAACTGCTCGTCCTTGGAAATGTTCACGGCATGGGCCGTGTAGGGAATGCCGTATTCTTCGAGCGCGATGGAGACCTTGCGGCCGTTCGGCGTGGTCCAGGTGTAGAGGTCGATCACGGTCTGGTCCTTGGGCTGGTTATGTTTTCGAATGATCGGACGCATAGCGCAGGGTGACGAGGACCGGAAGCCCCGGCCTGCGCTGGCGCGGCTAATCCGGTTGCGAGGCGAACAGCCGGCCGCGCTCGGTCCAGAGCACGACCACCAGGCTCAGCGCCCCCAGAATACAGAAGACTGTCAGCAGCGGGATCACCGTGCCGTCGAAGGCGCGGGCGGCCACCATTCCTCCGAGCGCACCGAGCAGCGACGTATAGGCGCCGATCAGTGACGAAGCGGTGCCCGCAACGTCGCCCAGCGGCTGCATGGCCATCGCATTGAAGTTGGCGATGGTGAACGAGAACAGGAAGAACACGATACCGAGCAGCGTCATGAACAGCGCCAGCGGCGGCCGTCCGCCGAACCAGATCGCGAGCGCCAGATGGATCACGGAGAAAAGAACGTATCCGCACAGGGCCGTGTGCGAGAGCCGGCGCATGCCGAACTTGCCGACGAGGCGCGCATTGATGAGCGAGGCGACAGCCTGGATCCCCGCGATCATGGCGAAATAGAGCGTGAAGGTCGCGCCGAGCCCGTAGACGGTCGTCTCCAGTATCTGCTGGGCGGAGCCGATATAGGCCATCAGCGGGCCGAACATCAGGCCGATCGCGGTGGCGTAGCCTATGCTGAGCCGGGTCACGACGGTTTGCCGCATCGCGCCGATGATCCGCTTTGACGAGAAGGGCAGGCGGTATTCGGGGTGCAGGGTCTCCGGCATACGCAGGCCGAACCAGACCGCGAGCACCAGTCCGAGCAGCAGCATGCAGGCGAAGATCGCCTGCCAGCCCCCGATCAGGATCAGTCCGCTGCCGATAGCAGGTGCGATCACCGGGACGATCAGGAACACCATCATGACGAGCGACATCACGCGCGCCATGTCGCGGCCGGCATAGCGGTCGCGGACGATGGCAGTCGCGAGAACCCGCGCCGCCGCCGTTCCGAGGCCCTGGATCACGCGCGCCATGAGCAGGACTTCGAAGCTCGGCGCGGAGATGGCAAGCAGGCTGCCGGCGGCGAAGATCACGAGCCCGGCCATCAGCACCGGCCGGCGGCCGACGACGTCCGACACGATGCCATGAACCGCCTGCGCGAACGCGAAGGCAATCATGTAGGCATAGATCAGAAGCTGGGCGTCGTTCGGATTGGCAAGATGGAAGGCGGTCCGGATGGGATCGAAGGCCGGCAGCAGATTGTCGACCGAGAACGCCGCCACACCGATCATGAGGGCGACGAGCGCGATGAATTCCGGAAACTTCGGGCCGGCAGGGGAGGGCGAGGTCAAACGGGACTCCGGGGCGCGTCGTCACGTGTCGGACGAAGCGATGCCCGGATCAATAGATAGGGCGTGATGCCGATTCACCAAACGGGGATCAGGGATCATGCCTTGGCTGGCGTGGCCACTTTTATCGTGTGGTGTTCGTTATCGACCACGACGGGGCATTCGAAGAATACGATCTGGGGCTCCACACCGAACGCGTTGCGGAAATTGTCGCGCCATACGCCCTGGTAACATGCCTCGGCAGCCTCCTGGTTCTCCCAGAGGTAGACCCCGCCGCCGATGCCCTCCTGGGCGTTGAACGTGAACTGCTTGCGGATCAGCCCAGGGATAGTCTGGAAACGCTCCGCGATGCGGGTTGCGTGCTCCGCATATTCCTTGCGGGTGAGGCCCGCGGGCATTTTTGCCGTGACGATAGCGGTGATCATTGGAGGGCGGCTCCCTTCGGCCTGCGGCGGGCTCCGTTGAGCATCTCTCCGCAAGACCGTTCCGGACGTCGTCGGCCTTGGGGGAAATTGCGGTGCTCTAACAGGAACATACGGCGGCATGCCGATCGTCGAATCGGTGTCCGGCTGCAGGGTCCAGGTTTCGTCCACGCGTTGCAAGTAAAGTTGTATAAATCTGCGATGCTCGTATAAATTTTATTTATATTGTGGGCGTGAATCCTGCCGTCCTGCACCCCATCTACCCGGTCCTGCCTGATCCTTACCCTTGGAGCGGCGCCGAGCCTCTGTCCCGACATCTTTGTAGGTACGGGGCTTGCCAAGCGTGCCTACGGCAGGCTAAGAGAGCGCCACGGGCGCGCCGTCCCTTTCGTCGGCGCGCATTCGTGCGTTTCACGAAAATTCGGTGGATGAGGAATAGGTTCCTTTTGGCAATCCCGCGGGATCTCACCACAAGGCGCCTGGGTCTCTGACGTTCGAATTTTCGGGTAGCGCGTTGGCCGGAATGGCCGCTTCGGCGGCCCGGAAGGCCATCCTGTCCGAGACTGCAGGCGCTGCCTTCGGGCGGCATAATCACGGGACAGCCTGCATAGACGGGGACGGAGCGGAATTCCCGTATTCGCCACCTGTGGCGGCATGCGGAATGCGATTCGAACCTAAGCACCTGGCGTGACGCTTCACGGCTGAAGCGCCCGGCGGACAGGCATCAAGTCTCGAAGTCGCCGCGAGGGCAGGGCCGAAGGCAGGTTTTCTGAGCGTTTTCAGGAGCCTGAAGTCGGATCTGGTCTGGCGGCAGGTGCAACCCGGCAGGCTGACAAGGTCTGCCAACGCGAAGAGCGTCTCATAATGGATCGAGCAGAGAAGAAAGAGCTCGTCGCGTCGCTCCAGCAGGTGTTTTCCGCGACCGGCGTGGTCGTGGTCTGTCACTATTCTGGACTGACGGTCGCGCAGATGTCGGCCTTGCGCCGGCAGATGGGCCAGGCGGGCGCGAGCGTGAAGGTGGCCAAAAACCGGCTCGCCAAGATCGCGCTCGAGGGGACGGACGTCGCCTCCATCGCGTCCCTGCTCAAGGGGCCGACGCTGATCGCCTATTCGGGTGATCCCGTCGCTGCTCCCAAGGTTGCGTCCGAATTCGCCAAGGCCAACGAGAAACTCGTTATCCTGGGCGGAGCCATGGGCACGACCGCGCTTGACCCCGAAGGGGTCCGGGCGCTCGCCACGCTGCCGTCGCTGGACGAGCTGCGGGCCAAGCTGGTGGGCCTGATCCAGGCACCCGCCACCAAGATCGCTCAGGTCGTCACTGCGCCGGCGGCGAAGGTCGCCCGCGTGTTTGCTGCCTACAGCAAGTCTGACGAGGCCGCCTAGGGGCCGCAGTGCAGACCGATCTGAACTTTCGCACAAGACCTACTGGTTCGAATCGAAAAAGGGACTATATCCATGGCTGATCTCTCCAAGCTCGTTGACGAGCTCTCCACCCTCACGGTCCTCGAAGCGGCGGAACTCGCCAAGATGCTCGAGGAGAAGTGGGGCGTTTCGGCTGCGGCCGCCGTTGCCGTTGCTGCCGGCCCGGCCGCGGGCGGGGCCGCTGCGGCCGCCGAAGAGAAGACCGAGTTCACGGTCGTGCTGGCCGCCGCCGGCGACAAGAAGATCGAGGTGATCAAGGAAGTCCGGGCCATCACCGGCCTCGGACTGAAGGAAGCCAAGGACCTTGTCGAAGGCGCGCCCAAGCCGGTGAAGGAAGGCGTGAACAAGGACGAGGCCGAGAAGGTCAAGGCGCAGCTCGAAAAGGCCGGCGCCAAGGTCGAGTTGAAGTAACGTGTGAACAAGAACGGGGAATTCGGGGACAAGTCATCCCGAATTTCCCAGAGTCGCCGCCCAGGCGGCGAAGAGTGGGAAAACCGGGGCCGCGCGGATTGCGCGTGCCCCGGCTTCGGCGTCGGATAAGGGTCCGGCAGCCGCAATCGCCCCGCGGCGTATGGCGTCCCCAGGCCGCGGCGGGCATGAAGCGAGAGGCACGATGGCGCAGACGTTGACCGGTCGCAAGCGGGTCCGCAAGTTCTTTGGCAAAATCCACGAAGTCGCCGAGATGCCGAACCTCATCGAGGTTCAGAAGGCGTCCTACGATCAGTTCCTGATGGTCGAGCCGCCGCCCGGTGGGCGCGCCGACGAGGGACTGCAGGGCGTGTTCAAGTCCGTGTTCCCGATCAAGGACTTCGCGAACACCTCGCAGCTCGATTTCGTCGAATACGAGTTTGAAGCGCCGAAATACGATGTCGACGAGTGCCGGCAGCGGGGCATGACCTTTGCCGCGCCGCTGAAGGTCAAGCTGCGCCTGATCGTGTTCGATATCGACGAAGAGACCGGCGCCAAGTCGGTCAAGGACATCAAGGAGCAGGACGTCTACATGGGCGACATCCCGCTCATGACGTCGAACGGCACCTTCATCGTCAACGGCACCGAGCGCGTGATCGTCTCGCAGATGCACCGCTCGCCGGGCGTCTTCTTCGACCACGACAAGGGCAAGACGCATTCGTCGGGCAAGCTGCTGTTCGCGGCCCGCATCATCCCGTATCGCGGCTCCTGGCTCGACATCGAATTCGACGCCAAGGACATCGTCTATGCGCGTATCGACCGTCGCCGGAAGATTCCGGTGACGTCGCTGCTGTTTGCGCTCGGCCTGGACGGCGAGGAAATCCTCGACACCTTCTACAACAAGGTCATCTACAAGCGCGCCCAGGAAGGCTGGCGCATGCCGTTCGACGCCAACCGCCTGCGCGGCTACAAGGCGATCAACGACATGGTTGACGCCGACACCGGCAAGGTGGTGCTGGAGGCCGGCAAGAAGCTGACCGTGCGGCAGGCGCGCCAGCTTGCGGAGAAGGGCCTCAAGGCGCTGCGCGTCGCCAATGAGGAACTGATCGGCCACTACATCGCCGAGGACCTCGTCAACCCCAAGACCGGCGAGATCTACGTCGAGGCCGGTGAGGAAATTACCGAGAAGACGCTCAAGGCGCTGGAAGAGGCCGGCTACGAAGAACTGCCGCTGCTCGACATCGACCACGTCAACGTCGGCGCCTACATCCGCAACACGCTGCATGTCGACAAGAACATGACGCGCGAAGAGGCGCTGTTCGACATCTACCGCGTGATGCGTCCGGGCGAGCCGCCGACGCTCGATACCGCGCAGGCGATGTTCCACTCGATGTTCTTCGACGGCGACCGCTACGACCTGTCGGCCGTCGGCCGCGTGAAGATGAACATGCGCCTCGACCTCGATGCGCCGGACACCTATCGCGTGCTGCGCAAGGAAGACATCCTTGCGGTGGTCAAGACGCTGGTCAACCTGCGCGACGGCAAGGGCGAGATCGACGACATCGACAATCTCGGAAACCGCCGGGTGCGCTCGGTCGGCGAGCTCATGGAGAACCAGTACCGCATCGGCCTGTTGCGCATGGAGCGCGCGATCAAGGAGCGCATGTCGTCGGTCGATATCGACACCGTCATGCCGCAGGACCTGATCAACGCCAAGCCGGCAGCGGCGGCGGTGCGCGAGTTCTTCGGCTCCTCGCAGCTCTCGCAGTTCATGGACCAGACCAACCCGCTCTCCGAGATCACGCACAAGCGTCGTCTCTCGGCGCTTGGTCCGGGCGGTCTCACGCGCGAGCGCGCCGGCTTCGAGGTGCGCGACGTGCACCCGACGCATTACGGCCGCATCTGCCCGATCGAGACGCCGGAAGGTCCGAACATCGGCCTCATCAACTCGCTCGCGACCTATGCGCGGGTGAACAAGTACGGCTTCATCGAAGCGCCGTACCGGCGGGTGAAGGACGGCTGCGTGACCGACGAGGTCGCCTATCTCTCCGCGATGGAGGAGGGGCGCTACCACGTCGCGCAGGCCAATCAGGCTGTCGATGCGACTGGCAAGTTCACCGAAGACCTGATCGTCTGCCGGCATGCCGGCGACGTGGTCATGGTGACGCCCGACCGCGTGGACTACATGGACGTCTCGCCGAAGCAGCTTGTTTCGGTCGCCGCGGCGCTGATCCCGTTCATCGAGAACGACGACGCCAACCGCGCGCTGATGGGCGCCAACATGCAGCGTCAGGCCGTGCCGCTGGTGCGCGCCGAGGCGCCGTTCGTCGGCACCGGCATGGAAGGCGTGGTCGCCCGTGACTCCGGCGCCGCCATTGCGGCGCGCCGCACCGGCACGGTCGATCAGGTCGACGCCACCCGTATCGTTATCCGCGCGACCGAGGATCTCGACCCGACCAAGTCCGGCGTCGACATCTACCGGCTGATGAAGTTCCAGCGCTCCAACCAGTCGACCTGCATCAACCAGCGTCCGCTGGTGCGCGTGGGCGACCGGGTGCAGCGGGGCGACATCATCGCCGACGGTCCGTCGACCGATGTCGGCGAACTGGCGCTCGGCCGCAACGTGCTGGTCGCGTTCATGCCGTGGAACGGCTACAACTTCGAGGACTCGATCCTTCTCTCCGAGAAGATCGTGAAGGACGACGTGTTCACGTCCATTCACATCGAGGAATTCGAGGTGATGGCCCGTGACACCAAGCTCGGGCCCGAGGAAATCACGCGCGATATTCCGAACGTGTCGGAAGAGGCGCTCAAGAACCTCGACGAAGCGGGCATCGTCTACATCGGCGCGGAAGTGCATGCCGGCGACATCCTTTGCGGCAAGATCACGCCGAAGGGTGAAAGCCCGATGACGCCCGAAGAGAAGCTGCTGCGCGCGATCTTCGGCGAGAAGGCCTCGGACGTGCGCGACACCTCGCTGCGGGTGCCGCCGGGCGTGCAGGGCACGGTCGTCGAGGTGCGGGTGTTCAACCGCCACGGCGTCGACAAGGACGAGCGCGCGCTCGCCATCGAGCGTGAAGAGATCGAGCGGCTCGCCAAGGACCGCGACGACGAGCAGGCGATCCTCGACCGCAACGTCTACGGTCGGCTGGCCGAGATTCTCGACGGCAAGACCGGCGTCGCGGGTCCGAAGGCCTTCAAGAAGGACACCAAGCTCACGCGGCAGATTCTCGACGAATACCCGCGGTCGCAGTGGTGGCAGTTCGCCGTGTCGAACGACAAGGCGATGTCCGAGATCGAGGCCATCCGCAAGCAGTACGACGAGTCGAAGAAGATGCTCGAGCAGCGCTTCCTCGACAAGGTCGAGAAGCTGCAGCGTGGCGACGAGCTTCCGCCCGGCGTGATGAAGATGGTCAAGGTCTTCGTCGCGGTGAAGCGCAAGATCCAGCCCGGCGACAAGATGGCCGGCCGTCACGGCAACAAGGGCGTGGTTTCGAAGATCGTGCCGGTCGAGGACATGCCGTTCCTCGAAAACGGAACAGTGGCCGATATCGTGCTCAATCCGCTCGGCGTGCCGAGCCGGATGAACGTCGGCCAGATTCTCGAGACGCACCTTGGATGGGCTTGCGCGGGCCTCGGACTCAAGATCGGAGAGGCGTACGACGCCTACATGGCGCAGCACGACGTCAAGCCGATCAAGGAGACGCTCAAGAGCGTCTACGGCGATGACGAGACCATCAGTTCGCTCGATGAGCCGCAACTCGTCGAACTCGCCGGCAATCTGCGGCACGGCGTGCCGATCGCAACGCCGGTGTTCGACGGTGCGAAGGAGGCCGACATCGAGCAGATGCTCGATCTTGCCGGTCTCGAACATTCGGGCCAGGTCACGCTGTTCGACGGGCGCACGGGCGACACGTTCGACCGCAAGGTCACGGTCGGCTTCATCTACATCCTGAAGCTGCACCACCTGGTTGACGACAAGATCCACGCCCGGTCGATCGGACCGTACAGCCTGGTCACCCAGCAGCCGCTGGGCGGTAAGGCGCAGTTCGGCGGCCAGCGCTTCGGCGAAATGGAGGTGTGGGCGTTGGAAGCGTACGGCGCGGCCTACACGCTGCAAGAGATGCTGACGGTGAAGTCCGACGACGTCGCCGGCCGCACCAAGGTCTACGAGGCGATCGTGCGCGGCGACGACACGTTCGAGGCGGGCATCCCCGAATCCTTCAACGTGCTGGTGAAGGAGATGCGCTCGCTCGGCCTCAACGTCGACCTGCACAATTCGAAGCAGGGCAAGGGACCCGGCGCCTTCGACGAGGCAGCGGAGTAACGTCACGCGCAATCGGTTGCGATGTCATGCGCGGGCATGTCCCGCGCTTCCCGATCGGAGGGGTGATCCCTTTCCGGTCGGGGTGGCCGGGACGGGTCCGGCCATGACGGTTGAGTTCGTAAGGATCCCTCGGGAGCGTGCCGGCGTCTTGCGGCGCTCCCCAACGAGGAGACGGTGATGAACCAGGAAGTAATGAATCTCTTCAGCCCGCAGGTGCCGGCTCAGGTCTTCGACCAGATCCGGATCTCGATTGCGAGCCCCGAGAAGATTCTGTCGTGGTCGTACGGCGAGATCAAGAAGCCGGAGACGATCAACTACCGGACCTTCAAGCCGGAGCGCGACGGCCTGTTCTGCGCGCGCATTTTCGGCCCGATCAAGGACTACGAGTGCTTGTGCGGCAAGTACAAGCGCATGAAGTACAAGGGCATCATCTGCGAGAAGTGCGGCGTCGAGGTGACCCTCTCGCGCGTACGCCGCGAGCGCATGGGCCACATCGAACTGGCGGCGCCGGTGGCGCACATCTGGTTCCTCAAGTCGCTGCCGAGCCGCATCGGCCTCCTGATGGACATGACGCTCAAGGAGCTTGAGCGCATCCTGTACTTCGAGAGCTATGTGGTGATCGAGCCGGGCCTGACCCCGCTCAAGGACCGGCAGTTGCTGTCCGAGGACGAGTATCTGCGGGCGCAGGACGAGTACGGCGAGGATTCCTTCACCGCCATGATCGGCGCGGAGGCGATTCGCGAGATGCTCAAGGCGATGGATCTGTCGAAGATCGCCGCCGACCTGCGCACCGAGATCGGCTCGACCGATTCGGAGATCAAGAAGAAGAAGGCCGCCAAGCGCCTGAAGCTGATCGAGTCCTTCGTTCTGTCGGGCAACCGTCCGGAGTGGATGATCCTGACCCAGGTGCCGGTAATTCCGCCGGACCTGCGTCCGCTCGTTCCGCTCGACGGCGGCCGCTTCGCGACCTCCGACCTCAACGATCTCTATCGCCGCGTCATCAACCGCAACAACCGCCTCAAGCGGCTGATCGAACTGCGCGCGCCCGACATCATCATCCGCAACGAGAAGCGGATGCTGCAGGAGGCGGTCGACGCGCTGTTCGACAACGGCCGCCGCGGCCGGGTGATCACTGGCGCCAACAAGCGGCCGCTGAAGTCGCTCGCCGACATGCTCAAGGGCAAGCAGGGCCGGTTCCGCCAGAACCTGCTCGGCAAGCGCGTGGACTATTCCGGCCGCTCGGTGATCGTGGTCGGTCCGGAACTCAAGCTGCACCAGTGCGGCCTGCCGAAGAAGATGGCGCTCGAACTGTTCAAGCCGTTCATCTA
>Ga0182739_1004857_pt1 | contig 10887 bp, 8 predicted proteins | sample eDN5th30CBELigBY_FD_128873 | JGI IMG/M metagenome (GOLD analysis project Ga0182739, IMG submission 128873) | Enriched backyard soil microbial communities from Emeryville, California, USA - eDNA 5th pass 30_C BE-Lig BY (version 2) (version 2) | ecosystem: Environmental > Terrestrial > Soil >...
GCCACCGTCTCGGCGCTCACCCCGGTCGCCGTCACCGGCACGCTGGACATCCCGGTGGGACGCCTGCGCAAGCTGTCGATGGGTTCGCAGTACCTGGGCGCCTTCACGGTCGGCGACCAGCTCTTGTGGGGCGCCGCCGAACCGCTGCGCCGCATGCTGCGCATTGCGCTGAACGAAGCCTGATGCCCGACCGGGCGGCGCCTCGGGCTGCCCGGACCTTCGCCAGAGCAATCAGGGCACCTTCGGGTGCCCTTGTTTTTTGCGGCGCGTGTGCCCGCCGGCCAAGGTGCATGCCCCTTTCAGGTTTGTGAAATGCGCTTGATCCATTACACTTTTCGGGTGAATCGAGGCCTTTTTTTGCGCTGCAAATGGCGCGAATGGGCCTAAGCCCGTAATTCGATTACAAGAACGGAATTCCAGCTTATGACCCAGCGTTCGCGCCAAGTGAAGCATGCCCGCCGTTTGAAGACCCTTCAGTGGGCAATTGCGCTGGCGATCGGTTCAAGCGTCTGCGGTTCGGCGCTGGCCATGCGCGTGGGGCATTCGCGCGTCGTTTCCGTGCCCGGCGCGCCGCTGCAGGCGCTGGTGGGCCTGCAGGAATTGACGCCCGAAGAGATCAGCTCGCTCAAGGTGTCCATTGCGGACGAAGCTGCGTGGCAGCGCGCCGGCGTCAAGCCGCCGGTGCCGTTGGCCAGCATGGTGGTCCGGGTCGAGAACGGCATGGATCCCACGCGCAAGAATCTGCGGGTGCGGTCTGTGCAGGCGCCGGCGAGCGGCGCTGTCGACCTGCTGCTCGACATCAATTCCAGTTCGGGCCAGCGGCAGGTGCAGGTCAGCATCCTGGTGCCCCTGCGCGGCACCGGCGCAGACATCACGCCCGCCGCCGTGGGCGCGCCGGCCAGGGCTGGCGGGACGTCGGGCTCCGTCACGGTGAAATCGGGCGACTACCTTTTCGCCATCGCCCAGCGCAATGCCGTGCCCAACGCATCGGTCTACCAGATGCTGGTGGCGTTGTGGCGCGCCAATCCGCAGGCCTTCATCCAGAACAACATGAATCTGGTGCGCGCCGGCCAGACGCTCAAGATTCCAGATGCCGCCACGGTGCGCGCCATTGATCCGGCCGAAGCGCGCCGCATCTTCAACGAACATGCCGAGGCCTACGCCAAGTACCGCGGTCGCGTGGGGGCGGCAGCAGGCGCGAACCCATCGGTCGTCAAGGGACAGGACGCCGCCTCCGGCACCGTCGCTCCGCCAGCCGACGCGGGCGTGGCCAGCGCCGCGCCGGCGCAGGACCGTGTGCGCCTGTCCACCGGCCAGGCGCAGGACAGCGCCGCCGCCCAGGCCGAGGCGCAGGCTGATGCCAAGACCTCGTCCGAACGCGCCCTGGCGGACGCGCGCGGACGCGTGGACCAGCTTCAAAGCAACGTCGACGACCTGACCAAGGCCGTCGCCCAGCAATCGGCCGGGGCGGGTGCCACGGGCGCTGCTGGAGCGGCGGGAGTGGCAGGCGCAGCGGGTACGCCGGGCGCGGCAGGCGCACCGGGCGCAGCAGGCACGCCGGGCGCAGCAGGCGCACCGGGCACGGCAGGTACTTCGGGCGTAGCAGGCACGCCGGGCATGGCAGGGACGCCGGGCGCGGCAGGTACTTCGGGCGCAGCAGGCACGCCGGGCGCAGCAGGCGCACCGGGCACGGCAGGTACTTCGGGCGCAGCAGGCACGCCGGGCACGGCAGGCACGCCGGGCGCAGCAGGTACGCCGGGCGCAGCAGGTACGCCGGGCACGGCAGGCACGCCGGGCGCAGCAGGTACGCCGGGCACGGCAGGCACGCCGGGCGCAGCAGGCACGCCGGGCGCAGCAGGCACGCCGGGCGCGGCAGGTACGCCGGGCGCAGCAGGTACGCCGGGCACGACAGGCACTCCGGGCACGGCAGGCACGCCGGGCGCAGCAGGCACCCCGGGTGTGGCAGGCACGCCGGGTGCAGCGGGCACGCCGGGCACAGCAGGTGCACCAGGCGCAGCAGGCGCTTCGGGCACAGCAGGCTCCCCCGGCACAGCAGGCTCCCCCGGCACAGCAGGCATCCCCGGCGCAGCAGGCACCCCCGGCGCGGCCGGATCGTCGCCCGCCGCATCCGACAAGCCCGTCGGCACGCTCCCCGACAAGACCGTTCAGACGGGCATGCCCGGCTGGCTGGCCGACAATCTGCTCGTGATCGTTACCGCGGTGCTGGCGCTTGTCGCCTTCGCCATCGCCTGGCTGTTGCGCCGGGCTGGCGCACGGCGCGACGACGATGATGAGGATAGCTATACCGACAACGAGCCGGTGCTGGACACGGCAGCGCTGAACCGCAGGCTCGACACCATCAATCTCGACCTGGACGTACCGCCCACGGACGAACCGCGCCGTGTCGGCGGTCCTCGGGTTTGAAGCATGTCTAGAGTTGCATTGGGGCTGGCGTATGACGGCTCCGCCTGGCAGGGTTGGCAGACACAGCCGCACCGGCAGACGGTGCAGGACTCGCTGGAGTCCGCCCTGGCCAGTTTCTGCGGCGTCGCCGAGCCGGTCCCCACGATCTGCGCCGGCCGCACCGACACCGGTGTGCACGGGGCAATGCAGGTGGTCCATCTGGACACCATGCTGAACCGCAGAACGGAATCCTGGGTGCGCGGCGTGAACGCGTTCCTGCCGCCCAGCATTTCGGTGCAGTGGGCCCAGGAAGTCTCCGACGAATTCCATGCGCGTTTTTCCGCTCGCGCACGCACCTATGTATACCTGCTCTGGCGTGGCCGGGTTCGTCCGGCGCTGTGGGCAGGGCGTGCCGGCTGGTGTTTCCAGCCGCTGGATGTGGACGCCATGCGCGAGGCGGCGAAGGCCTTGATCGGCGAGCACGACTTTTCCAGCTTCCGGTCGTCGCAATGCCAGGCCAAGCACCCGGTGCGGCACATGCATCGCCTGGACATCGAGGAGCGCGGGCCATTCCTGGTCTTCACGCTGAAGGCGAATGCATTCCTGCACCACATGGTGCGCAACATCATGGGCGCACTGCTGCAGATCGGGCAGGGCAGGGAATCGGTCGACTGGATGCCGCAGCTTCTGGCCTGGCGTGACCGCAGGCGGGGCGCGCCTACGTTCGCGCCCGATGGCCTGTATCTGGCCGCCATCGACTATCCCGACGCCTTCGGCTTGCAGGAACTCGACGGCGGGGCCACGCTGTTGTCGCCCTTTACTCAATCCTGAGGGACGCCGCCACCCCGGCGGCGCATTCCCGCGCCTTATCGGAGGCATGCGTCATGCAACGCCGCGCGTTTTTGAAGCAAACCGCCTTGGCCGCCGCGGGCGGCGCCGTGTTGGGCAAGGCCGTCGCCCAGGATGCGTCTGGCGTCGCGCAGGATGCGCTGCCCCCGGCGCAGGATGCCGCGCCCGCCGTCCCCGACGCGCCGCCCGCCGTGCCGCACGCCCCGCCCGCCGCCGCCGATGCGCCCGCCATCGTGCAGGAGGCGCCCCGGCTGACCTGGCGATTGGCCTCGACCTTCCCGAACGAGTCGCCCACGCTCTTTGCCGGCGCCGAAGACGTCGCCCGCTACGTGGCCGATGTCACGGAAGGGCGCTTCGTCATCGAAATCCTGCCGGCCGGCAAACTGCCGCGGCCCGACCAAGTCCTGCAAGCCGTGCAGCGCCGCGACGTCGACTGCGGCCACACGGTGTCCACCCGCTATTTCGATACCGACCCGGCCCTTTCGTTTGATGCCTGCGTGCCGTTCGGGCTGAACACCCGCCAGATGAGCGCGTGGATGAACCAGGGCGAAGGCCTGACGCTCACGCGCGAGGCGTTCGGCAGATACGGCATTTTGAACTTCCCTTGCGGCCAAACCGGCGCGCAGATGGGAGGGTGGTTTCGCGGTGAGATCAAGACGGTCGAGGACCTGCGCGGCCTCAAGGTGCACGCGGGCGGCTTTGCCCGTCACGTGCTGGCGCGTCTGGGCGCCGTGCCCGTCGACATACCCGTGGAACAGGCCTACGCCGCGCTGGAAGATGGCCGCGTGGACGCGGTGGCGTGGATCGGTCCCTACGACGACGAGCGCCTTTCCCTTTACAAGGTGGCGCGCAACTACTATTTCCCGGGATGGTGGGCGGGGACCCAGCAATTGTCGCTCTACGTGAACAAGGCCGCGTACGACGAATTACCGAAGCCCTTCCAGTCCGCGCTGTCGCTGGCCTGCGCCATGGCCACCGGCAACATGATCGCCCAGTACGATGCAGGCAATCCGGACGCGCTGCGCCGGCTGGTGTCGCAGGGCGCGCAACTGAAGGCGTTCCCGAGGCCGGTCCTGCAGGCCTGCTACGAGGCCTCGCTGGCGGCTTACAATGAACTCAGCGCCAAAGACCCGATGTTCAAGCGGCTCTACGACAGCATGCTGGCTTTCCGCAACAAGCAGGCCCCGTGGTCCCGCATGGCCGAGGGCAGCTTCGACAACATGGTGGCCACGCTGGGCGCGCAGGGCGCCTAGCCCCGCCAGCGCCCGGGACATAATCCCCCGGCCCCGGCAAGTCGCCGCGGGACCACACTCCTCTTGAAAATGCCATGCGTACACGCATCAAGATCTGCGGGCTGACCCGCGAAGAAGACATCGACGCCGCCGTCTCGGCCGGCGCGGACGCGATCGGCTTCGTGTTCTATCCGAAGAGCAAGCGTTGCCTCACGCCGACCCGCGCCGCGCAACTGCGCCGCGCGGTGCCGGCATTCGTCGATGTCGTCGCGCTTTTCGTGAATGCCGAAGACGAGCTTGTCCGCACCGTGCAGGGCGAAGTCGGCCCCGACCTGCTGCAATTCCATGGCGACGAATCGCCGCTGGACTGCGCGCGCTACGGCCATCGCTTTCTGCGGGCTTTCCGCGCCGGCGCGCCCGGCCTGGACACGGCGGACACGCTGGCCTCCGCGTGCCGCGCGTACGGCGAGGCGGCGGGCTGGCTGTTCGACAGCTACAGCGCGGGCTACGGCGGGAGCGGACACGGGTTCGATTACGCGCTGCTCGACGACGTGCGGGCCGATCCGGTCTCGCGTCCCTTGATCCTGTCCGGCGGATTGAACGCCGAGAACGTGGGCGCCGCGATCGAAAAGGTGCGTCCTTGGGCGATCGATGTGAGTAGTGGCGTTGAAGTCGAGCAAGGAATAAAAAGTTCTGATAGAATCTCGTTCTTCGTTGCTGCGGCACATGACGCAGACACGAAGTTGAAGGGTAGTTAGTAGTAGTGCCTGACTTGCGAGGCATGCGGAATTAATCTTCCAAATGCGTTGCGCAAGGGTGAAAGGGCGTTAGCCAAACTGAGCTAAGCCGATCCCCAAAGCGCAAAAGCCGCAATAAAAAATGCAAAAAATCTTCCAAGACGATTTGCATAGTTTAAAAAAGCACTATATAATTCTTCTTCTTTGCAGGCGGTTAGCTCAGCTGGTTAGAGCGCCACGTTGACATCGTGGAGGTCGTTGGTTCGATTCCAATACCGCCTACCAAATTCCTGCAAAGGTGTGTTCGATAGAGCTAGTCGGACACAGACCTGAAAAGCCGCGTAAGTCATATGACTTCGCGGCTTTTTGCATTTCTTCCCGATTTTCGCGCAGTATCTGGATCGGGTGGGGCATTTTGCCGCGTCCATTTTGCCGCGTCGATGGCGACTAACTGATTTGCGGTATGCAGGTTGATTACAAAAATGCCGCTTCAGCGGCGCGAAGATAATGCGCCACGGTCTTGGGCTTCCAGCAGCCAAACCAGCAGGCATCATCGGCACCCCATCCCATACTGCCGGTATATTCCGTCTTTCCCCCATCAAAGCCCGCCCATGCAATCCATTCTGAAGGCGATACTTCTGGCCCAGTTGCTGTGGCTGCCGGCCTGCGCAATCAAGGCACCGGCGCCAGCGCAGGCGCGTCCCGAGGAAGCGCCGATGTATGCCGGCGGCGATCGCCGCGCGGCTGCGGCGTTGCGGGCGGGCGACGAGCAGCAGGCCGTGGAGGCGACGAAAAAGTTCGGATCTCCGAGCGCGGCCGCGCAGGCGAAGATTGAGCAGGGATACCGCCTGCATCGCGAAAACCAGTCTGGCCTGGCCATGCGGCGCTTCAATCAGGCCTGGTTGCTGAACCCGGACAATCCCGAGGTGTATGCGGGCTTTGCGGCGTTGCTCGAAGACCAGCGCAAGGTATGCCAGGCGATGAGCATGATGGATCGGGCAATGAGCTTGAACCCGCCGACGTTTCGGGGCCTTTATGCGGATGCCGGCCGGATCGCGGCGCGTTGCGCGGCGGAGGACAAGACGCTGCCGCCCGAGGCCCGCATTGCGGCCACGGCGCGTTCGGACGAGTGGTATCGCAAAGGTGAGGCCGTGGAGCCGGACAAGGGCTATCTGTATGCCTCGTGGGCGACCGCCTACTATTCGCGCGGCCAGTTCGGCGAAGCGTGGGCCATGGTCCATAAGTCGCGCGCCGCCGGGGGCAGCCCCAGCGCGGATTTCGTGCGGATGCTGCGCGCCAGGATGCCGGAGCCTGCCTCGTCGTGAGTCCAGCGCCGCGCCCGCGCGGGGCGGCAACGTGACCGGGCATTTGCGATATCCTGCACACCATCATGATGAGAGCACTTTGGTTATGCCTGGGCTGTCTGATGCTGGCCCTGGGCGTCATCGGCGCCTTCCTGCCGGTGATGCCGACGACGATCTTCCTGATCCTGGCAGTGGCCTGCTTTTCCCGCTCGTCGCCACGGCTCGAGAAATGGCTGCTGGATAGTCCGACGTACGGGCCGTCGTTGCGCGCGTGGCGCGAGCAGGGCGCCGTGTCGCGCAAGGGGAAGGCGTACGCTTGCGTGGGGATGGCGGCGGGCTATCTGCTGTTTTACTGGAGCGCGCATCCCTCGTTGGCGCTCGCCATCGGCGTGGGCATCTTCTTTCTGGCCAGCGCGGCGTATGTCGTCAGCCGGCCGAGCCCGAAGATCGACGGGTCGGCCGGCACGCGGCCAGGCGAGTAGCCTGCGCCCGTCGACCGACCCGGCATCCTCTTTCAATGTGAATGCCGCGGATCGCCGCGCGTCTCCACCACCTTCAAATAAAGGGTTGCAGCCTCCAGGCAGCCGCCCGTCGACAACTGCCCCACGGTCTGCCGGTACAGTTCCTGCCAGGGCGTCTGCGAGGGCGGCGCTTCGTACGGCGGATCCTGGCGACGCTTGTCCAATTCCGCTTCGTCCACCAGCAAGGTGACCGACCGCTGGTTCAAATCGACCCGGATCCTGTCGCCCGTGCGCAGCAGCGCCAATCCGCCGCCCACCGCGGCTTCGGGCGACATGTTCAGGATCGACGGACTAGCTGAGGTGCCGCTCTGGCGCCCGTCTCCCATGCAGGGCAGCGAGTCGATGCCGCGCTTGAGCAGGTGCGAAGGGGGCGCCATGTTCACGACTTCCGCACTTCCTGGGTAACCGACCGTGCCGGCGCCGCGGATCACCAGGATGCAGTGCTCGTCGATATTCAGGGCAGGGTCCTCGATGCGGGCGTGATAGTCCTCCGGTCCCTCGAACACGATGGCCCGCGCCTCGAATGCGTTCTCCGAACCGGGTTCGGACAGGTAGGCGCGGCGGAATGCCTCGCCCACGACCGACATTTTGATGATGGCGCTGTCAAAGAAATTGCCCGATAGCACGATGAAGCCCGCGCGGTGCTTGAGCGGCGCGTCGCAAGTACGGATCACGTCGGCGTTGTGGGTCTTGGACGCGGCGGCGATCTCGCCGATGGTCTTGCCGGACACGGTCCGGCAGTCCGGATGCAGGCGGCCGGCGGCCTGCAGTTCATGCAAGACGGCCGGCACCCCGCCCGCGCGGTGAAATCCTTCGCCGAGGTGTTCGCCCGCTGGCACGCAATTGACCAGCAAGGGCACGTCTTCGCCCAGCCGCTGCCAGTCGTCCAGGCTCAGGTCGATGCCCGCGTGGCGGGCCATGGCGATCAGGTGGGGCGGGCAGTTGGTGGACGCGCCCAGGGCCGACGCGACGACGATGGCGTTCTCGAACGCCTGGCGGGTCATGATGTGGGACGGACGCAGGTCCTCGCGCACCAGGTCGCAGATGCGCATGCCGGTGGCATAGGCCATCTGGCCGCGCTCGCGGTAGGGCGCGGGGATGCTGGCGCAGGTGGGCAGGGACATGCCCAGCGCTTCGGCCAGCGAGTTCATGGACAGGGCGGTGCCCATGGTGTTGCAGTGGCCGATCGACGGCGACGAGGCGGTCGCCAGCGTCATGAAGCCTTCGTAGTCCAGCTTGCCCGCGGCCATCAGGTTGCGCGCGTGCCAGATGACGGTGCCCGATCCCACGCGCTGGCCTTCATGCCAGCCATCCAGCATGGGACCGCCGGACAGCACGATGGCCGGGATGTCCACCGTGGCCGCGGCCATGAGACAGGCAGGGGTGGTCTTGTCGCAGCCCGTGGTCAGGACCACGCCGTCCAGCGGATAGCCATGCAGGATCTCCACCAGACCCAGGTAGGCCAGGTTCCGGTCCAGCGCGGCGGTGGGCCGGCGGCCTTGCTCGGCAAGGGGGTGCACCGGGAATTCCATCGGAATGCCGCCCGCGTCCCGGATGCCGGCCTTGATGCGTTCGGCCAGCGCCAGGTGATGGCGGTTGCAGGGCGCCAGGTCGCTGCCGGTCTGGGCGATGCCGATGATGGGCCGCCCCGATTGCAGTTCCTGGCGCGTCAGGCCGTAGTTGAGATAGCGCTCGACGTAGATCGCCGTCATATCGGCGTGCGAGGGATCGTCGAACCATTTCTGGCTGCGCAGTCTGCGCGGTGTCTGGGACATGGCTGTCTCGCTTGCTTCGGTTGCATACAGGCCCGGACCGGCGTCCGGGCCGCCAGGGCTAGTTGCGCGCCTTCTGGATTTCGTCGTTCAACTGCTTGACCAATTCGGGTCCGAGTTCCTGGGTGTACTTGTCGACCACGGGCTGCACCTTCTGGCGCATGCGGGCGACTTCCTCAGGCGAAACCGTGTTGATCTTCATGCCGTTCTTTTCCAGCGTGCCCATGGCCTTGGTGGAATCGGCGCGGCTGTCCTTGCGTTCGAAATCGCGCGACGCCGCCGCGGCCTGGCGGATGAGCTTCTGTTCGTCCGGCGACAAGGTGTCCCACCATTTCTTGGAAGCCATCACCACCCACGGCGTGTAGACGTGGCGCGTAATGGTCAGGTAGGGCTGCACCTCATAGAACTTGCTGCTCTGGATCGTGGTGATGGGATTTTCCTGGCCGTCCACCGTGCGGGTTTCCAGCGCGGTGAAGAGTTCCGAGAACGGCATCGGCACGGCATTGGCGCCCAGCGTGTTGAAGACGCCCAGCGCGATCTGGTTCTGCATGACGCGCAGCTTGATCCCCTCCAGATCTTCGGCGCGCGTGATCGGGCGCTTGGAATTGGTCATGTTGCGAAAGCCGTTTTCCCAGTAGACCAGGCCGACCAGCCCCTTGGCTTCGAGCTTTTTCAGGAGGTCCTGGCCGAGCTGCCCGTCCAGCACCGCATCGGCTTCCTTTTCGCTGTTGAACAGAAACGGCAGGTCGAACACGCCAAACTCCTTGACCATGCCGGCCAGGGGGGCGGTCGAACCCACCATCATTTCCTGCGCGCCGCCCACCAGCGCGCTCTGCATCTGCTCGTCGGAGCCCAGGTTGGCCGATCCGAAGGTCCTCATCTTGAGCTTGCCGCCGCTCGCTTTTTCGAGTTCCTGCGCCAGGTAGCGGGCCGCGCGGCCCTGAACGCTTTCCTCGTTCAGCCCGTAGCCGAAGCGGATGAGGCGCGGTTTGACGTCCGCGGCCGCGGCCACGCCGGCGACGGTGCAGGACAGCACCGTGGCCAGGACAAGAATGCGGGTCTTGAAATGCTTGATCATGGTGTTCCTCCTTGGGGTTTCAGGTGCCGCTAGTGCAGCCAGCGTGCGGGTACGGTGATCAGTTCGGGAAAGATCACCAGCAGGATCAACAGCAGGGTGTAGGCCACGACGTAGCGCCACACCCCTTTGCAGATGGTTTCCATATTGATGCGGGCGACGCCGCAGACGACGTTGAGCACCGTGCCCACCGGGGGCGTCAGCAGGCCGACGCTGCCGACCATGACGAACATGACGCCGAAGTACACGGGGTCGATGCCTGCCTTGGTGACCACGGGCATCAGCACGGGACCGAGGATCAGGATGGTCGGGGTCAGGTCCATCACCGTGCCCACCAGCGTCAGCAGGATCAGCAGCGCGAACATCAGCAGCTTGGGCTGGTCCATGACGGGCTCGAGCAGCGCGATCAGATCCTGCGGCAAATCGGCCAGGGTGATCATGTACGACGAGACCATGGCGGCGGCCACCAGAAACATGACGACGGCAGTGGTGCGCGCGGCGTTGATGAAAAGGCGGCCCAGGTCGCGCAGCCCGATCTCCCGATAGACGAAAAGGCTGACCAGAAGCGCATACACGGCCGCGACGACGGCGGCTTCCGTCGGCGTGAAGATGCCGCCCCGCAGGCCGCCAATGATGATGACCGGCAGCATGAGCGCCCAGAGGGAGCCGCGCAGCGCCTTCCAACGGTTGCTCCAGGGCTCGCGTGGCGAAGGCGTGATGCTGCCGTGCTTGCGCGCCACCCAGGTCCAGACGGTCACCAGCGTCAGGCCCATCATCAGGCCGGGCGCAATGCCGGCGAAGAACAGCTTGGTGATCGACACGTTGGTGGCGACCCCGAAAATGATGAATGAGATCGACGGCGGGATGATGGGGGCGATGATGCCGCCGGCCGCGATCAGGCCCGACGCCTGGCCGGCGTCATAGCCCTTGTCGCGCAGCATGGGGATCAGCAGCGAGCCCAATGCCGCCGCGTCGGCCACGGCCGACCCCGACA
>Ga0182739_1004858_pt1 | contig 10886 bp, 21 predicted proteins | sample eDN5th30CBELigBY_FD_128873 | JGI IMG/M metagenome (GOLD analysis project Ga0182739, IMG submission 128873) | Enriched backyard soil microbial communities from Emeryville, California, USA - eDNA 5th pass 30_C BE-Lig BY (version 2) (version 2) | ecosystem: Environmental > Terrestrial > Soil >...
ACCTTGCGCAGGATCTTGGTGTCGAAGCCGGTTCCCTTGGCTTCGCCGTAAATATCCTTGATGTCATCGGCGATGGACTTCTTCTCTTCTTCCAAGCGTTCAATCCGCTCGATGAAGGCGCGGAGTTGGTCGCGGGCTACGCCGTGTGCGTTGGTCATGCTGACACCGCCTTTCGCGAAGAGGCATGGCGAGCCGACAACCATTTCCAGTCGATCCCTCGCAGCCCCCTACGCGCGGCGGCGGCGATAACGCCGTCGAAGTGCCGCGGCGAGATGCTTCCGCGCAGCCGCATCTGGCGCGCGGCCTCGTATCCGCAACCCACGTCGGTGGCGAAATGCCCGATGGTTTCCCACTGGTCGATCAAGTCAGAAATGGAGGTCGGTGTTTTGCTCATGACCAGCATCGTACAAAAAGTACGACATTCAGGCAATAGTAAATCGTACACTTCGCACGATAAATATCGGCCATAATGTACGAATGGAATATCCGAAGGACAGACTGAGGCGCGCTCGCGCGGCGGCTGGGTACGAAACCCCGACCGACGCGGCGAACGCGTTCCCTCGCGACATCAACAAGAACACGTTGATCAGCCACGAGAACGGCAATCGAGCCATCTCCAAGAAGGCCGCCGAGAAATATGGCGAGCTGTTTGGAGTTTCGGCAGGCTGGATCCTCTTCAACACGATCGACGATGCTGGCGCGACAACCCCAAGCGAGGTGTCTCTGTCGAGGGTCGGCATGACGGCGGCACTCCTAGCCGGCCGCGTTGAGGCCGGCACGTTCCGCGAGGTCGATGAATTCGATCAGTCCGAGCGCGTCGAAGTTGCCCTGCCCCGCGACGAACTATTCCCGAACGCCCGCCAGCTGCTCTTTGATTGCTCTGGCGACAGCATGAACGACCTGAAGCCGCGGCCGATCCTTCAAGGCGACCGGCTGGTCTGCCTGGCGTACGATGACGTCGAGCATCTGCTTGAACTGAAATCCGGCATGGTGGTTGTCGTCGAGCGCACGCGCGACAGCGGGCATTTTCGGGAGTGGTCGGTCAAGCAGCTGGAGCTCTATCCCGATCGCGCCGAGTTCCACCCTCGATCGACCAACCCGAAGCACAAGCCTATCGTCATCCGGCAGGATCATGAGGCCGACGACGGCGTGACAGTTAAGGTTATCGCCTTGGTGCGGCGAGTAATGAACGAAATGCCAGGATTTTGAACACTTGAGGTAACATGTCCGAAGAGGCGATCGAAGAATTTGTCGCGGCGTTTGTTTCCGGCTGCCTAGAACTGCCGCTTTACGGAAGCGTCGATGTACCGAAGGTAAGCGGGCTCCCTATGGATGAATTATTCGTAAGGGATATGCAATTCGATTGCTTCTGTGTGGTTTGTGGCAAACCTAGCCATTTCAAGTTAGCTCGGAAACTTGCTGTTCAGAATGGTGCAGACGTGCGCTCCCCAGGGTTCCCCGACAAGTCGCTGACGACGTTCCAATCGAATTTCCGATGCACTCGCTTTGGAGAGCACGTCTACACCTATTTTTGGCACTATTTGCCTGGCAAGATAATTAAAATTGGGCAAAGCCCTGCGCTTGAAACAATCGCAGGGAACGACGTTGAAGGGTATCGCAAGGTTCTGGGCGCTCAGTATTTTGCGGAACTTCATCGAGCCACCGGTCTAGCAAGTCACGGGATTGGGATCGGATCCTTCGTGTATCTCCGAAGGATTTTCGAGCGCCTGATTCAAAATCATCGCGAGCAAGCAGAGGCGGCTGGGCGCGAATTAACCGGGTTTGACGCTCTTCGAATGTCTGAGAAAATCGAAGCTCTAAAGGCGGAACTCCCCGAGGCTGTGTTTAAATTTCGATCGGCGTACGGCATCCTCAGCAAAGGAATACACGAGCTTTCCGAAGCCGAGTGCAAAGAGTATTTTCCTGTCCTGCGTGCGGCCATTATCTCTATTCTTGAGCAGGATTTGCAGGCCCGTCGTAAGCGCGATGCCGAAAACGAGATTGAGAGACAAATCGCCAAGATCGCTCAGTCAGTAACGGGCTCAAACTAAGCAGTGCTACGCGGCAAACGTACGTTCTCCACGGCCGTCGAACGCTCGACACGCTGATGTGAGGTCAGCAATGAACCATGGCTTTGGCGGATTGCACATATACGACCTTCCGTCGTCGCCAAGAAAGTTCATCACCGGCAGTACACAGAAATCGTCATCATCCCCTACCGGGCCGAGCCGAGCGACCTTGAAGCTATAGCCAGGGAAGCGATTACCCATGTAAGCCTCCATCCGCTCCTTAGCCGCGAAGATCTCCGATCGGCGCGCGTACGGCGGCACAATGATGAATTCCAAGACCTCTTTCTCAATAGCCATAGACATATCCTCCTTCGATGCCGACGAGCTGCGCGATAACGCTTCCGCACGGCCGGCAGTTGAACTTCAGATCGCCCAGAAAGGCGCTCTCGATTAGCTCGTCGGCATCGCGAGGAATGCCCTCGCCCACTGGCAAGCGAATGTCTCTCGTGCTTTCCCGCATGCAGTTGTCGCACCGCAGGTGAAGCGTGAACGGCGCTGTCGCCGCAGGAACCGCCAAGCCCATTCTGTTCTCCTTTCGTTCTTATGAAGCCAGAACGGAAAGCAGGAGTCGAGTCGAATCAGCACGTCGGGTCGAACTTTTCGTATCGTACATTTCGTACGTTTTTCACTTGACGTTCTATCGTACATAACGTACGTTCCCCTCATCACCCCGACACACCGGGAATATGAGGAGCAAGGGAAATGAGGAAGGAACTGCCAGACCAAAGCTTTCTTCTCAGCTTGCTCTCGTATGAGCCGAGCACGGGGGAGCTTACATGGAAAAACCGCGACGAAGAGTTCGCCCGCATGGCTGGATGGTCGGAGGGTACACTGGCGACTTGGAATACCAAGTTCGCAGGGAAAGTCGCGAAGCGCTCTCTCCGAAACGGGTATGTCGGCATCACCATTCTTGGTGAACGGTATTTCGCCCACCGCGTAATCTGGAAAATGGTCACGGGCCTAGATCCGGATCACATCGATCACTTCAACGGCCAGACCGACGATAACCGGTTTGAGAATTTGAGCGATGTGAGCGCCTTGGAAAACCAGCGCAACCGAAAGCTCAGCTCCAACAATCGATCTGGCCAGAGCGGCGTCTACTGGTGTCGCACCAACAGGAAATGGACCGCGAAGATCAGAGTCGGCGGTGAGCATCGCTTGCTCGGTCGGTTCTCTGATTACTCACAAGCCGTCGAAGCCAGGAAGTGCGCAGAGCGGCAACACGGGTTCAGCCCAAATCACGGAAGAATTTGAACCGGCATCCCGCACACAGCGGCGGGATATCGAAAGAGATCACCTGAGGAACAAGCCATGCGACACGAAGCAGACCGTTTCGAGATCGAATACACTTTCGAGGAAGTCGAGCTTATCGGCGACGGCCTCTTGGCTTGGGGCGTGGCAACGCTCGTCGAGGACTGCGACGACGATTTCTATGTCGAGCGCATCTTGATCGGTGGGAAGGTTCTCGACCGCGCCGGCACTGGCGCCATGGGCTTCCCGAGCGCCGTCAACAAGGCGCTGTTCGAAGCCATCGCCAAGCAGATTGAAAGCAGCAAGCACGCGCAGGCGGCGTTCGGGGAGGCGATTTCCGAACACCGCGCCGGTAGCTTCCTGGAGGCGGCCGAGTGATGCGTTGCGACCTCCACACCCACGCCGAGTGTTCATGCATCGCCTCTGGCGTCTCCTGCAGGGTTCAGGCCCCGCTTTATCTTGGCACCTATCGCGGGACGAACAATCCCGGCCCGCTGGACGGATACCCCAAGACGGCGCGCGACATGAGTTTCGCGCTGATCCTCCTCTCCGCAATCGTATTCGCAATCTGCATCGGCGCCGGCCTCACTGTCGGGCCGGTCAACGTATAGGAGCCGCTATGTCCACCGCACTTGAATTGCAGCCCGAGCGCCCCCTGTCGACTGAAGCGCAGGCCATCCCGCTTGTCCAGATGACGCCGGTTCAGATGGCCTACCAGCTTATCAGCAGCGGCGCGGATTTTGCGTCCGTCAAGGAGATGATGGCCTTGAGCAAAGAGCTTGCGGCCGACCAAGCGCGCCGTGCTTTCGATGAGGCCGTGTCGTCTGCCAAGGCGGAAATCCCGACCATCGCCAAGAACGCCAAGGGTCACAACAACAAGGCATATGCGAACTTCGCAGCATATGCCGAAGCTCTCAAAGACGTTCTGGCGCGGCATGGACTTAGCTATCGCTTCCGGACGGAGCAGACCGACCGCATCACCGTGACATGTGTCCTCTCCCATAAGGGTGGACATTTCGAGGAAAACAGTCTTTCCGGCCCCGCCGATACCTCGGGGAGCAAGAACGCTATTCAGGCTATCGGCTCCACCCTCACCTATTTGCAGCGCTACACGCTCATCCAGGCTCTCGGATTGGCGGCAAGCGACGATGACGACGGCGAGAAGCACGGCAAGGACGAAGAGCAGCTTCGCACGATTTCCGAAGAGCAGCAGATGCAAATCCGCGAAATGCTCGACGCCACCGATTCCGATGAGGCGCAGTTCCTGAAGCTCGGCAACCTTCAGCGCCTTGCGGACATGGCCGTCAGCCAGTTTCCGAGCGCAATGAATATCCTGAAGCAGCGCCTTGCGAAACGAGGTGGCAAATGATGCAGGTTTTCGAAGATATCGATCAGGGTTCGCCGGAGTGGTTCGCATGCCGAGCCGGAATCCCGACCGCTAGCAAGTTCGCTACTGTTATGGCGAAGGGCGAAGGCAAGACCCGTTCAGAGTACATGCGGACGCTGGCTGGCGAAATCCTGACCGGCGAACCAGCCGAGACGTTCCGCAATGAGCACATGGAGCGCGGGAACCTCATGGAGGATGAGGCCCGTCAGACCTACGCCTTTATCAACGATGTTGAAATCAAGCGCGTCGGCTTCATCCGCAACGGCAACAAGGGCGCAAGCCCTGACAGCTTGGTCGGAGACAACGGCGGGCTGGAGATCAAGACCGCTCTGCCGAAAATCCAGATTGATCGCCTTATGCGTGATCGTCTGCCGCCCGAGCATGTTGCTCAGGTTCAAGGAAATCTCTGGATTTCCGAGCGCGAGTTTTGGGACTTCGTATCGTATTGGCCCAAGCTGCCTGTACTCACTGTCCGGGTCTACCGAGATGAGGCGTACATCAAGAACATGGCCGTTGAGGTCGACCGGTTTAACGACGAACTCGCTGACCTTGTCGAAAAGGTGCGCCGCTACGGCGCGCCAGAGCCAACTGTCTCAGACCGCGAAATCCTTCAGCACTCTTTGGCGGCGGGCTAACCATGGCGAAGAACGAGCATCCTCCCATCTATGTCCTCCGCCGAGGCGATACCCTCATCGGCGAAATGGAAGCAGACCGCGAATGGATCAGGCAGCAGCCGCACGACCAACGCATCAAGGTTCTGATGCATGGTGGGCGCTCGCCTTCCAAGCTTCGATTCTACTGGTCGTTCCTCGGCAAGGTCGTCAAGGCGACCGACTGCGCGCCTTCGACCGAAACCCTGCATGATATCGTGAAGCTGCACACCGGTTTCGTGGTGCCGATCATGGTGAAGGGTTTCGCGGTCGCCGTACCGAAGTCGATCAGCTTCACCAGCATGAGCGAGGAAGAATTCAACGCCTTCCTTGAAAAGGCTATCGAGTGGATTGCAGCCACCTATGACGTAACGCCGGAAATGGCGTTCGGGGAGGCGGCATGACCGCCCTCGACCACCTCCGCAAATACCCCAACGCCCGCCCATCCACCATCGCATGGATGATGCTTCGAGACGCGAAGACGGAACAGCTTAAGGCTGAGTTGCCCCGCCCTCGGAAGTCGGTCGGCATTGTCTCGCGCTTCATCGGCTTTCTTCGCAAGGCCGTCTTCGATGATCTGAGGAGGGTGTGATGGCCTTCGCAGTCAACCGCCACCCCGAGGCCTTCTCGCTCGACAAATCCAGCAAGAGCACATCGTCTTTCAGAGACGAGGCGCACCTTGCGTTCATCCGCAAGCTACCGTCCGTCATCTCTGGCGCGTTCGGATGCGATGCCTGCCATATCCGCGCAGGTAGCCCGCAGCACAACAAGAAGCGCACAGGCGGGGCGCAGAAGCCGTCCGATTGCTGGACGCTCCCCATGACGCGCGAGGAACACCAGGCTCAGCACTCCGTCGAGGAACTGGCGTTCTGGCGGCGGCACGGCATCGATCCATTCCAACTCGCCATAGACCTCTACTCCGTCACCGGAGACGTTGAGGAAGCGACGGCAGTCATTCTCAAGGCGAGGAAGCCCGCATGACCAAGAAGATAGAAGACGGCGGCACCTCCCTGTCCTCACTCATCGCAGACCAGTGGCAGCCGATAGAGACAGCGCCGAGGGATGGCACTCATGTCCTCCTATACGTGAAGCTGGATGAGCCTCGCGAGAAGGAAGTCGGTATCGATGTCGGGTTTTATGTGACCCACCGAAACGATGATTTCTGGGCTTGTTCCTACGTTGCGAGGCCCACCCATTGGATGCCTCTTCCCTCTCCTCCCCGCACAAAGGAGGCCGACACCAATGGCTGATCGTTCTTCACTCATCGCACAACTGGAGAAGGCGGAAGGGCCGGATCGGGAACTGGACGGCGACATTTGGCGATATGCCATGTCCTCAGAAACCCGAGGAGTGAAGTTTGGTCCCGTTCCGCATCTGACCTCCTCCATCGACGCCGCCGTATCTCTGGCAGAGCGAGTTCTGCCGGGGTGGACCATCGCGTCGGTAGGGCAGGATGACCGCAAGGCATGGCACGCTGAACTGCGTGAAGGATACCGCACGGCCTATAGCACCGTCTCCTTAGCCGGCGCTCCAAATGGAGCCTTGGCCCTCGTCCTCGCCACCCTCCGCGCTCTTCAGCAGAAAGGCTCCTCCAATGGGTGAGAACGTGAAGCTCATGCTTGGCGACTGCCTGCATCTGATGTCAGAGATAGAGGCCGGCAGCATCGATATGGTGCTCTGTGATCTACCTTACGAAACGACGCGCAATGAGTGGGACTTCCAGGTGCACCTTCCGGCGCTCTGGGAGCATTATAGGCGTATCTGCCGCGGTGCCATCGTCCTGACGGCCCAGACGCCCTTTGACAAGGTGCTCGGCGCATCGAACCTGCAGATGCTCCGCTATGAATGGATCTGGGAGAAGACGCACCCGACAGGGCACCTTAACGCCAAGAAAGCCCCGATGAAGGCGCACGAGAACGTGCTCGTCTTCTACAAGGCTCTCCCGACTTACAACCCGATCAAGACCACTGGCCATCCGCGCAAGACGGCGGTGAAGCGTCGGGATTTGACGCCGAACTACGGCAAGCAGGACTTCGCGCCTATCCCGTACGATTCCACGGAGCGCTATCCACGCAGCGTCTTGGTCTTCCCGAGCGACAAGCAGCGGTCGAAGCTGCATCCGACTCAGAAGCCCGTCGCGCTGATGGAGTACTTCATCCAGACCTACACCAACCCCGGCGATACCGTGCTCGATAACTGCATGGGCAGCGGCACCACGGGAGTTGCTTGCCAGAACACCGGCCGAAAATTCATCGGTATCGAGAAAAATACAACCTATTTCGCAATCGCACAGCAGCGGCTAGCAGCCAAAAGCGAGGCAGCATGACCTCCCCCGTATCAGCCATAGAGGCAATAGAGAAGGCAATGGAAGGCGTGACGCCGGGGCCGTGGAAGGCTGAAGGCTATGTCGTCATGGGTGACTGGCATGCGTCCGGAGGCATTGCGTCGGTGCGCTCTGGCGCCCGCGCCTTCAACGATGCCGACTACATCGCCGCCTGCAACCCTGTCGCCATGCGTGAAGTCCTCGCCCTCGCCCGCAAGGCAGAGGCGTTGCAGCGGGAGAATGCGGACAAGGACGCCAGGATAGCCGCGCTGACGAAGGGGCTAACGCCTTTCGCCCGGATAGCGGACATGACGCGCGACAACGCAACCGGCGCCTCCGTCATGGTCAACGTCGACAGGTGCCGGGATGCCAGCGCACTCCTCGGAGGCTCAGATGCAGAGTGAACTCAAGCCCTGCCCGTTCTGCGGCGGCCCCGCACACTCAACACCGTCGGTCAAATCAGCAAACTTTGCTGCCGTTATCATGTGCACCGAGAACGACTGTGCATCTGTTTTCGGCGCGGACTTGGAGATTGCGACGCAAACTTGGAACCGTCGCGCTATCACCGCCGCCCTTTCAGATAAGCAGGCGGTAGAGCCGACAACAGATGAATGCGAGGGTGCGGACGACCCGGAAGAGCGTTGCCCGAGACATCCGAAGGACTGCCGTTGCTGGCAAGTTGATCTTAATCACCCGACTGTCCGCTCCGCCCTTGTCGATGTGCCGGCGGTAGAGCCGGTGGCAAAACGATGGCTTGTAGAGGAGACGCTGCCGAGCGGGACCATAAAATGGGAGGTCGTGGAACACGAGCACCATGCGCGCAAGATAGCCGCAATGTATCGGAACGCTGCGGTTACGCCCCTCTACACCCACCCACCCCATAGAGAGGGAGAGGACAGCGCGGAGGTGGTGACACTGACGCGCACCGAAGCTGACCATATCGCAAAGCGCCTCGAATTCGATGCGTCATGGGATAAGTGCGGCGACGGCTACTACTCGATCAAGCGCCAACTTGGCGCCCTCGCCGCCACGCGCAGCAGTTCCGCCACTGGTCATTCCGGAGGCGACCATGGCTAAGCTCCACCTTGCCTTGAAGGCCGAATACTTCGACGCGATCCGCGACGGCACGAAGCTGGAAGAATATCGCCTTGCGAACGACTATTGGACGCGCCGTCTGTATGTGAACGGCTATCGCACTGTCGGGCCGAGGACGTTCTCCGGCATCATCCTGACCAAGGGCTACCCGAAGGCCGGTGACACGGAACGGACGCTGGAGCGCCCTTGGCGCGGCTTCGTTCGCAAGATGATCACGCATCCGCATTTCGGGCCGAACCCGGTCGAGGTTTTCGCTATCGACGTCGCCCTAGCATCAAGGGGAACCGTCCCCGCCGGCCGCAACGCACTGGATAAGGAGCGGGGATGAGCAGAATACCCGAAATTCTCTCCTACCCTCCTCGCGGCATGTCCCGCGAGGAAGCCGCCAGATACATTGGTGTCGGGACCACTAAGTTCGACGAGATGGTTTCAGACCGCCGGATGCCAAAGCCTAAGCGCGTTGACGGGCGCGTAGTTTGGGATCGCATCGCCATCGATGCAGCATTCTCTGACCTTCCGAATGATTCGGAAAACAAGATAGACGCCATCTTGTCACGGAGGCGGATCGGCGCGTAATCATAACGGATGGAAGAAGAGCGCCGGCCATATCTCTCGTCATTCACCGACCGCCATGGAACTGTCCGCTGGCGGTATCGGCGCGGCAAAAAGACGATATCCCTAAAAGGGAAGCCTGGCGATCCCGCATTTGAGGAGGGTTATCTCGCAGCCGTAGAAGGGCGAGAGCCGAGGGTTGCGGCAATCGTTAGTATGCCGGGATCTGCTCTTCCGGGGACATTCCGGGCGGCATGGTCGAAGGTAAAACGAACCCCAGAGTGGCTGGCTTTGGATCCGGCCAGTGTGTCTAAGAACACGACTCTATCTGACATTTTTCTAAACCTGCCTATCCTCGAAGGAGAAGCGGAGCTTTGGGGCGATATGCCCGTAAGCGATATGAAACGACGGCACGTCAAGGACATTCTCGGCCGCTTCGCTTCCACCCCGCATAAAGCAAAACACCTTCTTGTCGCTCTACGCAAAATGATCCGCGTTTCTCTTGATGAAGAATGGATCGAGACAGACCCTACGTGGAAGCTGAACTACCGCCCCGAATACAAGGGTTGGCGCGCGTGGACCGATACGGAACGGGAGAAGTTTGAAGCGAAGTGGCAGATTGGCTCGACGCCTCGCACTGCTTATGCACTTGCGCTTTGGCTGGGAAACCGGCGCTCAGATGTGGCCCGTCTTCGGTGGGAATGGTTTGACTTCAAGAAGGGAACGGTAACCCTGATCACGAAAAAGGGTGATAAGGCGTTGGTTCTGCCAATTACGCCCATGCTGAAAGAGGCAACCGAGAAACTGCCAAGAAAGGGCGAAACAGTCTTGGTGACTGCTTATGGAAAGCCGTTCTCGGAAAAGTCTATTACCGGGCGCATGGCAGATTGGACACATAGTGCCGGTTTGCCAAGTGGGTGCACGATGCACGGGCTCAGAAAGTCGTTGGGGAAGATGCTGGCCGAGGCGGGCGCGACCACCAGACAACTTATGGAAACGCTCGGGCATGACGATATTGAACATGCTGAGCTGTACAGCCGCGCGGCGGAGCAGGAGCGACTCGCGCGAGACGCGATGGCGAAGGTCAGCAAGCTTCATCAGCCTAAAAGGCGGCGCGGCTAACCTAGTGGCTAACCGGGTCGGCTAACCACATTCTAACTAATTGTTTTTAAAGGTTTTTGGTGGGCCCGGAGGGACTCGAACCCCCAACCAAGCGGTTATGAGCCGCCGGCTCTAACCATTGAGCTACAGGCCCGTTCCGGCCGGCTGGCCGGGACCGTCGGTCAATGGCAGCCGACGGTGGGAAAGCGTCTAGACGAAATCGGCCATTCTCACAAGCGCTGCCGTATTCTCCACACAATCACGGGCGAAGAACGCGGCAAGGGACACAACCATCAGGAGACATTCCCACATGTTCCACGGAAGCTTGGGCCGCCGCACCGGCGCCAGCCTCGTCGCCCTCTCGCTCGCTCTGGCCGCCGCCGTTCCGGCCGCCGCACGGGCCGAGGAAGCCGCGAAACCGCGCGAATCGACCATCGTCGTCACCGGCGAGGGCTCGT
>Ga0182739_1004861_pt1 | contig 10883 bp, 7 predicted proteins | sample eDN5th30CBELigBY_FD_128873 | JGI IMG/M metagenome (GOLD analysis project Ga0182739, IMG submission 128873) | Enriched backyard soil microbial communities from Emeryville, California, USA - eDNA 5th pass 30_C BE-Lig BY (version 2) (version 2) | ecosystem: Environmental > Terrestrial > Soil >...
GACGGACCTCGGCGACATCGAGACCGCCGGTAACGACCCCCTCTACCGAATCGTCGGCGCGGAGCTCGTGGAAGTGCAGGCCGAGGTGGTCGAGCTCGCGGCCGATCTCGATGTCCTCCGGGGGATCGCCGAAATCCAGCCGAGCGACTCGGCACGTCGTCACCGCATCTTCGCGGGCATCGACCGTGCCCTGAACGCACTCGACCCCACCCGCATCGTCGCAACTGCCGAGAATGCCCGTGCCGTCCTCAGGCCGGTGCTCGACGAAGCCACGGGCGCTGCCGCTCATCGCATCTCTGCGGTGGGACACGCCCACATCGACTCGGCCTGGCTCTGGCCGTTGCGTGAGACGGGCCGCAAGGTCGCTCGAACCGTCGCCAACGTGCTCAATCTGATCGATGAGTCTGATGACCTTGTGTTCGCGTTCTCCTCCGCGCAACAGCACGAATGGGTGCGCGAGCGTTATCCCGAACTCTGGGAGCGACTCAAGCGTGCTGTCGCCGCCGGACGCGTCATACCGGTCGGTGGAATGTGGGTGGAATCCGACGCGGTCATGCCCTCGGGTGAATCGATGGCGCGTCAGTTCCTTCAGGGCAAGCTCTTCTTCCTGGAGCACTACGGCATTGAGACGAAAGAAGCATGGCTCCCAGACTCCTTCGGCTATGCGGGTGGCCTCCCGCAGGTCATCGCGAAGGCCGGCAACGAGTTCTTCCTCTCTCAGAAACCGAGCTGGAACCGCACCAACAAGTTCCCCCATCACTCCTTCACTTGGGAGGGAGTAGATGGCACTCGACTGTTCGCGCACTTGCCCCCTGTCGACACCTATACGTCCGAACTCTCTGCCCGCGAACTTCACCACGCCGAGACGAACTACGCAGAGAAGTCGGTAGGAATGAAGTCGCTCGTCCCGTTCGGATGGGGCGACGGGGGCGGTGGTCCGACCCGCGAGATGCTGCAGCGCGCGCGGCGGCTCCACAACATCAACGGCTCGCCTCACGTCACGATCGAAGCTCCTTCTGCCTTCTTCCATGCCGCTCGCGACGAGATTTCTCACCCGGCAGTTTGGGTCGGCGAGATCTACATGGAGGCTCACCGAGGCACCCTGACCTCGCAGCACAAGATGAAGCAGGGCAACCGGCGCGTCGAGGCGCTGCTCCGAGAAGCGGAGATCTGGTCGACCATCGCCGCGGTGCGGGAGAATGCCGAGTATCCTGCGAGTCAGTTGCGACGGATCTGGCGCGAGGCGCTCCTGCTCCAGTTCCATGACATCCTGCCGGGAAGCTCCATCCGTTGGGTTCACCGTGAGGCGGCGGCGTCGTATGAGCGGTTGGTCTCGGAGCTCGAGGGCGTCATCGATGCTGCGCAGCACGTTCTGGCTGGCGAAGGCGGATCTGAGCTCGAGTTGATCGTCGCGCCCAGCGAGGTGGGGAGCATTGTCGCTCGATCTGGCACCCCAGCGCTCACTCCTCCCCGGCGCCGATCCGATGGGTCGATTGAGCTGGTGAACTCAGACCTCCGCCTCGAGATAGACGCGCGAGGACAGTTCTCCTCACTCACCGTGATCGCGGACGGACGTGAGCTGGTCCCAAGCGATCTCAAACTCAACGAGGTCGTCGCGCACGCAGATGCGCCGGCGCAGTGGGATGCGTGGGACATCGATCTCGCGTACCGGGAATCCGAGCGCACCAATGCTGAGGTGCTTTCGATCGAGATAGACGGCGCGGCGGTGATCATCTCTCAGCGCGTTGGGGCCTCGACGATGCGGCAGAGAATCACCATGCCGGCTGACGCCATGAGAGTGGACATCGAGACGGCCGTCGAGTGGCGCGAGGACGAAAAGTTCCTGCGCGTCTACTTCCCGATGCTTATGAACGTCTCAGAGAGCGCAGCAGAGACACAGTTCGGCGTTGTCCGCCGTCCGATACACGAGAACACCACCTGGTCATGGGCGCAGTTCGAGGTGGCGGCACATCGGTTCCTGCACCTCGACGAAACGGGATTCGGCGTGGGTATCGTCAACGATGCGATCTACGGCCACAGCATCGACCGGCTGAGTTCTGTCGACGGTGTCGTCACCCAAGTGGGACTATCGCTGCTCCGCGCGCCCAAGAACCCAGATCCCACCACAGACCGTGGGCGGCACGACTTCCGATACTCGTTGCTCGTCGCGCACGACCTTCCTCGCACCGTCGATGCCGCCGTTCGACTGCCCCATCCGCCCACGCTCCGTGTCGGCTCTCGTGACCGAGACGCGTTCGTCTCCGTCGCGTGCTCACACGTTGTGATCTCTGCGGTGAAACTCGCCGAAGACGGCACTGGCGACATCATCGTCCGTGTTTACGAGGCGGTCGGGCGGCGTGCCCGCACGCGTCTGGTCGTCGACGCGCAAGTAGCGGAGTCGTATCTGACAGATCTGCTCGAACGGCCACTCGATACCGCAGATCGACGATCGGGCGCGGCCCGGCATTTGACACTCAAACCGTTCGAGGTGGCGACGGTGAGGTTCTCGCGAGCAAGCGAACAGGGAGAAAGGGGCGGCTCATGAAGGCGCTGGTACTTGACGAGATAGGTGTCCTCAGCGTCCATGACAAGCCGATGCCCCAGGCGGCGAGCGGAGAGATGCTCCTGCGCGTCATCGCTGTTGGCATCTGCGGATCTGACCTGCACGGGTACACCGGAGAGAACGGTCGTCGGCACCCTGGTCAAGTGATGGGTCACGAGGCGGTAGCTGTCGTCGAGGAGTCAGATCCGCGGGGTCGACCCGACATCCGGGTGGGCGACTACGTCACCTTCAATCCCGTGATCGGGTGCGGGGCGTGTGAGTCGTGTAGTGCAGGAGAAACTCAGCGCTGCGCCGGCAAGTACGTCATCGGGGTGGCTCCTCACATCGATGCCGCGATGGCGGAGTACATCGCAGTGCCCTCATCGTCGATCGTCTCCGTGGACAAGCTTGCTAACCCCGAGCTCGGTGCGCTTGTGGAACCACTTGCTGTCGGTGAGCACGCCGTGGCAGGGGTGGACCCGGCGCCCACCGACTCGGTGTGGGTCATCGGTGCGGGCCCGATCGGTCAGGCTATCGTCCTCGCGCTTGTCCGCCGCGGCGTCACGCGAGTGACTGTGACAGATCCGTCGGAATCCCGGCGAACGCTCCTCCGCGGCTTCATCGATGACGTCCTCGAGCCGACCCGGGCCGACTCTCACTTCGCCGCGATCGGAGCGCCGACGATCGTGTTCGATGCGGTGGGCGCGTCGGTGACGGTGACCGCGGCATTGCGTTCCTCGGCTCCGGCGGCGACCATCGTCCTCGTCGGCATGAATGCACCAGATCTACAGATCCCCGCTTACTCGATCAGCGTTGACGAACGAACTCTGAAGGGGAGCTTCTGCTACTCGCAGGCGGATTTCCTTCGCGTCGCTGAATGGATCCAGGAGACTGACCTGGACCTCACTGCGCTCATCGATGCGCGCGTCGGCCTTGACGACGCGGCGGTGGCATTCGCCGACCTCGCCTCCGGACAATCGACCGCGAGCAAAGTTCTTGTCGCGCCCGGCGCGAGCAGCACGGGGAGCGACCAATGAGCCCAGCAGCCGGGTCGTGGCGGTTCGAGCGTCGAGGCCCCCTCGGTCGAGAGATCCCGCTGATCATCGTCGGAGGGCGAGCTTTCGATCTCCGTCTCCTCACTGACGACATCACGCCTGCCTTCCTGGAGTCGGGCGGAATGGCGCGAGCCCACCAGGCAGCCCTCGGGGAGGAGCTCGTCGAGATCGACGTCGAGGGGATGAGATACGGTGCACCCGTCACTGGATCTAGAGCCGTCGTGTGCATCGGTCAGAACTATGCCGCACACGCAGCCGAGACCGGGGATGCGCCCCCGACCAGTCCGATCGTCTTCTTCAAGCATCCGCAGACGATCGTCGGTCCGCACGATGTCATTCCCTTCCCGTTGGGTGAGGATCGCGTCGACTGGGAGGTGGAACTGGCGGTCGTGATCGGCAAACCGGCTCGCCACCTCAGGACGCTGGACGAAGCGCGAGAGGTGATCGCCGGTTTCACCATCAGCGATGATCTGTCGGGCCGGTACCACCAGACCGCCATCTCCGGAGGGCAATGGTCCAAGGGCAAGTGCTTTGACTCGTTCAATCCGCTGGGGCCATGGCTCGTACCTTCTGAAGGCCTTGGCGCTGACGTGCAGTCTCTCGGTCTGCGATCATGGGTCAATGGTCAGCCTCGTCAGGATTCGAACACGTCGGACATGATCTTCTCGGTTGCAGAGATCGTGAAGGAACTGAGCGGGTTCATGGTGCTCGGACCAGGCGACATCATCAACACGGGGACGCCTCAGGGGGTCGCTGCCTCCGGCCGTTTCCCGTTCCTCCTGCCCGGGGACACTGTCCGTGTTGAGGTGGACGGTTTGGGGTGGCAATCTCACTCACTAGCCGAGGTGGCGGGGTGACCGAAGCGAGCGCCACCATACCCGTCCTCTGGCATGTCATGGACGACGCCTTCGACGTGAAGGCGGACACCCGCGCATCGCTGCTATACGGGGATGGTGCGTGGCTAGAAGGGCCCGCGTACGCGATCCAAAGTCGGCAACTATTCTTCAGCGACATTCCCAGGGAGCGAGTGCTGCGGTTCGATGAGTTGACTACTGCGACTGTCGTCGCTGATCCCGCGTCTGATTTCGCGAACGGGCGCACCTTCGATCGGCAAGGTCGGATGGTGTCTTGTCTGCACGGGTCTCGCACCATCGTGCGACGTGAGCACGACGGTACTGTTCGCACGCTGTGCGCCACTTTCGACGGGGCGAAGCTGAACAGCCCGAACGATGTCGTCGTCAACGCGGTCGGAGAAGTCTGGTTCACCGATCCGACCTACGGAATCATGTCGGACTACGAGGGATACCGCGCTCCCGAGGAGCAGACTGCTCGAGGTGTGTATCGCTGGCGAGAAGGGGATGAAGAGCCCTCCCTGCAGATCGCCGACATCGCCCAACCCAATGGACTGGCTTTCTCCCCCGACGAGTCACGGCTTTACGTCACGGACAGTGACCGGCAGCGTCTTCTTGTCGCCGACCGCGTCGATGGCTTTTCCTCCACGCGAGTGCTGGTCTCCGGTCAGTACGGGTTCGACGGCATCGCAGTGGATTCCGCTGGACACATCTGGGCAGCGACGTACGAAGGACTGTCGTGCTTTGCGCCGGACGGTCGAGAGCTCGCTCGACTCGCGCTACCGCAGGTGACGTCGAACATCACGTTCGGCGGGCTACGACGCAACATCCTCTACATCACCTCGACAACTTCGTTGTACTCGTTCTCCTCGTCGGCAACAGGAGCGCTCTAGGTGGACTGACCTGGAAGTCTCTCACGCGTCAACAACCATCCAGGTCAGTACAGCTAGCTCACCACAGCGTTCGCACCACGCCCCTGGAGAGTGCCACGTCATCCGTGTCGCCATCGCCTGTTCCAGCGTCGCAGGAGGCGGAAAGCCGGCGACCGTCCCCGGAAACATCAGTCCGAACTAACTCCGGAAAGTCCGAACTAGCTCCGGATCTGACAACAACTCACAGTGGAGGGGCTGACGGGAATCGAACCCGCGCTGTCTGCTTGGGAAGCAGAAGTTCTGCCATTGAACTACAGCCCCGTGGTGGAGAGGAGCGTGAGCGCCGCCACCACCATGATCCTATACGCCGAGCCGCACTGACGCTCACCGGTGACGGCGAGCGATCTCCTGGTAGACGTCGAAGGCGGCGTTCTTCTGCCGCGCGAGCTGCTGGTCGCCGCCGCGGACGAGGTTGACGAGCCCGAAGTCGAGCATCCAGTCGTCGACCGGCTTGTCGTCGAATCGGTAGAGCCAGTCGACGAGGTCGAGGAACGGGAACCACGTGTATCCGATGATCGGAACGCCGTCGCCGCGCAGCGCCTCGATCTCGGCCTCGGAATCGCGCAGCCACGCGATCTTCTCGTCGGGGGTGCCGACGAGCGAGGTCTCGGTGATGATGATGGGCAGCCCGTAGCGCCTGCTGTACAGCTGCGTGAGGTCGCGGAGACCCGCCGTGCCGGCGACGACGGGTGATTTCACGCCGTCGGCGTCCATCCGGATGGTGGTGAAGGTGGGGTAGTAATTCACGCCGACGATGTCGGGGCTGACGGCGTTCGCGGCGAACCAGGCGAGGTCGTCGTCTGTGTACCCGTGCTCGGCGAGCAGCCCCCGTAGCGGGTGGGTCGCGTCCACCCGTCCCATGATGAGGTCGAGCGAGAGGAAGCGGCGCTCCTCCAGCACGTCGCGGGGCAGCGGAGTGGTCTCTCCCTCGTAGCGGAAGCCGGCGTCGACGTGCACGAACACGGCATCCGGGTTGGCCTCGGCGATCTCCTGCTGGGTGCGGACCATGCCGCGCGCGAGCGGCTTCAGGACGGTGAGGAAGCCGTCGAGTCCCGTGAGGTACGGCGGCCAGTTGCCCATCTCCCCGCACCACTCGGCGTTGACGATGGGCTCGTTCACGGGGGTGAAGTCGTCCCAGACGCCGCGGTAGCGCTCCGCGACGGCGCGACCGTAGGCGGCGACGCGCTCCGGATACTGCGAGTTGAGGAACGCGTTGTCCAGCCAGGTCGGGGTCCCGTAGTGCATGAGGTCGACGATGCAGCGGATGCCGAGAGCGCGCATGTGCTCGGCGACCTGGTCGGTCCAGGACCAGTCGAAGACGCCGGGCTCGGGCTCGACGAGGTACCAGGGCACGCCCCACCGGACGAACTCGGCGCCCGCCTCGGCGACGAGCTCGAGGTCCTCTCGCCAGTGCGAGTAGTGCTGCGTGAGCTCATACTCGTCGAGGCGCCGGTGGCCGGGGCGGGTCTGCGGGATGAAGGTGTCTTCGATCCCCACTCCGTAGCGGAGGCGGTCGTCTTCGAACCAGCGGTCCATGGGTTCCTTTCGGTGTGGTGTCCCGTGCGTCGCGGATGCCGCGGCACCCGGTGTCATTTGAGTCCTGTCGTGGCGATGCCCGCGACGAAGCTCCGCTGGATCAGCAGGAAGAACACGACGACGGGGAGGAGGGCCAGGAGCGACCCCGCCATCAGCAGCCCGTACTCGACGACGTGCTGGCCCATGAACAGGGCGAGACCGGCGGGCAGGGTCGAGGACTCGAGGCTGGACGACATGACCAGCGGCCACAGCAGGTCGTTCCAGTTGTACTGGAAGTGGAAGAGGCCGAGGGTGAGCAGGGCGGGCTTGGCGAGCGGCATGACGACCTGGCGGTAGATGCGCCACTCCGATGCACCGTCGACGCGGGCGGCCTCTTCGAGGTCGCGCGGCAGCGACAGGAAGAACTGCGTGAGGAAGAAGATGCCGAACGCGTTGGTCATCCGGGGCACGATCATCCCCGGCAGCGTGTTGGTCAGTCCGAGCCCGTTGAGCATGTCGTAGAGCGGGATGAGGGTGACCTGGAACGGCAGCATCAGCAGGATCAGGATGAGGACCATCACGGCGCCGCGTCCGCGGAACGGGATGCGGGCGAGCGCGTACGCGGCCATGGAGTCCAGCAGCAACGAGATGACGGTGACGCCGCCGGCGAAGATGATCGTGTTGACGTAGAGCCGGGCGAACGGGATCCGATCCCAGACGTCGACGAAGTGGTCGAGGGTGAACTCCCGCGGCCACAGCGTCGGCGGGTACGTGACGATGTCGGACTCCGGCTTGAACGCGGTGAAGGTCAGCCAGATGATCGGCAGGAGCATGAGGAGCGCGATCAGGATCGCGATGACGGCCAGCGCCCACTTCGATGCGCGGTAGAGGGTCAGACGCCGGCGATCGTGGTTCGTGAGCTCGCCGAGCCTGGGGCGTTCGAGGGTCGTGGACATCAGTACGTCACCGCCCGTCGCCGGAGCCAGCCGTACTGGATCATCGAGAGCGCGAAGACGAAGATCAGCAGGACGAACGAGATCGCGGAGGCGTAGCCGAAGCGCAGCTCCTGGAATCCCTCGCGGTAGATGAGCATGACGAGTGTCTCGGTCTTGAAGTAGGGGCCTCCGCGCGTCATGACGTAGATCTGGTCGAAAGCCTGGAGCGTGGCGATGAGCGCGAGGACGGAGACCAGGAGCGTCTGGTTCGACAGGAGCGGAAGCGTGACGTGGCGGAAGCGCTGCCACGGCGTCGTGCCGTCGATCTTGGCGGCCTCGTAGAGCTCGGAGGGGATGGACTGGAGCCCCGCGAGGTAGATGACCATGTAGAACCCGACGAACTTCCAGACGCCGACCATCATGACGGCGGGCATGGCGAAGCGGGGGTCGCTGAGCCATCCCTGTTCGGTGACGATGCCGATCTGGCCGAGCCAGTACGACAGCAGCCCGATGTTGGGGTCGAGCAGGAACGACCAGGCGATGGCGATGATGCCGAGCGAGACGATGAAGGGGAGGAAGATCGCGGTGCGGACGAAGGTGCGCCCGAAGAACGCCTGATTGAGCATGACGGCGAACGCGAGCGCGAGCACCACCGTGACGGGGGTGACCACCACGGCGTACAGGACGGTGTTCCAGAACGCGTTCCAGAAGGCGGGATCGCTCACGAGCTCGGCGTAGTTGTCGAGCCCGATCCACTCGGCCGCGGCGATGAGGTTGTAGTTCGTGAGCGACAGGTACACCGCCTGCGCCATGGGGTAGAGGGTGAAGGCGACGAGGACGATCAGCGCCGGGGCGAGGAAGAGCCACGCCGTGAGCTGGCGCCGGGAGGCGGGACCTCGCGCGCGCCGCCGGGCGGCGACGGGCGGGCGGGGAGGCGCCGTGGAAGGGGTCAGTTCGGTGACCGTCATGGGGAAACTCCTCGGATCGCGGGGGCCGGAGCGCGACGGCTCCGGCCCCCGCGATCGTCTCACTTGTCGAGCTCTGCCTGGACCTGCTCCGACGCGGCGGGGAAGATCGAGTCGACCGTCCCGTCGCCGTTGAGCGCCTTCTGCAGCGACGGCCAGAAGATCGTCTCGGTGATGGTGCCGCCGGCAGCGACTCCCGCCAGCAGGATCTTGGCGCGCGCCGCGACGTCGGCGGCTCCGAAGATCGCCGGGTACGGGCTGGCGGTGACCTTGTCGGCGACGTCGGCGCGGTTCGGCGGGAAGCCGGATCCGTCGGCCCACGTGGTCTGGCCCTCCTGCGAGTTCCAGTAGGCGAAGAAGGAGTAGGCGGCCTCCTTGGTCGCGTCGTCGGTGCCGGCCGGGAGGCCCATGGACACGACGTCGGCGAGCACGGCGTCGCTGTTCGGTCCGGCGGGCGGCGGGGCGATGCCGAAGTTGAGGCCCGCCTCGTCGAACCCGGTGGTCATCCACGGGCCCACGATCTCGGTCGCGGCCTTCCCGGTGAGGAAGAGCTTGTCGGCGTCGGCGCCGGACAGGCCGATGGGCGACGCCTTCTTGTCCTTGACGAGGTCGACCCAGAAGTTCAGCGCGTCGAGGCTCGCGGCGTCGCCGAGCATGGAGGTGGTGCCGTCGTCCGAGACGACTCCGCCGCCGGTGCCCCACAGCAGCGCGGGGAAGACGGGCACGGTCTCGTGGTCGCCGAGCGCCGTGGCGTACTGCTCTGGCTTTCCGTCGCCGTTCTCGTCGACCGTGAGCTTCGGGACCATGGCCGCGAACTCGTCCCACGTCGTGGGGGGAGCCTCGGGATCGAGGCCGGCCGCCTCGAAGAGGTCCTTGTTGTAGTACATCATCATCGGCGTGTAGTTGACGGGGACGCCGTAGTTCTTGCCGTCGAACACCGACGCGCCGATGGCGGCCTCGGCCAGTGCGGCGCTGTCGTGGTCGGGGTCGTCGTAGTAGTCGTCGACCGGCAGGAACATGCCCTGCCGGGCGAACTGGGGCATGCGCGCAGCCGACATCGCGATGATGTCGGGTCCGTCGTTGCCCGCGACGGCCGTGAGGACCTTCTGGTACAGGGTGTCCCACGGCATGATCTCGGCCTTCACCTCGACGTCGTCCTGGGAGGCGTTGAAGTCCGCGATGACCTTCTCGAGGGCAGGCCCGTCGGGTCCGGTGAAGCCGTTCCAGAACGTGAGCGAGATCTTGCCGTCGGGCCCGCCGCCGTCGGTGTCGCGGGGAGTGCCCTGGCCGGCGCAGGCCGTGAGGGCGAGCGCGAGGATGCCGGCTCCTGCCGTCGCGACGCGGATCGCGTGGCGGGACCGGCGGTGCGGCGCGTGCTGTGTCTTCATCGATCTTCCTTCCTAGTTCAACGTTGAACGTGCGGGGTGCAATCTGTTATACCTGATCTGGTAATCGTTGAACAAGACCTATTCGGTAATCGTTGAACGGATCGCCCGGGTGTGACACTGTGAGTCGCACGCACGCACGCACGCACGCATGCACTGATGGAGGTGAAGGCCGTGGGCAGGACGACACTCAAGGACGTCGCCGAGCACGTCGGCGTCTCGGCCAAGACCGTGTCCAACGTCGTCAACGGCACGGGCTGGGTCACCGACGACCTCAGGGCCCGCGTCCAGGCCGCGATCGACGACCTCGGCTATCGCCCCAACGTCGCGGCGCGCAATCTCCGCAGCGGACGCACCGGGATGATCGCCGTGGCCCTCCCCGACCTCAGCCAGCCGTACTTCGCCGAGCTCGCCTCGGACCTCGTGCGCGCCGCGCAGGAGCGTTCGATCACGGTGCTCATCAACCAGACCGACGGCCGGAAGGATGCCGAGGAGCGCATCGCCCAGGGCATCGACCTCCCGCTCATGGACGGTCTCATCCTGAGCCCGCTCGCACTGACCGCCGCCGACCTCGAGCACCGCGTCGACACGACGCCCCTCATCCTCCTCGGCGAGCACATCGGCGAGACGTCGCTCCCGCACGTGGCCGTGGACAACACGGCGGCCGCCCGTGCCGCCGTCGAGCACCTCCTCTCGTGCGGGC
>Ga0182739_1004865_pt1 | contig 10877 bp, 9 predicted proteins | sample eDN5th30CBELigBY_FD_128873 | JGI IMG/M metagenome (GOLD analysis project Ga0182739, IMG submission 128873) | Enriched backyard soil microbial communities from Emeryville, California, USA - eDNA 5th pass 30_C BE-Lig BY (version 2) (version 2) | ecosystem: Environmental > Terrestrial > Soil >...
CCCCACCCTATAAAGGTGAGAGATTGTAATTACGAATTTTGCAGTATGTAGTAGTGTGTATAATCTATGTATTATTCTGCTTCTGGTGTATTGTCTACATCTGAATCGTCTGCAGCCGCTACAATCGCTTCTGCTGTGGAGAAGTTCGCGATACGTTTAGCACCTACGTACTTTTTACCCCAGTAATATTTGTCGTTAATACTTGTTTTAATAACACCCTTGCTTGTAGAAGCATGAATGAATTTTCCTGAACCAATGTAAATCCCTACATGAGAGATGCGTTTGCCTGATGTGTTGAAAAATACTAAATCGCCTGGCTCAAGGTCGGCTTTCTTAACTTTCGTACCTTGTGTGTACATTTCTGAAGATGTGCGATTCAGTGATGTGATGCCTAGTTCTTTAAATACATGACGTACATAGCCTGAGCAGTCAAAGCCTTTTGCTGATGTACCGCCGTATGAATAGCGAACTCCTAAATATTTTGAAGAGACTTCTTTTAACTCATCAATTGAGTAAGCCGTTTCTGCAGAAGCTTCATTTTCATTTACCGGTGCGAAGAAAATTACGAAGGCTGCTGCCAAAGTTAGTACGGTGTTGCGTAATAATTTCAAGTAATCCATCGTGTTCCTCCAACCAATTAATAATTTTCTGAAAACTTAATTGATATTAGGTTAACACGGGATTCTATTTTATAACATTACAGTTATGTAACAACAAAGTTACATTTACCCGTTTTGAAATAACTTCAAACATTGCCAAAGAACCTATTTTTAATAGGGATTTTAAACTAATATCCAAACAATTACCGCTATTAATTGTAATATTAACCAATATTTAAAGCGTTTTTTGTAACATTTGTAATATTACGATGAATTCCTGTAACAAAAAAAGAACTAATATGTGCTTTTTCAACAACACACATTAGTTCTTCATCATATTATTTTAAATTATTAAGTCGTTTATACGCGACAAAGCGCTCAGCCCAATATTTTTCCTGAACATTAGAAATCGTAATACCTTTCGATCCCGCATGGATAAATTCATTGTTCCCTAAATAGATACCCATATGTGAAATCGTCGGGATAAATGTATTTTTGAAAAATACTAAATCCCCCGGTACAGGTTGCGTCACTTTTGTCGTATCTTGTTCGAAATACATAAGGCTGCTTTTACGATCCATCTGGACTCCGACTGAATTAAATATGTAGTTTACAAAGCCGCTGCAGTCAAATCCTTCTATTGTTGTTCCGCCATATTTATAAGGTGTACCTAATACAGCGTTAGCCGCTTGAATTGCTTGTCCGTATAGGCGCTCTGTCTGTTGGGAAACCTTCCCCGGTAGTGCAACTTCCTTCTTTAACTGTTTTTCAATCGCTTCGTCTGCTGTTTGACTGAAATTAATTTCTGCCTCTACTGTTTTGGCAGAAGGAGCTTCAACAGCCAAGTCTTTAGTTGTCTGCTGGCTGATTGTCAGCTTTTGACCAACTTTAATCGCATCAGATTTTAAATTGTTCAACTGTTTAATGCTTGCTACCGAGATACTGTACTTTTTAGCGATCTTTGTTAAATTATCCCCTTTTATAACCGTATGAGATACTGTATTTTGCGGACTTTCAACTTTTTCCTCTACAACAGAAACTGCCGTCGTTTTTGGTGCAGTTGTTGCAGCAGCCGCTTTGGTTACTGCCGGTGATTTGCTCACTGCATTTACTGCACTTTTTGCTGGCGCAACAACCAGTTTTTGTGCGATAAAAATGCGATCCTGAGATAGGTTGTTCCATTGTTTAAGCTGATTGATCGTCGTATTGTGCGCTTTCGCAATTTTTGTTAACGTATCGCCATGTTTCACCGTATAAGTGGACGCTTCGGCATCTGGTGCGACGAATAAGGCTAGTGAAAACGTTAAACCTGTCAACACTACCTTCCATTTCTTATTCAATATGAAAACTCCCCCATTTCAATGAAACTAAATTTTACTCTATTTTACTTAATATTTAATAGAGTATTCAACCCTCTTTTTTTGAGAAAATTGTACAGATAAATTCATTCTTTTCCTTATTATTATACTCATATATTAATAATCGGAAATAGAAGTTCAAAAACATTTCATAGTTACTGAATTGGCGCAATTTGTTTTCTGAAAATAAGCTTGTATTTTAATAATTATATGATAGAATTAGTTCTTGTTGAAAGATTTAAATTTTTAGAAAACTTTGTATTTTCAAATTAAAGGAGTTTAGTCAACATGAATAGCAAGTCAAGTTTTTTCCGTGAGAATATCGCGGTAGGTTTTATGTTATTTGCATTATTCCTAGGTGCAGGTAATATTATATTCCCACCACAATTAGGTCAAATGGCAGGGGAAAATATTGTAATATCCATGATCGGATTTTTAATAACTGGAGTCGGATTACCTCTGTTAGGTATTATTGCCGTAGCAAAAAACGGCGGAGATTTAGAAGTATTGGCTGGCCGAATTAATCCGTATTTCGGCATAATTTTCACTTCGATAATTTACTTATCAATCGGACCATTCTTTGCGATTCCACGTACTGGCGCTGTATCATATTCAATCGGTGTGGAACCATTTTTATCAGAAGCAATGAAAGGTAGCTGGGTTCCATTATTCATTACAACACTTATCTTTTTCGGAATCACATTCTACTTAGCATATAACCCTACAAAAATCGTCGACCGTGTAGGTAAAATTTTAACACCTGCTCTTCTAATCGTTATTTGTTTACTTGCGATTAAAGCCGTCATTACTCCATTAGGCGAAGCTGGTGAAGCGCAGGGGCCATATATTAATAACGCATTTGGTGAATCGTTCATTCAAGGTTACTTAACGATGGACGTACTTGCATCACTCGTATTCGGGATTGTTATTGTTCAATCATTAGTTGGCCGTGGCATAACGGACAGAGCAAGACAGGTTAAAATTACAATTTTCGCAGGGATTGTCGCTGCAATTGGTTTAGCATTTGTTTATGTATCGTTAGGTTACATTGGGGTAACAAGTACATCGGCTATTGGCTTCCATGAAGATGGCGGTACAATTATTTCTTTGGCAGCACAACAATTATTTGGACAAGCCGGTAAGATTATTTTATCTGCCGTTATCATTTTAGCTTGTTTAACAACATCTGTAGGTCTTTTATCTGCAAATGCAACATTTTTCAATAAGATCTTCCCGAAAATATCTTACCAAGTGTACTTAGTGATTTTTGCACTATTCAGCTTCGGGGTATCAAACTTCGGATTAGCTGATTTAATTAAATTGTCGTTACCTGTGTTAGTTGCAATTTATCCGTTCGCAATTGTGTTAATGGTTTTTGCACTATTCGGAAATTTATTCAACCACGCACCGAGCGTATATGGTATGGCTTTAATTTTCACAGGTATTGTTGCAATCTATGATGGTATCAAAACTGCCGGCTTTGAAATTGAAGCATACGATAATTTTTTATCAATCTTCCCGTTTTATGAGCAAGGCATCGCATGGGTTGTCCCTGCATTAGTCGGCGGTGTTATCGGCTACATTATGTATTTAGCAAAACGAAAATAAGTTTAACTATCTTTTAGGGGGTAAGTTATAAGTGTAAAAACTTGTAACTTACCCTCTTTTATTGACTAATAATAGCTTAAAATATTTTTTATCCTCCCCATAAATCCGGGAAGTTTTCATGATAAAATATGGTAATATCCCTATCATGGCATTACGCATTACATTATAGAAAAATAAAATTGATGAGGTGGACTCATGCTAAAAAAACATTTATCAGCAATACTGTTTTTCATCATGTGCCTGGCTGTGCCTTTAACAGTACTAGGTGCTCCTTTAGATGAGGCAAAACAGATTGTTAAGGAAAACTATGTAGGGAATGTTAGCGGTGACATCAATCATGCCACAAGCCTTGAGCAACTGGCAGAAATGCTCGATCCCTATTCTGCTTATTTTACGCCGGAAGAATTCGATGAGTTTATTAATGGCGTGGACCTTACTACTGTAGGTATCGGTGTCGTCATTGAGAAAGTAGAAAGCGGTATTCAAATTTCCGAACTGATTGATGGAGGCAGTGCAAAAAATGCAGGTCTAAAAGTTGGCGATATCATCACAGAGATTGATGGGAAACCTGTTGCTGATCTAACTATTGACCAGGCTTCTTCCCGTATAAAGGGAGCGGCAAATACAACAGTCTCAATTACGGTTAAACGTGAAGACGGCACTGTTTTAACGAAAAAATTAACACGTAAATCTTTCTCTCTTCCTAATGTGGAAACAAAGATTTTGTACGGAAATACGGGCTATATTTCATTGAATTCATTTTCAAATGATACGGCAAGCCTTGTATCGAAAGCAATTCGCGATTTGAAAAATAAAGGGGCAAAATCATTTATTTTCGATTTGCAAAATAACGGAGGGGGCTATGTTACAGCAGCAGAACAGCTTATCGGAATGTTTCCGAATGCCACGTATGCATACAAACTGAAGGAAACTTCGGGGACGTCTATTGTACGTTCGATGAAGCAATCGACGACATTCCCTGAAAATACGAAAATGCTAGTAAATAGATATAGTGCAAGTTCATCTGAAATGACTGCAGCAGCACTTGCTGACCAAAAAGCAGTCACGCTTTACGGAGAAACAACTTACGGGAAAGGTTCTATGCAGGCATTTTATGAACTTGAAGATGGCAGCTTTCTAAAATTAACAGTAGGTCATTTTTATGGTCCAAACGGCACGAAAATAAATGAAGTCGGGGTTAAACCACATATTAAAACAGTGAGTGACCCGCTTTATCAGGCACATTATGACACAATCGCTTCAAACTTAAAAAACTATAAAGAACTTGTTGCATTAAAGAATGTTCCATTAAATAAAACTTTCACGATCAAGTTCTCCGCTAAACTGGCGAAAGATCTTGCATCTTCTTCCGTTGAACTAGTTGAGTTAGGTGCAGATACCGTAAAAACAACGTACAAATTATCAGGTCAGCAACTCGTTGTGACACCGGCCAAAGAGTTAACAGCCGGCAAGGAATATGCCCTTATCGTTCATCCTAAATTGAAAAATGAAAAAGGCAAAAATTTAAAAACCGGTGTTTATTTACATGTAACAACAAAACAGTAAACGAAAAATGAGACGATTTGCGCATTGGCAATCGTCTCTTTCAATTTTACGAGTGTACTAAACTTAGTTCCGTTGCAAAATAAATCATGCAAATATCTTTTGCCAGCTGTTCCGGATTCGTTTTTTTCGTTAGTAAATTTGTCAATGTCAGTCTTTCCACCGAACCAACAAGACTTTCTGCCAGAATAGTAACATCCACCAGCTTTATAACGTTGGAATCTTTTAATTGCGTGTTAAGGATATGTATTAATTTAGAAACGAGCATTTCTTTCACGGCCGTTGATTGCTCTGCTTCATAAAAACCGATTTTCGTTAAGTTAGGATTTTCGATAAAATAATTGAAAATATGTGTCAGGCTTCCCTGAATAAGTTCGATTCCGAATTTTCCGTCATTTATGCCATTAGCTGAACTAGAAAAAATATCAGTTAATTCATTGTGGAATTTCTCATTTAAATCATTAAATAATGTTTCCTTGCTTTGGAAATATAAATAAAATGTCGGCTGTGTTAAATTTGCCGATTTCACAATATCACTAATTTTTGTTTGATGATAGCCATATGTAGAAAATAACTCAATTGCCTTTTCCAATAATAATTTTTTACTTTTTTCACCGCATGAATTTACACGTCGTCCTCTTGCCATACTTCTCCACCCTTATCTCTATTTTAGATGTTTAGTAAATTATATATTAAATTCCAATTATTCCACCTATGATTATATAGTAAAGTTTTTTTAAAATAAAGTTTTCTGTCATATAACTAACATTTCTCCTTAATATCAGCACCCAATTGACATAACTTAGCAATAATTTATATTTAATTATCCATAAATTGTCCTGTTATGTGGATAAATAGCATGAGCGAAAAGGGAAAATTTTATTTTATCGCTGCCTTAGTCAGGAGATATTAAAAAGGCGTATCCTATAAAATCTAAGGATACGCGCTTCATCAAATTAATTTTTTCTTGAAATCTTACCTTTTACTTTACCAGTAATTTGCTGCAGCTCATCCATTTTGAACGCAAACAGTAATAACATATAGCTGATTGATGCGACAATAAAAGTAACAATTATATGAAGCCATTTCTGATCAATGACAATCCATTGTGCAATTGCCCAGTTAATAGCGACAAAAACCAGTCCAATGATGACCAACTTAACCAGCTGACCGATGTTTTTGTCCAGAAGTTTTAACTGATACTTACTTTGAAGCACAATAACAAGCAACAGGAAGTTTACAATAGCACTAATCAACGTTCCTAAGGCAACTGCATTCGCACCCATTTCATCGATTGTCGCCATTACGACCGCAATATTTACACCGAATACCGTTAATATACTGAAAATCATCGGTAACACGGAGTTACCTTTCGCATAGTAGAAACGTGTAATGTACGTGTTGGCAGCAAGGAAGAACATCGTCGTACTGAATACTTGCAGCAATGGCGCTGTAATTGCTGTAGATGCTGCACCAAATTCTTTATATTCAAATATGATGCGGACAACACCTTCTGCCTGGAAGTAGAAGAACACCGAAACAGGCAATACGAGTAAATATAATAAACGCATCCCGCGAACATAAAGCTGTTTTACCGACTCTGTATCCCCTTCTCCCTCTTTTTTGCTGAGTAACGGGAAAATAACCGTCGTTACAGCAGTCATTAAAATCGCCTGCGGGAACTGGGACATTTTTGTCGCATAGTTCATCGCCGATGGTACACCGGCTTCCAGCATATTCGTAAAGAATCGTTGAATTAAAATGTAAAGCTGTGCCGTCGCACCGCCAAGCATAATCGGCAATGCAACTTTCCAAAGCATTTTCTGGTCTTCCGCCTGTTTAAAGCTCGGCTTGAAGGACATTTCATTGACATTCCGGACACCATATACTAGGAACAGGAACATACATATCGCTCCGGCTAGTGCCCCGATTCCCATTCCAATCGGCCCCATTGTGATCGATAGGATTACGGATACGAGTAAAAATGATCCGTTATAAATAAGCACCGAAAATGCTGATAAATGATAACGGCCTTGAACATTTAAAATACCGCTCATCCAAGTCGATAAAACAAGCATAATCGTCGATGGCATCATCCAATAGTATAGTGAGCGCAGCATTTCGTACTCTGCCTGATCCTCAACTTGGAAAAACTGCATTAATATCGGATCAGCCAACACCATAAATAAAATGACAATGAGCGTAATCGAAACGACAATTGTTGTGAACGTTCGCTGTATATATTCCGTAAGGCTCGACGATGTCTTATGGTAAATAGATATAAACGCTGTTGTAAACGCTCCACCAATGACTAAATATAAAAAGTTTGGAATTGTATAAGCATTAATAATACTATCTGAATATACAGTTGTACCAAATTCAATCCCGATATATGTTTCACGGGCAAAGCCGACCAAACGCGCTAAAATATTAATAACCGCGACGGCCCCTATTATTTTTAAAATTCCTTTCAACGCTTATCACATTCCTTTAATTACAATTACTTTATTTCGCATGAGTTACATAGAGCTCTTTTAAACGATTAATAATGTTTTTTGCATCATGCGTATGAAGCAGCTCTGCAATTCGTGCTTCATTCACTGCAATTCCGTCTTTCACTGCATTTTCAAGTGCCAGCTGCAGTAAAATCTCGTCTTTAGGAGGGACTAATACCCCTGCTCCATCCGCCAGCATATAATGCAGTCCCCCGACATCTGACGCAATGACGGGTGTGCCGCTGCTCATTGCCTCTAAAGCTACTAATCCCAGTCCTTCAATATAAGAAGGCAGTACGAAAACATCAGCCGCTTGGAAATAACGTGCCAACTCTTGCTGCGGCATCGGTTCAATGAAGTGAATCGCTGTGTTGTCCTTAGCCAGCTCTTTTACTTTACTAGTAAAATTACTATCTTTTGTCGAACCGACACAATAAAGAGCGGCTTGCTGTGGAAGTGTTTCAGCAACTTTATTGAATGCTCTCACAAGCTCTGTAACGCCCTTTTCCCGTATGATATTGCCTACGAATAAAAAGTTTGTCTTATTAGGATCCATTCCTAACTCTTTTGCAGTTTGTTTTTTATCTTCCGGTTCTTTGAATACCGTACGATCAATCCCCATGCTCATCACTGAAATTTTATCGTTTTCAACATGGAAGGTTGTTTCAATCGTTGCAGCAAGCTCTTCTCCTACTGCAATGACATGATCGGCAGACTGTAAGATTTTCTCTGTAAACTCGCGGATTTGCCCGCCTTTTTTGGCCATTTTATTAATATCGCCACCATGTGCTGTTACGATATAAGGAATATTGTGGCGCTTTTTTAAATAGTAGCTGAACATCCCGCTTGGAAATACGTAATGGCTATGTGTTAATGAAATATTCCGCTTGTTTGCACGGAAAACTCGCATAAACTGCTGTGCCCATTTTAAATATTTTAAAATAACATTTTTCTTCCCTGTTGCGGGATTGGTATTTACTGCGAGCACTGTTTCGATTCCTTCTCGTTCCAGTTGCTCGACCTGATTTTTCACGAAAATGCCGTAAGCTAAATGTTCCTTTGAAGGATACATATTGCTAATGACGAATACTTTTTTCATTACTTTTTCGCACCTTCTTTTAAAAGCTGCTCCCCTAATGCTGATTTTTCTTTAAATGATGCATTTGTACGAGCCGCTAAGTTTTGTGCACCGTTCCAATCTACTGCCATATCGTTAAAAAGCATCGCAAACTTCTCGTCCGATTCATGAAGCGAATCAATCGGTAATGAATAGTTTCCTAGCCCTGCCATTTGTAAAAAGTCATTAACCTTCACATGATATGACACACCGATAATCGGCGTTTTCGCATCTGTTGCTAATATTAATGAATGAAGTCTTGTACCGATCAGCACATCAAATGTAGACGTAATTTGTAAAATACGCTGCGGCGGCAAGTTTTCATCAATAATTTTTGTATTTTCCGGATGCTTCATTTTAGCTTGGATATCCTTTGTCACATCAGCATCTTGCGGATATTTTGTCGCAAAAAATGTCACGTCGACATTATGCTCTTCAATTAGACGGTCCAGGTTTTTCGCCATTCCATCAATATAGTTTTCGTATTTTGTCTCATCGCCTGTTGGCCAGTATGAAGCATTATAGTAAGGAACTGCTGTAACCCCAACCGATTTTGGTTTTTCACTATAATCTGAACGTTCTACTTCTAAACTAAATGCAGGGTCTCCAATAACAGGAACATCACGTTTTACACCAATTGTTTTAAGTAGCTGTTGTGATTGCGGGTCACGCACTGAGATGTTCTGTGCATGCTTGGCCATATAACGGATAAACCATTTCCCTAAACCTGTGTTAAGCGGACCAGCACCACAGCCGTATACAACATAAGGCACATTATTATTTTTGGCCATCATCGCATAAGAACCGTATAACGGCGCTTCACGCTTATAAAGATCCATTAAAATACCGCCGCCGCCGATTACAACAAAATCAAGGTTTTTCACGACTTTTGAATTCTCTTTAAAGGTCTTCATAAACGTTTTTACGGCATTACCGTTTTTGTAGTATAAAGGGTAACTTTGCACAGTATAACGTTCAGCAGTTTGTTTAGGATTATTACTAAATACCGTAATATTTTTTGTATCTATTTGAAATACCTTCTGAAGCTGGCGAATAATACTTAATAAAATCGCCTCGTCTCCGTTATTATCATTTCCGTAATTTCCTACAATACCAATTTTCATTTATTTAATCATCCTTTGAATCAAGCGTATCGATGCGCTTGGCTTATTTCATTTTTCATTTGAAAAACACATCTATAGTAGATGTGTTTTGCGTTATGATTCGTATTTTCAGTATATCATAATGTCTGTTTGAAACGATATTTCCAATGGCAAGAACACACTATTTCCCAACAAGAAAAATAATATTAAATTTGTAGTTTTTCGTTAATGAGACGGTTTATATATAAGATTAGTTTCATTTTTACTTTTTGAAGAGGAATTTATGCACTAAATGACTTTTTCCGGCCATTTGCAAGCTTAGAAATTTTCGGATACATTGCTGTCATAGAGATTTCGTCTCAATGCCCGAGTAGAGGTGATTTATTGTATAGGACTGAAAAACTTGTCTATTTGGAAGCCCTTATTTCTAGATTAAAAGTTGATGATGAAGAATATCCCTCTTATCAACAGGCTTATTATCGCGCCCAAGCTGGACTTGCAGGTGAATTAAAAATGCAGAGGACATTAGCGGATTACCATTTTCCTGGCCCCTATAAAATTTTCTATAACTTTGAGTGTTTAAATGAAAAGGGTTTTTCTCATCAAATTGACGCCCTTATAATTACGACAAGATTTCTTCTCGTTGTCGAAGTCAAACAAATTTCAGGTAAATTATTTTATAAACCCGCATTTCATGAATTCGCCCGTCAAACTGAGGAAGGGGTTATAGAAAACTTCAAAAATCCATTTGATCAAGCTTATCGGCACCAGTTATATATATCGTATTTATTATCAAAATGGGGGATCTCATTGCCCGTTTTATATATTGTGATCAATGCTAATATAAGGACTAAATTAGATTCATCCTTAAACGGTTATCCAATTATTCATTTAAGCGGCTTGCCAAATTTTTTAGAAAAATTATATGAAATCAATAGTGAATCAACAGTTAATTTAATGGAATTGGAAAGAAAATTAGTGTCTATCTCGCGCCGGCTTCCCTATAGTAAGAACGTGGAAAGAGATCGTTTACG
>Ga0182739_1004866_pt1 | contig 10876 bp, 7 predicted proteins | sample eDN5th30CBELigBY_FD_128873 | JGI IMG/M metagenome (GOLD analysis project Ga0182739, IMG submission 128873) | Enriched backyard soil microbial communities from Emeryville, California, USA - eDNA 5th pass 30_C BE-Lig BY (version 2) (version 2) | ecosystem: Environmental > Terrestrial > Soil >...
ATGGAGCGTCCTGGAAGACGCTGTTCCTGGATGCCGTTCAGAAGATTCCCGAGCCAGGTTCTACGGACCAGCCCTTCATAAGTCAGCAGGCAGGTGGTCAATGCAATCGCTGTCGACAGGCAGAATTTCCAGATCGGCGCCATCTGTACGGAAAGCAGGTTCACCTGAGTCAGCGCGACGATGGGGTGATGAAACAGGTAGATCCAGAAAGAGGCGTTGGAAACGTACTTGAGACTGCCCGGAATCCGCATCAGGCGGGCGTTCAGCAGGGCGCCAAACAGGCCGGTCGAGAGAAGAAGGCCGAACGCGGCAAACAGAAACGGCACCTGAGCCCGCGAGACCGGAATGGTCTCCGACTTCAGATGAATCAGAAGTTCCGGCCACAGCCAGACAAATGCCAGGCAGGCGACAGCCAGTTGGGCCCCCCAGCGTCCCGGTGAAGAAGCTCGGGGAACCGTATGCAGATCCCAGAACCAACCCAGGAAGAACGGCACCAGATAATAGATCAGATTCTCCCAGAGCGGCCCCCAACTGTGACGGAATCCGATGACGATACGCGGCTGCCACCAGAGAATTCCTCCCGCCACGAGAATTCCGACTGACAGAGTCAGCAGAGAAATCACAACCGGAGACCTTCGCTTTCCCGCGTCCGTTCCGGCTTCCGTCAAAGAATTCCCGCAAGTCGTCTCCGATGCTTCCGTGGATGATTTCCGATTGCTGCGCCATTTTGCGAAGTAATCCGAAAAGAAGCTGGCAGTGAGGCTGTAGATCAGCAAATATTGAAGAAACCAGAGATGTGCCACTCCATACAGGGAGTCTCCCAGATCACTTTTGATCTTCAACGCCAGGATCTCCCGAAGTGAGACGAGGTCGCAGATAAGCCATCCCGTCAGCCAGATATATAGATCCATCGGGAGAATCACCAGGCAGGCAAACAGGAGCGGGCCGCCAATCCGGCGAAGTCGATGAACACGAAAAGCAGCACTCCCCCGTTGTCGCAGCAACCGGGCGGCAAAGTACCCACTGATCAGAAAAAATAACGGCATAATAAAGCCGTCAATACACCACCCGATCAGATTGACAGCATCACTCTGCTCGGTGGGCATGATCGACCAGGTCAGCCCCGGAAGCGGATCACTCATATAAGGGACCGCTGCATGAAGGGCCACGACCAGAATGGCAGCCAGGGCACGCAGGAGGTCAATCCCAGCCAGTCGCGGAGTCAAGGGGGGAATTGAAGGCGCGGAAGCGGGTTGAGAAATCATCAGCACCCCAAAGGGAGATCTGGAATTTTCCGGAAAAATGAGGATATCGCACTTATTGGACAACCCGCCGAGAGAACATGGACGCCTCCGCGTGATCCCTCGTCAAAAATCGGCTCGAACGCCCGGTCAGAATCAGAATCCGTGCAGCGTGCGTTTCGACCGACTCCACGGTTTCAGATTGATTCAGATTGACACGGTTTGAGAATTCCGGCGGCAATGACAGGACTTTTACAGTCAGATTTTCGTGATGAAATACAGTTCACCCCACGACTCAAGACGAATCTCTCGCAAAGGGATCGACAGGGACAACCATGCTGCAACATCTTCTTCAGGGAAGCCTTTGCCTGTTACTGATCTTTACCGGTTGCCTTGCCGGTGAAACGCCCCGGTCGGAAGAAAAGGATAAAAGCCCTTCTCCTCCGCTGTTTCACACATCGTCCTCACCGGACATTGTGGTGGTCGATCCTGACTTCGAGCGGTTGACATTCGACCAGTTTCAGGAGTTTCAAAGCGACGACAACACATGGTCCACTGAAGGGGAAGTTCTGATCTGCAGCGGGCTGCCCTATGGCTATCTCTCTACTCGGAAGTCTTTTCATAATTTCACTTTGCGGGGTGAGTACCAGTTTGTGCTGACGGACGAACAGAAACAGCGGCCGAACCGGACCAACACCGGCTTCCTGATTGCCATTCAGGAACCGCATCGGGTCTGGCCGAGGTCGCTGGAGGTGCAGGGACAGTACGGCCAGATGGGATCAATCCGGTTTAATGGCGGCCTGCCTCCTGTTGCGTTTTCCGATCATCCGGAAGTTCGTGAGCGTGTGCGGCTGCCTGCCGATCAGTGGAATGCCATCGAAATCACGATGCGGGACGGAGCAATCACTTCACGCCTTAATGGAGAAATTGTCTGCACCAGCCAGCCTGCTGAAATTCTCGAAGGTCCGATTGGTCTTCAGGCGGAAGGGTCTGTCGTGCGGTTTCGCAACTTGCGGGTTCGCCGCGACTCTTCAATGCCGATCAAGGAAAAGCCAGCGCGATGACCGTGTCGTCGTGTTTGGCCATTCGATCCGCAACGCGTTCCTGATCGAAAAGTGCCCTGTACTTGGATGAGGGACAGCCTTGTCAGGCTTCATTCCGGAATGCTGTCCGAACTGTTCCGCAACTGATTGGCCGCTCCCGGTCTGATTTTTCAACGGTAATTTTGCGTGGAGCTGAGATTATTTTTGTGCAGAGGCGGGCTTCTGCAGGGCGGAGACCACGTAGACTGGTTTTCCGAGTCGATCATGGACCACTCCGTCGAGTTGTCCCCGGACTTCGACGACGTCGCCGTCACGCAGGTTCTCCAGATAAGGGCTGGGAGCCAGCGACAGGTGACCGCCCCATTTGTCATCGGTGGCGGGCTGATCGTCGTAGACAATGCTCCATGTCTGGTCCTGCGGGTCTTTGGCGACAACGCCGCGTAACCATTGGAATTTTGTGTCGTGATCAAATGTCGGCGTGTCCGCGGTCACGACTTTTCGTGTTTCCACATCGAACAGCGACTGGGCTCCCGCTGGTGCCACGGGCGCAGCAAACTGATCAGGAACGGCAGGCGGAGCCGCCGGGACCGCATTGCTGGCGGGAGGAGGAGACATGACCGGCAAGGCGAACGCATCCGCCACTGGAGGCGCCGTGGGGATGGCATCCGCTGACGGAACCGGGACAGCGGACGAGGCGGTTGCCGGTGCGGCGTTCATTGGCGCCATTCCCGACGCCGGAGCCGGGGCGGAGATGGACGACTCCGGCCCCGCAGCCATGGCTGTCGGCTCGGCTGTCCGCGGAACATAATCCGTGGGCAGGGAACGGACTTCACGTAGGGCCGCAGCGGGCGGATTCAGAGGCGCGGGCTCCTGAAACGCCGTCGGTTGAATCGACTTCAGGCCGGTCGGAGCGTTGTATGTGTTCGGGAAATAGGGGTCGGGCGTCTGGGGATTGGGGTTGGAATTCGGCGTGGTCGGGGTCGAATTCTGGTAGTTTGGAGCGTTGTTCTCCGGAATCGGTTGTAGTCCTCCTCCCTGATACGTGGGCGTGCCTCCCTGGGGAAGCGCCTGATAGGTGCCTCCAGGAACATAAGGCTGTCCGGGGGTCAGCGTCTGAATGGGAGCTCCGTATTGCATCGTTCCCGGGTAGGTTGTCCCCATGGGAGCGCCGGAGGAATATCCATACGGCTGTGAGTACATGTGGTAACACCCCGTGGAAAATGTCAGGAACACTCCTGCCAGAATCGGGGACAATTCAGCGAGCGGTCGTCGCATGACCAACCTCGAAATTACAGCGATGAAACAGCGATCAGGCTGCGGCATCAGGGGGGAAAGTCGAATCGTTCCCGGGGACTTTCAGAATCCCCGGGGCGGAAGGCACCGGCATCAATTGCCAGCTGACCCCGAAATCTGACGATGTCCGGCGGAACCTGCCGATCTTCAGGGCGCGGGGAGTATACGCATCACGCCAGATGTGTAAAGACCGGTTTCGCGGGGAAACCCTGATGATTCGCGCCCTGTACCCCCGAATCTTCACCAGAAAGCCTGAAATCCGCAGCACTTCGCCCTGTGGATGCCTCTTGACCGGGAGTCGGCGGTATGAGAGAAGCCGCACCTCACTTCCTGGATTTCTTTTCTTTCCGGGCTGCCTCGGCACCGTTCACTCGAACCGCCGGGCCGCTCCTGGCATATGCGGATTCAACATGAGTTGCCGTACCTCATGGATCATGGCCATTACCATCGGAACCCTGCTGGTTCCCGGGTGCACCGGCCTGTTCACCAAACGCGCGATCGAACGATTTGCCGTCAGCATGCAGGAACAGAACCTGGACAAGCTGAAACTGAGCACGTCCGAAACATTCGAGCAAAAGGCCCTGCGACAGGAGGATTCCGCCAAGGGGCTGAAGATGTTGAAGCTTCCCATCGGAAAGGTGGAAATTGTTTCCGTTGAAGAGTTGCCGGAAGGGAAGCGTCGTGCCAAGGTGAAAATCGGCGAAAAAGACAAGACCCGGGAACTCGACTATATCCTGTCTCGCAACAAGAAAAATGGCTGGGTTGTCGATGACATCATCATGCCGCAGGATTCCGGAAACGGGCAGATCGTGGAACGATCCGTGACGGAACAGATGGATCTGCTGCTCACCTGCCGGGAACTTCTGATCAGTTGGCGAGGAACTTCAAACGAGGAAAAACTCGCCTTCTGCGATGAAAAACTCCGTTCGCATCTGCAACCGCTGCCGACGAAGTGGCTGGACCAGATGTTCCGGGAAATCGCTGGCCCGAGTCATCAGGGAACCTTCAAACCGGATGCCCGCCTCAATGGAGACACCGCTTTTGTCGTGGTTCCCCATCCGGACGGCAACCTGTTTCTGGAACTGGTTCAGCAAAATGAAAGCTGGCAATTGCATGACCTGGCCATCGAGCCGAAATCCAAGGATTCGACCGGAATCCGCAGCCTGATGAAAATGGTGGCTGCCCTCGATCAGTCTGCCAGATTCCTGTCCGCCTATGGGGAAGAGAATCGTGATGCGCTGTCCGGTCTGGCCTCTTCCAGCTTCTACAAGCAGTGCCTGAGTGGAGCGGACTTCACAAAGGTTCCGGTCCCGGCGGCAGCTCTGCTGGAAAAATCCTATGAGGCCCGCCAGTTCACCGACGGAGGAGACAGCATCAGCCGGGTCGAGTTGCTCATACAGGAAGAATCACAGACGTTCATGTTGACGCTGCGAGCGGAAGAAATCCCACAGGCGGACAGCGCCAAAAAGACCACGGAGTTCCGTGTCGATGAAGTCACGATTTTCGAAAAAGGCTCCAAGGACGTCAAACGGATGTCTTCGCTGTTTCTGGCGCAGGCCATTTCGCATGCGTACATGTCGGCACTGGTGGAACGGGATATCAGCCGCCTGAAAGAAATGTCTTCCACGAATTTCAACGACCGTGTCTGGGGACGTCCGGAAGCGCGGCACTTTGCCATCATGCCCGATCCGCAACTGGAAGCGGGCGAGCCCCAGATCCTCTCCACAAACTTCCGGGGCGATACTTCGGAAGTGACTCTGATTCAGGGAGAGACCCCGCTGACGCTCATTCTGTTGCAGTCCAATGGCTGGATGGTGGTGGATGATGTCCTGATGCCCGCATTCGACCGCCCCACTTCCCTGAGAACAAACCTGGAAGCCCTGCTGACCGTGCATGCCTTTGTGTCAGCCATTCACCGTAAAAACCTGGAAGAGCTGATCCGGTTTTCCGCCGATGGTCTGGACCGGATCGCCTGGCGGCAGTTGTCGGCTGTTCCCGATCTGGCACAACAACTCGTCAAGCCGCTGCTCAGCGAAGTCGTGCTGGTGCAACCCGGGGACGACATCACGCTGATCCGTACCAGCAGCGGAGGAATCCAGGCGGACATCAGCCTGGTCCGCGAAGGCGAAAAATACGTTGTCCATGATGTGTTGCTGACCTCGGTTTCCGCCCCGGATCAGAAATTTGCCCTGCTGGGGACGTTGCGACAGATGATCGCTTCGGGGCAACTCGGCTGGGCGAACAAGAAAACAGGTCAGATTGAACCGGTCAACGGGGTCAAGCCCCAGATCCCGATGGTTCGTAAAGCCGTGTTTGAACCCGTCGAGATCCCGATCAGCGCTTCACAACAGGCGAGCGAAATTCCGGCACCGGCCGGCAATTCGGCTGCTCCCGGGCAACCATCCGGTCAGTAGTGTTGTGTCATGACCTGGTTTTCGAATGGCCAGGCAAGCCATCAGAACCAGTCAGCAACGCCGAGCTGCACTTTTTCTGACGGGAATGTTATATTCCAGATGTGCGAATTGTGGTTGGGCTTTGACGCTTATGAAGTCCGCATCCTATATTGTGATCAGGAATTTGTGCGGGAAGGAAAGAGTGGGCCGCCCCCGCTCGTTCTGGATCTCTTTCACGATTCTTCGGCAATCCTCTTCTCCGTTCGTGCCTTTGTCCTGCTCGCATGAGTTCTGAATCCTCTTCATCTGAAAAGCAGCCTGCATCACAGAGGCTGCCGGATCTTCAGCGGGTTGGGAAATACACCATTTCCCGCCGCCTGGGTGCTGGAGGAATGGGTACGGTCTACCTGGCCTCGGATACAGAGCTCAAGCGGACCGTCGCCTTGAAGGTGCTTTCCCAGGACCGGGCGAACAATCCGATTCTGGTCCGCCGCTTCAAATCCGAAGGTCAGGCGGCCGCTTTGTTGCAGCATAAGAATATCGTGAGTGTGTATGAGGCCGGTCAGGCGGATGGGTATCTGTTCCTGGCGCTGGAATATGTCGACGGCATCGATCTGCTGGAATGGGTCAACCAGCATGGGCCGCTGCCCGTGAAACGCTCGATGGAAATCATCCGTCAGGCGACGGAGGCGCTGCAGCATGCCTATGAACGCAATATCGTGCACCGGGACATCAAGCCTTCCAACCTGATGGTGGCCCGCGACGGCACCGTCAAACTCACCGACATGGGGCTGGCACGCTCCATTGATGAAACACTCGACACCACAATCACCCGTGACGGCACAACCGTCGGCACCGTCGATTACATGGCCCCCGAACAGGCCAGCAACAGCAAAGCCGCCGACGCCCGCAGCGATATCTACTCGCTGGGGTGCACCTGGTTCCACCTGTTGACTGGACGGCCTCCCTATTCCGAAGGCAGCGTCACCAACAAGATCGCCGCCCACATCTCCAGCCCGATCCCCGATCCTCGCTTGATCCAGTCGCAGATTCCCGAAGCGGTGGTCGCGGTGATTCACCGCATGCTCGCCAAGAAGAAAGAGCAACGCTACCAGACACCTGCGGAACTGCTTGAAGATCTCAACAGCCCCACGCTTCGCTGGACAAATGACGCCCCCAATCTGCTGGCAATGTTCGGCGATGATCTGGACGCGGACAGCGAGGACGACCTCTCCCTGACACCGGCGGGACCGACCACCGTCAGCCAGACAGCCGCACGGACGAATCAGGCAGGTGACCGGTCCAGAAAACGAATTTCCGCCAGCTCCACTCCGACACGCCACGAAATCCGCGTCCCTGCTCAGGAGTCGGGGCAGCGAGATTTCCGTCCGAAACTGTCTCGCCAGGGGTCGGCAGACGATGCGGACTCCGAACGCCCGGTCCCCTGGGGACTGATCATCATGGGAGCCATTATCATCACAGTGATGATTCTCATCCGAATCCTGGTTTCCCGGTTCCTGCCTGCCAGCGAGACTCCGGAGTTTGCCTCCCCCTACAGAGTGGGAAGCATCATTGAGAAGCCCGATCGCTTCGAATGCCGCCGATGACCGGGATTCCTGCTGCCCTGTTCTTCTGCGGCAACACCGCATGAATCTTCTGCGGCAACACCGTATGACTCAGACAAAGCAGAATGCCCAAAGCCAGTAGAATTGGAGCGGGGTTGTTTTCCAGTGGAGTCGGCGGATAAAATCCGGGCAGGTCGACCAGGAGGGCGACCGTCGCGGCCAGGGGGTAGGAAATGACCGCCGCGATTTCTCGTCTGCGCGGAAGGGATTCGAAACGTGCTGCTGACGCGATCCATTCGGTGGAAGCTGATTTCCGGCCTGGGCCTGGTCATGATTCTGGTGCTGTCCTCCACCATCTTCAGTCTGGTGGGGCTTTCGGCCTATCGACGCACTGTGGAAGATCTGGAACTGAGCACGGGAAAACTGCCCCGCCAGTCTGATCTGACCTCCGCGCTGAGCATGTTATTTCCTCCGCTGGCCATCGACTTTCCCAGCGAACTGGTGCCGGAAGATATCCGCGAACGGACAGCCCAGGCCCAGCGTCAGCAGATGGAACGGGCTTTCGACAAAACGCTTGTGGAAGTGGAAGCCATCAAGTTGTCCTGGTTACAGTTGCCGGACCGCCTGCGCTCCAGCCGCTTCGAACAGGTTGCTTATGAGACATTGTTTCGTTCGGTCGATGGTGGCATGCGGACCATTCGCGACGTGATTCCGAACCTGGGGCGATTGAACGAACGGCAGATCGGAGTGCAGGTCATTTCGCAGGAACTGGCGGCCATGATCGACGTGGTCAAACGTCTGCCCGATCCCGCCAGTCGGCTGGGAGAGCGTCTTCGCGAAGCCAAGGCGGACTACCTGCGCCAGAATCAACTGGCCATCGGGGTGGGAGCCATCTCGGTCTTGATCCTGCTGACGCTGATGTTCTGGGGACACCAGATGATTTTCGTCCCGATCCGCGAACTCTACAAAGGCGTTCGCCGCATGGCAGCGGGCGATTACGGGTTTCGCCTGAAAGTCGAGACAAAATGCGAAATCGCGGAACTGGCGGCAGCCTTCAATGAAATGGGACGCCGCATTCAGGAAGATCGTGCCAACAAAGAACGGGAGATTGAAGAACGCAGCAAACAACTGGTGCTCTCGGAACGTCTGGTCGGCGCGGGATTCCTGGCGTCCGGAGTGGCCCATGAAATCAACAATCCGTTGTCCGTCATCATGACTGCTGCCTATGGACTGGAGATGCGGCTGGATGATTCCGCACTGGCACATCTCAACGAATCTGACCGGAACGACGTCCGTGAATACCTTTCACTGGTGCAAAGCGAAGCGGAACGCTGTGAACGCATTACGAAAAAACTGCTCGATTTCTCTTACGGAAAACTGGAAGAACGCAACCGGTACGACATCACCGCCATCGTTCAGGAAGTCGCAGGCATGACCGGCCATCTGAGCCGTTATCAGGACCGTAAACTGACGGTGAACCGCTCAGTCCCGCTGCATGCCTGGGTGAACGCTGCGGAAATCAAGCAGGTGCTTCTGAACCTCATTGCCAATGCCCTGGATGCCACCACCACCGGCGGATATGTCGATGTCAGTCTGCATGAGCACCCGGACGAAGTGGAAATTGTCGTGGAAGACGACGGCTGCGGCATGACTCCAGAACAGCAGCGAAAAATTTTCGAGCCGTTCTTCACCACGAAAGATGTGGGGAAAGGGACCGGACTGGGACTCTCGATCACGCACCGGATCGTCCGGGATCATGGCGGGACGCTGGAAGTGGAAAGTCCCGGTACGGGACAGGGATCACGCTTCACTCTCCGCCTTCCCCGGACCGCCCGTAAAGCCAATGCCGCATAGAAGGGCTTGCATTGGCAGGCTTGTCAAATCCGCTTGCATTGAAGCAGAATCGGACTGTTTTCCAGTACCACCGTTCTCACGCGGTGACGCGGACGGCCCGTTTCAGCAATGTGACTTCGTTTCCGAACTCGTTATGCCGGACTTCGTCCATGAATGTTCGCATCAAAAGCAGACCCCGCCCGCAGGGGCGTTCGAGATTCGCGGGGTCGCGTGGATCGGGGAGAGAGTGGGGATCGAACCCCGGGCCTTCATCGCGGATCACATACTGCAGGCCGGACTGATTGATGCGGGCGTCTACAAAAATCTTTCGATCCCGGTAGGGCGCAGCCTGCATGCGCTGCCGGGCCAGTTCATAAAACTGCATGTGGTCATGATCCCGCAACTCGCTGCTGACCTCCAGATTGCCATGATAGGCAGCATTCAGCAGCGCTTCTTCCAAGGCCACGCCGACACGCAAACGCTCATTCTCCGTCAGGACATCCATATCCCGGAGGATCTCCTGCAGATGTGAGACCAGCAGCGTCAGCAGTGAAGGATCGTTTCCCATGACGAATTGCGCCCGCATTTCGTGCATGAATCGCAGCAGTTCCCGGCGCGACCGGCGTTCGGCAGCCAGTGCCAGCACCTGATGAACCGTGGGGGCCAGCAGTGAGGCCAGTTTTGTCTTGGGAACGTAGCTGGCTGCTCCCTGTTGCAGCGCTTCCACAGCGATGGACTCGCTTCCCTGGGCAGTCATCAGGATGACCGGCAAAAGCGGGTAAACCCGCTGGACATCGCGGACCAGATCCAACCCGTTCATCTCCGGCATCTGCAGGTCGGTGACGATGACATCCGGCTTCTGCAGGCCCGATTCATGGAGTCGCTTCCAGGCGGCCCGGCCATCGCCGGCGAATTCGACCTGCCAGCCCGTCCCCCGCTGGAGCAATCCGGCAGCGATTTTCTGATCCATCACGGAATCATCGACTACCAGAATTTTGATCATGAAGGAGTCTCAACCGGATGCCTGCACGCTGCACGAATCCCCCCCAAAATAACCCGCGCAGCCAAGAGAATTCAAGCGCGGAAGCATTTTCCTGGACGTTATCGATGCCTGCCAGGACGGATTTCAGCATTTGTATCTGACAGGGTGTCCGAGCAGGTCTGCCCCGGCAGGTCTGCGACTGATGTCGGGCGATCAGGTTTCTGGACGCTCCGGGACGGGATGAGGAGATGTGATGAATTTCAGAAGGGGACTCACTTTCTCCTGAATGAGACCGGGGCTGTCCGATGGACAGCCCCGGTCATCTCACGAAGTACGGTCGACTGCCTTATGCCTTTTCAGGTGGGTTTCCGTTCACCCAGGGGCCGGCCAGCGACATGTAAGCGGGATCTTCCAGGGTGCTGCCGTAGTCGCCCGCCGTCCAGCCGGGGACGTGTCGGGCTTTGCCCCGGGCTTCGGAAAGTTTTTCCCATTGGCCGGCCCAGGTCTGCCCTTTCTTGTGGGCTTC
>Ga0182739_1004867_pt1 | contig 10875 bp, 9 predicted proteins | sample eDN5th30CBELigBY_FD_128873 | JGI IMG/M metagenome (GOLD analysis project Ga0182739, IMG submission 128873) | Enriched backyard soil microbial communities from Emeryville, California, USA - eDNA 5th pass 30_C BE-Lig BY (version 2) (version 2) | ecosystem: Environmental > Terrestrial > Soil >...
ACCAGCGGCGCGCAGGAGATGACGGCAAGCCGCGCCTCCTCCTCGGCGTCGATGATCTCGACCGGAAGGCCGGTCTCGCGCCGGATCATCCGCAGGAAATCGCGGCTGTTGCGGGCGCGCCGACAGGCTTCGGTCGCGACAAGGCGCATGCGCATGACCTTATGTGCCTCGAGCTTGCGCCGACACACCTGAAGGGCATGGACCGTCCGCGCCATCGAAGGACGCGAAAGCCTGCCTGATGCTTCCAGCCCCTGCCCCAGCTGGACAGGTTTCGAGAAGCTGTCGACCACCTGAAACTGACTGCCCGCGGGTCGGGCAATCAGCATCCGGCAACTGTTGGTGCCAAGATCCAGCGCCGCATAAAGCGGCCCGTCCTCGGCCGGGCGGGTGACGAAAGGCTCGACCGTCAATCTCGGGAACGCGTCCGCACCCGCGGGACGCCTGGGCGCCATAAGCACGCCCTCCGATCACTTGTTGAAATCAAGTTAGCCTGCGCCCCCATTCGGTTCAAGGCCTTCGGGTCGGCTGCCCACTCGACAGGGGCCGCGCGGGGGGCTATCCCGATGACATGATCGTTATCGCCGCACTCATTTTTGGCGCAGCGGTCGGCTGGTGGCGCGCCGCAAGGCTGGGCGGCACCCGCGCCGACCGGATGCAATATGGCGCAGCCCATGCGCTGGCCTTTGCCATCCTCGGGATCTTCCTGACCATCCTGATCGCCCGGTCCGGCTGATGTTCCGGCCATTCCTTGACAGCCTCGGCCGGCATGGCGTGCCCGCTAGCCTCAGGGAATATCTGGACCTCCTGGGCGGCTTGCAGGCCGGCCTGTCGGACTGGAGCCCGGACGGGTTCTATTACCTCGCCCGCGCGACGCTGGTGAAGGACGAGGCCCATATCGACCGATTCGATCGCGCCTTTGCCGAGACCTTCTCGGGGCTTGAGGAAATCCCGGTCGAGGCGCTGGTCAGCGAGGCCTCGATCCCGAAAGAATGGCTGGAGAAGCTGGCCGAGAAGCTGCTGACCCCCGAGGAACGCGCCGCGATCGAAGGCGCCGGCAGTTTCGAGGAACTGATGCGCCGGCTGCGGGAGCGTCTGGCCGAGCAGAAAGGCCGTCATCAGGGCGGCAACAAATGGATCGGCACCGCCGGAACCTCGCCCTTCGGTGCCTATGGTTTCAACCCCGAGGGCGTCCGAATCGGGCAGGAGGAAAGCCGCCACCGCCGCGCCGCCAAGGTCTGGGACAAGCGCGAGTTCCGCGACTTCGACGGCGAGGTCGAATTGGGCACGCGCAACATCAAGGTCGCGCTGAAGCGTCTCAGACAATGGGCAAGGCATGGCGCGGTCGAAGAGCTTGACCTGCCCGGCACCATCCGCGCCAGCGCCGAGCATGGCTATATCGACGTCCAGACCCGGCCCGAGCGTCACAACGCGGTCAAGGTGCTGCTGTTTCTGGATGTCGGCGGTTCGATGGACGAGCACGCCCGCCGGGTCGAGGAGCTTTTTTCCGCCGCCCGGTCGGAATTCAAGCATCTCGAACATTTCTACTTCCACAACTGCATCTACGAGGGGCTGTGGAAGGACAACCGCCGGCGCTGGACCGAGACCACCCCGACTTGGGAGGTGCTGAACCGCTTCGGCCGCGACTACAAGGCGATCGTCGTCGGCGATGCCTCGATGTCGCCTTATGAGATCGTGGCGGCGGGCGGCGCGAACGAGCATTGGAACCCCGAGCCGGGCGAGCTCTGGCTGCGCCGCCTGCGCGAGACCTGGCCCGATCACGTCTGGCTGAACCCGGTCCCGCGGGCCGAGTGGCGGCACACCCCCTCGATCCGCATGATCGATGAGATATTCGAGGGGCGGATGCGCACGCTGACGCTGGAGGGACTGACCGAGGCCATGCGGCTTCTTGGCTAGCGGGGTTCCGCACGCCATATTCGGATCATGCTGAAACTGACCCCGATCCTGCTGATCCTGCTTTACGCCGCCGCGATGTGGTATTTCTCGCTCTGGCGGCTCAGGGCCGAGTTGAACCAGCGTTCGACCCCGCTGGATCATCCGGCGCTGAAGCCGATGCTGGCGCGGCTGGGAAAGGCCATGAACCTGCCGCCGATCCGTGCCCATGTCTACGAGATCGCCCCGGTCAACGGCCTTGCCGCGCCGGACGGGCGCATCTTCCTGACCCGCGGCTTCATCGACCGGCTGGACCGGGGCGAGGTGACGGAGGCGGAGCTTGCCTCGGTCATCGCGCATGAGCTGGGCCATGTTGCCCATGGCCATGCCCGCCGCCGGATGATCGACTTTGCCGGGCAGAACGTCATCCGCATGGTGCTGGTCAGCGTACTGGGCCGCTTCCTGCCGGGCATCGGCGCGTGGATAGCGGGCCTTGCCGCCGGCGCCATCGCCGCGCGGCTTTCGCGCCAGGACGAGTTCGAGGCCGATGCCTTCGCCAGCGCCCTGATGGTCAAGGCAGGTCTCGGCACCGGGCCGCAGAAAAGCCTGTTTCGCAAGCTCGACGCGCTGACCGGCAATCGCGGCACGACGCCCGCATGGCTGATGTCCCATCCCCGCGTTGATGCACGAATTGCCGCAATCGAGGCATTGGAGGCCCGCTGGGGCATCGCCTGAGCGATTGTCCACCGCCGATCCGCCCCAGACTTGCCCCCCGCGCCGATTGGCCTATGCTGCGGCTGCAAAGAAATCTGAGCCACGATGACCCGTCCCTTTCGCCGCCGTGTCCTTTACATTCCCGGCTACGATCCGATCCCGCCGCGCCGCTACCGCGAACTCTACAAGCGCGAGGGAACCGAGCAGGCGCGCATTTCGGGTTACCGGCTGGATTTCGGCGCCCGGCGCGACCGCACCGGCTTTGGCTGGGGCGTGAGCGGCAGGTTCGGCGAACTGACCGCCGAGGCCGAGGTCGAGGTGCTGATCTGGGCCGATATCGTCCAAGGCTCGATGGGCCAGTCGATCGCCGCGACCTATGGCCAGCTTGTCAGGACCGCATGGGCCTATGTCGGCAGCGGCGCGCTGTGGCGGCTGGCGCGCCTCCGGCGCGGCCCGGTCCTTGCCGCGCTTTATCCGGTGGTGGTGCTTCTCGCGCAACTCGCGGCGGCGCTGCTGGTCGGGGCGCTCGTCGGCTGGCTCATGGGCTGGCTCACCGGGCTTGGCGGCTGGCTGGGCGTGCCGGTCACGCTGGCCATTGCGCTGGCCGGGCTGCATCTCTGGCGGCGGATGGACGGCAAGATCTTCGCCTATTACCTGATGCATGACTACGCCTTCACCGCCGAGAACCTTGGCGCCTATCCCCCCGCGCTGGAGGTCCGCCTCACGGCCTTTGCCGACCGCATCGCCGAGGTGCTGGAGGGCGACTGGGACGAGGTTCTGGTGGTCGGGCACAGTTCCGGCGCCTATCTGGGCGTTTCGGTCCTGGCCGAGCTGATCCGGTCCGGCCGTGTGCGCCCGGACGGCCCGAAGCTTGCCTTCCTTTCGCTGGGACAGGTCGTGCCCATGGCCTCCTTCCTGCCAAAAGCGAACCGGCTGCGGGCCGATCTGCGCTATCTTTCGGCGCGCGAGGAACTGGCTTGGGTCGACGTGACCGCACCCGGCGACGCCTGCTCCTTCGGGCTTTGCGATCCCGTCGCGGTCTCGGGGGTCGAACCTGCCGACCGCAGGCATCCGCTGATCCTCTCGGCCGCGTTTCGCCAGACTCTCTCGCCCCAGAAGCAGCGCGAGTTGCGCGGCAGGTGGTTCCGGCTGCATTTCCAGTATCTCTGCGCCTTCGACCGGCCGGGAGACTATGATTATTTTGCGATCACGGCGGGGCCATTGACGCTGGCCGAACGCTTTGCCGGGCGCACACATTCCCCCGGACGCATCGCGCGGCCGGTGAACGGCTGGACCGCGACATGATCCCGCCGAAGCCGAGATCGCGCCAGGGCAAGGGCTCCGTCTGGCGTTTCCTCCGCGAGTTTCGGGGCGACATCCTGTCGGCGCAATCCGACCGCCTCTATCGCGCCTGGATGGCCGAGTTTCGCGGGCCGTTCATCCACAGCTTCACCTGCAACGATCCGCAACTGGTCGATCTGGTGCTGCGGCGGCGGCCCATGGATTTCCCGAAATCGCCGCGCATGGCCGCGGGGCTGCAACCGCTTCTGGGCAATTCCAGCTTCATCTCGAACGGGGCGACCTGGCTGCACCAGCGCCGGATCATCGACATAGCCTTTGCCGGAGGCCGCCTGCGCGAGGCCTTCCCAGCGATGTGGGACGCGTCCGAGGCGGCGGTTTCGCGCCTCGCCCCCCTCGCCGACGGCACTGAGATCGACATCGAGCCGCAGACCGGGCACGTCGCGGCCGATGTGATCTTCCGCTCGCTCTTCTCGATCCCGATCGAGGACCGCGTCGCCTCGCAGGTCTTTGACGCGTTCCGCGAGCATCAGGCGGCGCAGCCGATGGTGAATATCGGCGGCTTGATCAGCCTGCCCCGCTGGGCGCGCATCCATGGCCGCCGCGTCAGGACAAGCGCGCGGCGCATTCGCGGGCTGATCCAGACCCTCGTGGCCGCGCGGGCCGAGCAGATTGCCGCCGGCACCGCGCCGCAGGATCTTGCGACCAAGATCATGGTGACGCCCGATCCGGTGACGCAGAAGCGCTTCACCGACAAGGAGATGGTGGACGAGGTCGCGACCTTCTTCCTGGCCGGGCATGAAACCAGCGCCTCGGCCCTTGCCTGGGCGCTCTATCTGCTGGCCGAATATCCTGAATGGCAGGATCGCGTCGCCGAGGAGGCCGAGGCGAAACTGACCCCGGACTTCTCCTGCGTGAAGCAGCTCGAAGCCTCGCGCGCGGTCTTCCGCGAGGCGCTGCGGCTTTATCCGCCCGTCGCAATGACGGTCCGGCAATGCCGCCACGCGGTCAGCCTGCGCGACCGCAAGGCGCCCGCCGGGTCGCAGATCGTGCTGTCACCCTGGCACCTGCACCGGCACCAGCGCCTCTGGGACAATCCCGACGGCTTCGATCCGGGCCGGTGGCAGACCGAGAATGGCAAGATCTGCCAGCGCGACGCCTTCATCCCGTTCTCGTCCGGCGCGCGCGCCTGCCCCGGCGCGGGCTTCGCGATGATCGAGGGGCCGCTGATCCTCTCGGCGCTGGTCCGCGCCTATCGGCTGGCCCCGCCCGAGACGCGGCCGGTCCCGATCATGCGCCTGACCCTTCGCGGCAAGAACGGCATCCACCTGCGGCTGAGCAAGCGTTGAAGGATCAGAGCCGGTAGATGCCGGAGAACTTGTCCTCCAGATAGGCCAGCAGCGGCTCCTCGCTGATCAGGCTGCCCGTCGCCATCTCGATCAGTTCGCGCGGCGGATAAAGCGCGCCGTGGCGCTGCATGTTCTCGCGCAGCCATTCGACGGCGGGTGCGGCATCCCCCGCCGCAAGCGATTGGTCGAGGTCGGGCAGCGCCGCGCGCATGGCGCTGTTCAGGCAACCGGCATAGACATTCCCAAGCGCATAGGTCGGGAAATAACCGAAAAGCCCGACCGACCAATGCACATCCTGCAAAACGCCATTCGCGGGCCGGTCGACCGCCACGCCGAAATCCTTGAGGAAGCGGGCATTCCACGCCTCGACCAGATCCTCGACATCCAGCCGGCCGGCGATCAGGTCGCGCTCCAGATCGAAGCGCAGCATGATGTGGAGGTTATATTGCACCTCGTCCGCCTCGGTCCTGATGAAGCCGGGCGTGACGCGGTTCGCGGTCGCATAGAAGGCATCGGCATCGGGCACCGAGAGCCCGTCGAAAGCGTCCGACATGCGCTGATAGAGCCAACCCGAAAAGGCCCGGCCACGCCCGATCTGGTTCTCGTAGATCCGGCTCTGGCTTTCATGCGCCCCCATCGAGACGCCGCGCCCCAGCGGGGTAAAGGCATAGTCGCTGTCGATCCCCTGCTCATAGCTGGAATGCCCGACCTCGTGGATGGTCGAATAAAGGCAGTTGAACGGATCGGCCTCGACCACGCGGGTGGTGATGCGGCTGTCCTGCCAGCGCCCCGAGCTGAAGGGATGGACGGCGATATCCATGCGTCCGCGCGTCCAGTCATAGCCGAAGGCGGTGGCGCAGGTCCGGGCAAGGCGAAGCTGGGTTTCCTGCGCGAAATGCCCCTCCAGCGCCCTTGGCTGGTATTCTGCGCCAAGCACATCGTCGCGCAGCGCGACAAGGCGCGGACGCATCGCGTCGAAGAGCGCGGCGATTTCGGTCTGCGTCGCGCCCGGCTCGTAGTCGTCAAGCAGCGCATCGTAAAGGTCGCCGCCATCGGCCAGCGCCGCCGCCTCCTCACGCTTGAGCATCAGGATGTCGTTGAGGACCGGCAGAAAATCCTCGGGCGCGTCATTCGCCCGCGCCTCGGCCCAAACGCCCTGCGCCAACGAGGTTTGCCGCGCCAGTTCGGTCGCAAGCCGCGCCGGAATGCGCGAGGCGCGGCGGAAGTCCCGCGCGATCAGGTCGAGGATGCGCTGGTCCTCCTCGTCCCCGGCCTCGGCCTGTTCCAGCCATTCGCCGATGCGCGGATCGGTCCGCCGCTCATGCAGCACGGCCTCGATCGCGGCCATTTCCTCGCCGCGCTGTTCGGCCGCGCCGCGCGGCATGACGGTTTCCTGATCCCAGGCCAGCCGCTCGGAAATCGCGGACAGGGCTTCGGTCTGACGCTGGAAGGCGAAGAGGTCGTCGAAGGCGCTCATCTGAGATTTCCCCTGATCGAGGTTTCATACGGATAGCGGGCGTGGTGCCGGGCGCGGATGATCAGCGTGAAAAGCAGGATCGCGCCGATCTGATGCCCCAGCGCCAACATCAGCGGCGAGGCGTGGATCACGTTCATGATGCCAAGGAAAACCTGAACCGCAACAGCGGCGATCATCGCCAGATAGGCGCCCCGCGTGATCGGATGCGGCGACCGGCGCGCCCGAAGCCAGACGACGATGGCAAAGATGGTCAGCAGATAGGCGACCATGCGATGGGTGAACTGCACCAGCGCAGGATTTTCGAAGAAGTTCCGCCAACCCAAGGCGTTGTCCCAGATTTCCGCCGGGATCCATTCGCCGCCCATGGTCGGCCAGCCGGTATAGGTCCGGCCCGCGTCGATCCCCGCGACCAGCGCCCCGATCAGGATCTGCACGAAGGCAAGATGCATCAGCCCGGTCGTCATCGAGAAAAGCTTCGCCTCGCCCGCGCGACGGGCCCGGATCAGCGCCGCCTCGGGCCGCGAGAGCGACAGCGCCCACCAGGCGATCACGCCAAGGATGGCAAAGGCCAGCCCGAGATGGGTGGCAAGCCGGTAGGAGGCGACGCGCACCATCTCTCCCGAAAGACCCGAATGGACCATCCACCAGCCAATCGCGCCCTGCGCTCCGCCCATCGCACCGATGAGCAGCAGGCGCGGCGTCCAGCCCGCGGGAATGCGCTTCGTGGCAAGGAAGAACAGGAAACCCACCGCCCAGACCAGCCCGACGAGGCGGCCGAGAAGCCGGTGCGACCATTCCCACCAGTAGATCTGTTTGAACCCGGCAAGGTCCATGTCGGGATTGACCTCGCTGAATTGCGGGATCTGCCGGTATTTCTCGAACTCCGCCTGCCAGCCGGCTGCGTCGAGCGGCGGCAGCGCGCCCGTGACCGGCTTCCATTCGGTGATCGAGAGGCCCGAGCCCGTCAGCCGCGTCGCGCCGCCAAGCGCGATCATCGCGGCCACCATCACGAAAAGCACCATCAGCCACAGCCGGATCGCGCCACGCGCGCCGCGCGGGCCGCTGTCGATCATCCCGCCCGCCGGCTGCGTCGGGCGCTGCGCGGTTTCGGTAACTTCCTGAAAGACGGGGCGTCTTGCCATATCAGCTTCCTTGTCGATGGCCCGACCTTGACCGGCCTCGGCCCGGAAATCAATCAATCGCGACGGACAAGCTGTCGCAGCATGCCGTGGAAGATGCGCGTATCGGCCTGGGTCAGCGGCAGGCGGGACCACAGATTGCGCAGCGTCAGCTTCATCGCGGGGGCCTTTTCGGGCGGGAAGAAGAAATTGGCCTCGGCCAGCCGCTCCTCCCAGTGATCGGCCAGCTTCTCGATCTCGATCCGGGTCGCGGGAACCTCGCCCTGCGGACGGCGGCCATGCGGCGCGGGCTGGGCGGGCAGGCTTTCGCGCGACCATTCGTAACCGGCGAGCAGCACCGCCTGCGCGAGGTTGAGCGAGGGGAAATCGGGATTGACCGGGACCGTGATGATCGCATTGGCCCGCGCGACGTCATCATTCTCGAGCCCGGCACGCTCGGGGCCGAAGATCACCGCGACGCGGCCACCCGCAGAGGTGCGCTGACGCGCATCCTCCATCGCGGTCGCGGGCGTCAGGACCGGCTTCGTCAGCTCGCGCCCCCGCGCGGTGGTGGCATAAGCATAGTCGATATCGGACATCGCCTCGGCCAGCGTCGGAAACACCTGCGCCCGATCGAGGACGCGCCCCGCCGCACCCGAGGCCATCGCGACGGCGCGCGGATTGGGCCAGCCGTCGCGCGGCGCAACGAGGCGCATCTCGGTCAGACCGAAATTCAGCATGGCGCGCGCCGCGGCGCCGATATTTTCACCCATCTGCGGGCGCACAAGAATGATCGCGGGTTCCATGCCCGCGGCCATATCCTTAGCGTGAGCCACTGGCAAGCCGCACGGCTCTGCGCTATCTGCTGGAATTGAACACAGGATGACAGCCCGATGAACGACCAGCCGAACACGCCCCAGCTTTACCTGATCACCCCGGTAGGGGCTGCCGTATCGACCGTAGGGCCGCTTCTGGCCGATGTCATGGACCGCTTCCCGGTCGCCTGCCTGCGCATTCCGGGCGCGGGCACCGAGGACGAGCTGGGCCGGATCGCCGACCTCGCCCGCGAGATCGCCCATGCCCGCGATGTAGCGGTGGTGATCGACGACCACGTCCAGCTTGCCCAGCGGCACGGGCTGGACGGCGTGCACCTGACAGATGGTGCAAGAAGCGTCCGCTATGCCCGGCGCGAACTCGGCGCTGATGCCATCGTCGGCGCCTTCTGCGGCGCCTCGCGCCATGACGGCATGAATGCGGCCGAGGCCGGGGCGGATTACGTCTCCTTCGGTCCCTGCCGCGCGACCGTCCTCGGCCATGGCGAGATTGCGGAACTCGACCTTTTCCAGTGGTGGTCGGAGACGATCGAGGTTCCGGTGGTCGCCGAAGGCGCGCTGAACCCGGCCCTGATCGGGCAACTTGCGCCGATCAGCGACTTCATCGCGCTCGGCCCCGAGATCTGGTCCGAGGATGATCCCGTGGAAGCCCTGGGCCTTCTCTGGCGCTGATATCGCCGGTCGCAGCCCCGCTTGGGTATTTGGAAAACGGTGAAGACGCGGCGCCTCGCCCCGCAATCCCCTGATCTTCGGCTTTCACCGTTTCTTAAATACCCATGCGACCGCGAAGCGACGGCAAGGCTGCCTCTTGCGAAGGCGGCGGACGCAGCCTAAAGCCTCTTCATGACCCAGCATCAGCGCCTTCTCATCATCGATTTCGGTTCCCAGGTCACGCAGCTGATTGCGCGTCGCCTGCGCGAGCTGAACATCTACTGTGAAATCCATCCGTTCAATACGGTCGACGACGCCTTTCTCGAGCGGTTCGCGCCACAGGCCGTGATTCTCTCGGGCGGTCCGGCTTCGGTGACCGAGGCGGGGTCGCCCCGCGCACCACAGGCGGTGTTCGAACTGCAAGTGCCCGTCTTCGGCATCTGCTATGGCCAGCAGGTGATGATGGAGCAGCTGGGCGGGCGGGTCGAATCCGGCCACCACGCCGAATATGGCCGCGCCTTCATCGCGCCCGCGGAGGGCCATGGCGGCGACGGCATCTTTGCCGGTCTCTTCGACCTTGGCCGGGAAGAGGTCTGGATGAGCCATGGCGACCGGGTGACCGAGCTTGCGCCCGGCTTCCAGGTCATCGGCACCTCGCCCAATGCGCCCTATGCGATGATCGCCGACGAGGCGCGCGGCTTCTTTGCCGTGCAGTTCCACCCCGAGGTCCATCACACCCCGAACGGCCGCACCATGCTGGAGAACTTCGTCCGCATGGCGGGCTTCACCGGCGACTGGACCATGGCCAGCTATCGCCAGGAAGCGATCCGCAAGATCCGCGAGCAGGTCGGCGACAAGCGTGTGATCTGCGGCCTTTCCGGCGGGGTCGACAGTTCCGTCGCCGCCGTCCTGATCCATGAGGCGATCGGCGAGCAGTTAACCTGCGTCTTCGTCGATCACGGCCTTCTGCGCCTCAATGAGGCCGACGAGGTCGTCACGATGTTCCGTGACACCTACAATATCCCGCTGATCCATGCAGACGAGAGCGAACTGTTCCTTGGTGCGCTGGAAGGCGTCTCGGATCCCGAGGTGAAGCGCAAGACCATCGGCAGGCTCTTCATCGACGTGTTCCAGAAATACGCACACCAGATCGAGGGGGCGGAGTTCCTGGCACAGGGCACGCTTTATCCCGACGTGATCGAAAGCGTCAGCTTCAGCGGCGGGCCCTCGGTCACGATCAAGAGCCATCACAATGTCGGCGGCCTGCCCGAGAAGATGGGCCTGAAGCTAGTCGAGCCGCTACGCGAGCTCTTCAAGGACGAGGTCCGGGCGCTTGGGCGCGAGCTGGGCCTGCCCGAGAAGTTCATCGGCCGCCACCCCTTCCCCGGTCCCGGCCTTGCCATCCGCTGCCCCGGCGAGATCACCCGCGAGAAGCTGGAGATCCTGCGCAAGGCGGATGCGGTCTTCATCGACCAGATCCGCAAGCACGGGCTTTATGACGAGATCTGGCAGGCCTTCGTCGCGATCCTTCCCGTCCGCACCGT
>Ga0182739_1004868_pt1 | contig 10872 bp, 9 predicted proteins | sample eDN5th30CBELigBY_FD_128873 | JGI IMG/M metagenome (GOLD analysis project Ga0182739, IMG submission 128873) | Enriched backyard soil microbial communities from Emeryville, California, USA - eDNA 5th pass 30_C BE-Lig BY (version 2) (version 2) | ecosystem: Environmental > Terrestrial > Soil >...
TGACACGCTGTGTAACACGATCGTTAATATTCCCGCGTTTTGAATCTTTTTCATTAATAATATCCCCGTATTCCGTCTGACCGAACTCTGTACGAAGTGCCGAATAAATGAACTCCTCCATACGACTTTCCGCATTCAGCAACTGACCGGCATTTGAAATTAAAGCCTTTGGATCTGTTACACGCCAAACCGTATAGTTATCAATAATAATTCGCTTTTTATCTTTCGTACTGATTTCTTCTTCCGTCATATCATGGGTCATTAAATTGCTTGGAAGAGTTGTCACACTTTGAATGAACGGAATTTTCATATGAAGTCCCGGTTTACTTTCGTACTTCACTACTTCCCCGAACTGGCGAACTACTTTATATTCATTTTCTTTTACAATATACAGATTCGCAAATACGATAATTAATGCAGCAAATACAACAGTTAATACAATCACAGAAGATACCCATTGCTTTACATTTACCGGCTTCTTATCTTTCTTTAATGGCGTAGGTGCTTTTTTTACTTTTGTTTCGCCGTTATTTACTTGTTGATCAGGATCGTTTGCTTTTGGTACTTCCTTTACTTCTTTCGAGCCTTTTTTGTTGCCGAACAGTTTTTTCACAAACTCATCTAAATCGCCGTCAAAATTATTTTTGTTGTTACTCATTCATTTTTGCTCCCTTCTTTTTTCTCTTCTGTAGAAGGAGGTGTCGTTTGCATTGGCTGAATTGGCAAGTACTTCATCGTACCACTGCCGTCATCATTCATAATATAAATTTGGGCATTCGGTAAAACTGCCTCCAATGTTTCGAGCACTAATCGTTCACGTGTAATATCCTTATTCAGGCGGTATTCATCATAAAGCTGATTAAAGAGCGCTACTTCACCTGTCGCTTGCTCGATACGTGAGGCTTTTTCCCCTTCCGCTTTTGAAAGAATCGCCGCTGCTTCACCAACCGCTTCACTTACACGCTGGTTTTCATATTTTTCCGCTTCGTTAATCTTTGTATTTTTTGTCTCCCGTGCATCGGTAACGTCCGTAAATGCAGCACGTACTTCTTCATTCGGTACTTCTACATCTTGAAGCTTTACTCCTAAAACCCCAATACCAATGTCGTACTTATCGATTAATGATACGAGCAATTCACGTGTTTCTGCTTCAATATCCGCTTTCCCATCCGTTAATGCCTCATCGATTGTTGAGCTGCCAATGATTGAACGAATCGCACTGGACGTCGCATTATGTAAAATCGTTCGCGGCTCCTGTGAACTAAATAAATATTTTTTCGGCTCAACAATACGCCATTGAACTACAAGGTCTGTTAAAACAATATTTTCATCACCTGTAATCATTTTTGTTTCTTTATCGAATGCTTCCACCGTACCGTCCGGGTTTTGCTTATAACCGAACTGTAAACTGTATGTCTCTTTTGATAAAATCTCTACGGACTGTATTGGCCATGGTAATTTAAAATGAAGTCCTGAATCTTGTATTGTCTCATCTGCCTGACCAAATGTTATCACTACTGCCTGTTCCGATTCATCTACTGTATACCAGGATGTCGTCACAACAATAATAGCTACGACAGCCAATAGAATTAATGCTACCCACATTAATGTTCTTTTTACACTCATCGTATAAAGCCTCCTTACTTTTCATTTTCCCCTTATTCTACGGGTAATGAATTGTAAAAGTTTCATATTTTTTCAAAATGAGCATTCAGAAATTTAAAACACAAAAAACTGCGCAGAAAGCTATCTACTTTTTGCGCAGTTTTTTCAATATAATATTTAATTTCTTGCTCAGCGTTACCTTCTTTTAGAAACGGGGGTTTCTATTAAGAACTATAACACTGCAATTTAAAGTACAATTGAATGTTTTGTAAATTTACTGTTAAATTTTTAATCTTTCAATGGCAAAAACACTTTAATACTTGTCCCTTTTCCAATTTCGCTTTCAACTATGATTTTTCCGTTATGTGCTTCAATTAAATGTTTTACGATAGACAAACCAAGACCTGTGCCCCCGGAATTTCGGCTGCGTGCACGGTCTACCCTGTAAAACCGTTCAAAAATACGGGAAATTTCCGCTTTTTCAATTCCGATTCCTTCATCTTTCACTTCAAATATCCCGTATCGTTCATTGGCACTAATTCGCAGCGTAACGGTTGTTTCTTCTTTCGAATAGGCAATTGCATTATTAATGAGATTCGTGAAAATTTGCATTAAACGATTTACATCGCCTAAAATGACCGCATCCTGCTCTATCTCCACATTAAACTGCATATTTTTATTTTCCAATTGCGCACTTGTCAGATCAACAACCCGAACTAAAATATCCTGCAGCTTTGTCGGCACTACATCAAGTGTAAAACCGTGTCGCTCAATTTTGGATAGCTCAAGCAAATCATTGACGAGTACCTGAATCCGATTGCTTTCATCATATATTATCGTTAAAAATGACAACAGCATCTGCTCATCTTTAAATGCCCCATCCAGTAGCGTCTCTGAAAATCCTTTAATCGATGTAATCGGTGTCCGAAGTTCGTGCGAAACATTCGCTACGAAATCTTTTCGAATCTGCTCCAATCGCACAAGTTCACTTATATCATGCATAACAATTACGACTCCTAACCAACGTCCATGTTCACCAACAACCGGTGCTCCGTAAACTTGCTCATAATATTCTTCATTCGCGATTTCCATTTCAAGCTGCTGACGATAGGGTAATTCCGTCAAAAACACATGATCAATGAACTTTTCAAGCTCTTTCGGCAATCCGAGCATCATAAAATTCTTCCCAATTAGCTGTTCTTTCGGCAGCTCGAACAACGTCTGGAATTTCCTGTTCACAATCGAGATATTTCCTTCACGGTCAATCATCATTAATGCACTACCCATATTTTCAATTAGCGTTTTCAAACGTTCTTCTTCAATCGCTCTTGTTTTCGTAATATCCTGTAAATTACGGGCCAAAATATTAATCGAATTTCTTAACTCAACGATCGTATTTGGTCCATTTGCAAAAGCACGTGCACGGTAATTACCTTTTGAAAGCTCTCTAGCGGTTTTAGTAATATTTATAATCGGTGTAATGAAATTGCTGACAACCCGGTATGCCATAAAACTCATAATTACTAAACCGCCCACTAATAAAGCGGCAATAATGAGATAAATTTTTTGTTTTGTACGTTGTAAGTCTTCTGTATGTCGATTAATTTCATAAGTTCCAATAATGGCCTCTTTCTGGGTTTCAGTAAGTTCAATCTGTTCCTGAACGATTACTTGCTCCAATTGCTTCTCGGAATCCTTTGTTGCTTCATGAACAAATTCATCGGCGAAAAAAGGAAAAAGCTGCCCTATGAACAATCCTAGAACAGCTAAACTTGATCCAATTACTAAAATAAACGAATAAAACAAACGATTTTTCATTGCGTTCATTATTTTTTTGGCTCCTCAAATTTATAACCTAAACCACGGATTGTTTTAATAAACAGTGGTTTACGGCTATTTTCTTCAATTTTATCCCTTAGATGACTAATATGTACGTCTACGATTCGAGTATCACCGGCAAAATCATAGTTCCATACGGCACTCAGCAGCTGATCACGTGTTAAAACACGGTTTTTATTTTCAAGCAGATATACTAGCAACTCAAATTCCTTCGGTGTGAACTCCAAAGCCTCTTCATCAATAAATGCTTCAAATCGCTCAGGGAAAACTTTCAAGTTACCGAATGAATAGACAACTTCACCCGATTCAACCGTTTCTTCTACAACCGGTCCAGAAAAACGTCGCAACACAGCCTTCACTCGAGCGATTACTTCACGCGGGCTGAATGGCTTTGTCATATAATCATCCGCACCGAGCTCTAAACCTAATACTTTATCAAATTCATCGTCTCTCGCAGTCAACATAATAATCGGTATATTGATGCGCAAACGCCTTAATTCTTTACATACTTCTACACCGTCAAGTTTTGGCAGCATTAAATCCAGTAAAATCAGATCCGGTTTTTGTTCCACTGCTGTATCAAGACCAGCCTGACCGTCATGGGCCAAGAGCACATCAAAACCTGCCTGCTCCAAGTTATATTTTAATAATGTTGCAATTGGCATTTCATCTTCTACTACTAAAACCGTTTTAACCATTGTAAATTCCTCCAAAATCGATTTGAAACCCCCATCTCAAAATCAATCTTCCAGTGGATGGCTATCAACTATTTCGTAAAAATGCACTGATTAGAGCACTATCTTCATAGTAACAACTTTTTTTGAAAAGTACAATTATTCCTCTATCCAGGTATCCATTACCCGTGTATACTTAATTAATTCTTTAATCCTTATTAATACAATAGGTAAAATAATTTTTACTATTGACTGAATATTTATTATTATGGTAACATTTAGAAAAATTGTTGTTGTACCTTTGTTGTCAGGCAGGGGGAAATTTTTTTAACAACAATTCCTAGTAAATCAATATGTTAAGTATTTTAACGGAAAGTAGGTGCTTCCATGACAAATGGAATCAATATTGAGTTAGTAAATTTAACAAAAAGTTTTGGTGAAAAACAAGTTTTAAAGGATATTAATTTAACCATTCCCGCAGGACAATTCGTGGCGATTGTCGGAAAAAGCGGATGCGGAAAAAGTACACTTCTCCGTATTATTGCAAATTTAGAACAGAAAACTGCCGGAGACTCTCTAAAGGATGGCATTCAACAGGAAGACTTTTCAGGTGTTCGCGTTATGTTCCAGGAAGATCGTTTACTCCCATGGCTGTCTGTACTTGAAAATGTAGGGGTTGGCACTGAGCTGAAAAAGGATTGGAAACCGATCGCATTAAAATCACTTGAACATGTAGGTTTAGAAGACCGCGCAAAAGAGTGGCCACATGTACTTTCAGGAGGCCAAAAACAACGGGTCGCTTTAGCCCGTGCGCTTAGTGCACAGCCAAGACTATTGTTATTGGATGAACCGCTTGGTGCTTTGGATGCACTGACACGACTGGAAATGCAAAATCTTATCGAGCAATTGTGGTTAAAACAAAAGTACACGTCATTGCTCGTGACACATGATGTGGCAGAAGCAATTGCATTGGCAGATCGAATTATTTTAATCGAAGACGGGAACGTTGCTTTAGATTTGCCGGTTAAACTTCCTCGTCCAAGAACCCGTTCAAATCCGCAATTTGCCGAGCTCGAGGAAATCTTGCTTCAGCATCTATTAGGACAGCAACCAAAAACAACAACACCAATTAAACAAAAAGAATTACAAGCGATTATTTAAGGAGGTATTACAAATGAAAAAACTATTATCTGTCTTTTTGCTTTTAACTTTATCGATTATTTTAGTCGGGTGCTCCTCATCAAATGCCGAAAATAAGAAAGTTCGAATCGGTTATCAGAAAAACGGCACAACCTTACTATTAAAAGCGAATGGCGAACTGGAATCACGTTTAAAGGAACTAGGTTATTCAGTGGAATGGTCAGAATTCAATACAGGAAGTTCAATTTTGGAAGCATTAAACTCCGGAGCGATCGATTTTGCCAATGCAAGTGATGCCCCATCAATGATGGCATTATCAAAAGGAATGAAATTCAAGTACATCGCTGGTGAAGAACCATCTCCACAAATGGAAGGGATTTTAGTAAAGAATGATGGATCTATTCAATCAATCGAACAATTGAAAGGGAAGAAAATTGCGTACAACAAAGCTTCCATCTCCGAATATTTATTAGTTACTGCTCTGGAAACAGTAAATCTGACACTGGATGATGTAGAATCTGTTATTTTAAGCCCTGCAGATGCGACGATTGCATTTCAAAACGGTGAGGTTGATGCCTGGGTTACTTGGGATCCGTATATGACGGTCTCTGAAAGTAAAGGCAATAAAATTTTAGCTACAGCAGAAGGCATTGTGGAACACCGCAGTTTCTACTATGCATCGGATAAATTTATTGAATCCAATAAGGATGCAGTCGTAGCCTACGTAGAGGAGTTATCTAAAGTCGGTGAAGCAATTGATGCTGATTCAACTGAAGCAGCCGAAATTCTTGAAGAAAATACAGGAATCGAAGCAGATATTTGGGTAACAAGCTTAGCCCGCCGCTCTTCTGTCGCTACTTATATTGACGAAGCTGCACAGGCAGATTTGCAACGATTAAATGAGGATCTTTATGACATCGGATTAACAACGAATCTTGTAGAAAATCTTGAAAATTATATTTGGAAACCATAAGAGGTGAATAAAATGAAGAAGAAAAAATGGTTCCATTTGATTGAGCCGTGGATCATTCCTATTTTGATTATTGTCGTATGGGAAATATCGAACAAAACAGGTATCCTTGCCAATACCATTTTACCTGCCCCTTCCGATGTAGTAAAAGCAGGCTATGAACAAGCAGTTTCCGGTGTTCTGTTTGACCACCTTCAAATTAGTACGACGCGTGCTCTAATCGGGTTCCTGATTGGCGGGAGTATCGCATTTGTAATCGGAATTTTAAATGGGATCGTCCCTTTTGCACAACGTTATTTGGATACAACTATTCAAATGCTGCGTAATATTCCGAATTTGGCACTCATCCCATTAGTGATTATATGGTTTGGTGTTGGGGAAGAAGGAAAGATTTTCTTAGTGGCAATCAGCGTGTTTTTCCCGATTTACGTCAATACATACCATGGCATCCGCAATGTTGATCCACGGTTAATCGAAATGGGAAAAATTTATAATCTTTCGAAATACAAACTGTTTTTTAAAGTGATTATTTTAGGTGCTATGCCATCCATTTTAGTTGGTATCCGTTACTCTTTAGGAATTATGTGGCTCACTTTAATTGTTGCAGAAACCGTTGCGGCAAGTTCAGGAATCGGCTATATGTCGATGAATGCCCGTGAATATATGCAACTTGATATCGTTGTGTTAGCCATTATTTTATATGCTATTTTAGGGAAAATTGCCGATTCCATTGCAAAACTGTTAGAGAAAAAATTATTAGAATGGAATCCTGTGTACCAGTAAAAATTAAAAAGGGCTTCGGTGTATACAGCCGAAATGCCCTTTTTTTCGTTATTTCAGTGCTTTCATTACATCTTTAACAGCATCTGCAGATTGATCTAGCGCTGTCTTTTCATCTGCTGTCAGCTCAAGTTCGAATATTTTCTCGATACCGCCAGCTCCCAATAATGTCGGCACACCTAAGTATATCCCATCATATCCATACTCGCCCTCTAAATAAGCTATTGCCGGCAATACTCGTTTCTGATCTTTTAAAATTGCTTCTGCCATTTCCACCATTGCCGCAGCAGGTGCATAATAAGCTGAACCATTCCCTAAAAGACTAACGATTTCACCGCCGCCAACACGAGTACGCTGCACGATTTCCTCTAAACGTTGGGCAGGGATTAAGCTTTGTAAAGGAACGCCGCCTACAGAAGCATACCGTGTTAAAGGCACCATTGTATCCCCGTGGCCACCTAATACAAGAGCAGATATATCTTTTACCGATACATTCAGTTCCTCGGCAATAAAAGCACGGAAACGGGCAGTATCCAATACCCCGGATTGTCCGATAACTCGATGTTTCGGAAAGCCGGATCCTTTAAAGACCGTATATGTCATCGCATCAACTGGGTTTGTGAGTACGATGATTGTTGCATCAGGTGAGGTACGGGCTATTTCAGTTGCAACAGCTTTCATCACACCCTGATTAATCTGAACTAAATCGTCACGACTCATTCCTGGTTTACGGGCCACACCCGCAGTTATTAAAACGACATCCGAGTCTGCTGTATCCTCATAGTCGGAAGAGCCTTTTACATAAGAATCAAAACCTTGTACGGGCGCTGCTTCCCACATGTCCAACGCTTTCCCCTTCGTAGGATTTTCCGCTGATGGAAGATCAATAATTACTACATCGCCTAATTCTTTCTGCGCGGCTAAAAATGCTGCGGTTGCACCTGTAAATCCACTACCAATAACTGAGATTTTTTTACGTTTTAATGTCACCTAGAACCACTCCTTCATCGTAATTATCTGTACACAAGAAAATTATATACAAAAAAAGGGAGAAAACATAATGTTCTCTCCCTTTTTAACATATTCAAGTATCAAAAGTAAACTATTTCCAATAATGTAAATTATATAACAATATTATTCATTACTAAACAATTTGTTCATAATTTCACATAAATAGGCAAATGTGTAAAACTTTTAATTAGAAGTTTTCGATTAATTTTGTAGCGAATTCAGAACATTTAACTTCTGTAGCGCCATCCATTAAACGTGCGAAGTCATAAGTTACATATTTAGAAGAGATTGTTTTCTCTACTGATTTAGTAATTAAGTCCGCAGCTTCTTGCCATCCTAAGTGCTCAAGCATTAATACGCCTGATAATAATACTGAAGATGGGTTTACTTTATCTTGTCCAGCATACTTAGGTGCAGTACCGTGAGTAGCTTCGAAAATAGCGTGACCAGTTAAGTAGTTAATGTTAGCACCTGGAGCGATACCGATACCACCAACTTGAGCAGCTAATGCGTCAGAGATGTAGTCACCGTTTAAGTTCATAGTTGCTACTACGTCGAACTCGTTAGGACGAGTTAAGATTTGTTGTAAGAAGATATCAGCGATAGAATCTTTTACGATGATTTTGCCTTCTGCAACAGCTTTAGATTGTGCTTCGTTAGCAGCAGCTTCGCCTTGCTCAGCTTTAATTGCATCGTATTGGTTCCAAGTGAATACTTTGTCGCCGAATTCAGCTTCAGCTACATCGTAACCCCATTGTTTGAATCCACCTTCAGTGAATTTCATGATGTTACCTTTGTGTACTAAAGTTACTGATGGACGGTTGTGAGAAATAGCGTACTCGATTGCAGAGCGTACTAAACGTTCAGTACCTTCTTTAGATACAGGTTTAATACCTAAACCAGAAGTTTCTGGGAAGCGAATTTTGTTAACGCCTAATTCGTTTTGTAAGAAGTTTAATAATTTCTTTTGCTCGTCAGAACCAGCTTTGTACTCGATACCAGCATAGATATCTTCTGTGTTTTCACGGAAGATTACCATGTCAACATCTTCTGGACGTTTAACTGGTGAAGGAACACCGTCAAAGTGACGTACTGGACGTAAGCAAACATATAAATCCAACTCTTGACGTAATGCTACGTTTAGAGAGCGGATACCGCCGCCGATTGGAGTTGTTAAAGGACCTTTAATAGCGATTAAGTATTCGTTGATTTTTTCTAAAGTTTCAGCTGGTAACCATTCGCCAGTTTGGTTGAATGCTTTTTCACCTGCTAATACTTCTAACCATTCGATTTTCTTTTCACCGTTATAAGCTTTTTCTACAGCTGCGTCAATTACGCGAGATGCTGCTGCCCAGATATCTGGACCGATACCGTCACCCTCGATGAAAGGAATAACAGGATTGTTTGGAACGTTTAATTTACCATTCTCTACTACGATTTTGTTAGTCATTGGAAATTTGCCTCCTAATAATCATAAATCTAGGACTGTGTCAAATCACAGTCCCAGATATTTTAACATACTTTTTTAATTAGCGCTCGTTAATTGGAACGTATTTTTGCATATCTGGACCAACATACTCCGCACGTGGACGGATTAGACGGTTGTTTGCATACTGCTCTAAAATGTGCGCTACCCAACCTGAAGTACGAGATACTGCGAAGATTGGTGTGAATAAGTCATGCTCGATACCTAAAGAATCATATACTGATGCTGAGAAGAAATCTACGTTTGCAGGTAATTTCTTTTGCTCAACGATCATATCATGGATTTTTACTGACATATCGTATAATTCTGGTTTGCCTGTTAATTTAGTAAGCTTTTCAGACATTACACGTAAGTGAGGTGCACGTGGGTCGCCTTTACGGTAAACGCGGTGACCGAAGCCCATGATTTTTTCTTTGTTATCTAATTTGTTTTGAACCCAAGATTCAACTTTATCGATTGAACCGATTTCAGTTAACATTTTCATAACTTGCTCGTTAGCACCACCGTGTAATGGGCCTTTTAAAGCGCCGATTGCAGAAGTAACACCAGAGTATACATCTGATAATGTTGCAACACATACACGTGCAGTGAATGTAGAAGCGTTTAATTCGTGGTCAGCGTGTAAAATTAACGCTTTATCGAATGCTTCGATTTCGATTGCTGCTGGTTCTTCACCTTTCAGCATATATAAGAAGTTTGCTGCATAACCTAATTCTGGTTTTGGAGCAACTGGTTCTTTACCTTGACGTACACGAGCAAAAGTAGTTACTACAGTACCAATTTTTGCTTGTAAACGGATTGCTTTACGGTAGTTTGCTTCAGCTTCCATAACATCTGCTTCTTCGTCAAATGCACCTAACATAGATACAGCTGTACGAAGTGCCGCCATTGGGTGCACTGTGTTTAAAGGCATAGATTTGAATAAATCTGTGATTGCCGCTGGAATTTCCATATTTTTAGCTAGTTCTTCTTTTAAGTTAGCTAATTCTTCAGCGTTTGGTAAACGCGTGTTCCATAACAAGAATACTACTTCTTCAAAAGTCGCATTGTTAGTTAGGTCGTCGATGCCATACCCTACATATGTAAGTGTATCATCGATAATTGAAGAAATTTTCGATTCTGCTGCTACGATACCTTCTAAACCTTTTGTTGCTGACATAAAAAATCGCTCCTTCACTTAGTAAATTAATTTTGTAAGTGCTTTCTTTTTACTCTATTAAAAAGTCGCACACTCATATCGTTCTGCTCAATTGAACCTATAAGTAAATCGCTTACAAATTTCATTATAATCAATTTTGACGGCTTTGTGAATGAATTAGTAGGATTTTAGGAAAAAACCACATATCTGATAGAATTCGCGCAAAAAA
>Ga0182739_1004869_pt1 | contig 10871 bp, 11 predicted proteins | sample eDN5th30CBELigBY_FD_128873 | JGI IMG/M metagenome (GOLD analysis project Ga0182739, IMG submission 128873) | Enriched backyard soil microbial communities from Emeryville, California, USA - eDNA 5th pass 30_C BE-Lig BY (version 2) (version 2) | ecosystem: Environmental > Terrestrial > Soil >...
GCGCACGGCGGCCCTGACGTGTCCATGATGGTCGTGCTGGATTTGACCCCGGAAACCAAAGGCAACGCCAACGGCGTCGGCACGGCTGACTTTACGACACAGCGTTTGGTCGATAAAATGGATAGAGCGGCTACGTTCGTCAATGGCTTAACCTCGACGGTGTGTGCGCCTACCAAAATCTCCACTACGCTGGACAACGATTTCTATGCGATTAAAGCCGGTGTGAAAACGTGCAATATTTTGGATTATACGAAATGTAAGCTGGTACGCATTCAGGATACGCTTCACCTCGGGGAGATTGAAATTTCCGTCAACCTGCTTGACGAAGCGAGAAACCATCCGGACATCGAGGTATTGACCGAGCCGTACGATTTACAATTCGACAGTGAAGGGAATTTGACGAAATGAGTTTGTCTTTGCAGAAGCCGTATATTATCGCGGCGGATTTGGGCACGACCAGCACCAAGACGCTGGTGATCGACAGAAGCGGCCGGGTCCTGGCTTCCCATTCTATTGAATATCCTTTATACACCCCTAGACCGGATATGGCGGAGCAGGATCCTGATGAAATTTTCCAGGCGGTGCTGAATGCGATTCAGGCCGTCGTAGCCAAGGCGAAAATATTGCCGAGCCAGGTGCTGTGCGTTTCTTTCAGCTCGGCGATGCACAGCCTGATTGCGGTGGACCGCGATCTGAACCTGCTGACGCAGTGCATTACGTTCGCGGATAACCGCAGCGTCAACTATGTCAAGGTGCTGAAGGAACAGCTGAACGGCCATCAAATTTATTTGAACACAGGGACGCCGCTGCATCCGATGTCTCCGCTGCTGAAGCTGATGTGGTTCCGCGACAACCGTCCGGATATTTTTGAGCATGCGCACAAATTTATCGGCATCAAGGAATATGTGTTTGCGAAGCTGTTCGGACAGTTCGTCATCGACTATTCGCTGGCCAGCGCTACAGGGCTGTTTAACCTGTGTCAGCTGCAATGGGACAAGCTCGCCCTTGAAGCCTGCGGCGTCAGGGAAGAGCAGCTGTCCGAGCCGGTTTCGACCGTGCACCGCATGCAGGGCATGAAGGCGGAATACGCTGCAGCTATGGGGCTTGACACCGACACGCCGTTTGTCGTCGGCGCTTCCGACGGCGTGCTGGCGAACCTCGGCGTCGGCGCGTTCGAGCAAGGCGTGTACGCCGTAACGATCGGTACGAGCGGCGCCGTCCGCGGTGTGGTCCGCGAGCCGATCACCGATCCGAAGGGGCGCTTGTTCTGCTACGCGCTCAAGGAAGATTTCTGGGTTGTCGGCGGAGCGATTAACAACGGCGGCATCATGTTCCGCTGGGTGCGCGACCAGCTGGCGACGCTGGAGGCGGAGGAAGGCCGCAGGCGGGGCATGGATCCTTACGATTACCTGACCTCCCTGGCCCAGGAAGTGCCGGCCGGATCGGACGGTCTGATCTTCCTGCCTCTGCTTGCCGGAGAGCGCGCGCCTTACTGGAACGCGAACGCCCGCGGCGTATTTTTCGGTTTATCGCTGTACCACGAGAAGAAGCATATGATCCGCTCCGTTCTCGAAGGCGTCGTGTACCGTATCTACTCCGTGCTTAACGCGCTGGAGGAGCTGTCGGGGCCGACGAAGGAAATCCGCGCATCCGGCGGCTTTGCCCGCTCCAGCTTCTGGCTGCAGGCGATGGCCGACGTTACGGGCAGCTCCGTAGCCGTTCCGAACTCGATCGAGAGCTCGGGTCTTGGAGCCGCACAGCTCGGATTGCTTGCGATGGGAGAGATCAGCGATTTCTCGATGGTGCATGAATGGATGCAAATTACGCACAGCCATCAGACGAATGCCGAGAATTACGAGCGGTACCAGCAGTTGACAAAAATTTATAATCGTGTGTACCATCAGTTGAAGGATGAATTTGATGCCATTGCCGCTTTTCAGCATACGCATACCCAATAATTCATAGTCAAGTGATAAGAATGGTGCAGACTACAGAACCCAAATCCTAAGGAGGATCACCATGAATTTATTTGATTTGACAGGTAAAACGGCGGTAATTATCGGCGGAAACAGCACGCTGGGCGGCTCGATGGCCATAGCTCTGGGCGGTCACGGCGCAGATGTTGCGATCGTGGGACGGAACCAGGAGAAGGCGGAAGCCGTAAGACAACAGGTGGAGGCAGCCGGCGGCGGCAAAGCGAAGTGCTTTGCTGCGGACACGACAAGCCCTGAGGACCTGAAGCGCGTGCTGGAAGAAGTACTGGCATGGACAGGCCGCTGCGACGTGCTGATGAACTGCCCTGGTATGAACAGCCCTACGCCGTTCTTCGAGCTCACAATGGAAGAATGGGATGCGATCATGGAAGTGAATCTGAAGGGCGTCGTGCTAGCCTGCCAAATTTTTGGGAAGCATATGGTTGACAAAGGGGAAGGCGGAAGCATCATCAACATTTCTTCGGTTTCTTCCGAGCCGCCGCTGTCCAAAGTATTCACGTATTCGGCTTCCAAAGCAGCCGTGAACAACGTAACGAAATTTTTGGCGCGTGAATTCGCTCCTGCCCGGGTACGTGTCAACGCCATTATTCCCGGCTTCTTCCCGGCAGAACAAAACCGCAAAATCTTGTCTCCGGAACGGACGGCATCGATTTTGGGACATACGCCGATGAACCGTTTCGGCGATGCCGAGGAGCTTCAAGGCGCGGCGGTTTATCTGGCAAGCGACAAAGCTTCCAGCTTCGTAACGGGCTCGCTGCTGCGTGTCGACGGCGGCTTCGGTGCCATGACGATTTAAGAATCGTCCGTCCTAATATCATACAAAAACAGAGAGGAAGAGAAACCAAATGTCGAAACAACAAGTTGGCGTGATCGGATTGGCGGTCATGGGTAAAAACCTGGCATTGAATATCGAAAGCAGAGGCTTTACCGTTTCTGTGTATAACCGTTCCCGCGAGAAAACAGACGCTCTGATTGCAGAAGCGCAAGGCAAAAACCTGGTAGGTACATATTCCGTTGAAGAATTCGTCGCTTCCCTGGAGAAGCCTCGTAAAATTCTGATCATGGTTCAGGCGGGAGCAGGAACCGACGCAACGATCAACTCCCTGATTCCTCACCTGGAAGAAGGCGACATCATCATCGACGGCGGTAATGCCTACTTCCCTGACACCCAACGCAGAAACAAGGAGCTTTCCGCTCACGGTCTGCGCTTCATCGGTACGGGCGTTTCCGGCGGTGAAGAAGGCGCTTTGAAAGGTCCTGCCATTATGCCGGGCGGTCAAAAAGACGCTTACGAGCTGGTTGAGCCGATCCTGACGGCTATTTCCGCAAAGGTTGGCAACGACCCTTGCTGCACTTACATTGGACCGGACGGTGCCGGCCATTACGTAAAAATGGTGCACAACGGTATCGAGTACGGGGACATGCAGTTGATTTGCGAAGCATACCAGCTGCTGAAGGACGTACTGAACGTGAGCACCGAAGAGCTTCATGAAATTTTTGCCGAGTGGAATAAAGGCGAGCTGGACAGCTACCTGATCGAAATCACAACCGACATCTTCACGAAAAAAGATCCGGAAACCGGCAAACCGATGGTAGACGTGATCCTGGATTCCGCAGGCCAAAAAGGTACGGGTAAATGGACAAGCCAAAGCTCCTTGGATCTTGGCGTGCCATTGTCCATTATCACGGAATCCGTATTCTCCCGTTTCTTGTCCGCTATGAAGCAAGAGCGCGTGGCGGCAAGCAAATTGCTGAACGGACCGAAAACAGAGGCGTTTGCCGGAGATCGCAAGGAGTTTATCGAAGCGGTTCGCAAAGCGCTATATGCAAGCAAAATCTGCTCCTACGCTCAAGGCTTCGCTCAAATGAGAGCTGCTTCCGAAGAGTATAACTGGGGCTTGGATTACGGCAGCATCGCTATGATTTTCCGCGGCGGCTGCATCATTCGCGCACGCTTCCTGCAAAACATCAAGGATGCTTACGACCGTAACCCTGAATTGAAAAACCTGCTGCTTGACGAGTATTTCCAAGGCATCGTCGACAACTACCAGGACGCATGGAGAACGGTAGTCGCTGAAGCGGTAAAACGCGGTGTGCCTGCACCTGCTTTTGCCTCCGCATTGGCTTACTATGACAGCTACCGCACAGAGCGTCTGCCTGCAAACCTGCTGCAAGCTCAACGCGATTACTTCGGGGCGCACACGTTCCAGCGTTTGGATAAAGAGGGTTCCTTCCACTTCAACTGGATGGAAAACTAAGCTTTACGCTTCCCATTCGGCTTGTGAGGCTGCAGCCCGAAAGAGGCTTCATACATCCAGTCTCTTAACCGGTCGGCCTCAAATTCGAAGCCGCTGCGGCGATGGATGAGCATCAATGAAATTTCCGCAAAATATCGAAAGTTCTGCATTAAGCGTGGCTGGGAAAGATCCGAAAGTCTGGGGTCTTCTTCAGCCACCTTTTTTTTAATAAACTCCAGAATCCAGACGACGTCTTCTTTGCACAACGGGTGAGCGGGATTGAGCAGCTGCTCGAGCTTCTGCTCGGCAGGATTGGGATAGGGGTTCTTGGAATGGGATAGAGCTGAATGCGTCAACGGATAATCTCTCCTCGTTTGATAGCTTTGATTATTACCATCATGGCGGAAAAAGCTGGAATCTATTCACATTCCAGCATATGATTTTGTCGACAATTCTATTCATACTAGACAACGTATGATATGATAAAAAGGTTTATTTACGTACAATCGTAAACGTGAAAAGCGAAATGATCGTTATTTCTGGAGTGTGAAAACGATGGGTAAATCGAATATTGTGTTAATAGGTTTTATGGGAACGGGTAAGTCTACTGTAGGCAAGATGCTGTCCGAGCGTTTGGGTTGGACGTTTACGGATACGGATATCCTGATTGAGAGACAGCAGGGAACTACGATTAGCGAAATTTTCCGCCTTCATGGGGAAGCGGCTTTCCGGAAAATTGAAAGCGAAACGATTGAAGCGGTGCTGAAGGGCGAACGCCAGGTGGTGTCCACCGGAGGCGGAGCGGTTTTGGCTGAGCAAAACCGCCGGAACATGCTGGAGGGCGGGCTGGTCGTGGCACTCAGCGCCACGGCTGAAACGATCATCGAGCGCGTAAGCCAGGACCAGACCCGTCCGCTTGTGCAAGGCGATGTCTCGGAGCGGGTTCATACCTTGCTGGAGACACGCAAGCATGCCTATGATTTCGCCGAGCTGCGCATTGATACGAGCGAGCTTTCGGTAGAGCAGATCGTGCAGAAAATAGTGGATGCTTTGCAGGACTAAGCTTCTAGAGAGCTTCCCATTCGAGCATGCCGCCGCTCATATTGATCAGCCGGGTGTAGCCCTGCGCGGTCAGGAAGTCATAGGCCCGGCCGCTTCGGTTGCCGCTGCGGCAGACCAGGATGGCTTCTGCGTCCTGGGGAATTTCCGACATGCGGTCGGGAATTTGCATGAGCGGAATATGCTTCGCTCCAGCGATCATGCCCTGCGCGACCTCTTCGTCCTCGCGTACGTCGATGATAATTAAAGTCTCGCCTTGCTCGAGTCGTTCTTTTAACTGCCGGGGTGTGATGGTTTGCATGAAATAACCTCCTGCCAGGGGCATCGTAATAGGAGCTGACCCGTATCCGGGATGACAGCTTATTTCTTGTCGTTGACCTTGAATACCAGACGTCTTAATCCGGGAACACATATCGGAAGCCGCTTATTCAGGTACCTGTGATCATGATATCGACAAATGCCCGCAAGTGTCAAACTTGGCGGTTTCCATCCCTTGCCTCGTATGGTAAACTGGCTTTAACCTTGCTTCATTGTATATATTTGCGCTTTTTTAGCGGAACAGGAGAGATACATATTCATGAAAGCCATTGTAAAACCGACAAATCAATTAGAAGGTACAATTAACGCTCTTTCATCTAAAAACTATACGACCCGGTATTTATTGATCGGAGCCTTGGCGGAAGGAACCAGCACGATCTATTATCCCGCCCACAGCGAGGACAGCGATGCGATGCGGCGCTGCATCCGTGATCTCGGAGCTGTTGTGGAGGAAGACGAAGAGAAGATGACGATTCAAGGCTTTGGCAGCCATCCGAAGCACGTCAAAGAGCTGAACGTCGGCAATGCAGGCGCCGTATTGCGGTTTTTGATGTCGATCGCGGCGTTCTGCCCGGAGCTGACTTTTGTCAATACATACCCTGATTCCCTCGGCAAACGTCCGCATGACGATCTGATTGCGGCATTGCAGCAGATGGGCGTCGAGGTGGAGCACCGCGAAGGCAAGCTGCCTATCACCATTCGCGGAGGGAAGCCGCGCGGCGGTAAAATTCAGGTGTCCGGCAATGTCAGCTCGCAGTTCCTGAGCTCCCTGCTGTTCATGACGCCCCTGCTGGAGGAAGACAGCGAAATCGAAGTGCTGCACGACCTGAAGTCCAAGGTTATCGTCGGACAAACGCTGGAGGTTATTGCGCAAGCCGGCATCCAAATTGAAGCTTCCGAAGATTTGATGCATTACAAGGTGCCTGGCCGCCAAAAATACGAGCCGCAAAAATATGTCGTGCAAGGCGATTATCCTGGATCTGCCGCGATTCTGGCCGCAGCCGCGGTAACGAACTCCAACGTTAAAGTTCTGCGTCTTGAAGAGAACAGCAGACAGGGAGAGAAAGCGGTCGTGGACGTGCTTCGCGCGATGGGAGTTAATTTGACCCACGAGAACGGAGTCGTGCATGTCCTGGGCAACCAGCAGCTGAAAGCCGGCGAATTCGACGGAGACCATTTCACGGACGCGGTACTGGCTATGGTAGCCGCAGCGGTATTTGCCGATGGGACATCGAGATTTTACAATGTGGAAAACCTGCGGTATAAGGAATGCGACCGGATTACCGATTTCCTTACAGAGCTTCGCAAAGCCGGGGCGGACGTGGAAGAACGTCAAAGCGAAATTATTATTCACGGTCGTCCGCAGGGCGTAGAGGGCGGCGTTGAAATCAACGCGCATTATGACCACCGGGTGATTATGGCATTGACGGTAGTCGGCTTGCGTTCGGCCAAAGGGCTCGTCATTAACGACGCCCACCATGTTGCGAAGTCGTACCCGCATTATTTTGAGCACCTGCTTTCGCTTGGCGCTCAGATTGAGCTGGTGGAAGAATAATATAGGCATAAGGCAGCCGGTCGGCAGCCGGCCGCTTCATGTTTAAGCACATAACAACAACAAGCGAGTTGAGTCTGATGAAGGTATTGTGGAAAGGGATTCAGGTTACTTTCGGATTTTTTCTGATAGGCGGGCTTCTATTTGCCAGCGCGGTATTTTCCATTCTGTTATATGCCAAAATAACGGGACAAGCCTGGTTCGAGCCCTCTGCCTCTATCGTCTATGCAGAGACGCTGTCCGGCAAGGAACACCCGCCAGCGGTTCCGGCCGCCGGTCAAGCGCCAGCGGCTCCCGCGCCCTTGGCGAGCTCGGCAAGAATTGAAGCGCCGATCGTCAAGCAGAAGCCGGAGCTGCCGTCAGGCTGCGAGGTTACGGCGCTGACGATGCTGCTTCAATTCTACGGCCTGCCCAAGGATAAAATTGAGCTGGCAGCCGAGATGAAGCACGATACGACACCGCTGAAGCGGAACGCTGACGGCTCGATTGCTTATTGGGGAAATCCGAACCTGGGCTTTGTCGGAGATGCAACGGGAGCGTCCAAGGGCTTCGGCATTTACCATTCCGCCTTATTCGATTTGCTTCACCGTTATGTCCCGACTGCGGTCGATTTAACGGCACAGTCCTGGGATAAGGTGGAGCAGCAGCTGCGCGAGGGTATACCTGCCGTCGTTTGGACGACGATCGATTATCAGGTCCCCGATCGATGGGTTGTATGGGATACCCCGATCGGACCGATCCAGACGACATTTATGGAGCATGCCGTGCTGCTGGTCGGCTTTGATGAGCAGCACGTTTATATCAACGATCCGCTGAGCGGAAAAGGCCAGGTGGAGCTGGATAAAGCGCAGTTTATTTCCACCTGGGAGGCTATGGGAAAGCAAGCCTTGTCTTACACCAAACCATAATGGAGAAGGAGCTGGTCATGAATGGCATTTGAAAACCCGTCCCGCGAACAAATCAAAGCACTGCTGCAAGCGTCCCAAACCGTTGCGGTTGTAGGCTTGTCCGATAAGCTGGACCGCGTGTCTTATATGGTTTCTGAGGCGATGCAGAAGAAAGGCTACCGCATTATCCCGGTCAATCCGAATGCGACCGAAATCCTGGGAGAAACCTGCTATCCTTCCCTCTCGGACATTCCGGAGCCTGTCGATATCGTCAATGTGTTCCGTAAAAGCGAGCTTGTGATTCCCGTTGCCGAAGAGGCTGTGAAAATTAAAGCCAAAGCCTTCTGGCTGCAGCAGGGCATCTTCAATGAGGAAGCCGCGGACATTGCGAAAGCCGGCGGACTGGAAGTCATTATGGACCGTTGTATCAAAGTAGAAGATTCGATTCTTCTTCCGGGAGGCAAGTAAAGTTGTATCGTGAACAGATGGCCCGGCATTTGCCGGTATACCTAGTATTGGGACTGGACGGAAACGGCGGAAGGACCGCTTTGGAAGTTGCGGCGGAAGCGATCGCAGGCGGGGTTACGCTTATTCAGCTTAGGGAGAAGAAAGCCCAGCTGAGACGCGTTTTGGAAGAGGGCTCTCGGCTAAGGGAGCTTTGCCGCAGCCACGGCGTTCCGTTCGTTGTGAACGATCGGATCGATCTCGCTATACTGCTCGATGCGGACGGCGTTCATGTCGGTCAGGATGACGTTCCCGGCCTTCAGGCGCGGCAGCTGCTTGGCGAAGATAAGATTGTGGGTATCTCGGCAGGAAATTGGGAGGAAGCCGAATGGGCTATGTCCCAGCGGCCGGATTATCTCGGTATCGGTCCTATTTATGCGACTGCTACCAAGCAGGATGCGGGGGAAGCCATCGGCACTTCCCTGATTGAAAAGGTGAAGGAGCGCTGGAGCATTCCTGTCGTTGGAATTGGCGGCATACAGTCCTCCAACGCAGCGGCTGTCATTCGCGCAGGGGCCGAAGGCGTCGCTGTAGTATCGGCGATTACAACTCACACAGATCCTCGAGCATCTGCCTCCAGACTCCTGGAGGTTGTGACTTCGAAAGGGATTTAAAAAGTCTTCTTAACCAGCAGCTTCCATAAATAAAATAAATCCTCCTTAGAGACAATAATAAAGGCTTCCGTAAAAGAGCAGAATTAGCCAGCTCCGGAAGACTTTAACTTAACTCCTAAGGAGGACTTTTTACATGTATCAAGGCTACCAGCAAAACAATTTTCAAAATCAAATGGGTGCTAACGTGAACTCTCAATACCGCGGTCTGGATACGAAGTACCAACCGATCGGTTACGTTCAATCCCAATATAATCAATCGCTGAACCCAAGCTTCAGCAACCAGTTCCAAAACAGCAGCAACCAATACTCCAGCTTCCAGGCTCAAGCTCCGCAGTCCTATCACACGGCGAACTACCGCGGCGACCAGCCGGGCCATGACGCCTACTTGAGAAGCGATTCGACGCAACCGGCTCAAAGCCAGTATGCCGCAGGCTTCAGCAGCCAAACGCCTGCTTACGGCAGCTACGCTTCTTCCTTCAGTAATCAGCAGCAATTTATTCAACAAAGCCCGCAGTCCTATCACACGGCTAACTACCGTGGAAATCAGCCGGGCCATGATGCCTACTTGAGAAGCGACTCTTCCCAGCCGGCTCAAAGCCAATTCGGCATGGGCGCGGCAGCTAACTATAACACATTCAGCACAGGGATGGGCATCGGCAGCTCCTATGGGGCTTCCCAGTCCCAACAATTTCAGCAAAACCCGCAAGCTTACCACACAGCAAGCTACCGGGGAAACCAACCGGGCCATGACGCCTACTTGAGAAGCGATTCTTCTCAGCCGGCCCAAAGCCAATTCGGCACTCAAAACATCGGCATGAACCGTTACCAGTTCTAACTTATAGCTTTACCGATGGCGAGCCTAACGGCTCGCTATCCTTCTTTTTAGCGGTAAAAATGGAATACACGAATGTATCTTCTATAAACCGGCTCTACTCAGTAATTTTTCTTATGGGCTTGTTTGACAAATTTCTATATTGGCTATACCATCGAATATGAAAGGAGGGAGCGGGTGGTTTGAACTGGATGGGGAATTTGCAGCAGTTAGGCCGGTCGTTAATGCTTCCGACCATTACGATCCCTGTTGCGGCTATACTGCTCAGACTGGCAGCACTGCCGTGGCAAGATCTACATATGTCCCATTTTGGGGAAATTCTGCTGTTTTGCGGTAACACGATCTTTACCTACCTGCCGATGATTTTTGCCGTTGGTGTGGCGCTTGGCTTGACTGAGAGCTCCAGCATTGCAGGGATGTCGGCTTTGATCGGACATTTGATGTTTACTCAGGCAACCAAGCATTATTTAGGCAATGAATTTCATCTGGGGGTACCGGGTGGAATTCTGATTGGACTGATTGCCGCGATTCTGTATCACCGGGTCAAGCATGTCCAGCTGCCTGAATATATCCAATTTTTCGGTGGCCCACGGATGGTTCCGCTGCTCATGGGACTGTCCATTTTTATTCTCAGTGTGATCATCATTGAGATCGGACCGTATTTGGAAAAGTTCATGGAAACGCTCTCGATGGCAATCATCAGTCTGGGAGGATTCGGAACGTTCCTGTATGGAGTCATTCACCGGCTATTGGTTCCTTCCGGGCTTCACCATGTCTTCAACAATTTCTTCTGGTTCCAGCTCGGCGCCTATCAGAGGCCCAGCGGGGAAGTCGTATTCGGCGATCTGCCGCGTTTCTTCGCGGGGGACCCGAC
>Ga0182739_1004873_pt1 | contig 10863 bp, 6 predicted proteins | sample eDN5th30CBELigBY_FD_128873 | JGI IMG/M metagenome (GOLD analysis project Ga0182739, IMG submission 128873) | Enriched backyard soil microbial communities from Emeryville, California, USA - eDNA 5th pass 30_C BE-Lig BY (version 2) (version 2) | ecosystem: Environmental > Terrestrial > Soil >...
CACGCATCCCGGATCGTCTCCAGAGCCCAGTCCGACAGATCACAACACGTTTGACCGTGTGTTCGGCAACTGTGACTGGGCGGTGATGTTCATCATCGCCCGCGGCGGAGACACCTTCGCAGAGCTGCACTGGAAGGCCGGCTCCGCCTCGCTCCCCATGGCTGTGGAAGTGGATTTCTCGCAGCCGTTCGCGGGAAGCGATCACGCCGCCTGGGAAGAAGAATACCGAAGCAACGTGCAAGCGGAGAACTGGCTTCAGGAACGCCGCTCCCGGTCAGGACGGAGACTCCTCTCGGACGCCGACCTCGATACAGAGTACCGGGACCTGTTCGCTGAACCGTCGTCGGCAGATTCAGTCCACGGTCAACTCTGATTGCCCCCTGACTCACCCCGTTTTCACTTAATGAGATCAACAGAAAGCTCCGACATGAATACACCTGATCGTTTCGAACGCCAGCGGGATCTCGTCCCGACTCACAAACTCAACGAATTGACCATCACCGTGATTGGCGTCGGCGCGATCGGCCGACAGGTCGCCATCCAACTCGCCGCTATCGGAGTCAGAAAGATCCAACTCGTAGACTTCGATCTCGTTGAAACGACAAACGTCACGTCTCAAGGTTACTTGCAGCAGGACCTCGGCAAATTGAAAGTCGTGTCCACGTCTGAGCAACTCCGGCTCATCGATCCGACAATCCAGATCGAAACCATCTGCGACCGTTATCGCCCCTCCCTCCAGACAGGAGCAGCCGTGTTCTGCTGCGTCGACAGCATCTCCGCCCGCAGCGCGATCTGGCGCAGCCTGAAAGACCGCTGTGAGTTCTGGACCGACGGCCGCATGCTAGGTGAAACAATCCGGATTCTGACCTCTACGGATGCCGAATCCCGCCAACACTACGCCACGACCCTGTTCCCGCAAGCCGAAGCCCAGGCCGGATCGTGTACTTCAAAAAGCACGATCTATTGTGCCTCCATCGCCGCCGGACTAATGGTCCACCAGTTCACCCGCTGGCTGCGTGGTCTTCCCGCTTCTTCTGATCTGGCTTTCAACCTGTTGTCCGATGATCTCGCATCACTCGCATCCAATAGCTGAGCCAACCTGACTCCGCTGTAGAACACCCTTCAATTTCTAAAAGGTCTCATATGCCTTCTACTCGAACCGTCAGTTCCCCAGAACAGGAAGACCAGTTCATCCCACGGGCCAGCCGCGCCTCCTGGACCGGTCAACTCAAATTCGGCACTGTGGCTATTCCCGTTAAAGCCTATGCCCTGACCGTCACCAGTCCCTCGGGACCGCTGTGCCAGGTGCATGCTGGGTGTGGTCATAAGATCGAGTACCGCAAATGCTGCCCGGTCCATGGTCAGATTCCGAATGAGGAGATCGGCAAAGCCTATCCCTATGCCGAAAATGATCTCCTTGAGTTGTCTGAAGCAGATTTGGAACCGCTGGCTCCCAATCCTGAACACGTCATCACACTCAAGCAGTTCTTCGCGCCAGACCAGTTGCAGTTGCCCCTGCTGTCTGGTCGGAGCTTTCAGTTGATTCCGGCCCATGCCGCTGCGCTGATCTCCTATCAGGCGTTTGCTCAGGCGTTGGAACAGTCTGATGTCGGTGGATTTGGCACCATCGGATTGAATGGGCGGATTCAGTTGCTGTTTGCCAGGTCCATCGAGCAGTCGATTCAGCTGTTTCTGCTGCACTGGCCGGCACAGTGTCGGGTCGCTCCGCAAGTTGATCCTTTGCGGTCCTCGGAAGTTCTTCCGCTCTCAAAACAATTCCAGCGGATGATTCGGGAGCAGATGGGTCCGAGTTCCTGGAAGGAATCCAGGGATGACTGGGAACCCCGACTCACGGAGCTCGTCCAGGCCAAAGTGGCTGCCCGGACAGCGACCTTGAAGATCCGCCCCGGCGCTCGGAACCGCCGTACGATCACTGACCAGCCTCAACCGGCGCGATCCCGCAAACCGGCTCGGGCGGCGTAACGCCGTTCCGATACAAATCGGGACGGCTGAGCCCATGAATCACGACAGATCACCCAATCTCCTGTCTACATTCCACTTGCGGCGACGGACTCCTGGCTCATTTCTGCTGGTTCCTTGTCCGCAAATCGGGAGAGCGATTCGTTGTCAGGGGCAGCTGGAAGCGGCGGCAGCCACCATCCTGGCAAACTGTCCGCCGGTGATATCCATTCAGGAGCAACCACTCCAGATCTGGTATGCCTGGAGGGAAGCCTCTTCTAGGCCACAGATCCGGCTGCTTGACAGACCGCCGCAACGGCGACGAATTGGAAACAGCAGGGTCTCCTATGTCATTCCGGATTTTCTGCTGAGCATGACAAACCGTCCGACACGACTCGTGGAAGTCAAACCTTCTTCACAGCTGGATCGGTCGATTATCCAGCGAAAACTGGCGGTCGCCAGAGCTTATGCACGGCAGCAAGGCTGGGAATATCACGTCCTGACGGAAAAGCATCTTCTGAATGGACCGCTGCTTCGAAATCTTCGTTTGCTGGCGCGGTATCGGCAAATTGCTGTGGACCAGGAACTGGCGAACCGGCTCAGCGAGTTTGTGACGAGCAACCGAACGAGGTCTGTCTCGTTGTCCGAGTTCGCTGCCGTGATCGGCGAGGTACCGGATTCCCAACTTCGTCTGGCACTTTTTCATTTGCTCGCTGTCGGTCGGCTGGATTGTGATCCCGCTGCAGGGCTGATTGGCGATTCCACTTCACTTTATCCAGGAGGAACTCATCCATGGGATCCGTTCGACTCGGCGTGGGGACACAGTGGCTGCGGGAAGGACGACCGTTCCGCATCCTCCGTCAACTCGCCGCCGGACGGTTCCTCGTCCGGGATGTGAATTTTAATAACGATGCTCCTCTCTCCGAAGAGGAGATTCTCACTCTCTATGGTCAGGGAGAACTCATCTTCTCCACAGAGGAGACAACTCCTCAAAAGATGCCCAAGAAGAACCGGGTTCTCCCTGACCTGACCGAGGATCAACAACGACTGGTTCGGGAACGGTGGGAAGCGATCGAGCCGCTCACCAAATTCTCTCATCTTCCCGTCGGTGCAGATTACCGTGATCGCGCTGAACAGCTTCAAGAACTCGGGCATTCCTACTCTGCGCGAACGCTCCGTCGATTCTTTGATACCTGGCGACGAGCCGGAAAGGACCGGTTAGCACTGCGCCCTCAATCCCATCGCTGTGGTGGCCGAGGAAAAATCCGCCTTCATGGGTTACTGAAGCGGTATCCAGTCTTGTATCGGTTGGTGGAGCAGGCCGTTCAAGATGTTTATCTCACGACGGCGAGACGTCCCGTCTCGGCGGTGACGCGGAGAGTCATCGATGATCTGGAGCGATATAACGCTCGTGTTCCTGTCGGCGAAGCCATTCCCATTCCTCGTCCAGCAACCCTTGATCGGGCCATCCATCGTTATCTCTCCCGCATCGATCCTTGGGAGCTCGACCGCGCCCGATGGGGAAAACGGATCGCCGACCGAAAGCATCAGCCGACTCGTTCTCAAAAACTTGCTCGAAGGATCCTGGAGCGAGTGGAAATCGATCACAGTCCCCTCAAAGTGGTCGTTGGTACAGAAGCGGGTCCGATCGGTCAGCCTTGGCTGACTGTCCTGATCGACTATTACAGCCGGATGGTGCTGGGGTTCTGTTTAGGGTTTGAGCCGCCATCTTATGCGGTGTTGATGGAGGCTTTACGGACTGCCATTCTGCCGAAGGCGGATTTGGTGAAAAAGTTTCCAAGGATTCAGGGGACCTGGCCCTGCTTCGGGATCCCGGAGCGGATTGTCTGCGACCGGGGATCGGACCTGATCAGCAAGGATTTTGAGCAGGCGGCGTTTCAGTTGGGAATCGAACTGGACTTCAATCCACCACGAACTCCGCATTTCAAAGGGACAGTCGAATCGTTCTTCGACAACCTCAATGATCAGTTGCTCTCCGCGTTGCCGGGAAGAACATTCCGAAGCTGGGAACGCCGAGCGGATCATAATGCCGATGACGGGCCGATGCTTCCTTATGAGGCACTCCTCGAAATTTTGCATCTGCATTTGGTGGATGTCTATGCCACCAGTAAACATCCGACAGCGGATAAAACCCGCCGGGAGATGTGGCTGGAGAGTGCGGCGGAATATCCGCCAGCTCTTCCAGGATCTCCGGAAGATCTAATCGTGCTGCTGGCCCGACGGACGGAACGAGTGGTGACCTCCCGGGGAATTGAACTTTCCGGGATGTTCTACACCAGTGATGAACTGATGGCCCTGCGGGGAGAACTGGGAGCGAACAACCTCGACATAGACCGGTTGCAGGTGCGTTACAACCCCTGGGATCTCGGCGAAGCCTGGGTCCTCAATCCGGTGACGGAGAACTACATCCAGATTCAGGCTGTTGATACTGCACTTCGTGGCATGACAGAGTACCAGTGGAAGGTGCTTCGGCGGGCCGTGCGGGAACGATTTGATGAGCCGGAGCATGTCCTGTCCCTGGCGGCCAGCCGGAACAAGATTCGGGATGTTGTCGAGCAAACGGTCAAGAAGCCGTCCCGAAGACGCCGGGTGCGGGCCGCTCGGTTCTTAAACCAGCATGTTTCGTCGGAACAGAGTTCAGAACTCTCCGAATCAGGATGGGAGGATCTGGATGGGAAGGCTGTGTCAGTGCCATCGATGAATGCGAACGTCAATGCCCCGGAGCCAGTTCAACCAGAAGGGCTACCGGAAGAGCTTCTTGATCTCTCCGACTTGGACGTTGACGACTGGGAAGTCGCCAGTTAATCGCATTTAGCAATCCAGAACATTGTTTTCACAAAAGAGGAGGAACAGATGGCAATACCACGAGATTCTCCGAAAACCGGAGAGCGTCAACATTGGCGATCCGTGCCAACGGAGGAACGGATCGCTTCCGTCAATCAACTGATCGTGCTCCACCCTCGGTTCCGGGAAGGAGTGGAATTACTGCAGCGATGTCATGAATCGATCCGTAGCGGATCTGAACCGATGTGCGGTGCTCTGTTGGGAGTTTCCGGAGTCGGCAAGACCTCCGTCATCGATCATTACCGGAAACTCCATCCCGCCCGAGATACCGAGACCGCGACACAGCAACCAGTGCTGAAAGTCACACTTCAGCCAGAGGCCCGACCGAAGGGGATTGCGGCGGATATTCTGCTGGCCTTGGGCGATCCCGCCTGGTCCAGCGGAACGGTCCAGACATTGACGAACCGGGCGGTCAAGCTGCTGCAACGCTGCCAGGTGGAACTCATCGTTCTGGATGAGTTCCACCACCTGTTCGATATGGATCGGGCCAAGGTGATGACCAAGGCGGCGCAATGGCTGAAGGTATTGATCGTGAACACGAAAATCCCAGTCGTGGTGTGTGGGATGCCGGAGGCAGAACATGTGCTCCGGGCCGAACATACCGAACGCAGGTTCAAGGAGCGGCTGCAGCTGAAATGTTTTACTTGGCGAACACCGGCCGGAAAACGGGAATTCTGTGGGATGCTCAAGAAGCTGGATCAGTCATTGCCACTGGCAGATGAGTCGGAGTTGGCGGAACCGGAACTGGCAGGACGGTTCTATCTGGCCTGCCGGGGAATTCCGGATTACCTGATGACGCTGGTTCGTGGAGGTCTTGTCGAAGCGCTGAGACGACGCAGTGAGCAGATCACGAGAGAGGACCTGGCCCGGGTCTATGAACAGAAGCTGGCCCATCAGCGAGTGCTTGCCGAACAGTCCAATCCGTTCATCAGCCCGTTGGATCAGGGAGCACTCGACAGGGTTCAGCCTGCCGATGATGCCCGGACTGTCGGAATCGGGCTGACTCCCAAGGCAGCACATCGCAAAAAACGGACTGTGACAGCGGGTGATTATCTGGGAGGTCGCTGATGGAACGATTGCCAAAGATGCCCGTCCGGGAGCCGCCACTTCCTGGAGAATCACTGGACAGTCTGGTCCGCCGGCATGCGCTGGCAATGGGATATGAATGTATGGGACGAATTTCGGAGTTGGTTCGGGAGCGAGGAGAGATTCCACCGTCGTTCAATCTACTGGTCAATGGTCCGGTGTTGAAAGGTCTCGGTGAGTTGTTTGGCATCTCTTCAGTTGAACTATCGAATTTGACGGTTCACCGGTTTGCTAAACAACTGATGATCGTTCGAACGAACGAACCGAGTCCGGCGGTCTGTGATTCCAAAACAATCTTGCGGTTCTTTCGGCGGAGAACGTCACCGGTCTGCCCGGAATGTCTTCGTGAAGAACCTGTGTATGAGCGGTTGTTGTGGAGTTTTGCTCCGCTGCCGGTCTGTCTGGAACATGAGAGATTCCTGATCGACCGATGCCCAAATTGCGGACGGGGATTTTCGTCACAACGACTGGATGTCCGTCATTGCCGTTGTCGCCATCCCCTGATGAATGACTCTCAAGTTCCAATATCGGGAAGTTTGATCGAGAGCTTCAGGAGCATTCAGAACGTGATGCTGGATGGCATGTCATCGATTCCGGAAATGTCGACGGCGGCCCTGTTTTGGTGGCTGGAACGACTTTTCAGTGCCGTGACCCGGACGCCGTCGTGGATTACTGCGATTCGACAACGAGACAACATTCCGACAACGATCTCGGAGGACAGTCTGGCCTGGCGGGCGGCAGCGGAGATGCTGGTTCACTGGCCGAGGCGGTTCGAGGAGTTCATGGAAGTGTTCCAGACGGTGGCCAAGCATCGGCTGACATCCACGGGTGTCAGTCGATCGTTCGGACTGTTGCTTCGGGAAGCGAAGTGGCTGGAAGAGATGGGGTACCCCGCACCTGCGGAGGTTCTTCGTCAATACCTTCTGGAGCGATATACCCGCGGACATCTGAATGCCAAAGTCTGCCTGTTCCAGGATTCCGCCAAGGCCAGAATGAAAGATCGTCCGTGGATGACACAGACACGGGCTGCCAAACAATTGGGCATTCGACACGGAGCGATCGCTGATCTGGTTCAGCGGGGATTACTCGACGGTGAGGTTCGTTCTGCTGGAATGCGCGGACGGTCAGTCGTTGTGGTCAACCGGAAGTCGATGCAGGTTCTGCGTCAACAGTTAGCTTCGTCAGTTACGGTTTTTGTCGCTGCAAAGCGATTGGGAATTGGACGGCATGCCATCCTGGAGATGGTTCATCGAAACTTTTTGGGAAAGTCTGTCCGAACCGCAAAAGGATGGTTGATACCGGAGGATGCAGTTGAGGATTGGGAAACGTTCTCGCAACATCTTCCGAATCAATCGGAAACTTCCGCGAATTGGTTGACGCTTCGAGAAGCCACAAGGCGGTTTGGAAAAAGCGGGTTCACGCTGCCTGTGATTCTGGAACTGGTGCGATCCGGCAACGTCAGAGCTTGTCAATCCTGTGATCGTTCGACCTTGGGAACGATTCTGGTCGATCAGGTGAATCTGGAATCAAATCAGGATCGAATAATTATGAAACGCCATTCAGAAGAAGGATATCCAATCCACAGCCTCTCGCGTGTCTTGATCCCAGGACGCCCGCTGAAAGCCATCGTTCTGCAGAAATGGATTGAGGCAGGGCTGCTGGTTGTCAAACGACTTGGTCGGGTACAAGTTGTGTTACCAGTTGAAGTCGAGCGGTTCAGAAAAACATACTGTTTGGCGGACGAAGCCTGTGCTGTCCTGGGAATCAGTCGCACGACCCTGTCCCGCTGGGAAGAAGCAGGGCGGATCCAGTCTATGTATAGTCGTCGCAGCCACGAGGGAGCGGGTGCGTCTGTTTTTCTGCGAAGCGATGTCGAAAAGATGACAATAGACGGTACCAACATAAACGCCGAAAGCGTTCTCAAAGCTGCATGACACTCACTGCCCGACCGTCGACAGACGGTCGGGCAAGCTTCCCCCTTTTTTAACTGGTATGAGTGAATTCCAGTCGCGGCGTTGTCAGAAAACGCTTGCATGGTCCTGTCCCAACGGGTTTGCTGGAGAGACCGGAGCCTTGGGACGGGATGAACAATGTTTCCAGTGATGGCGTGATGTGAGAGAGCCATTCATCCCGGGGGCTGGCCGATGATAGCTATGGGCTTCGAGCCCGGTTTTTTAACTGGCCACCCCGCGGCCCACCCGGTTGAGCTGCGAGCTCGGAGAGGTAGTTGCCGAATGGCCCATCACCCGCATGGTCGGGTAAGGCCCCCTCACATCGTGCCCAGGGAGGTGTCTCATGATTCGCTATGTCGGACTCGATGTTCATAAACAGTTCATTGAAGCCTGTGTGATCAACCGCCACGGAAAAATTCTGGCACGGCATCGTGTCGATTGCGTGCGGGAAAGGCTGCTGATCTTCGCGAAAGAGGTCTTAAAACGCGACGATCGTGTGGCGCTGGAAGCGACGACGAATACCTGGGCGATCGTCGATCTCTTGCGTCCTCATGTGAAGCAGATTGCCATCGGGAATCCGCTGAAAACGAAGGCGATTGCAGAAGCCAAGATCAAGACGGACAAGGTCGACGCGGAAGTGTTGGCCCAGTTGCTCCGTTGCGAATATCTTCCGCTGGTCTGGCAACCAGACAGCCCAACACAGGTCCAACGCACCCTGCTCACGCACCGGTCCTCGCTGATGAGTCGGCGTGGGCGGCACAAGAACCGGGTGCAAGCGGTGCTGGCACGGCTGATGTTTCCGGCTCGCTGCAAATACTTGTGGTCGAAGAAAGGACTCCAGTGGCTCACCTCTCTGGAACTTTCTGCAATGGACCGGCTCGTCCTCGACAGCAATCTGCGTCAGTTGGCACAGGTCGAACAGGAACTGGAAGCCGTGGACCGACAGCTGGTCGAGATCGCCCGCAATGAGCCTCGTGTCCGTCTGCTGATGACGCTGCCGGGCGTCAGCCATGTCGTCGCCTTGGCACTGCTGTCGGCACTCGGAGAAATCGGTCGTTTCCGTGATGGGGATCATGCGGCCTCTTATCTAGGACTCGTTCCTTCGACAAAACAATCAGGACGAAAGTGTTATCATGGTCGGATTACCAAAGCAGGCAATCCGCAATGCCGCTGGTTACTGACTCAAGCCTGCCAGCATGTCTCACGTCATCCCGGACCGCTCGGGGCATTCTATCGACGACTCATCCGCCGGAAGCCACGGCAGGTCGCCATCATGGCCCTGGCCCGGAAACTGGTCACGGTTGCCTGGCAGATGCTGACGCACAATGAACCCTATCGCTACGCCAAGCCGCTGTTGATGGCAAATAAGTTCGCAAAACTGAAGCGGCTCTATCGGCCCCCGCAGACAGAATCAGGTTCCAAACGAGGATCACGAGCTGTCTCCGGACTGGCTGCGGTCTATGCGGAACAGAATCTCCCCGCGTGTCTGTCTCCAGAGGAATTGCCTCCGGGTGAACGGCGGATGCTCCTCGATCATGAAGTTCTGGAGTTTGTGGAAGAGCTGTACCGTCCCAACCTGGTCACGAAGAAACGATGAGTCCTTCAATCTTCTCTGCGGGCTGACCTCCAGGTCAGCCCGCACCACGCCATTTTTTTAGCATTTGCAGACGGGAGCCCCTCAGCCAGGAGGGAATGGATTTTCCGAGGCATGGCTCCGGTGTCCGAGTCGCAAGACAAAAAGAGATGCGGCTCCTGGATCAGAATAGACCCAGGAGCCGAGCGCCCTCGGCGCACCGTCGGTCCGGCTATTCCTCATTCAGTTGCGTCTCCGCAGAGCTGAACTCCACTTCATCGGACGAATTTTATGATAACAAATCAAAATCAGGAGCCGCGACTTGAATTCCTCAGAGGTATCTATCAGCAGATGGGTGACAATACTTCCAAGTTTAACAGGCCATTGAAGATGGCAGGTCAGGGGTTGGGGAACAGGATTCAGAAAACTCAATGAATTTCAGATTTTTTCTGACCTCTGAACTCATTTCTCCACTCGATTAAACTTGGAAGTACTGGGGAAAGATATACTCGTCAACCTCTCATTTCAGGATCCTGTCGTGTACATCGAGGCCGATTGGAGAGTGACCAAGAAACGCGGAAGTATTGCCTGACGCGTGGTGTCTCAATTTGGTACAGCGGCCATATGGCGGTTCAAATCCTGTCACCTCGACTATCTTTCTGAAGAAGCCCTTTGGCCAACAGGTCGAAGGGCTTTCTCATTGTGGCGACTAGACTTACGCCATCGAGCGAGCAGTTCAAACAGATTATTTCGAGGATTCGACGTTTTGCGGCGTAGTCGGCCTCAAACCATTTCTCCCGAAGGCTTTGCGAAAGTTCAAACGCTTTCACCGCAATGTCGATGATTTCGTTCCGGCCACGGTCGGAAGCCTCGATTTCTAACAGCAACTCGGCGGTTCGATCACGCAAGTCTCGGTTCGTCGAGGCAAACGTGTCGGCGTCGATCTCTTCCAGCATCCGCAGGTTCAGCAGTCGCTTCTGCTGATGCCGCACCGAGGCAAGCTCTTCCTGTAGCTGCGCTACTTTCGAGATAGCGCTGTCCTGATCCCAATTCGTCGCCTGACGAAGTTGCTCTCGGAACAGGTCACGGAATTCGGCGTCCTCGACCCGGAGGGTGTCGAAGATGGCGAGCATCTGGCTGTCGAGTTCGTTCTCGGTCAGGCGGATGCGGGGATGATCGCCTTTGTGGTACTGGGTGCAGCGGTAGTAGACGTAATCCCGTTCCCCGCTCTTGGTCATCTTCGTCTTCCGCTCGCCGGTGATCGGAGAGCCGCAGTGGGCACACTGGATCAGGTCACTGGCGTAAGTCATCTGGTGCTGCTTGTAGACCTTCTGGCCGAGGAGGTTCTGGACTCGATCCCAGAGCCGGGGTTCGATGATGGGCGTGTGCGTGCCGGGGAGCCATTGCCCTCGGAATTTGATCTCACCG
>Ga0182739_1004876_pt1 | contig 10856 bp, 11 predicted proteins | sample eDN5th30CBELigBY_FD_128873 | JGI IMG/M metagenome (GOLD analysis project Ga0182739, IMG submission 128873) | Enriched backyard soil microbial communities from Emeryville, California, USA - eDNA 5th pass 30_C BE-Lig BY (version 2) (version 2) | ecosystem: Environmental > Terrestrial > Soil >...
GATAAAGATTGCCATTAAATCTTTTCACGCTCCAGTAAATGATGAATATGATTTTTTAAATAAAACGCTTCAGGTAATTCTAATGGAGACTGTAAGACAGAAGAATCGCGATAAGATCGATAAGAGATGCTAGGATTACCTGCTATATGTATATCCAATTGTAAAATATGAGAGCCCTTCATTTCTACATAATAGTGAACTCCCTCTTTTTCTAAGCGGTAAAAAGAAAATTTAAGTCCTAATAACTCCTTTGTCTCTTGTGTTGTCTCAACATGATTAGTAATATAATCCGCCATTTGCTGAACAGTTACTACATTTGTTGCCATAATCGTTGTCACTTTGTCTTTTACATACTCAACAGCCTGGTTAATTTTCGTTTGTGCTTTTTGCGCCAAATGACTCAATAAATTATTCATTGTAACTCTCCTTTGTTTTTGCGTTTAAGCTTAGTATGACCAATTAATAGGCTAAGCGGTAAATCAAAAATCTCTCGTAAGGATTACGCTCAGATAAACCTTGCAGCAAGATTTCTTTTTTAAATTGAAAGGCAGTTTGATTTTCTAGAAAAAAGATATAATCTTTTGAGCCATAATATAAAACTAACTCAATATCTCTCGGAAATTGTTCCACTGAACGCAATATATTCTGAATAATTTTCATGAAAATTTGTACGGAAAATGGATTGAAAAAATAAAAGCGGTTGTCTAATGAATCAATCGTATACTTCTCCCCTAAACAACAGTGGAATTGAATACGGTGACCGCTCTTTTTCATTTTCTTCACATAACTATCTCGATTATCTATAGCTTCCTGATAAAAGGTTTTATTCATCTCAATTCCGACAACAGAAGCATTAAATAAATAATTGATATAAAAAATTAATCTGCCTTTTCCGCAGCCAAAATCTACGACTTGGTCACTACTCGTTAATTCATACTGCTTAAATAATTGTTCGAGCGCGCTATAGGGCGTTGGCTCATAGCGATGATAATGCAAGGACTTATTGAAAACCTTCTGTTCTCCTCCCGTTTTAATGTTCAGCAATTCATCATAATACCATTCTTTCATCGCTTTACCCCTATTCCATTCATATAGCTATAATGATATCGATTTTTTTATAAGAATAAAAGGAGAAATGTTTAATATCTAGTTTCTATTCATTATCGGTTATACTGGAGGTAATTATAATCTAAGAAGGATTAAAACATGAAAGAATTCATTTTAAATTGGCTTTCTCAAGCAGGACCCTTTTCAATTATTATTAGTATTTTCATTAATATTGTAATAAGTATATTCGGTGTCATACCTAGTGTTTTTTTGACCGCTCTTAATATCACTTTTTTTGGATTTGAAGCGGGCATGCTTATTTCTTATATCGGAGAATGTGCAGGCGCTGCAGTCAGCTTTCTCTTATATAGAAAAGGGATTCGACACGTGGAACAGTCCCTTCCTGCCCAGTCAAAATATTTAAATAAACTGACAGCTTCAACAGGAAAAGAGGCATTTATATTCGTTCTAGCCTTTCGACTAGTACCTTTTATCCCGTCCGGATTGATTAACCTCGGGGCAGCCTTAAGCAAAATCAGCTTACTTCATTTTACATTGGCAAGCGCTATTGGAAAAATCCCTGCTATGCTTTTAGAAGCATACTCCGTTAACGAAGTATTGATGTGGGAGAAGCAAGGGAAATGGATTTTGTTTATTGTTTCATTCATTATATTGGGCATTTATTGGGCAGCGAAAAAGAAACGTGTTTAGTAAAAAAAATATTCATCACTTTTCACTCCAGCGTTTAAATAGTTAAACAAAGTTAGTCGATTAAACATAAAATAGTAAGAACCTATCTATTGAGGAGGTGAGTTCTTGGCTAATTTGGGGGGGTTTAGCAATAACCCATTAAACGTTATCAGTGATTCAGTGTCTTGTACGATTGAATTAGGAGATACTAATGGGGCAGCTACAACTATTTGGCAAGATGATACTCCTTTTGTTATAAACGGAACCATTGTAGTTGAAAATACTGGAACAATCGGCGTTTCACCAAAGGCTGCTCTTCATGTGAATGGAGCTGCAATTCGTGGATTTGTGGTCGCGCCAGGTGAATGTCGGTCTATTACGGTAAATGATTTACGTTCGATTAGTATCGTTGCAGCAGGAACAGGCACTGCCAAAATCAAGATTTCTTTCTCCTTGAACTATAGGTTTTAACCCAGTTCTATCTATGTTGAAGCAAAAAAAATGATGCTCTACGTTAGCATCATTTTTACATAGCCTTTGTTAAATCATATTGTTAATAAAGCTGACCAGCCTCCTGTAACAGAGCCTCTACATAAACAATATTAAGTCACATAACGAACCTTCATACTATAATGACCATTGGCCTTTTGACCTGATCCTCCTCGACAAGAAATTTCCAGGTTTGAAATAGTCTTTAAAGTAACAGATTTCGTTTGATTTATTTCACTCAATGTAAATAATGTCGTATCCGCCTTTCCATCACCATCTGTATCCGCTCTCACCTTCATAATACAGCCACAATTATTTTTTACAGTTAATGATCCTGATGGCAGAGAAGCCATTCCAATAGCTCTCCAATACTCTACATATTTCCCATCACAATTTTGTACAATAACACCACCTATTTCATCTGTCACTAATTGTGGCTCTGGAAGATTTGATTTACGTGGAAAAAGAGAGAGACTGCTTAATGGCGGGGGTGAAATATGAGAGTTACTTTGTGCGTCCATAGCTGGTATTCCCTTTCTAATTATGGTGATTTATTGTATGGGTTAATACATGAAATGGTGCCGTCAATCCACCACTCCCGAATCTAGCTCGACTAGGAGGAGGCGATTACCGTATGGCCGAGCGCACACAGAAAAACGCTGCCTCTCAAGCAGCGTTTTTCATTTACCCTTTATTCTGTTTCATCCATTTCCTCATCAAAATGCAAGAAATGGTTAATTATTATTAAAACATATTACTTTTATCCTTCTTACGAGTCCACTTCATGACTGGCGAGTCTTCATTTTTCAGCTCAGTTTTATTTTCCCAATCGTCACTTTCTGAGCCATCCGCTTTTATTCCCTCCAAGTCAGCTATTAACCATTTTTTACTCTTTTCATCATACTTCATCTTATATGTTCGAACAGTTTTATAAGAAATATCTTCAAAACCTTTCATGTCTCGAACTTTCATTTTATTTTTGTAGGAAACAAGTGCTGTAACTTCTGCAACCCACTCATCATTAAAATGATTAATATCTAAATCATCAAGGTTCACAACTGCTCCCAAATATTGCATCTGAATTTCATCAACATACTCTTTATAAAATTCAAAATCATATTTAGCAAATGCCGTAACCTCTCTTACTTCATCTGTGACATTTGTAAAATGTTTCGTTTCATAGTTGTTTGTCTGAAAAACGATTAAGTCATTATTAAATACATCTAGTGCGGCTAATACATTTTGTTGAACGCCTTTATCCTTTTGAGCCAAATCACTATCGTCTACAAGCAGGCTGACCTGCTTGCTGCCGCCCCAGACTTCTACTTTTCTTTTCTCTAAAAAAGTGCCTAGTGTATTTTTTACAGTTAATCGTACATCATACGTACCTGGAAGAAGTGGACCGTACAATTCTTCTTCACTCTTCATAAGAGAGTCTTTCGTTTTATCGACGGAAAGAGTAACTTGATCTTCTTCACTTAGCCCAGTTACCTTTATATATCCCGTTTTTACCTTCAGCTTGTAGTCAGTAAATACTCCGAAGCGTTTTCCGTCTTCCACCAAACTAATCTGCTGATTTGTCATGTTGTACTCTTGCTTCTCTAATTGCTCCTCTAAGCTATCCTTAATTACTTGATAACTATTATAATTAGCATTTAGATAAGTAACAAATGCTTTAAGCGATGACTCATCTATTTCTGCCTTCTTATTATCTACTAAGAGTATATCCTTCAGCTGTTCCGGCTTCTTTTGATCAACCGCTTGCTCAAACGCTTCGACAACTTGTTTAGGTCGATTATTCTGCTGGATCAACACAACCGTAATAATGGTGAGCACAACCACCGCTGGTATAGCAAGTAACCATATTTTCTTCACATTATTCACGGCTCCTTAATAACTTGATCCTTTTACAAATACGGTGTCTAAACTTTCGCCATACTTATCAACCGCTTCAATAGTCCATTTTCCATCCTTTTTCGTTAAGGACACTTCCACTGGGTCGCTAAGTTCGTTTACCTCAAGAGCATTTAAAATTTTAGGCAATTTTGAAAGTACATATTTATCAATTTCTTGTGAATCATAACTTCCTGTATTTTCTCTAAATTCACGCTCATACTCATAAACATCTTCATATAGTGTTTTTAATGACGGTGTAGAAATCTCTACTTCAACGATTGCCTTATCATTAGCATTTGCAATAGTAGCAGCAGTCACTTCAGCCTTTTCCGCTAAGATATCACGGTATGTTGCATATAGCTTTTCAATGTCTGTATCATCTAATTTCTTATCAAACACCTTGTTTATTTCCGTTTTAAATGCTTCTTGTGCTGATTCTTGCAATACTGGTTTATCAGCCGATACGAGTTGCTCATAATCTGGATTTTCCTTATTGTAATAGATTTGATCCACGTAAGCCTTTAATGCTTTCGCTGGATCTTGCAATGTTTCATAACTATCAGCATACTTCTTCGTATCAAGCTTTAATACTAACTCTTCTGACTCCTCTTCCAGATCATCGAATAGTGGATTTAAGCCAATTTCATACTCTTTATCCTTTGTTACTTCAAATATCGCTAATACAGTTTTTGACTTTCCTGCACCAATACTCCCGCCTGTATCAATATCCAAGCCTATATCGCGATTATAAAGTTCTGGATTAATATTGATTTGCTCCTCACCATCATATAACTTAATCCCATCATACGCTGATAATCGCATTGAAGAATCTGATAAATTTTTGACTTTTAAATGAATAGCCATAGTAGCTATATTCTCATTTTCAGAAACTCCATCATCACTCTCTGAAACAATATAACTAGCGCTTTCAATAGAAGCCTCCAACCCTTTACTCTTTTCAGTTGAAGCCTTTTCACCCGAACCTGAACATGCAGATAAAAGGAAAATACATACTGATACAACGGAGAATAATACCCATTTTTTCAAAAAAAGAACCCCTTCCTAAACTAGACATAATATGTACTATTTTTCTCTCATACTAAATCTACCTAAATCCCTCCTTCCAAAACAGGATATTTATCCCTAATAAAAAGGAAAAATAAACCTATTGAGCTAGGCTTAATGATTCAAACCCTTGATATATAGGGAAGAGATAAAGAATATTTTTTTATTTATATATAAATAAAGGAAAACAATTCATTTTTCCTAGTTTTTGAATATACTTACATAAGCGTTATAACATACCATTTTCTTATTTTTGTTAATTATTATAAGAATAATAGAACTTTTGATTTAGATCACCCTATATCTTCCATACACTGATTTTCATATATTAACCTTCCGAATATTCCTATATAAATAGAAACAAAGCAGCGAAAACATCCACTGCTTTGTTTCTATATTGTATATTTTTTCATCCAGTCCATATATCTTCACTAAGATATTTGATACTTACTTTTTTGTTGTTAGCAGCAAATAGACGAGGGTAAGCGGACCTACTTTACCAAATCCCCTAACTCCTACAATGATTCATTTTTCAACAATAGAGAAGTTCGCGATTATTCCTATAGACAGTTTCTATGCCAAAAGCTGAGAGACGACTGTTGCAGATGAAACGCAGCATGACGCAGTTTACCATAGAGAATGACCGTTTATGACCTCGATGAGCTAGGAACCGCAGCTATAATGAGGGAATTCCCTTATCTCTTTTTTTCTTCCTGCAAGCTTGAAGTGAGAGGCTTACTTCCTTAAATATGGAATAAAATAGCTTAATACAAGCGTTTCAGTAGGCATTCATTTCAAATATATAGTGTTTGTTACACGCCTTGCGCCTCTAATTTTGCAATATCTTTGTTATGTCCAATCACAATTAATGTGTCTCCTTGGCGAATTTGTTCTTCAGCAAGCGGAGCCACATTAATGTCTTTTCCACGTTGAATCCCGATAATATTGCAGCGATATTTTGCACGAATATCCAAATCCATCAATGATTTTTTATCAATTTTATGCGACGCCACGATTTCGACAATACTATACTCCTCCGACAATTGAATATAATCAATAATTTTTTCGGATGCGATATGATGAGCAATTCGCTGCGCCATATCTCTTTCAGGATGAATCACTCGATCGACCCCAACCTTTTCTAACACTTTATGATGATACATATTTTGAGCCTTTGCCCAAACTTGAGGAACCCCCATTTCCTTCAGAAGTAAGCACGTTAAAATACTAGCTTCAATATCATCACCTAAAGAGACGAAAGCGACATCAAAATTTCTCACACCTAAAGATTTTAAACTCATCTCGTCTATGCCATTAGCTACGACAGCATAAGTAGCAAAGGCTGCATATTCATCTATTTTACTTTCATCTTTATCAATCGCCATCACTTCCACTCCAATCGAATGGAATTCCTTAACTAAGCTCCCTCCAAATCTACCTAACCCAAACACGACAAACTGTTTTTTCATCTCATTTTTCCCCTTCTATTACAATCTCTTTTTTATATAGAAAGCACAAAAAAGACCACAGAGGATTACCCCGTGGTCGAATGATTTTTTCGATCACCAGTATCACTTCCTCTCTCTTCACGCTTCCGGAGTTAGCTGTCGGATTCGGACCATGAGAGTAGCCCTACCTTCTTCATAAAGGATTCACCCCAAGCGACGAAAACACCGCCACAAAATTGGTTCCCCCGTTCCATAAAGGATTCAGCGAATAAAGAAATATGGTTTTACATGAAAGTAATATTACTCCTTCAAAATTAGGTTGTAAAGAACATTTGAGAGCATTCGCCTTATAGAACTACAAAATGTAGATATTTTACTTTTTAAAAGCCCAAAAATTCAAAATGTAACATTTCATAACATTCAATTAGTGATAGTAACTAAAATATTCACTTCGATTTGTTTGTTTTTGCTAATGACAAATGAACTACAACACAATAAAATAAGTATTATATTACATATAATGTAATATAACATAACATTTGCATATATAAACAAATAATGTGATTTTCCAGGAGGGGAAAATATTGAGCAGAAATCCAAATGAAGTCGTTTCATTCCAAGGTGTTAGTAAAGTGTACAATACTGGCACCATTGCCTTAAGTCAATTTGACTTAAGGATTACAGAAGGCGAGTTTATTAGTTTTTTAGGGCCATCGGGTTGCGGCAAGTCCACTGCGCTCAGAATGGTAGCTGGGTTGAGTGAAGCCACTAGCGGCCATGTCCAAGTTTTCGGTAAAACACCTAAGGAGATTATTCAAAAAACAAACGATATCGCCTTCGTTTTTCAAGATGCAAATTTACTTCCTTGGCGAACTGTGCTTGATAATGTATTATTGCCGCTTGAATTAAGAGGATCTACTAAGAAAAGCCATAAGGAGTACGCAATAGAAGTGTTAGAGATGGTTGGTTTAAAAGATTACTTAGATGCCTATCCCAGAGAACTATCAGGCGGGATGAAAATGAGAGTTTCAATCGCCCGTGCTTTAGCAGCAAAACCAAAAATGTTATTAATGGATGAGCCTTTTGCCGCTCTCGATGAAATCACACGCCAAACATTGCAGATTGATCTCCTTAATATATGGCAAAAAGAAAAAGCTACTATCCTATTTGTTACCCACAACGTGTACGAAGCTGTATTTTTATCCTCACGAATCGCAGTCATGTCTTCTCGTCCCGGGAAATTATCATCCATTATTAACGTCAATCTCCCCTTTCCAAGAAAACTCCAAGTAAGAACAGACAAAACATTTACAGACTATGTAGATATGGCTGCCCACAGTCTCGAAAATAGCTCAATAAGAAGGGAGTTAGGATAAGATGTCCATACAATCAGTAGCAACGAAAAAAACAAAAATGGTTTCGCATTTCCCTCAAAGTAATGAAGGAAAAATTTGGACTAGATTTAAAGGTGTTTATCTCGGTCCAATCATTGCTTTAATTGCCTTCCTCTCTCTATGGCAATTGATCCCTACTTTATTGGGAATCAAACCGTTTATTCTACCGAAACCTACAGATATCTTACACGCTGCACTAACGGATTGGCACTTATTATGGCCAGCCATTCAAATTACAGTTATTGAATCGATTATTGGATTTTTACTCAGTGCGACTATCGGTATTTTCGTTTCTATTTTATTAGCAAGCTCGAAAGTGTTAGAAATTAGCATCTATCCATACGCCATTATTTTGCAAACCATTCCTGTTGTTGCCGTTGCACCGATTGTCGTTATTTGGTTTGGCGCCGGCTTCAATACCATTGTAATCATTTCGTTTTTAATTGGTTTTTTCCCAGTTATTTCGAATACATTAATGGGACTGAATTCAGTCGATAAAAACATGGGAGAACTCTTTACACTATATAATGCATCAAAATGGAAGAAAATGTGGAAACTCCGCATCCCATCTGCAATGCCTTATATTATGGCAGGATTAAAAGTATCTTGTACGTTATCGATTGTCGGAGCTATTGTTGGAGAATATGTAGCAGGAATCGGTGGAGGTAAAGGTGGTTTAGGCTATGCCATTACAGTAGCCGCCATCCAATTAAAAACTCCATATTTGTTTGCCTGCGGAATAGCCGCAGCACTATTAGGTATTGGTTTTTACCTTCTCGTTAGCCTGATAGCTCACTTAATGTTGCGGTCTTGGCATGAGTCAGCGATGAAGGTTGAAAAATAAAGAGAAATTCATTACGAATCAAAGGAGGAAGAAAAGGTGAAAAAATTCAATCTACTATTTTTAGGAATTATCTTTCTAGTATTCCTGACTGCCTGCAGCGGTGAGGAAGCTAGTACTAGTAAGGAAGAGAACAAAACGGATGATAAAGCTATTGAAGATGTTAAATTAGTATTAAACTGGTTTCCAAAGGCACAGCATGGCGGTGCATATGCCGCACAAGAAGACGGAATTTTTGAAGAAAATGGATTGAATGTAACCATTGAGCCAGGTGGTCCTCAAGTATCTTCTGTTCAAATGATTGCATCAGGCAGTGCGGAGTTTGGTCTTGCACACGCGGATCAATTAGTTATTGCTAAAAATCAAGGAATTGATTTAGTCGCTGTAGCAGCTGCGATGCAGGGAAGTCCACAAGTATTTATGTTTCATAAAGGGCATGGCATTAAAGACTTCACAGACTTGAATGGAAGAAAAGTATATGTTCAACCCGGAATTACATATTGGGACTTTTTAAAATCTAAATACGATTTAAGTAAAGTAGAAGAGTTAACGTACAATGGGCAACATACGAACTTTGTAAACGAAAAAGATTCTGTCACCCAAGCATTTGCCACATCCGAGCCTTTCTTTTTAGAAAAAGAAGGAATCGAAACGGAAACAAAACTGATTGCTGACGCGGGTTATGATCCTTATAATGTTGTATTATTTGTAACAAAAGAATATTTAGAGAAGAATGAAGAAACGGTTCAAAACTTTGTTACTTCATTTGTAGAAGGATGGAATTCTTATAAAACGTCTTCTGATTCTATTAATAAAGTCATTCAGAATGATAATCCAGACATCGCCTTAGATGCTTTGGCCTTTGAAACCGAATCACAAGAAGATTTTGTGTATGGCAAAGATGCGTCTGAACACGGTGTCGGCTATATGACAGAAGAAAGATGGGCTACACTTATTCAACAGCTTCATGATTTAGACTTATTAGAAAAGCCATTCGAAGCGAATGAAATCTTTACAACAAAATACTTGCCTGAAAAATAAATTTATCATGAGTAAGACTAGAAAACCATGCCTCTGGATTGCTGTTTAGCCAGAGGCATGGTTTTACTTTCATAAAACAGATTTTCATTCATTCAGAAATTTTGCAATGGACTGAAAAACTTGTTCATTAATCGGAAGCGGCAATGTTAGAAAACCATGAACAAGTCCACTGTATCGGGTAAGCTGTACGGGAACTCCACTTTCCTGGAGTCGATTAGCATAAGCCTCCCCTTCATCTCGGATAGGATCGTATTGCGCTGTAATCACGAAAGTTTTCGGTAAACCACTTAAATCTTGTGCTCTTATAGGAGAAGCATATATATTACTCGCATCCTCTTCCGTTTTAATATAGTGATCCCAAAAACTTTTTGTCACACTGCTAGTCAATAGAGGAGCTTGTGCATTTTCGCGAATTGACTCATAAGGAGATTGTTGAATAGAGCGCAAAGCATCTGTCGCAGGGTATATTAATATTTGCCGCCAAATTGATGGTCCTCCGCAGTTTTTAAACAATAAGGTAACCGCCGCACTTAAGTTTCCCCCTGCACTATCTCCCCCAACAGCAATCCGATTCACATCTACCTGTAATTCCTTTGCGTGGTTAAACACCCATTGTACCGCTGCACTACAATCTTTTAGGCCTTTTGGAAAACGATTCTCCGGTGCTAATCGATAATCCACAGCAATGACTTTACACCTCGAAGCATTTGTAAGTTGTCTACAAGCTACATCATGGCTTTCAAGATTCCCTAGCGTCCAGCCGCCCCCATGGAAAAACACGATAGCAGGAAGACGCTCTTCTACACTTTTTGGTGTGTATATTCGAATAGGTATGTCACCATTCGGACCAGGAATCAGGCGATTCTCCACTGCATGAACGAACGGACGCTCCTCTATATCTAGAATCGTTTGAAGTCTAGCTTCACGGATTTTGACAATTAAATC
>Ga0182739_1004877_pt1 | contig 10854 bp, 10 predicted proteins | sample eDN5th30CBELigBY_FD_128873 | JGI IMG/M metagenome (GOLD analysis project Ga0182739, IMG submission 128873) | Enriched backyard soil microbial communities from Emeryville, California, USA - eDNA 5th pass 30_C BE-Lig BY (version 2) (version 2) | ecosystem: Environmental > Terrestrial > Soil >...
ACGCCAAGCTAGCATGTTGCGAGCCTTGAACTCCATGGGGTGCATGATGCGGGTCCAGCAGAGAGGCTATGCCCGGGTCAAGCACCGCAGATGTTGCCATGAGCCTCCCAAAGCCATCTAGGGCGGGGAGCTGGTCCCGATGCGGAGAGGCGTCGGCAGCCTCAGAGGCCGTCACAATGTCAGCGCACGATCATTGGGCATCACACACGCCCGACCTGGCCGCAATAGTCGGAAAATACCTTTCCAATGTTTCGCGCGTCGAGACCGATCCCCTTGGACCGGCAGAACACACGAAACTGGTCCGCGATCCTACTGTTATCCATGTTGCACCCGGCCTCTCGCTTCAACTTAAGCCAATATGTATCAAAGCCAATTCCACCTGAGGTTGGGAACGCAACCGGACCGGCAGCCATCCCTTCGATCGTCCCCGTCCTGCGCGTCTTGCGCCCGACGCTGTGGCTCTTCAGTTCGCGTACGGCGGTCGCCTTGGCCCCTGTTCCTTTCACCGCCCACGAGATCTCCACGCTGGCAACGGTTCGGCCGACCTTCCGAGGGGTTGCCGTCAAATCCAAACGGGAAAGCTGATTGATTTCGGCCAGGGCAGGCTTCAGCGCCCAGGTGTTGAGGTTTGAGAAGCGATCCAGTTTACCCGCCGGAACCCCGAGCAAAGCGCGCAGCTCCGCAACTGTGAACGTTTTAGAGTCGACGCGGTGCAGATTGGCCAAGCTGGCTACATGCTGGAAAAGCAGGATCGCATATTTGCTCGACAGGGCAAAAACGGTCTGCCGGTCAAAGATGGCCCAATGGTTCGATTCTTCCGCGATCCGCCGGAATGTCCGGCCAAACCACCACTTCAGAAGCAGATCCCCGCTTGCTTCGTGTCGATAATCGATCCGCACCTCATCCAGAAACCCGCCGATTATTTGGGCCTTTTCGTCTGACTTGTCATAGGCAATGACCGCCCCACGCAGTTCAATGAACAGCGTCCGCAGGCTCGCCCGATCGTGGTTCCGCATCCCCTCAATAGCCTTCATGTCGGCCATGCGTAGTTCATGCTGTACATCATCCGCCATCCGGCCGCCTGCAATCGAGATAAGCAGATGCATCAGCTTCAGGGCCTGCGCGCCTGGCGGGTTTTCGATGTAGATGCCGCGCGCAACCTCCGCGGGCACAACCGTCTTTGACTGGTCAAATTCCCGATCAGCCGCGACCTGAAGCGTCTTGCCCATATCCTGCGCCTCTCCTGATCATAGGCTAGTTATTAAAAATAGCCATTCTAGCCTGTCAACTAGCAATAAAGTCCCGAAACCTAGCCGAAGCGTCCCGAAACCTAGCCGAAGCGTCCCGAAACCTAGCCGAAGCGTCCCGAAACCTAGCCAAAAACTCGGCAAGTTATTGTTTTATAATTTAAATTACAGGGGCGAACTATAGAACTATAGAACAAGAAGGGCTACGCCCTCCTTGTTGATTTATTCATTCAGGAACTCAATCCAGCCAAAAAGCATGCCAGCAGGAACAGACAAGGGTCAGGATCTTCGCCACATCTTACGTAAATTCTCACAATTTCCGAGACGTCTAACGGAGAGGCTCCTCCGGAGATCGCTGGGTCGGACGAGAAGAAGACCGCAGGAGAGATCCCCGCAAACCCCGCCAAGATCGCGGTCAGCGACAGCCTGTCGTTTGCCATAAAAATTGGAGGATGATGTGTCATCTAATCATATTTTCTGATCATGAATGACATTTTTTTGTCCTTTACGCGGGATCATTAGCAGGTAGCTTGTGACAGAAAAATTCATAGGTTTATGGGCCCTGTTTAAGGAACAAATGCATGACTAAGGCCGTCGCTACCCCACAATCGGCAACAGCGAAGTGGGTCCAGACGGAGAGGGATGCGCATGAGGCATGGGCAGCTCTGATCGGACATGCCCCGAAAGCTGCCCAATTGATGTACCTTCTCGCAAGCCGGGTCGGTCAGCATAACGCTGTCGTGGTCAGCCAGAAAAACTTGATGAAGCTAATGGGGTGCAGTCGCCGCACGGTTCAGCGCGCTCTGGGGACCTTGTGTGAAGATGGTTGGCTCGAGGTGCGGCAGATCGGAGAGAACGGCACGGTCAATGCCTATATCATCAATGATCGTGTGGCGTGGACCGGCAGGAGTGACGATATCCGCCACAGCCGGCTCAGCGCGGCCATCATCCTGTCTTCCAATGAGCAGCCTGATCAAACCATGCTGGATGATACAAAGCCCCTGCGCCGCATGCCGTCCCTGTTTCAGCGCGAGCGGAACGTGCTTTCCAGCGCAGGACTGTCTTCTCTATCGCCGCCGTTTCTCGAAGACATGGGACCGGATCTACCTTCGGGGGAGGAATCCAGATGAAACCGTTCCGCGTTCCGCTAAGAACGGCTAAAATGGTGCACCACAGAACGGGGGGTGTTCCGTGGCATTCCTGACCTTGTCTCAAGCCGCAAAAGCCACGTCAAAGAGCAAGTCAACACTTAATAGAGCTATAAAATCAGGACGTTTGAGCGCCATCAGGAATGAGGATGGCACCTTCTCAATCGATCCTTCCGAATTGAGCAGAGTGTTCTCTCAAAACGTCACGGAACGCGAACCGGTGTCGCGTCAGGAACGGGATATGGAGCGCCGAGGAACGGAAGATTCCAGCAAGATCGCCATGTTGGAGCAGCTCCTTCAGAAAGAGCGCGAAGCCCTGGCCCGTGAACGCGAGGTATCGGTAGACTTGAAAGAGGATCGGGACCGTTGGCGTGCCCAAGCGACCGGTCTGCTATCCGACCTTCGGACCGCACAGGAGAAGACTGTGCCGACGACCTCCTCCGAAGCTTCTGCTAGCCCGCAGACCAGGGGATTTTGGAAGCGTATTTTTGGTTGAGTCCGGAGCAGTGAAAAGCCCCATGGCTTTCGGATATCATGTCACCTAAAGAGGTTACGGCACGAGGCATGGGCGAAGGCAAAACTGTCACAGGGGCAATGCCGTTACCGAAAATACTCCCGATGGCGGCAACTCTCGGGCATCTGCGAAACAGGAATGCTTGTACATCAGTCAAACTGCGAACCGATCCAGCCCGAAATGAATGCAACGTCGCGTTTGACCATCGCCGCGCTTGTGGTGACCCATAACAGGCTAGAGAAGCTGCGCATGACGGTATCGAGGCTTCTGGGGGAACGCCTGGATCTCGTTTTGGTCTTCGATAATCACTCCAGTGACGGCACTACAGAATGGCTCGGATCGCTATCTGATCCGCGTCTCATTGTGATTCACAGCCCAGAGAATCTTGGGGGAGCAGGGGGGTTCTCTCGCGGGCTGCGCCATCTGGCCAGGCAGTTTGATCCAGACTGGATCGTGGTCATGGATGATGATGGCCGGCCTTGCCCGGGTTGCATCGAGACGTTCCGGAACTTGCCGAGGAACGACTGGGATGCCGTAGGTGCTGCGGTTCTCACGCCCACAGGTGAGATCTGCGAAATGAACCGACCCTATCGCAACCCGTTCTGGCATCTGACCGAGTTCCTGCAGACCTTCCGGGGAGGGGGCAGGCAAGGGTTTCATCTGCCGGATGCGGCATATGATCCGCAGGCAGAGCCGGTTGCTGTCGACATGGCCTCATTCGTCGGCCTGTTCCTGTCGCGACGGGCCATTGAATGGGCCGGCTATCCGGATGAAAGGCTGTTCATCTATGGAGATGATCAGATATATACCTTGGCCCTGCGCCGCCGCGGGGGGCGGATCGGTTTTCTGCCACAGATCAGATTCGAGCATGATACGAACTCGATCGGGACGGGGGGGCACCTGGCGCTGCATCCGATCTGGAAGGTTTATTACAACTATCGCAATGCCATTCTGGCCTACAAGGTTGCGGCTGGGCCATGGTTCTGGCTGCTCTTGCCCTTGCTTTTGATCAAGTGGCGCCGACATGCCCGACACTATGGAAATGAGCAGACTACCTATAGGAGGATCCTGACTCAGGCCGTCAGGGACGGGCTTTGGGGCCGGATGGACCGCAAGCATGGTGAAATTACGGCCATGGCAGAGAGCTGCCGGGCTGACGGGGGCAAGCCCCCCAGGAACGACGCAGGAGCTGAAGAATGAAGGTGCTTCTTGTAGGGGCAGGATTGTCTGGCGCGGTTATCGGTCGCGTCTTGGCCGAAGCCGGCCATCAATGCCGCATCATCGACAGTCGCGACCATGTCGGCGGCAACTGTCATACTCGGCGCGACGCTGAAACGGGGGTGATGATGCATGTTTATGGCCCGCACATTTTTCACACCGATGATCAGGGCGTCTGGGATTATGTGAACCGCTTTGCCCGCTTCATGCCATTCCAGAACCGCGTCAAGACCACTTCGCAGGGGGCGGTCTATTCGCTGCCGGTCAATCTTCTGACCATCAACCAGTTTTTCGGCCAGACCCTGCGCCCGGACGAGGCGCGTAAGTTCATCACGCAAAAGGCCGATACCTCGATCGCGGAGCCGCAGAACTTCGAGGAGCAGGCGCTGCGCTTTGTGGGACGTGAGCTCTATGAGGCCTTCTTCAAGGGTTACACCGAAAAGCAATGGGGATGTGCGCCGACCGAACTTCCGGCAGCGATCCTCAAGCGCCTGCCCTTGCGTTTCAACTATGACGATAACTATTTCTTCCACCGCTTCCAGGGCATGCCCGAACAGGGTTACACTGAGATGGTTGCGGCAATCCTCGACCACCCCGATATAGCGGTCGAACTTTCAACACCTTACGATCCTGCCATGGCCGAAGATGCCGATCATGTATTCTGGTCAGGCCCTCTGGACGGTTTTTTTGACTACCGGCTCGGCCGGCTTGGCTATCGCACGCTGGATTTCGAGCGCTTCAACCATGATGGAGATTATCAGGGCTGCGCGGTGATGAATTACGGCGATCGGGAGGTGCCCTATACTCGCATCACCGAGCACAAGCATTTCAGTCCTTGGGAAAGTCATGAAGGCAGCGTCTGCTATCGCGAATACTCCCGTGAGGCCGGCCCGGATGACATCCCCTATTACCCCATTCGCTTGGTCGAGGAAAAATCCCTTCTGTCACGGTATGTTGACTTGGCCAGGGCGACACCGGGAGTAACCTTTGTCGGTCGGCTTGGAACTTATCGCTATCTGGATATGGACGTAACCATCCGCGAGGCGTTAGATACGGCCGAGGCGTTTTTGAACGGGGTCGGACGAAACGGACAGATGCCAGCGTTTTTCGTATCGCCGCTGTGATATTGTGGCGTGCGGATCATCCGCGCGCCGCAGAGGCCATTTGTCCAGAGATAATGGAGGAAACCCGTTCCTCGGTCTCGCCTCGCAAGCAGGCCAGCACGGCCGGGCCGAGCAGCTTCCTTTCCTGCAAGAAACGTGGAACCGCATGGATCGCGCCAGGGATCTCGATCCGGCGCAGGCGCGTTCCAGCGGTTGAGGCCACCCTCTCGACGTGGTGGGCGTCGTTTGTCGCGGGATCATACAGGGCGTAGAGCGACGCAACACCGGTGATTCCGGCGGCGCCGTCACGGTAACTGCCGCGCCAGTCTAGCGCCCGCCCATGCGCGAAGCGCGTTTCCCAGGGCACCAGATCAGGGGCCAGAGAGGAAATCGGCTGCAGAGCGACAATGTTGGAAATTCCGAGGAGGTCCGCGAATGCGAGCGCACCGAACCCCCCCATACTGGAACCGTAGCCATGTACCTTATCAAAACGTCTAAGGAAATTGGTTACATCGCGCCGCGCAAAGGCGTCCAAGATGGCTGGCGGACGGAACCAGTTTGCCGATGAGGTCAGGACAGAAAGCACCGCATAGCCGTTCCGGGCCAGAAAATCCTCACCAAAGCCTTTCCGCTTCTGATTGGAGCGGTCGATCGTAGTATCGGCCGCCTCAAAGGTGACCACCAGTTCGCGCGCACCTTTGGGTGCTATCATTCGCAACAGGTAATGACCCTGACGAATGATCCTGGCGTCACCCGGCGCTTTGGAGCTAACAAGCACGACGTTCTGTCTGCGTATGGGGGAGGCTGAAATACCTGTACCGGAGGGGGGCTGCGCATTGTTTCGCGAGATTTCCGGGATCAGCCCATGCTGGGCCATGGTTTCGAAATATTCGGTATAGCGTTTCCGGTAGGTTGCCTTCATCCTGTCCAGAATTTCGTCCGAAAGATATTCTTCCAGGGTATCGGCGAGGCCTCGCCGCGCGAATTCCTCAGTCGTCAGGTTTGGCAAGCCAAAATACTCAGTCAATTCAGAAACGCGGTTGTCATGGGTCAGAAATATGGCGGGCTGACTGGCCTGAAGCGCCGCGACACCCCCGTGGAAACGGTCTCCGATGAAAACGTCATGGCGCAGAGATGCCTGTCGCCATGCGCTCGCCTCGCTGAAGTAATAATACCTCTCGAAAGCGGCCTTTTGATTGACCTTCTCGGATAGCCATTCGTTAACGGCTTTGGCCTCGACCTGAGATGATCCCTCCAGATAAAGCCCCGGCTGGTTCAGTAGCTCGTCATAGGTCAGGAACTCGTCCTGAAGCACATAGGATGCCTTTATGTTACTGAAGGCTTTAAGTAATTCTATGCCGCGAGGGACGATCCGGCCTGCGCGCATCGTCAGATGGCCTGCGGTCATGACATCCGCTGCATTACCCTTGGCGCGGGCATTGGCTCCGTCGATAGCTAGGATTGACTCTGGATAGGCATAGAGGCTTGGACACCCCAAGACTTTGGCATTGGTGAAGCCGTTCTCGTGCAGCCAAGATGCGGTTTTGTGCCCCCTGACACCGAAGATCAGCGCATGTTTATTGAAGACATCGAGCAGGTCGCGCGTGTTAGGGTGTAGATCGGACAAGCGATGAGTGCCCTGCAGCCCGCATCCCAGGACGATGAACGGCACACGGTCAGACAGGGTCCGCAAGGCATCTACCAAATGTCTGCCCGAGAAATCCGGACGGATGAAGTTCGCCATAGATATGACGACAAGATCGAAATTCGCTGCGACCGCGTCGGGGTAGCGGGTACCGAGGCTGCCCTTGAGAACGGAAATGTTGGCATAGGCCGACCCAGTCGCCGATTTTGCAAAGGTCTTGGCTGGGGCCTCGGCATGGATGATGTTTCCGCGGTTTCCCGTCAGTTTGTGGCTGGGCAGCAGCGCGCACATACTGTTGACGACAGAGGGTTGCACCCCAAGCAAATGCGGTAGATTTGAGGCGGGTCGAAAGGCGACCAGGCCAGGAGCATGGAAAAGAATGCGCATCTGTCGGTCCTTTGCTGATGCCTTGTTCGATTTTAGGAAGGGCGTTAGATGCGGTAGATCGTCATGAGCAGGCGATGGAGTTTAAGGTCGTTATGACTTCGGCTTCTGATCAACGAGATCACTTCATCCGAAACCGTAGAAATTTTGTTTCTTCCTATATTTTCACGATGTTCGCGCATTCTGCCTAGCCCATGACTTCTAGACAGATGGTCGAGGGATTCCGACAGCATCTCCGTAATCCCAAGAAAGGTATAGTATTTGATGAACTTCCTCAGGGCCTCGTCAAAGGAGGATATGAAACCAACCGCCTGCGTTATTTGGAAATCCAGATCGACAGCTCTGACATAACCTTCTATGGTAGGAAACTGCTTATTGAAGGCCTCGTGACCAGGATGTACATTTGACCTGTTGTAGTTGAAATTTGAGATCATACGCTCCACGGGATCGCGAAAAATGGTTCCGACTTTGATCCCCATTTCGTGATTTCTCCACAACTGGATTTCACGCCAGCCGAAATGCCCCATGATGACTTGTCGTAATTCCTGATGGCTCTGACCATAGGCCGCTAGTCTTGTGGACTGTCGAAATGAAGGTCCTATATTATCCCACTGGACGCCATGAAACTTGTCAAAGGTGGATTGGAATGATTTTCCGATAGACACACCGGCGGTCTTCGGAATATGGACAAACAGCATGGTGTCTGATGCTGATGCATATGCGTTGTCCTTGACCATTTTAGGTGAGAAGCGATTGATGAATTCGTTCATCGTGTCTTCGGCGACGCTAAATTCTTTAGCGAGATTTTGGATGCTGCGGTCAACCATGGTAATTTTCGTGTCTTCTTATTTTTGATGCCGTAACGTCGCTTGTTCATCCTGCGACACCAAACCAGCGCACAAGCATCTGCTGGTCATGGGGATTATACATTTTTTATCGATGGACAAAACCTAATCCCGCCTAGGATCGCGGCATAAATATTGCGGCGCAGCTTCCACGGCACATTGGCGCCTTTCATCTGCTGGTGTACGCCATAGGCGTAGCTCAGCAAGGCAATCATACCGCCCTCGCGCCGGCGCCACGAGGCCTCATTGCGGGCACCATAACGGAATTTCCACAGGCTTTTGTCATTTACGAAGCCGAAATTCACCCCACGATTGTCTGGCGTGTCATGAATCACTCGACTTTCTGGAACGAAGATGCCGGGATAACTGCGCGATAGGCGGCGAGTATATTCGGCGTCATCGAACCAGATGAAGTAATCCGCGATCGGCAAGCCGTGCGTCTCGACCGCCCAGCGGGGCACCAAAATCGAAACAAAGGAGGCGGAATCAACCAGCGCCCAGGCCTTGCCCGGGCGCACAAAGCGCGGCCAGTCCCAAACCGGCCGCGGCGTGTTCATTTCGCACAGGCTGCCGTCAATCCATTCGACACGCGAGGCCGCGAAGCTGGGCCGCCACTGGTTCTGTACCTCGAATTCCCGGATGGCGCTCAGCAGTTTTTCAATGGCATCCGGCTCTGGATAGGCATCATCATCCGAGATCCAGAAATAGTTGGCACCCTGCTCGTAGGCGGTCTTCAGGCCGGCATGGAAGCCACCCGCGCCGCCGACATTCTGGGGCAGGCGCAGATAGCGGATCGAAAGATCCTCTTGCGCCCGCGAGATAACCATGTCCTGCGTGTCATCGGTCGACGCGTTATCCACCACCAGTATAACCTCGGGTCGGCGGGTCTGGCGTTGCAGGGCGTCAATCACCTTTGCCAGCTTGGCGGAGCGATTGAATGTCACAATGACCGCAGCAGTTTTATCAAGCATACTCAATATGTTAATCCTCGGTCACGGCAGCATCGAGATAGATCGGCATTAGGACCTCCCTAGCCGTCATATCGCTGCTTATCCTGTTCCAGGCCTTTACCAAGTCCTGCTTTTGCTTGGCAAGGAAAGCTGGCTCGCGCCAGAGTCGGTCAACGACATTCAGGATCTGGCGAACCGCGGCACGCGGCGACAATGGCACCAGCAAATCTGGTGGGATGATCTCGTATTGTGAACCCACATCTGTCGAGATAGGAATACAGCCATGCCCTATTGCTTCATAGCAGACCAGAGCCAGGCCTTCGTTGTTTGAAGGCAAGAGCAGGATATCTGTCTTTTCAAGCAGGGCAGGAACATTGGTATCCGCAGGCAGAAATGTGACCCGATCCTGCAGTCCATAACGCCTGGACAGTCCCTGCAGCGTCTCCAAGAACGGTCCCTCCCCAACGATGCTTGCTGTCAGCTCGACATTATTCCGCTTCGCCCACCGAGCAAGACGCCTGAAGGCTTCCATCACGACGACAGGTCGCTTTTGATAGTAAAGCCGCCCGATAAAACCGACATGCAGGCTTGTCTGTGCTGCCTGCATATTGAATTCCGGCGTTGCCTGCATGTCGCTGTCCCGGTCCAGCATCCGGCCGAGCTTCACCTTGCCCACGACATGAAACCTATCGCGATAGTAATCGACCAGCTCACCACTTATCACATGGTGAATATCGATGAAATTCGACCAGACGGCGGAAACCCTCGGATAACCGCCATCCGCATATTCGACGATATGGGTGCTATCGATGATTTTAACCCATGGCGCTATAGCCCGAAGCTGCGGAAGACTGTCATAAAGCGGCGGGCAATGATGGATATGTATCATCCGGATATTTTCCGCCCGTATCAGTTCTTCTATGAAATGCGGCCATAGATGATAGGGAAGATAGCGGTCAATCCGCAAGAAGGTGACATCGGGACTGCTTGGCAGTTTATCCTGCAATCTTTGCAGTTCAGCCACGCTAGCGACAACAAAAACCCGAAGCCCCGCCTCATGCGCCCAACGGATCGTATCGAAGGCGAGCTTCTCGGCTCCTCCTACTTCAAGCCAGTGCATGCCAACCAGAATAGAAGGTTTTTTACTGCTTACGGGGGCGGTGGGTGTGGCAAATAGAGCAGAGCCTTTACCCAATGGCAGCGCGGTCATCAAATGACGGCGGTCTGCCCGTTTCTTGCGAAGCATTTCTGCAATATAGCGGATCTGCTCATATAGCATTGGCGACAATTTGAAAACGGGCTTCAGTGCTCTTTGCGGCACCCACGGCGCAGCGGTCTGCCGGTATTCATTTGGCAGCGGCAGTCTAGGAATAGTTGATGTGATTGTGACAGGAACGCCATCGGCACTGGAGCCTGGCACATTTATTTGTCCAAGATACTCTGCGCCAAGCTGGCCATGATGCAAGGCGGCCCTTCCTTCGATTACAGAAGTTTCACCTAAAATAGGGCTTCGGCCTTCCTTAAAAACAAGGCGTAGCTCCCTAGATGGATAGAGGCGTTTATAAATAGAAACAACCTTTTCGGCCTCTTGATTTATGTAATCTTCCGGGTTCTGATACAAGGACATGCTACTTTACAGGTTGTTCATCGGAGCTTGCCACGGAGTGCACCGGCAGCACGCCAAGCTAGCATGTTGCGAGCCTTGAACTCCATGGGGTGCATGATGCGGGTCCAGCAGAGAGGCTATGCCCGGGTCAAGCACCGCAGATGTTGCCATGAGCCTCCCAAAGCCATCTAGGG
>Ga0182739_1004878_pt1 | contig 10853 bp, 8 predicted proteins | sample eDN5th30CBELigBY_FD_128873 | JGI IMG/M metagenome (GOLD analysis project Ga0182739, IMG submission 128873) | Enriched backyard soil microbial communities from Emeryville, California, USA - eDNA 5th pass 30_C BE-Lig BY (version 2) (version 2) | ecosystem: Environmental > Terrestrial > Soil >...
CAGGTCAAGGCGGGCAAGTTCCTCGTCGTCGCTCGGGGCCACTCCGAGGCGATCCAGAAGGCCAAGGGGCTACTTGAGCCCGAAGCCCCTGAGGACGTCGAGGTTTACGAGACGGCCGCCTCCTGAGCGGCGCCCGGATCCCAAACGCTTGGCCCAAAACAACCAAGGGCGTCACTGGATGCATATCTTGCATCCAGTGACGCCCGTCTAGGTTGGGGGATTGCCCCAGGTGAGCCAGGGTTGATCAGCGCAACGGGTTGATCACCAGGCCGCTCAAGAGCTTGGGATAGAAGTAGGTGCTCTTGGGGGGCATCTTCTCGAGGTTCGAGGCGATGGACTCGACGTGCTCCATGCTGGCTGGCGGCACGAGGCAGGCGAGGTCGCAACCACGGGCCTTGAGGTCGGTTGTGACCTCGTCCAGCAGGTGGACGTAGCGGCAGGTGGCTGCCCCTTCGGACTTGAGCAAGCTCTTGAGAACGAGCTCATGCAGGATGCTCACCCCAAGCGAGCGCCACTCGGCGCTGTGCTCGGCGGCGAGCTTGTCCATGGTCGCATCGGACCGGAGCTGGGCGATCAGCCAGCGGCCGTCGGCCAGGGTACCGAAGCCGAGGACGTCCTGGTCTCCCCCCGTGGCAATCTCTTCCCAGGCGGCCCGGCAACCCTCGTCCCCTTCCCCCGACGCTCGGATGTCGAACTCCGGCGCGAGTCGCTGCGCCAGCGCCTCGGCGGTCAGGCCCGGGAAGCCGGAAACCAGGCGGTGGGTCGGGAGGATGAGCAGGCCGGGGTCGCTCATCCCGACCAGCATCATCATGCAGAAGTTGGCCGGGTCGTTAGGGCCGGTCAACTCGCCCGCCGCGGCGAGGTCGTCGCGGAACTTCACCCCGGTCTCGTAGCGATGGTGGCCGTCGGCGATGAAGATCGGCTTCGAGGCCATCAACCCCTGGACGGCGGTGTGGACCTCCTGATCGGTGACCGGCCAGAGCTGGTTCCGGACGCCGAGATGGTCGGTCGCCTCGAGCGGCGTGCGATCGCGCAGCCCCGACTCGGCGGCGCGGAGCACCTCGTTGGTTTGGTCGGGGTAGAGGCCGAAGATCGGGCTTAGGTTGTACTTGGTGGCGTTGAACAGGGCGAGCCGGTCCGCCTTCGGACCCGACAAGGTCTGCTCGTGAGGGTAGATCTTCCCCTGACCGAACGCCTCGAGGCGGACGCGGGCGAGGAAACCCTTGCGAGTGTGGGTCTGCCCCTCGACCTCGAAGGTCTGGTGGTAGACGTAAAGGGTCGGGTGGTCGTCCTGCCGCAAGATCCCGTCGCGGGTCCAGTCCTTCAAGAACCGGGCGGCCCGGGTGTAACGGTTCTGCGTGTCGTTGTCCCCGGACTCCTCGCGATTCAGCTCGAGCCGGATGATGTTGTACGGGCTGGCTTGGTAGAGCCGATCTTGGAGGCTCGCGTCGATCACGTCATAGGGAGGGGCGACGACGTCGGACATGGCTCCAACGCGAGCGATGTCGTAGCGTACACCCCGGAACGGTTGGATCTCGGGCATCGGAATGGTTCCCACCGGCGCAGGTCCTGCCCCGGCGTGCAAGGAAGAATGGGTGGAGTCTGCCAAAATCAAAGAGTCGGAGCGGAAGAGAGACGCCCCGCCATCCGGGGCATCCGTCCTCGCTCCCATGAGCTGACGAGCGGCTGGAGTTTCGTCTTCGAGAGACCCTGGTCTTTCCAAGGCGAGACCTTCGCCGCTTCGGGGCCGACAAATTCATGGAGACAACCAGGCCGGCCGTCCTGAGGGGGACCACCGGCCCGGCGAATTCTGCTTCTCCGTCCCAACCCTCCGCGGCTCGTCCGGCCGCGGAGAGGAACGCGGGATCTGGCTCATGTGCCAATTTCCCAGCTATCGAGGTATTTCCGTTGCTCTTCGGTCAGGGTGTCGATGCTGATGCCCATCGTCTGGAGCTTGAGCGATGCCACCCATTGGTCGACCGCCTTGGGAACGTCGTACACGGCGTTCTGAAGCTGTCCCTTCTGCCTGGTCGACCATTCGGTCGCCAGCGCCTGGGTGGCGAAGCTCATGTCCATCACGCTCGCGGGGTGCCCGTGGGCGGCGGCCAGGTTGATCAGGCGGCCTTCACCCAGCACGTAAAGCTTGCGGCCGTCGCTGAGCACGTACTCGTCGACGAACTCGCGGACATACTTGTTGGTCGTCGTCGCCAGTTGGGCCAGGGCGTCGAGCTCGAGCTCGACGTTGAAGTGACCCGAGTTGCAGATCATGGCGCCATCTTTCATCAGGGCGAAGTGCTCGCCGCGGATGACGTTGATGTTGCCGGTGACCGTGATGAACAGGTCGCCGGTGGGGGCCGCCTTGCTGATCTCCATGACCTCGAAGCCGTCCATGGCGGCTTCGAGCGCACGGACTGGGTTGACCTCGGTCACGATCACGTGGGCGCCCAGCCCCTTGGCCCGTGACGCCACTCCCTTGCCGCACCAACCGTAGCCGCAGACGACGACCCGGCGGCCGGCCAGCAGCAGGTCGGTGGCACGGATCACGCCGTCCAGGGTGCTCTGGCCGGTACCGTACCGATTGTCGAAGAAGTGCTTGGTCTCGGCGTCGTTGACGGCGATGACCGGCAGCTTCAACACGCCGTCTTTTTCCATGGCGCGGAGCCGGATAACGCCCGTGGTCGTCTCTTCCATGCTCGCGATCACGTTCTCGACCAGCCCGGTGCGCTCGGCCGGTGAGAGCGTGTTGGCCCACTCCCGAACCTCGGGGTGGAGGTCGTCGAGCCGATCCAGGGCGATGAAGATCATCGCACTGACGAGGTCGGCTCCGTCGTCCATGGTGACGTTGGGACGATGCTTCAGCGCCGCGGCAATATGCCGGTAGTAGCTCGACTCGTCCTCACCCTTGATTGCAAAGACCGGGATGTTGAAGTCGAGCACCAGGCTGGCGGCCACATCGTCCTGGGTCGACAGCGGATTGGAGGCGACCAGCACCAACTCGGCACCACCGGCGACCAGCGTCCGCGCCAGGTTCGCGGTCTCGGCCGTCACGTGGAGGCAGGCCGACATCCTCATCCCCGCCAGCGGCTTCTCCAACTGGAACCGTTCGCGGATCGCCCGCAGGACGGGCATGTCCCGCTCGGCCCAGTTGATTCGTTCCAACCCCGCCTTCGCGAGGGCGAGATCCTTCACATCGCCCGTGAGAGCCATCGCCAAAGGGAGAGCCTCCTTCGAAAGTCGAGGAACATCGAACCTCAGCGAACTCCCGGGTCGAGCCGACGCAAGAGCGAACGGCCGCGGGATGGCGAGGCCGGGGACCCTGGGCAAGCCTCGAGGAACCAGGCCGTGGCCCCGCTCTGACCTGAACGTCGAGACGTCAGGTCGAGCCACAAGATCGGCGCCGGGGCAGGCTCGCCAGTCAGACCGCCAGGCGGAGCAGTCGCAGGGTCTTCTGCCGCTCCCAGTCCATCCAGTTGACGGGTCCGGGGGTGGGCCGAACCGACGCGGCGTTCTCGATGAGCTGGGAGATCACCTGCCCGTGGGCACGAGCCTGAGTCGGGGCGTCCGGGGCCAGGTCGCGGACCAGCGTCTCGAAACGCTCCCAATCCTCGCTCGACATCGCCACGCGCAACGCTCGGCTCGTCCATGTGTCGGGAAGCGGAGGGTGAAGCGGGCGCAAGCCCCGCTCCTGATCGGGCTGTCGACGGCGCCCGAGCCGATCCTTCTCCATCACCTGCCTCCCCGCTCTCATCGGCGAGGAGACCATTCTCCCCCACCGGCCTTGGGGATGATAAGACACGCGCACGTGTGTGTCAAGCACCCGCCAATCGCTGAGGGGCCGTCGCCGCCCGTCCTCCGTGCCTTGGGCGCGTGCAGAAAAACGGGCTACGACGGGGTGCGGTTCCGGCGATCGCGCCCGAGGGATTGGGCAGGGCTCGGGCCCCAGGCTCAAGAGGTGGTCGAGGCCCGGGGGGCGCGGACGGCCCGGATGAACTCCTTGACGCGCTCGGGATCCTTGCGCCCGGGAGCAGATTCGACGCCGGAGGCGACGTCAACCATCCAGGGGCGGGCGCGGGCCACGCGCTCGGCCACGTTCTCCGGGCTCAGGCCCCCGGCCAGGATCAGGCGAGGGAGTGAAGGAAGCTGTGTGAGGAGGGAGTCGGCGATCGACTGGCCGGTACCGCCGGCCTGGCCGGCGACGAAGGCGTCAACCAGCACCTCGTCGGGGCTGCGTCCCAACTCACGGGCCCGGCGCAGGTACGCGGCCATCGCTTCGATCGAGTCCGCACTTCCAATCCGGAAGGCGCGAATGAGGCGGAGATGCCTCAGAGCGATCAGGTCTTCCGGCGGCTCCTGCCCGTGGAGCTGGACAATCTGGAGTCCCACTCGGTCGGCGAGCGCCGCCACTTCGTGGGGGGGCCGGTCCACGAAGAGACCGACCGCCTCCGTGGGTTGGGGCAGGGCGGCCACGATCTCGGCCGCCACGGCGGGCGTCACATAGCGGGGTGACGGTGGGTGGAAGTTGAGACCCACCCAATCGGCCCCCGCCGTCGCACACTGGCAGGCCTCGGCCACGCTCGTGAGGCCGCACACCTTGATTCGGACAGTCATGCCAGGCGCGGGCTCGCTCTCAGGAGACCCCGAGCTTCTCGAGGGAGGCCTTGAACTTCGACTCGGTGGTGACACCCACCAGCCGGTCGACTTCCTTCCCCCCCTGGAAGATCAGAACGGTCGGGATCGCCGAGATGCGGAGGCCGCCGGGGGTCTCCTGGTTCTCGTCGGTGTTCAGCTTGCCGACCTTGACCTTGCCCTGGAACTCGCCAGCGAGCTTCTCGATCGTGGGAGCCAGCATCCGGCACGGGCCGCACCATGGTGCCCAGAAGTCGACCAACACGGGGACTGCCGAGTCGAGAACTTCCGACTTCCAATTCGCGTCGGTGAAATCCAACACATTCCCGGCCATTTGTATCGCCTCGTTCTTCGATCGAAAGTCAACAGCGGTGGTCGACGGCCGGAAGGGGCGTTTGGGGCCGTGTTCCGGGGCCGTCGTTCGTTGGTAGACATTATAAGAATGCTTGAACGCGAGTCAACCAGCGGCGATCCTCGACGGCAGACCACCTTGCGCGGTCTTAACGGCTGGTGCGACGAGTGTTGTGCACCTCTTCCTCGGCCAGGTAGAGGACCCGCCCGCAGGTCTTGCAGAAGCTGAGAGAGCTGGCATTGATCAGTTCGTTCAACATCTGGGCCGTGACCGAGACGAAACAGCCCGAACAGGCCCCGTTCTCCAGGAACGCCATCGCGTCAGCGCCGTGCTGCTTGACGATCCGGCGATACTGGTCGCGGTAGTCCTCGGGGATGATCGACTCGGCCCCGACGATCGACGACTCGAGCTCGGCGAGCAGTGTTTTCTGCTGGCTGAGCTGGGACTCGATCTCCTGCTTGAACGAGGCCACCTGCGTCGCCAGGTTCTTGACCTCCTGCTCCTCGGTCGCCAGCGCGGCCGACTGCTCGTCGATCCGCATCATGTCCTCAAGGATCTCACCCTCGAGCTTCTCGATCGCGAGCTTGTCGTTGGCGATCTGATTCTGGATCGCCTTGTATTCTTCGTTTTTCTTGACCAGGTTGAGTTTGACCTTCAGGTCATCGATCTTGGACTGGTGCGACTGAAGCGAGTGCTCGCGCTTCTTGAGCTGAACCTTGGCGTCCTGAGCCGCCTTACGCGACGCTTCGAGCGCGGCCTGGCGATTGGCGAGTGCAGCCTGGCGAGCGGCCAGAGTCTTGGGACCCGAGGAGATCCGGTCGCGAACCGACTTGGCCCGCTGGTGGAGGAGGTGAAGTTCACGAAGGTTCTCAGTCGTGGCAGCCATCATGTCGTCTCCAACGGGGTGATTCGATTCGGTTCGATTCAGTGCAGTTCGGCCGCTCGATCGAAGGGTGAAGAGGCGTTGAGATTTTTCGGTATCCAGGACCGACTGATCAGCAAACTTCGATTACATCTCCAACGGGCAAGTTTTCTCGAGGCCCGACTGACCGGCACTCGCGGAAGACGACTCGGTCAGTTGGGCGGTGGACGTGAGACGAGAGACAAGAAACCGGCGGCCGGCCGAGGCCGGCGAGTCCAACAAAAAACCGCCGGTCGCCCGAAGGCGGCCGGCGGTGATGGGAGCCGGGTTCAACCGGTGCTCTCGAGGAATCCCTCGAGCTGTCGACTCCGAACAGGATGTTGCAGTTTCCGGACGGCCTTGGCCTCGATCTGCCGGACCCGCTCGCGGGTCACCTTGAAGATCCGGCCCACCTCCTCCAGCGTGTAGGTGTAGCCGTCTCCCAGGCCGTAGCGAAGCTTGATGATCTCACGTTCGCGATAGGTCAGGGTCTTGAGCACCTGATCGATCTTTTCCTTGAGCATTTCCTGAGTGGCGGCATTGATCGGGCTCTCCGCGGCTTCATCCTCGATGAAGTCGCCGAAGTAGCTGTCCTCGCTTTCCCCCACCGGGCGGTCGAGCGAGATCGGGTGGCGGGAGATCTTCATCACCCGCCGCGTCTCCTCGATCGAGATGTTCGCGGCCTTGGCCGTTTCTTCGATGGTCGGCTCGCGTCCCTTCTCCTGGAGCAGTTTCTTGGAGACGTTGCGGAGCTTGGACATCGTCTCGATCATGTGGACCGGGATTCGGATCGTCCGGGCCTGGTCGGCGATGGCACGGGTGATGGCCTGACGAATCCACCAGGTCGCGTAGGTGCTGAACTTGTAACCCCGGCGATACTCGTACTTGTCGACCGCCCGCATCAGGCCGGTGTTCCCTTCCTGGATCAGGTCGAGGAACGAGAGGCCGCGATTGCGATACTTCTTGGCGATCGAGACGACCAGTCGGAGGTTACCACCGGAGAGTTCACGCTTGGCCTGCTCGTACTCGCGGAACCGCGAATTCATCGCCTCGACCCGATTGTGCAAGCTCTTCGGGGTTTCGAGGGTGATCCGCATCAGGTCCTTGAGCTCCTTCTGGAGGTTGGACCTGTCTTCCTTGCCGCCCCGGCCGGCGCGATAGTCCTTGAGCTGGACGACCAGCTCGCCCATCCGCGCGGCGACCTGTTCGAGCCGCTTCATGAGCGGCTGGACCTTCTGGGTCCGGATCGAAAGCTCTTCGACCAGGTTCACTGCCTTGCGGCGTCGGCTCTTGAGCACGGCCATCAACCCGCGGCGTGCCCCCTTATCGCGTGCCCGGATGAACTCGCGGAAGTCGCGGTTGTTGCAGTCCATCAGGTGCGCGAGGGTCACCAGGTTGTGCGGCATCCGGCCGAGAATCTGGTCCTTCTCGAGGTTCTCGGTCACCGACACCTTGACGGTGCGGTCGAACGGGAGATCGCCATCGTTAACTTTCTTGAGGACGTCGACCACCAGGGCCAGAGCGAAGTGGCACTCGAGGACCTTGCGGCGGAACCGCTTGCGGGTGATCTCAATCTTCTTGGCGAGGTTGATCTCCTGGTCGCGGGTCAGAAGGGGGATCTCCCCCATCTGCGTCAGGTACATGCGGACCGGATCGTCGATACGTCGCGAGATTTCGTCGAGGTCTTCGGGCGTGAGCTCGCCGTCCTCGTCGTCCATCGGCTCGTCGACGAGCTCATCGGGCTCGTCGTCGAGATCGCCCGAGGCGAGCAGACGCGATTCCGCTTCGTCTTCATTGATCAGTTCGATGCCCATCTCGTCGAGCGATTCGAGCAAGCCGTGGATTTTGTCGGGGCTGCTGGCTTCGTCGGGCAAATAGTCATTCACCTGATCGAAAGTCAGAAACCCTCGGCGCTTGCCCAAATCGAGGAGCGTCTTGAGGCCCTCGTCCAGCTTTTCCATCCAATAACCTCCCTCACGACGGAACGATGGGTCAGGACGCGTTTTTCTTCTTCGTGTCCGGCCGCATGGATTGAAGGCGATGCCACAATTCGCGTTTCAGAGCTTGATATTCTTCGGGCCGCTCCGCGGGATCGGTCTCTTTCAGAGCGTCTTTGAGATCTTGAAGGTGGTCGTTCGAGTCGCGCTGAGCGAGCCGGCGAAGCACCCCGGCGAGGCAATCCTCCCAGGGAGCAGGCTGGGCATAGTCAGGCAGCGGCGCGGGGTCGATCGGGAGCAGTAAGCCCGCCGCCAGGGCCCGAATCGCGGCATCGTCGAGTCGCAGAGAGACTCGGTCGAACGTGGGCGTCAGTCCCTCACCATGCAAGTCGTAACAAACCTGGAGAATCACCCGCAGCGGTTCGTCTCGGATCGAGGCGACCGCCACCCGTGAGATCAGATGCCCGACCACACTGGGTTGGTTCAGCACAATTTCGAGCAATTCGCGACTGATCGGGTCGAGGTCGGCCAGCCGGATCGGGGGAGCCGGGGCCGGCGACGCCTGCCGCACGGGGGCAGCCGCGGTTCCCAGCCCTGCACTCGTCCCCGACGGTGCCGGTGCTCCCACGGCCCCGGCCGAGACCAAAGGCCCGGGCGAGGCCGGAGCGGCCTTGGACGCGGTCGCGGCGGTCGCCTGGAGTCGTTTCAGCGACTGCCTGAGCACGTCGACCGGCACCCGGAGCCGGCGCGAGAGTGTATCGAGAGCGCGAGCGATCTTGATGTCCATCCCCACCCGGGTCGACTTCGGCACCCGGGCCAGGATCGAAAGCACCCATTCCGCCGCCCGCCGCGCGTCTTCAATCGAGTTGAGGTTGAACCGCCCCTCCGCCCGGCGAATGGCAAAGGCCATGGGGTCGACCGCCTGGTCGACCAGACTCCGGAACGCCTCGGCTCCCTCGGCCAGGAGGAATTCGCAGGGGTCAAGCTTCGCCGGAAGAGTCAGCACGCGGACATCTACCTCATGGGCTAGGAACAACTCAAGGCTGCGATCAGCGGCCGCCTGCCCGGCATCATCGCCGTCAAAGATCAACACCACGCGATCGGCCAATCGCCGGAGCATCTGAACATGGTCGCCCCCAAGCGCTGTGCCGAGGGTCCCGACCACGTTGCCCAATCCAACTTGGTGGGCCGCCATCACATCGGTATAGCCTTCGACGACCGCCACCCAGCCCGCTTCGCGAGCCGGCGCCAGGGCGAGGTCGGCCGCATAAAGAATTCTACGCTTCTGAAACAACGAGGTTTCGGGGCTATTCAAGTATTTTGCGACATTTTTTCCGGCAGTGGCCAGCGTCCGCTCGATGTCCGGCAAGATCCGACCGCCGAAACCGAGCGTTCGTCCCCGCACGTCGTGGATCGGGAACATCAGTCGACCACGAAACCGCTCGCGAGTGAGGTTGGGAGACTCCTTTGATCGAACGACCAGCCCCGCTCGCTCCAGAACTTCGACCGAAAACCCCGCTTTCCGAGCCCGCGAGGTCAACCAATCCCGTTCGTCCGGAGCGTAGCCCAACTGAAACCGGGCCGCACACTCGCGGCTAATCCCCCGCGCTTCCACATAGGCCAACACCGACGATTCCCGACTCAACGCCGAGCCGTACGCCCCTTGGGCCCACTCGTTGGCCGCCAGAAGCTCTTTCTTGGCCGGCCCTTTCGGACCCGCCGTCCCCGGGGCGTTCTCCAGAGTCACTCCAGCCCGATCGGCCAACATTTGGAGCGCCTCGGGAAAATCGACCCGAAAATAATCCTTGACAAAATCGAAGACATCACCCCCGGCGCCACAACTCCAACACTTGAACGATTGACGCTCAGGGTTGATTTCGAGCGAGGGATTGTGATCGTCGTGAAACGGACACAATGCCTTGATTTTGGAACCGGAACGATGCAGGGTGAGGGAGTCTTCAACGAGTGCGACGATATCAACGGCCTGCTTAATTGCGGCGAGTGTCGCTTCGGAGTGTCGGGGCACGGGGTCTCCTGATTCGAGTCCTCTGGCCCGGGTCCAAGGTGATGGATATGGCACAGAGTGGTGGAGGATTGTCCGTCGCCGGTCAAGCCCCGTTCCATGCCGTTTGTCACTGGCTGTCAGGGCAATTATAGCCCCCCCTGAAAAACGGTCAAGTTTTTCGGACGCGAGAACGACGGAGGCCACTCTTTCTAACTCGGCATGATTTTAGCAGTTAGGGAACGAGCCTCCGAGAACCGCCGCTCCAGCTTGCCCGATCCTCGCAGGTGGCCCGACTCGGCTCTTGACACGGCCCATTCGCTCGTTCCAGGGGCCGAGTCTTCATAAATCCTGAATCCAGCTGGTTTCAGACTCGCCGATGTCGGCGAACTCTTGTCCCGCAAACCAGGTGTCCAAGTCAAGGGTGGCGCCGAGTTTTTAGGGAAGTGGCTCGGGCGAAGCATGCGCAAGAACGAGGGGTGCCGGGGCCATGACGATGGGCCCGGGGAGAGCGTTGGGCGGCGTTGGGACGAGAGCGAACGATCCCCGCGTCCCGAAGGGGGCGCGAGGATCGAATGGAAGGAAGCTCAGAGGTCGTCAACGGCAGCCGGCCGGGCCTGGGGCGCTGGGGGAATCGCGCCGGTCAACGTCGAGGGGGGGACGGGGGAGGACCGCCGATGGTGACGGCCCCGGTCTGGCCGTCAGGGGTTTGGACCAGGAGTGGTAGTCCTTGCTCGGGGTTGAGTGCCGCGACGGCCGCGTCGTAGTCGGCCTTGGAATGGACCGGGGTGCGGCCCACGGCCAGGATTCGCATGCCCGTGCGGAGGCCCATTCGAAAGGCGGGGCTGTCGGCCACCACCTGGTCGATTTCCAGGGAGTGGTCAGCCCCCTCCGCCTCATCGCCGGGGAGTTCGCGGACCCGGAACCCGAACGACGCGAGGACCGGAGCGCCGGGGAACTCGCCGATGGTCACGTCCTTCGACGTCAATTTGCCGCTTCGATAGAACCGAACCGCCACCTTGGAGCCGACCGCCA
>Ga0182739_1004880_pt1 | contig 10850 bp, 8 predicted proteins | sample eDN5th30CBELigBY_FD_128873 | JGI IMG/M metagenome (GOLD analysis project Ga0182739, IMG submission 128873) | Enriched backyard soil microbial communities from Emeryville, California, USA - eDNA 5th pass 30_C BE-Lig BY (version 2) (version 2) | ecosystem: Environmental > Terrestrial > Soil >...
ACTGGCCGGAGAAGCCGGCCCGGGCGGCCGCCTGAGCGATCCCGCAGCCCGCCTCCAGGAGCTCGCGCGCCCGCTCGACCCGGCTGCGGAGGACGTACTGGTGGGGGGTCGTCCCGGTGGAGGCCCGGAACCGCCTGAGGAAGTGATACGGGCTCAGACCGGCGACGGCGGCGAGGCGATCGAGTGAGAGGTCGCCGTCGAGGTGGCGTTCGATGTGGTCGGTCACACGCCGGAGGCGGTTGGGCTCGAGGCCCGTCTCCGGCTGCGGCGGGCGGCTGTCGTCGGCATACTCCCGCAACAGGTGGACAGCCAGGGCTGTGCCGAGTGACTCGGCGAGCAACTCCTGCCCACTCCCATGCCCAACGGCGGCGTCGGCCAGCTTGCGGGCCGCCTCGCCCGCGAAGCGATCGCGTCGCATCGCCGCTGGCCGGATGCGGCCGGCTTCCAGGCCCGTCTGGCCGGCGATCCGATCGAGCCACTCGGTCGAGAACCGCACCGAGATCGACTCGAACGGGCGCTCGCAACGGAGGGAGGTCGGGACGAACGCCGGGCAGACGACGACGTCGCCTGCCGCCGGTCGACCGGCGTAGGTCCCCGCTCCACCGAGGTGCCACTCGACCCGGCCGGGGCGGGAGAGGAGCAGGGTGACCACATGGAAGCCGTGGACGTGCCGGTCGGCCCTGTCTCGCAACTGGAGCTTGGAATGGCAGATCCCCAACCCGGCGGCAAGTTCCTTGGCCCCCTGCCCCATGGTCACGACGTCCAGGATCTCGCCCATTCGGTCGCTCCTCCTTCTGATCCTACGGCCGCCCCTGGCTGTGGCCATTTCGAAAGGGGGAAACCGGGCCGGATGACTCCTGGCCTCTTCCCTCTGAACCGTATGATACGGCGCGGTTCAACCGCGACGGAGCGTTGGGCCGTTTTCCAGGTTGTCGTTCGAGGAAAGGGAAGCGGCAATCCACGCATCAAACAGGAGTCTGTTGTTGCGTCCTGACCTGGCCGGCGAATGTTTCGGCTTGCCGCGGGCTCGGCCGAGGGGCTGACGGCCCGCCCGAACCCACTCTTGCCGCTGGGCGTATGATAGGGGGCATGGGGACGACCCCATGCTTCGTGAGAGCGTTCTCACGCGGGCTTTTCGAATCGTGCGGGGACGACCCCGTAGCTCTCTTCAAATGGAGAGAAAGCTATGGCCTGGGTTGTCCTGGTCATCGCGGGTTTGTTCGAGATCGGTTGGGCGGTCTGCCTCAAGTACACCAAGGGGTTCACCGCGCTCTGGCCGACCATCGGCTTTGCCGGCTTCATGTTCGCCAGCGTGTACCTGCTCGGGGTCGCCCTCAAGGTGCTTCCCCTCGGGACAGCCTACACGGTCTGGACCGGCATCGGGGCCGTCGGCACCGTCGTGGTGGGGATCGTCGCGATGGGCGAAACCGCGGACCCGCGACGCCTCTTCTGCATCACGCTCATCCTCGCCGGAGTTGTGGGCCTGAAGCTCACCTCCTCGCACTGATCACCATTTCGCGTTCTTCCCACCCTCGAACCACCACCGCGAATTCGTCCGGTGGTGGTGTCGTCAATCCCTCTTCCGGCCGTCCGCGTCCTCTGTCGCCGGTTTGGCCTGGAAGAATTCTTCCATAAACGTGTTGCGTGCACCGGGGCGGGTCAGGTCCTGGCCGTCCTGGGTGAGGGCGAGGAACAGGATCAGCATGTCATCGGTGGTGGCTTCGCCCCAGACGACGTCGGCGGGGGGCCGGTTGGGGTTGCGCGGGTTGGCCGAGGAGTTGTCGAAGATCCCTTCGATCCGGATGATCGAGCCGGCCGGGATCGAGAGGGGCTCACGCAAGTAGTAGGTGTCCTGGCGGTTGAAGTCCCAATCGTCGATGGCGATCAAGGGGCGGATTCGGCCGTCGGGAGCCTGCACCGAGGCGCGGAACTGCCGGCCCAGCCAGTGCATGTGCGGGGTCATGGCGTGGAGCGCGACGGGGATCGGCACTTCCAGGTTGGCGGCGACCCGGATCTCGGGGTCGTCGGCCGGGAGGCGGAACCTGGTCAGGTCCGGACAGGCGGAGACCCACTCGAGGGCCTGACGCGCGGGGCCCTGGGAGAAGTAAAGGCCGAACCGGGTGCGGTCCGACTCGGGCTTCCCGCTCGGGTGGTAGTGGACCTGCATCACCAGGTCGGCCTGCCGCGGCAACTCCAGGCCGATGCCTTCGCCGAAGGGGTGGGCGTCGTTGCCCGGCGTCCAGCCGCCGAGGAGTCCGAAGATCTGGTCGCCGGTGAAGCCGGAGAAGCAAGGGTAGCCGGGCCCCGGGGCCTCCGCGTCGCGCTGACGACCGAGGCCGCGGGTGTCGACATAACCGAACGTGTGGTGGACCACCCGCGGGTTGCCGGGCTGGACCTCGATTGCCGCCAGGAATCGATCGGCGGGAAGTGAGGTCGGCAGGACGAAACAGCGGTAGATATCCTCACCGGCCGCCGGGATCTGGAACGGTTCGGCGCTCTCGACGATCAGGTCGGGCGGCCCCAGGGACCATTCTCGGGCCTGGCTTGTGGCTGGGGGGCGCGAGGACTTGTCCGCTGGCGGTCCCTCTGGGGCGCCGGCCTTGGCCCAGCGTTGCAGGGTTTCGATCTCGGAGGGGAGGAGCGTCCGGTCGTGTTTGAGGGGAGGTCCGACCCCGGGACGCGGTTTCCAGGGGGGCATCAACCGTTGCTCGGTGACAACGGCCAGGTCGGCGGCACGCTTCGCGGCCTGCCGATAAGTGAGGAGCGAGAAGGGACCGGACTGGCCGGGCCGATGGCAGGGCTGGCAACTGTGCTCGAGGATCGGGGCCACGTCGTGGTGGAACGTCGGTGTGGCGTCCCCCTGGACGAGGGAGAACGCCGGCGACGGGGAGCCGACAGGCTCCACGAACGGGGTCGCCACCGGCCGGCCAGAGAGCACGGCCTCGACGGCCTGGCGCAAGGCAGAGTTGGCTCGGGTCGAGTCGTGGTCTGCTCCCCCTTCCTCCTGCCCCGGCCCGTTGAGGCGACCTCGATATCGCAGGTGCCCACCGTCGTCGAGCACGAAGACTTCCGGAAGTCGCGTCACGCCAAACTGACGTGCGACCCTGCCGTCGCGGTCGTGGGCGACGGCGGAGACCTTGAGGTTTCGCTCTCGGTGGTAGGCGTCGATCGCCTCACGATCGGCCTGGGGATCGACGTAGACCCCGGCCACGAAGAGGCGACTGCGCGGAGTTGCGGCGACGAGCTGCGTGAGGCCCGTCACGGCGGCGTCGGAGAGTGGACACTCTCGCGCGTAGAAGGCCACGACGGCCACGCCCGACACCGGCGCCACGAATTCGAGCTTCTCGCCATCGAGCGACCGGGTCGAAACCGCCTCCTTGAGGTACGGCGGGCCGGTGAGCGGGATCTCCTCCAGGTCGAGGCGCCCGCTGGTCGACCAGGCCGCGATCACACCGGCCAGAATCGCCACCAGCCCGATCCCCGCGAGGCTCCGCTTGCTCACGGAGCCTTCCTCGACCGGGCCCCTCGCTTCGGGTTCGTCGCCCCTGCGGCCGTATTCGGATCCTTCCAAGCCGCCCCCATGTTCTCCTGGACTTCGGGGGTTTCCTGCTCCTCGGGGGGCAGCTTGGCGAACTCCTCAGGCGTCAGCTTCTTGTACACGATGGAGCTGTCGTGAGGGTTTCCACAGCCGACCTGGAAGAGGGACGCCGTGCAGAAGCACGCGAAGGCGGCGGCGGTAAGAGGTCGGCGGGCAGGTGCTTTGGAGAGACTTATTAGCATCAAATGGCCTGCTGTCTTCTGGAGATTGTTGGGTGTCGCGTGGAGGAGAGCGGTTTTCGATCGTCTTGCGCACAGCCTGAGAGGGTTTAGAGCCGTCGAGACGAAACGAAGCCCTATGGTTGGTCCGGACTACTTGTTGTCCGCGGTCTCGAAGCGACTAAGGGCCTGCGCAGGAATAACTCTTGCAAATTCACAATTTCGCACAGGGTGATTTGTAGGGTGGGCACCGCCCACCGTCCGGTCTAAGCATCTAAGTGGTGCATCCGCCAAGTCCGTATTTTTCGTAGAGTAGGCTTTAGCCTGCCAGGGCTGGCCCTGAAGACTGGCAGGCTAAAGCCACCCTGCAAAGAAATGTTCAACGACTTGGTGGATGCACCTCTTGGTAGGGTGGCTCGGCCGGAGCCGTGGGGTGGGAATTCGCTCAATAACTGTCGGCCGAGATCACTTCACCCCCTGCCCTGGTGGAGAGGGAGCGGTAGATCGGCTTGGAAACCGAGTCTTTGACGAAGCGGATCGAACCGTCGCTGAACGCGAAGTTCACGCCGCCGGAGTGCTGGCTCCGGAACGAATAGATGCCGCTGTCTTCACTGGTGTTATCGCTCGTGACCAGATGGTTGTTGAGCTTGCCCCAGGTCGAGAAATTGAGCCCGCGGGGATAGCCGTGGGCCCAGACTCCCTGGCCGCCGCGGAACTGACCGGCCTTGGGGCTGGTGGAGCTGAAGAAGTCGTTCTTGAGGCCGTAATCTTGCTCGCCGATGAACACCGTGTTCGACGACCCATCGGTGATCGCGCTGACGTTGATCGGCGGGCAGGCGACGGTGGTGAGCGGGCTCGCGGTGTCGCCGCTATTGGTCGTCGAGGCGCCGATGATCACCCCCTTGGGCTCGCCGTAGATGTGCCGTCGGCTGTAGAGGTCGGCGTAGGCGTTGCCGTTGCAGGTGGCGTAGCTGGTAGGGGCCAGGTAGTCGGCGTTCGCGATGTCGGGCTTGGCGTAGGGCAAGGTCATCGACGGGCAGATGTAGGTCTGGATCGTGGTGCTCGACGTGGTGGTGTTCTCCGGCTTGCGGGGACCGACGTTCGTGTTGTAGGCGGCGAACAGGGGGGCCTGTTCCAGGTAGGGCAACACGCCGGTGAAGCAGGAGTACTTATCATTGGCCTGGATCAACGCGAACGGAAAGCAGCCATTGGTGTCGTGATAGTTGTGCATCGCCAGGGCAATCTGCTTGATGTTATTGACGCACTGAGAGCGGCGCGCCGCTTCGCGGGCGGCCTGCACGGCCGGTAAGAGCAGCGCGACCAAGGCACCAATGATCGCGATGACGACCAGAAGCTCGATCAAGGTGAATCCACGCTGGCGAGACGTTGACGCTGACATCGACCTTATTCTCCTTGTTCAAGGCCCGACGGTTTACCGAACCGCGCAAGGGGGGGGACGAGGGCCGGTACGCGGACCATGGCGTGGACGGCCTGGGTGAGGTTCACGTTATGGGAGGGCCGGCGCTGATCGAGCGAGGGCTGGTCTCAGGCTCCGTTGACCATGACATGGTGCATGCCGACGGCGACGACCACGGCCCCGATCACGCTGAGGACGAGGAGGACCGCCCCGATGCGTCGCACGTTCTTCATCTGCCACCACATCATCAGACCGGTCAGGCCCCAGCCGACCATGCAGATGGCCATGATGTCGACGATCGCGGCCCAGACCACCCGTGAGCTCCACTGCGAGGGATAGCCGTGGGCCGTGTGCAGTCGTAAGAGGAACCGGCGGTTGGAGAGCGGTTCCACGTTGCGGGCGCTCTCGCCGGCCCGGCCCGTGATCAAGCCGGTCTGGAGGTTGTAGCCCACGCGCCAGACGGTTCCGTCGCCTTGCATCAGGAAGCTCAACTCGGGCCCAACCGGTCCGCCCCGCCCTCCCCGCCCTCCCCGGCCGCCGACGGGGGCGTTGCCGGCCGGGACGAGGCTTTCCGCCTGCTCACGCCGGCGCGTTCCCTCGTCGCGACGTTCGGGCCGCTCGCCCGGCCGCGGTTCGGCGGGCCGGGACTCGTCGGGGCCGGCACCATTCGCGGCCGAGCGAGGGCCGGCGCGGTCGGGGCGTGCGTTCGCGTGGGGGCGGGCCGAAGTCTCTTCCCCCTCGGGCCGGTCCGGTCCGCCTCGCGATTCGTCGCGGCGGCCCCGGCGCTGGTTGCCTCCCTCCGGCTCGAGCGCTGGCCGCGCGGTCACCGGCGCTTGCGGGAGGTCGAACCGGGTCAGGAGCATGCTCAGCGACGAGTGGATCGCCTCCATCGGAGCCGACTCCAGTGTGATCGGCCGGCGGGCGAACGGAAGCGGGGCGTCACGCTCGGGCTCCTTCCGGCTCGGCGTGGTGCGGATCGAGCCCGAGCCATTCGCCAGGTCCAGCCGCACCAGGTGATCGGCGCTGCCGCCGGGAATCGCGGTCGTGTACTCGCGGGCAAACGCCGCCTCCTCGGGCTTCACCAACCGATACCGAGTCGTCGCCTCCGGCCCGGCCGCGTCGTTGATCGCGTCGACCACCTGAGCCGCCAGCGCCTGCGGTTTCGGAAACGTCGCGAGCGGCGTTCCGGCCAGGTCGGCCGGCGTGATCGTCCGGTTCCTCTGCTCGACGTCGGGGAAGAGCTGCGGGTGATTGAACAGCAAGGCCGTCACGCCGTAGAGGAACACCCAGGGGGTCATGAGCAACCCGGCGTAGAGGTGGGCACGGCGAACCAACTTCATCGACTGGTTGAACCGGGTCCGGGCCCGGGCGCGCAACTGGGCCTTCGAGGGGGTGGAGCGAACCTCGGGGTCGGCTATCGCCATGGTTGGCGGATCCTTGGAGTTCTGAGCAGGCAGCAACGTGACTGGTCAGGAAGGTCGGGCACCGTCGGACCAAAGACGGAGCCGTGGGGAGTGATCAAACAGATCGAAATTCTGGATGGATCACACAGCGAAATCACGCCGGGTTGGATTACTGGGGCGAAACAACCGCCGGCTCTAGCGGCTCAATCCCCGGCATCGAGTCTCGTGGGCCTCAATTGACATTGAGTTTCAATTGCAATGTGGACATAAAGTACGGAGTGGCTGAGGGAGCGTCAAGTAGTTTTCTTAAGAAATGTGGGTGACGCATCCGGCGAGTTGGTGATCGGTTCCTTCCCCGGCCGGTTGTCAGCCGCCCGACCGTGCCGAAGATCGACTGGGGGATGCCCACCGGTGAGGAAAGCCGTCATGCCAAAGCGCGTGCCGGAGGCACCATGAGGGAGGCTTTCGGCACGCGCTTTGAATTCGCAAGGAGGCTTCCGCGGTTCCTCATCGATAGGTGGCCGCGCCAGAGGCCCGGAGGAACCAGTTCCCTGGTCAATGGGATCGATGACATCTGGTGAAATCAGCAACCTTAGCGAGGGCCGATCGGTTGGCCCTTACCGCGACGTGGCGTTGGCCAACCGGGCTTTCAGGCCCTGACGTTCGAAGTGGCGCGAGCTTTTCCCGCCCCGTTTTGGAGTCGAGAGCTGGAAGGGGAGTGTCTGCTCGCCGTCGGGCTTGACCTCGACGGCGAGTTCGGTTTGCACGTTGTAATTGGGCGGGACGATGTTGCGGACCTCGTCGATCGTCTCCGAGGGGAGGTCGGGGTGGGCGATCCGTCTCCCGGTCGGTCGCACCGCGCTGATTTCGACCTGGTAGCGCCCGGGTGCCGGTCCCTCGGACCGGCTGAGGCGGTAGGTGCCGTCCTGGATCGGGGCGGTGGCGGCCGTGGTCCCGTCGAGGGGGGCGAACGTGATCGTCCCCACGGTCAGAGGCTTGCCGTCCAGCGTGATCGTCCCGGAGATGGGTTGCCGGGCCGGGCCGGCCTCGGAACAACCGGCGGCGAACCATGAGAGCGCGATGGCCAGGCTCAGGCCCAGGTTTCGCTTTGGAGTCAGACCTACCCTGGGGGTAAGGGGAAGGCGAGCGCTCGAACGGTCTTGGTGGTCGAGTATGGAACGCATCAGAAGGCATCTCCACTCAGCACTTCGCCCCCGGACCGACTGCTCAGGGCACGCCAGTTGGGCAGGGCGATCGAGTCTTTGATGAAGCGGACCGAGCCGTCCCCGAGGAGGGCGTTGACGCCCCCCGGATGCAGGCTCCGCGAACCGATGTAGTGGGTGCCGCCGTTGCCGGTGTTGCGATTGCAGGGCGCCTTTCGGGCATTCCAGCAGGCGCCGTAGTCGGGGGCCTGGCTGTTGGGGGCCAGTCGGGTCGAAACCTGGTGCGAGGACGGCTGTTCGCTCCACATCCGGCCCCGGCGGTCGATGGTGTCGACAGGCTGGCCCTCGGGATGCGGCGTCTGGAGGATCTCCGACATCAGCAAGGTCTGGCTCGTACCGTCGACCAACTCGGCCAACGACGCCCCGTAGTTCAACGCAAAAGGGGCGGGCAGAACCGGGTCGGAATACGTGTTCTGGCCCCAGATGACGCCGTAGTTGCCTTTCACATCGTTGATCTTGCCGACATTGTTCTCGAACACCACCTGTTGGTCGGACGGGCAGTCGAACACGTTGATCCGGGCCGCGCGGGTGGTCGAATTTGCGTTCACCTGGAAGGAGAGATTGAAGTTGAAGCTGTTGGCGAGGTTGCCTTGCTCGACGAACGGCAGGAGCGACGTGATGAACGGCTGGCGATAGTCCTTGTTCGCCACGGTCACATCGATCGAGCCCGGAGCGAACCGGCCGTGGACATCGTGGTAGTTGTGAAGCGCCAGGCCAAGCTGCTTGAGGTTGTTCGTGCACTGGATTCGCCGCGCGGCTTCACGCGCTGCCTGAACCGCGGGAAGCAGCAACGCGATCAAAACCGCGATGATCGCGATCACCACCAACAACTCGATCAGCGTGAACCCCGATCGACGTCCACAAGGCCGGGCGCTCTCCCTCGAACCCCCCATGACTCCCGTGCTCTTCCGCATCGCCAATGCTCCTTGAGAGACCCGGCCTCGTCGACCTGTTCGTACCTCGGACGGCCTTATGCTAGGAATCTTGATCGGCAATGTCAAGAAGCAAACTCTACTAACTTGACCAGATTGGTGGGGTATCGTTAGTCTTTGCTACGCGTGCAGTCCGCGGATAGGCTGCGGCGTGTTTTGGTGAGGGTGGCTGACGCGTTCCGTTTGGTGGGAGGAGGTGGGATTTGAGAGCGAGGACGAGCAAAAGGGCATGGTTCGGGATGGGGCTGCGACGGGCGGCCTGGTTGGCGATCCTGGTGGTCGCGGGGCCCGGGTGGGCGTTCGGGGCCGGCAAGCCGAACGTGGTGTGGCTGGTCGCCGATGACCTGGGCTATGGCGACCTCGGTTTTCAAGGGGGGCGGGACATTCCGACGCCCCACCTCGACGCCCTGGCGCGCGGAGGGGTGCGTTGCACGAACGGCTATGTCTCGGGGCCGTATTGCAGCCCGACTCGCGCCGGGTTGCTGACCGGCCGCTACCAGCAGCGGTTCGGCCATGAGTTCAACCCGGGCGGGGCGGCGGCGGGGACGCCCGCGGCGAGGGAGCTGGGCCTACCGTTGGCCGAAACGACCGTGGCCGACCGGCTCAAGGGGGCCGGCTATGCCACGGGGCTCGTCGGCAAGTGGCATCTCGGCGCGGCGGCGAAGTTCCACCCGCAGAAGCGCGGATTCGATGAGTTCTTCGGCTTCCTCGGCGGTCAGCACACCTACTTCGTCGCCAAGAGCGAGGATGTCTATCGCGGCACCGAGGTGGTGAAGGAAGAGACGTACCTGACCGACGCCTTCGCCCGCGAGGCGGTCGCATTCATCGACCGGCACAAGGACCACCCGTTCTTCCTGGAGCTCGCCTTCAACGCGGTTCACACCCCGATGGATGCGACCGACGAGCGACTGGCGAAGTTCGCCTCGATCGAGGACCCGAAGCGCAGGACCTATGCGGCGATGCTGTCGGCCATGGACGACGCCGTGGGCCAGGTGATCGAGAAGATCCGCAGCGCCGGGCTCGAGGAGAACACCTTGATCGTCTTCTTCAGCGACAACGGTGGTCCGACGATGACCGGGACCACGATCAACGGTTCGAGCAATGCCCCGCTTCGCGGCTCGAAGCGGACGACGCTCGAAGGGGGTGTCCGGGTCCCGTTCGTTGCGAGCTGGAAGGGAACGCTTCCCGCGGGCCGGGTCTACGAGCAACCCGTGATCCAGCTCGACCTCCTTCCCACCGCGCTGGCCGCGGCGGGCGTGGCACCCCAGCCTGATTGGAAGCTCGACGGCGTCGATATTCTGCCCGCCCTGAGTGGCAAGTCGGACAAGGCGCCGCACGACACCCTCTACTGGCGGCTCGGTGGTCAGGCCGCCATCCGCCGGGGGGACTGGAAACTCGTCCGCTACGACCAGGCGGTCGACACCCCCGGCGCCCGCTCGAACGGTCGGGCCAGGCCCCCCGTGACGCCGTTCCGGCTCTACAACCTGGCCCAGGACCTGGGGGAAACCAAGGACCTGAGCGCCCAGAACCCGGACAAGGTTAAAGAGCTTCAGGCCGCCTGGGACGACTGGAGCGGCCAGCTCGCCCGCCCGTTGTGGGGACCAGGGAGCGCCTCGGCGGCGGCGAAGGCGGTGAACTGAATAGTGTCTTCATTAAATTGTTGAGCATTTGCTTGTCTTTTGTAGGGTGGACTTTAGCCTGCCTGGCCCAGGCCTTCGCCAAGGCGGTCTTTCCCGCAGGGTAGGTTCGCCCTTTGGCCCAGGCCTGACCAAAGGCAGGCTAACGCTTACCTACGGAAAGACGGCCTTGGCGGAGGCGCCACGAATCGCTTGTTCGCTCGCTCGCTCGTCGTCCTCAGGGGCCGGCCGGTCCGGCGAGCAGGGGTTCGAGGCTGACGTCGTCGATCCAGGCTTCGCCGATCCCGCTGTCGCTGGGGTCGCAGAGCTTGAACTCGAGGGCGAGCGAGGTGGCTTCGGAGGCGATGTCGAGGATGCGGTCGACTTTGACCCAGCGCCCGACCCTGGCCAGATGCTCTTCCTGACCGGCTTCGAAGAGGGGGCGGTAGGAGGTCTGGGTGTCGTGCGACTGGGAGATTCGGACGCGGCAGCCCCCCTCGGTG
>Ga0182739_1004882_pt1 | contig 10846 bp, 10 predicted proteins | sample eDN5th30CBELigBY_FD_128873 | JGI IMG/M metagenome (GOLD analysis project Ga0182739, IMG submission 128873) | Enriched backyard soil microbial communities from Emeryville, California, USA - eDNA 5th pass 30_C BE-Lig BY (version 2) (version 2) | ecosystem: Environmental > Terrestrial > Soil >...
CACTACGTTCCTGCGGGGTCTCGGACTTTCTCGCAGCTCCCATAGGAGTCGAGCGGACGCCTCTCCAAACCAACCTTATTTTCACTTTCAAATATGCTTGCTCTTCATTTCACACGAAAAAAAAGACTTTTTCAGTGGGTTCAGCTAATCCCACCGGAGTCTACTTGTATTCAGGCTGCTCCATTTTCCAATCTATTTCATTTTTTTCTTGGTAAAATAATTAGGTTTTAGAAAATAGCCTTTAAAAACGAAGTGAAATGAAGTATGCGAAAGCAACCTATATTTACTAGCTAAATGAGAGAATATTTGTCTTAACAGCGTATCTATTTTGTTAAATCCCAACCTCATAAATTCAAAAACAAAGGTCTCCCCTCTCTTTCTAATGGCTTTAGAAGGATAGGGGAGACCTTTGTTCTTTATAACTGTGTTAAAATTTCTCGTGCGATTATTGGCTCATCTGTAATAATTGCTGATATTCCTTCCTTCATAAGTGCTCTCATCGTTTTCGAATTATTTACAGTGTAGGCTCTTACTTTTATATTATTCGATTCAGAAGCTCTGATTATTTCTCCGTTTAATCGTTTATAATTTGGATGAAAACCTTTGGCATTTATAGCATTGGCATAAATCCATGGCTGATAGATACCATCTGACAATAGCGGAGCCGTTTCTATTTCTGGAGCAATGCGATAACTATGAACGAGACTATAATGATTAAAGGAAGAAAAAATGATCCGTTTTTCAAATCCATATTGTCTGATGAGATTAATTGTTTTTTCTTCCATTCCCTCATAGGAAATCTTATTATTCTTCATTTCAATATTACAGATTATTGAATTCCCCTGCATCCATTCAAACAACTCACTTAACGTTGGAATAGATTCTTTATTACTATACTTAAATCGATGTCCTGCATTTAACGCTCTTAATTCTTTATAACTCAATTGTTGCACAAAACCTGAGCCGTTAGTCGTTCGATCAACTTTTTCGTCATGGATGATAACAATTTCCCCATCCTTAGTCATTTGAATATCTATCTCTATTCCATCAGCCTTTGCCTTTTCTGCTTCTACAAAAGCTATCATTGTATTCTCAGGATAATTTGCCGAAAAACCTCTATGTGCAAATATTTTCGTCATATGAATTCACATCCTTATGTAAAACTTCCTTTTATTAGCAATAGAATATTCATTTGTATTGCTAATAAAGCGAAACTTTCATCAGTGGGGGTTTTCCTTTCTCCCCCCCACTGATGGTTAGTTGAACCAATCAGACCTTTCCGGACAGTTGATCTCTCACCTAGCTTCCTTGTATTCTCATAAGCTTGAGGGGTGAAGTCTTACTCTCCGTTAAGAGTGGAATAAATGATAAAAAAACAGGCTCCAACATATGTCAGAGCCTGTATCGTTTTTGTTAAATTAGTTTTTTACTACGTTAGCAGCTTGAGGTCCGCGTTGACCTTCTTCAATGTCAAAGCTTACTTCTTGACCTTCATCTAAAGTTTTGAAACCTTCAGTTTGAATAGCGCTGAAATGTACGAATACATCTTGTCCTTCTGCTGTTTCGATGAATCCAAAACCTTTTTCTGCGTTAAACCATTTTACTTTACCTGTAGCCATTTCTTGTTTCCTCCTATGTGCTTAATGCACAAATGTATTACTATCCTTGCTCGTAGTAAAAAATAAAGAAATATGTAAATCTCAACTATTTTCTAAAGAACAAAAATAAGTCTCCTTAATATTAACAGGTTCATCTACAGAAAGCAAACCTTTAAGAATAAATTTTTCAATTTTTTAAAATAAATTCCTTATTTTGGATTTATCACAATTAATTACGCTTCAAAGATTTGCCTCTTAAGATTAAATAAAGGCTTTCTTGGTATCATTTCAAACATACCAAAACAGCAAACGTCATTTTGGTATGTTTGAAAACTTTCCTAACCCTCTCAAGAAGCCTTATGTTCCAACCTTAATTTATCTGCTACAATCGCAATAAACTCAGAGTTTGTTGGTTTTGCTTTAGACATGCTTACCGTGTAGCCGAATAAGGAAGAAATGGAATCGATATTTCCTCTGCTCCACGCTACTTCAATTGCATGACGAATTGCACGTTCCACACGGCTTGCCGTTGTATTAAATTTTTTAGCGATATCCGGATACAATACTTTTGTGATCGATCCTAATAATTCAATATCATTATAAACCATGGAAATAGCTTCGCGTAAATAAAGGTAGCCTTTAATATGAGCAGGTACACCAATCTCATGAATGATACTCGTAATGCTTGCATCTAAATTCTTCGTTTTTGGTTCTTGGTGTGTTTTGAAAGATGTAGAAGACTTTCTCACAAATCCAGTTGTTTTACCGCTTACTTGGCGAATATGGCTTGCTAAATAATCCATATCAAACGGTTTTAAAATGAAATAAGAGGCCCCTAATTCAACGGCTTTTTTCGTAACATCCTCTTGGCCAAAAGCTGTTAACATTATCACGTTAGGCATAGGTTTATTCATCTGGCGCATTCTTTCTAGTACAGCTAGACCGTCTAAATGAGGCATAATGATATCGAGAACCATAACATCTGGTTCTAACTGTTCCATTAATTCCAGACACTCTTGCCCATTATGTGCAACTCCAATTACTTCCATGTCAGCTTGAGCATCTATATACTCTTCCAATAATCCAACTAGTTCTCGATTGTCATCCACAATACAAACTTTTATCTTTTTCAACGATTGTTTCCTCCCTCAATCCAAATGTCTCTATTTTATCTATATTTTTATTCTAAAGGACATTTTCGACAAAGCAACCAAAAATCCTTTGATTTTATAAAAAAAACTTAAAAAATAGGAAAAACCCTATTATTTCTCTCATTTTCTCATGTTTTCGACCGATTTCGATATATTTCACTCGTTTGTCGAAAAATCTTTATCTTTATATTATTATTATACATTACCTAGTAGAGAAGAAAAAGAACATAGGAAAATTAACTTCCATTTACCCAAACACTTCTTTTTCTGGAAGAAAAAATTATGACTTTTTTATGAATATTTTCTTGTTGGAAGATTACTTTATACGGTATTATTAAAGTTGGGCAAAAGATGCACTTATTTTTTGATTCCAATAAATCTGTCTAGAACAGATTAAACATTAAGCACATTTTTTTACTTACCAACTATAAAATAGTCGTGCTTTTATCATTTTCCCAGAGATAGAAAGGATATTTTTATGGAGAACGTCACAAACGAAGAAAAACCAACTTATAAAATACTGTGGAAGCTAACAAGGCCTCATACGCTAACAGCTTCTTTTGTACCCGTTTCAATTGGTACAGTATTATCTTTCCCTCATGCCTCTACAAAATGGGGTTTATTTTTTGCCATGATGTTTGCTTGTTTGATTATTCAAATAGCAACTAACTTATTTAATGAGTACTATGATTATATAAGGGGTATAGATACGGCAGATTCTGTAGGAATAGGCGGAGCTATTGTTCATCATGGAATGAAACCGAAATTAGTATTAAATATGGCCATTTCCTTATACGTTATTGCACTGCTTTTAGGTATATATATTTGTTCTAATACTTCTTGGTGGATTGCATTAGTCGGCTTGTTGGGCATGGCTATTGGATATTTATATACGGGTGGACCGCTACCGATAGCCTATACACCATTTGGAGAAGTATTTTCTGGCATCTGCATGGGATGTATTTTTATCCTTATTTCTTTCTACATTCAAACTAGTGTCATCAGTCAAGAAAGTATCCTTATTTCTGTACCAATCGCAATTCTTATTGGCGCCATTAATTTATCAAATAATATTAGAGACATTGAAGAGGATACATTAGGTGGCAGAAAAACGATTGCTATTCTAATCGGCTTTAACAAAGCAGTCAACCTCCTTGCGGCATTATTTATATTATCTTATCTTTGGATCGTTATCTTCGTGGCTTTTGGCATTTTCAGTCCATGGCTCTTAATTGTATTGCTAAGTTTCAAGAAGCCCCTTGAAGCAATCAAAGGCTTTAGAGGGGATCGAAGCCAAACACCGATTGCCATGAAAAATACCGGATTGACAAATACTATGTTCGGATTATTTATTACAGTTGGCTACTTGTTAGATTTCATCATGCAAAACATGTAAAAAGTAGGTACATTTAAAATGTAGCATGTAAAAGGATTGTCGATTAATCCTTTTACATGCTACGTTTTTATTTATGACGCTTTTTGTCCTTTTTCGTAAATATCAATTCCTGCCTCATTTAACATCCATTCAATATGCACTCCGTATCCGCTTGTCGGATCATTTACAAATACATGTGTCACTGCACCTATAACCTTTCCATCTTGAATGATTGGACTACCACTCATTCCTTGTACAATCCCGCCTGTTTTGCTTAATAATTCTTTATCTGTCACTTTAATGACTAATCCTTTTGTAGCAGGATACTTTTGCGGAACAGAGCTTACCACTTCTATATCAAATAGCTTCACCTGATCATTATCTACAACCGTCAATATTTGTGCTGGTCCTTCTTTTACTTGGTCTGATAATGTAATTGGCATCGGCTTATCCATTATTCCATTTTTAATTTCTTTATTTAATTCACCAAATATTCCAAAAGGACTATTTGTTTTAATATCCCCGATTACTTCTTTATCTTCTGAGAATCTTGCTAATTTTTCACCAGGATTCCCATTGCTTCCTTTTTCGATACTTGTGACCGTTGATCGTAATACTTCTCCATCATCCACAACAATTGGTTTTTTTGTATCCATATCTGATATTACGTGTCCTAATGCACCATATTTCATCGAATCTGGGTGATAAAAAGTCATCGTTCCAATCCCTGCTGCTGAATCCCTTATATATAATCCTAATTTAAACGCGTTATCCCCTTTTTCTTTTAGCGGCATTAACTTTGTTTTAAACTCTTCTTTCTCTCTTTTTATTTTTAAATCTAATGGTTTATTTTCTTCGCCTGCTTTTTGAACAAATGGTGCTACATCTGCCATTTTCTCGATTTTCTTTCCATTTATTTCTACAATCATATCGCCAACTTTAATCCCTGCTTTTTCACCAGGTGATTGCTTGCCTTCTTCGGTGTTAACCTGATGGTGCCCTACCACCAATACGCCAACTGTATTTAGTTTTACCCCGATGGATTGGCCACCAGGAATTACTTTAAAATCCTTTAAAACATTCACATCCACTTTTTTTATCGGAAAACCTGCAAGCTCAAGCATCATCTCGTCTTTCCCACTAACTTTTCCTTGCAAAGAAAGTTTTCCTTTTTCTTGACTTAATGCAACAACCGAATCTTCGTCTGCTACATTTGCTGTCACAGAAATCGCCTCACTATTGTTGATTGCCACTGATTGTCCTTCAAACAATGTAATGCTCTTTGGGATATGAAGATATTCTTGAAATGATTGATTACATACTAACGATATTAATGAAACAAGGAGAATCCCACCAATTATTTTTCTAAGGATATCACTTTTCAATTCACTTCACTCTCCTCGCTTCTTTTCACCACTACTTCTCCGGCTACATTTATAAGTTTGCCTGTTACGGCCTCATTTATAACTGTTAAAAATTTTAAATACCTACCCATATTGGATAAACTTTGAAATTTATCTCTATCGTGTTAGGTATATCTAGACAATTATTCAAAAGAATAAAATAAACCTCTGCACATATACAGAGGTTTTACGTGTCTATATTTTATTCTTGGCTTTTTGCGCTAATTTTAACAGCTCTTTTGCATGTTTTTTTGTTAATTCCGTTATTTCTGTTCCAGAAATCATTCGTCCAATCTCTTTTATCTTTTCTTGTTGTGCTAATGGTGTTACCGAGGTAGAGGTTCTTCCATCCTCAATTTTTTTCGCAATGAATAAATGCGTATCAGCCATTGCAGCAACTTGCGGTAAGTGAGATATGCAAAGCACTTGAGAATCAACGGAAACATGATGAATTTTTTCAGCAATAGCTTGAGCGACTCTTCCACTTACCCCAGTATCTACCTCATCAAATATAATGGATGTAACGCCTTGATGTTTAGAAAAAATGCTTTTTAATGCAAGCATCATTCTCGATAATTCACCGCCAGAAACGATTTTCGATAGTGGTTTTAACGGTTCTCCTGGGTTAGTGGATATATAAAATTCGACTACATCAATTCCTTTTTTAGTGACATTGTTCTCATCCGCATGGATTCTAACCTCAAAAATGGTCTTTTCCATGTAAAGTTCTTTTAATTCTTGATGAATACTATCTGTTAAACGGACAGCAGCTTTTCTTCTTAAGGTATTCAATTCCTTCGCTTCCACTAAAAGATCTTTTTTCAGAGAAGCTAGCTCACGCTCCAATAAATCAATATGAGTTTCTTTATTTTGTAATGTTTCTAATTCTTCTTCTATTTTAGCAGCATACTCTAAAATATCTGTTACGGTTGTTCCATATTTCCGCTTTAATGTATTGATTTCATTGAGCCTTGTTTCAATCTCATTCAATCTTTTAGGATCGTATTCCAAGTAATCTAAAGCACTTCGCAGCTGTCTTGCAATATCCTCTAAAATATAATAGCTATTTGAAACAGATTCAGCCATATCTTTGTACTCGGTATCAAGGCTTGCAGCTTCTTCCATATTACCCATTACCTCACCAAGCCAATCCAAGCCCTTTTGCTCTCCTCTAAGAGCGTTATAACCTGTCTGGATGCTATCATAAATTTTCTCAAAATTACTTAATTTTTTTCTTTCTTCCATTAGCTCTTCATCTTCGTTTATTTTTAAATGAGCGCTTTCGATTTCATTAAACTGAAATTGCAATAAATCTAGTCTTTGAGCCATTTGTTGCTCATTTTCCGTTAAATTCATTAATTTTTTTTGCGTTTGGTTATAGGAACGGTAGACTTCTCCGTATTCTTCCAGAACAGGGGCTAATTCTCCCATTGCAAAAGTATCCAGCAAATGTAAGTGTTTCGTTTCATCCATTAATTCCTGATGTTCATGCTGTCCATGAATATCTATTAAGGTTGAACCTATTTCACGTAGGACAGCAATTGTGATAAGCTTCCCATTAATCCGACAAACACTTTTGCCAGACAAAGCAATATCTCTTCTTAACACAATAGTGCCTTCGTCTATATCTATGCCAAATTCATCCATTTTCCGAAAGCATGGATGACCATCTTCAATATAAAATAGCCCCTCAATTTCCGCCTTTTCTTCCCCATGACGAACAAATTCAGCTGAACCACGACCACCAACTAATAAATTTATAGCATCAATAATAATTGACTTTCCCGCACCAGTTTCACCTGTAAGCACAGAAAGTCCCTTTTTAAAAGAAATGGATAGACTATCTATGATTGCGAAATTTTTAATCGATAATTCACTTAGCAATTATTGTCCCCCCATATTACAGCATATCAAGAAAGCGATCACTAATTTTCTTGCCGTCATCTGCGGAGCGACAAATAATTAAACATGTATCATCTCCACAAATAGTTCCTAATATTTCATCCCAGTCTAGATTATCTATTAATGCCCCAATTGCTTGAGCATTTCCTGGCAAAGATTTTAGGACAAGTAAATTTTCAGCTGAATCGATTTTTACAAATGAGTCCATTAACATTCTTTTTAATTTTTGTAACGGATTAAAGCGTTGATCAGCTGGTAAGCTATATTTGTATCTACCATCTTGAAGCGGCACTTTAACTAAATGCAATTCTTTAATATCTCTTGATACAGTAGCTTGTGTTACATTGTATCCGGCACTTTTCAACTCATCGACTAATTCGTCTTGTGTTTCTATATCATTATTGGTAATGATTTCTCTTATTTTTATATGCCTTTGACCCTTATTCATATATTCCATCCTTTATAGTGGTTATCATTTTTATTCAATATGTACAACTTTTTATCCAAAGTATTTGTTTCCTTTTAATCGTTCATTCGATTTTTTTAGACATTTTCCTTCTATTTTATTTTACCGTGTTTGTTCGCCTTTTTACAAGAACAAAGAAAACAAATTACTTCTGCAACTATTTTCGCTCTATTTTGGACATACCAAAAAGGGTCAGCCAGCATAGAAGTACTACTAGCACATTGACTAATAGATCCCTTGATGCAGTCAAACCCTTTTACCATTAGCTTATTCTTCCGTTTCCTTTTTTGCTTTCAATTCGGAATGTGCAGCTTCTACAGTCTCTTTTATTTGATAAAAATGTGTTGATTGCTCTCCACGTTCATCCCAATGAAGATGTAGTAAAAACTCAATATTTCCATCCCCACCTGTTATGGGAGAAAAAGACAGATTTTTAACGATATATCCCTCTTTAATAGAAAAATCGATAATCATTTCTAATACAGATTCATGGACTTTTCGGTCTCTGACAATTCCTTTTTTCCCAACCTGTTCTCTGCCTGCTTCAAATTGAGGTTTTACTAGTGCAATGATATCACTGCCTGATACTAACAGTGTTTTTAATACTGGTAGTATCAGTTTTAATGATATAAAAGAAACATCTATAGACGCTATGGTAGGCATTTCCCCTTTTAAATCCGCGGGAGTTACGTAACGAAAATTGGTTCTTTCCATTACAATGACGCGCTCATCTTGTCTAAGTTTCCAAGCCAACTGATTATAACCCACATCTAGCGCATAGGATTGTTTTGCTCCATTTTGGAGCGCACAATCAGTAAATCCACCAGTAGAGGATCCAATATCTAGTAATACTTTTTCTTTCATATCGACATCAAATGCTTTCAGCGCCTTTTCAAGCTTCAGTCCGCCTCTGGATACATACTGTAGCGTTTTTCCTTTTACAGACAGCTTTGAATCTGCGCTTATTTTTTCACCTGGTTTATCTAGTCTATTCTCCTCACAGTAGACAATTCCAGCCATAACAGCTCGTTTTGCCTTCTCCCTTGTGTCGAATAAGCCTTGTTCCACTAATAATACATCAATTCTTTCTTTCTTCATGAATAATCTAAGCCCTCTTTTGTTTTTTTCTGGCAATGGCTAAAATTCTATTTACAACTTCCTCTTTAGTTAATTTAATTTCACTTAATAAAGAGTTCACATCTCCATGCTCAATAAATTCATCTGGGATTCCCATGCGATCAATCACATTTGCACCAAACCCATGATCATGTGCATATTCTAAACAATAACTTCCAAAACCACCTTGCAGAACAGCTTCTTCAATTGTCAAAATTGGTATTTGTTTTTGCAATAAGTCTGTAAGCATTTTTTCATCTAGCGGTTTAATAAATCTCGCATTAACTACTTTTACATGGATTCCCTGTGATTCGAGTTGATTTGCTGCTTCCATCGCCATTTCAATTGTCGTTCCAAACGTAAGGATTGCTGCATCTGTTCCCTCTCTCAGTACTTCCCATGTACCAATTGGAATCGTTTTTAAAGTAGGATCAAGCTTAACTCCTATCCCATTGCCACGAGGAAAACGCATAGCAATCGGTCCATCATTATACTCTATTGCTGTATTTACCATATGCTGTCCTTCGTTTTCGTCCTTTGGCATCATCAATACTAGGTTTGGCATATGTCGTAAAAACGCAATATCATAAATTCCTTGATGCGTTTCCCCATCTGCTCCTACTAAACCTGCTCGGTCAATCCCAATAAACACATTTAATCTTTGACGGCATACATCATGAAGTACCTGATCATACGCTCTTTGCAAAAAAGTAGAATAGATTGCTAAAAATGGCTTCATCTTTTGTGTAGCGAGTCCTGCTGCTAATGTAACTGCATGCTGTTCAGCTATACCAACATCTAACATTCGATCTGGTAATTCTTTTGCAAATGCTTCTAATTTTGAACCAACTGGCATTGCAGGAGTAACAGCCACAATTCGTTCATCTGATCTAGCCAATTTTAAAACGGTATCACTTACGAGTTTACTCCACGCAGGTGCAGTAATCGTTGGTTTGACAAAATCACCTGTTTCAATCTTATATGGACCAGTTCCGTGCCATGTTCCAATTTTATCTTTTTCTGCAGGAGAAAATCCTTTTCCTTTTTTCGTAATGACGTGCAATAAAACTGGGCCGGAAGTTTTCTTTGCATAGTTTATTTGTTCGAATAAGTCATCAAAATCATGTCCATCTACTGGACCTAGATAAGTAAAACCTAACTCTTCAAAAAACACACCGGATACCAATAAATATTTTAGGCTATCTTTAATTCTTTCCGCAGTAGAAGCCATCTTTCCACCGACTGCTGGAATTTTCTTCAAAAGCATTTCCAATTCATCTTTTACCCATTGGTATTTTCCAGCCGTTCTTAATCTGCCTAATACTTGATGAAGAGCTCCCACATTCGGTGCAATCGACATTTCATTATCATTGAGGATAACAATCATATTTTTCTTTTCATCACCGATATGGTTTAATGCTTCAAGAGCCATTCCACCTGTTAATGCGCCATCTCCGATTATTGGAACAATATAGGAATCTTCTTTTTTGATATCCCGAGCTACGGCCATCCCCATTGCAGCAGATAAGGAAGTAGAGCTATGACCGGTTTCCCAGACATCATGCTCACTTTCATTCATTTTTGGAAACCCACTTAATCCTTTGTATTGTCTAAGGGTATCAAAATCTTTTGCACGACCTGTTAAAATTTTGTGTACATAGGATTGATGGCCTACATCCCAAATAAATTTATCCTTTGGGCTATCAAAGCTTTTATGAAGGGCAATCGTTAATTCCACTACCCCTAAGTTAGGACCAATATGACCGCCAGTTAGAGAAAGCTTATTAATTAAAAAGTGACGGATTTCTTCACTGAGGCTCTTTAGTTCCTCATCA
>Ga0182739_1004883_pt1 | contig 10841 bp, 6 predicted proteins | sample eDN5th30CBELigBY_FD_128873 | JGI IMG/M metagenome (GOLD analysis project Ga0182739, IMG submission 128873) | Enriched backyard soil microbial communities from Emeryville, California, USA - eDNA 5th pass 30_C BE-Lig BY (version 2) (version 2) | ecosystem: Environmental > Terrestrial > Soil >...
AAAATACTCGACCTTACCCAAAAAGAGCAAGTGCGCGACACGATGTACGCGGAAGTCCTCACGCTGATCGCCAGCTATGAGGCGGGGCTCGCCTATGAAATAGAAGAAGCCTACAAAGCCAAAGGCGAAGAAAAACTGAACAAGGCCGAATTCGACGCTGTCGTTGCCAGATTTGAAACCCACCCCAGCCAAAAACCGCTGCTCAATGATGCGCGCACAAAAATGGCGAGCCGCGATAAATGCTTCCGCGATGCGCTTCACCATAAATTAGAGCATTATATCCAGTCGGTTCCCGAGTCCGATTTTGAACGCTTCCTGGGCGAGAAAAGCAAAGAGCTGGAAGAGCGCATCCTTGAGACTCGCGAGGTCTTTGAAAGGCTGAAGGATAAATAATAATGGCGGAGCTAAAGACATTTTACTTTGATCTGACGCACGCCATTAAGGTGCACGATATGATTATCGACATCTCAGGCGGTCGGCCCGGGCATGATCCGCAAAAGGTTCAAATGCTGGACGCCACGTTAGAGCATATTCAGAATGATCTCTATTACCCGACATTTTTGGATAAAATCGCGCATCTGCTTTACAGCATCAATAAAAGCCACGCCTTTATTGACGGGAATAAACGCTCCAGCCTCGCGCTCAGCGCCTATTTCTTGCAACTCAACGGCTATGATTACTGCGTGACGGATTTCATTTACCGCATGGAAAATATTGTGGTGTGGGTGGCAGATAACAAAATCGATAAAGACCTGCTGAAAGACATTATTGAAGATATCATCATGGAACAAGAGCGTGAATCGACCCAGATCGCCCTGATCCACGCCCTCAGCACGGAAGAGAGCACGGAGGAAGACGAATGACACACGCCATGACAACCATGCCGAAATATGAGAGCTATAAAGACAGCGGCTTTGAATGGCTCAAAGAGGTACCATCTCATTGGGAACTACTCAGACTTGGATCGCGTTTTGAGGAGCGCAGAACAAAAGTTTCAGACAAAGATTTTGCGCCATTGTCTGTGACAAAGATGGGAATTGTACCTCAACTCGACTCTGCCGCAAAAACCAACGATGGAGATAACCGGAAACTTGTTAAAAAAGGTGACTTTGTAATAAACAGCCGCTCAGATAGAAAAGGATCTAGCGGAATTGCTTTTCAAGATGGTTCTGTATCTTTAATCAATACGGTTTTACATCCAAAAGAAATACATCCGACTTATTGTAACTACCTGCTGAAATCCAATGGATTTGTAGAAGAGTTTTATCGTATGGGACATGGAATTGTCGCTGATTTGTGGACAACCCGATATGATGAAATGAGCAGCATTATATTAGGAATTCCAACATTGGAAGAACAAGAAGCGATTGCGAAGTTTCTTGATGAAAAGACGGTGCAGATTGATGAAGCGATTGGGATTAAGGAGCGGCAAATTGCCCTGCTGAAAGAACGCAAACAAATCATCATCCAAAACGCCGTCACCAAAGGCCTGAACCCCAATGCACCTATGAAAGACAGCGGTGTCGATTGGATCGGTGATATTCCATCACATTGGGAAGTCAGAAAATTAAAACATTTATCAAAGATCAATCGAAGCGCGCTTTCTGAGAACACTGCAAAAGATTTCCAGTTTGATTACGTTGATATTTCAAATGTTACTTTCGAAAACGGAATAGAAAACGCTGATACATATACTTTTTCAAATGCACCTTCGCGTGCTCGAAGAATTGCTAAAGCAGGAGACACTATCGTATCTACAGTCAGAACATATCTGAAAGCTATAGATTATATAAACGATGAAAAATGCCATTATATTTTTTCGACGGGTTTTGCTGTTGTAGAACCCCGTAATTTTGTACATCCCGAATATCTAACACGTTTTATATCTAGTAATGCTTTTACAAATCAGGTTGATACAGAGGCTAAGGGCGTTAGCTATCCCGCGATCAATAGTACAGAATTGGGTAATTTATCGATAGCATTACCTCCGATGAACGAAATGAGAGAGATAACAGGTTATATAAACCTGCACATGGCTCAAATGAATACAGCCATCGAAAAACAAAAACAGCAAATCATCAATCTCAGAGAATATAAAGCCTCGCTGATTAACAGCGCGGTGACAGGCAAAATCAAAGTGATTTAAGGAAGGCGACAACATGGTCAGCAAAACAAATGAAGAAGCATTAGAAATGCTTATTACCAAACACTTGATGACGCAGCATCGCTACGCCGAAGGCGTGCCTTCGGATTTTAAAAAGACCTATGGTGTCGACACAAAGCTGTTCTGGCAGTTTCTGGAGCGCACGCAGAGTGAAGAGCTGGAAAAGCTCAAACGAGCAGGTGATGATTGGCAGCGCAAAGTGCTGGAGCGTTTTGACCGTTTGGTGAAAAAACACGGCATTTTGCACCTGTTCAAAAAGGGTTTATCCGTTGATGATGCGCATTTGTATTTGATGTACCCTGCGCCACTGGCCAGCAGCAGCGAAATCGTTAAGCAGAATTTTGAAGAAAATATCTTCAGTTGTACCCGCCAAGTCATGTATTCCGCCGCAAAGCCGCTGGAAGAAGTGGATGTTGTGCTGTTCATTAACGGCTTGCCCTTCGCCACGCTGGAGCTCAAAAACCCGTGGACGGGACAAACGGCGCGCTATCACGGCCAGAAACAATATCGTGAGGACAGAGACGTCTCTCAGGCGCTATTCCAGTTCGGGCGTTGCCTTGTGCATATGGCGATTGATACGGATGACGTTTACATGACGACAAAGCTTGCTGGCAAAGGCACATTCTTTTTGCCGTTCAACAAGGGGCATGATGGCGGCGCCGGAAATCCGCCAAATATGGGTGGGCATAAAACCGCCTATCTTTGGGAAGAAGTGTTTAGCCGTGAAAGTGTGGCGGGTATCATTCAGCATTTCATGCGTTTTGATGGATCGGCGAAAGACAAGCTAGAAAAACGCACATTATTCTTCCCGCGTTATCATCAGCTGGATGTTGTGCGGAAGATGATCTCTCACGCCGGTGAACATGGCGTGGGGCATACTTACCTTATTCAGCATTCTGCCGGATCCGGAAAATCAAACTCCATTACCTGGGCGGCGTATCAGCTGATTGAGGCTTATCCGAACAAGGAAGGCTTGCCTGGCGCGCGTGGCTTGGAACAACCGCTGTTTGACAGCGTCATTGTTGTGACCGACCGCCGCATTCTGGATCGCCAGCTGCGCGACAATATCAAAGAGTTTTCTGAGGTGAAGAATATCATCGCCCCGGCCTATAAATCATCCGAGCTGAAAAGCGCTCTGGAGCAAGGCAAGAAGATCATCATCACGACGATTCAGAAATTTCCGTTTATTATTGACGGCATTGATGATTTGAGCGAGAAGCGTTTTGCCGTGATTATTGATGAGGCGCACAGCTCCCAAAGCGGATCCGCGCATGACAATATGAATCGCGCGATGGGTAAAGATGCAGACAGTGATGCCGAAGATGCTCAGGACAAGATTATAGAAGCCATGCGTTCACGAAAGATGCGCGGCAATGCGTCTTATTTTGCGTTCACGGCTACGCCCAAAAATACAACGCTGGAAAAGTTCGGAACGCAGCAACCGGACGGCAGTTTCCGCCCGTTCCATCTCTACACCATGAAGCAAGCCATCGAAGAGGGCTTTATTCTGGATGTATTGGCGAATTATACGACCTACAAAAGCTATTACGAAATTCAGAAATCTATCGAAGACAACCCACTGTTTGACAGCAAGAAGGCGCAGAAGAAGCTTCGCGCTTATGTAGAGCGCAACCCCGGCACTATTCAGGTTAAGGCCGAAATCATGCTCGATCACTTTATCCAGAATATGGTGAACGGCAAGAAACTGCATGGCAAAGCCAAGGGTATGGTCGTTACACAGAATATTGAGTCTGCTATTCGCTATTATAAAGCGATCACAAAATTGCTGGAACAGCACGGATACCCTTTCAAAGCCATTGTTGCGTTCTCAGGTGCAAAGGAAATTGACGGCATTGAGTACACAGAAGCGGGCATGAACGGTTTTTCAGACGATAAAACCAAAGAATATTTTGATGGTTACGATCAGGGCGGAAAGCCAATCATCCATAATGGTTCTTCTATCGAAAATACATATCGTTTGCTCGTGGTGGCGAATAAATATCTGACCGGTTTCGACCAACCCAAGCTGACATCCATGTATGTCGATAAAAAGCTGCAGGGCGTTTTGTGCGTTCAGGCACTGTCACGATTGAACAGATCGGCGCCGAAGCTTGGCAAGAAAACAGAAGATCTATTTGTGCTCGATTTCTTTAACTCAGTCGACGATATCAAGAACGCATTTGATGATTTCTACACGGCCACAAGCCTATCCGAAGCCACAGATGTTAATATTCTGCACGAATTAAAAGACACACTTGCCGATGTGGCTGTCTATGACTGGCATGAAGTCGAGCGGTTTGTCTCTTTATATTTTGATAATGCAGATGCACAAGAGCTTAGCCCAATTATTGATGTGGCGGCCCATCGTTTTAATGAAGAGCTGGAGCTCAAAGATGATGAAAAAGCCGACTTTAAAATCAAGGCCAAGCAGTTTGTCAAAATCTATGGCCAGATGGCATCAATCATGCCGTTTGAGGTTGTGGATTGGGAAAAGTTGTTCTGGTTCTTAAAATTCTTGATCCCAAAATTAATCGTTAAGGATCCCGATGCTGAAAAGATCGATGAATTGTTAGAAGCTGTTGATTTGTCCTCTTACGGTTTGGAACGTGTAAAATTAAACCATTCAATAGGATTAGATGCCAGCGAAACAGAACTTGATCCACAAAACCCTAATCCGCGTGGAGCTCATGGCGGCGATGGAGAGAAAGATCCGCTTGATGCCATCATTGAAAATTTTAATGAGCGCTGGTTCCAGGGCTGGAGCGCAACACCAGAAGAGCAGCGCGTCAAGTTTGTAAACCTGGCAGAGAGCATTCGCTCTCACCCGGATTTTGAAACGAAGTACAAGAATAATGATGATAAACAAAACCGCGAGTTAGCTTTTGAAAAAATCTTTGAAGACGTAATGATGAATAATCGCAGAAACGAGCTGGAGCTCTATAAGCTGTTGACCAATGACCCAGCCTTCAAGATAGCCATGCAGCAAAGCCTGCGCGAAATGATAGGAGTTTAAAATGGCCAATATAGAGCAAAACAATCTTGCTGAAACACTCGATGTTGCTACTAATACAGAGGACCCCTTCTTTTTTCAGCCAAGCCATGGGCATATTTAACGCAGCCTCACTTTATTGGAGACCGTATGAAAGTTTCAAAGATAAAAATAAAAAACTTCAGAGGCATAAATTCTTCTGAACTTCTGTTTCCAGATCATGTGGTTCTTATTGGTGATAACAACACAGGAAAGTCAACGGTATTTGAAGCGCTTGATCTTGTTCTCGGCCCTGATCGTCTTAATCGCCGGCCTGTTATTGACGAGCATGATTTTTATAATGGAGAATATCTTCAGAAAGACGATACTACCTCAACACCTAAAATTACAATTGAGGCTGTAATTACTAATCTCAGTGCAGAGCAGCAGGGACATTTCAAAGATTACATAGAATGGTGGTGCACCGATAAGAAAGCCTTACATACTTCTCCGCCAGCTGGCAGCATTGATTATGATTCAATAGAAGCAGCCTTAAGAGTCAGTTTTATAGGAGAATACGACCGTGATGAGGATAATTTTGTAGGCAATACATTCTTTTCAAGAAGCATAGAAGAAAGTGACACGCCCGTAAAATTTCATAAAAAAGACAAGCAAAAATGTGGATTTTTATACCTAAGACAGCTACGTACTGGATCACGTGCGTTAAGCCTAGAAAATGGCAGCCTGTTGGATATCATTTTGCGAATTAAAGAAATTCGTCCTCAAATGTGGGAAAAGACTCTTGAGGAAATAGGAAAGTTCAATGTTGCATCAGACCCTAGCATTGGTATTTCGGGGGTATTAGAGAGTATAGACGCATCTATAAAAAAGTATGTTCCTAGAGAATGGGGAGTTACTCCTCATTTAAAAGTCTCGAACCTAACCCGTGAGCATCTTAGGAAGTTAGTAACCGCCTTTATCGCTACAGGCGATGGAGAGCATGCAGCACCATTTTATCGTCAAGGAACAGGCACGTTAAATATACTTGTATTGGCAATGCTTTCACAAATTGCCGAAGATAAGCAAAATGTTATTTTTGCTATGGAAGAACCTGAAACCGCAATCCCTCCTTACACGCAAAAACGCATTATCCATGAAATTCGTAAACTTTCAGCACAGGCTCTTTTTACTTCTCATTCTCCGTATGTTTTAGAAGAATTTTTAATGGAAGAAACCGTTGTGTTATCCAGAGATAACAGCGGAATACTAAAGCAACTTCATATAGTGCTGCCAGATAGTATTAAACAAAAAAAATATCGGCAAGATTTTAGGACTAGATTTTGTGAGGGGTTACTATCCAGAAGGGTGTTAATTGCGGAAGGAGCCACTGAAACTTCCGCGATGCCAATTGCAGCAAGGCGCTTATCGGAACTTAAAGCAGATGATTATACCAGTTTTGAGGCGCTCGGTATCTGCACAATTGATGCGGGTGGCGAGTCAAATATTTCAGATTTCTCTAGCTTTTATAAAAGCCTAGGAAAACAGGTCTTTGCAGTTTGTGACAAGCAATCTGATGTAAATAAGAAAAAAATAGAAAAAAATGTAGAAAAGCTGTTTATGCATAAAGAAGACGGTTTCGAACAACTTGTCCTAAAGGGAACCACAAAGGTCGCTATTGATAGATTCATTGACACTTTGGAATGGCCACCGCACCTAAAAACCAAATTTCCAGATCCAAAATCTGATCCCATCAAAGCTCTAATGGAGTATTTTTCGCGGTCTAAAGGAAACTGGGGAATCGCAGACTTCTTGGCTCAATGCGAAGAAAGCGACATCCCTGAGTGGATTAAAAATACGTGCAAACATATACGGTCTCTATGCGAGGGAACTCCTCAAAGGGCAATAGAAACTACACAAATAGAAGGTGAGACTCCCATAAATGAAGACAGCACCATTTGATTTATCTGATGAACAAGAAAAAGTAATTGCTGCCAGAGGGCATTTATTAGTTGTTGGTGGACCAGGTTCTGGCAAAACAACGGTATCTATTCTAAAGGCTAAGCAAATTGCTGAAAAATTAAGACCCGGACAGAAAATTTTCTTTTTAAGCTTTGCACGCGCAACTGTTTCCAGAGTGATTGAGGCAATAGAACAGCATTGCGGAATGACCAAACAGATAAAAGAAAAAATTGAAGTTGATACTTATCACTCATTCTTCTGGAAAACAATTAAAACACATGGGTATTTAGCCGGTTTACCAAGAAGAGTTTCTATTTTGACTCCTCCTGCTGAGGCAGTTGCACTATCAGGCATTCGTAATGAATATAAAGCCGATGACAAATTAACCGCCTCACAAAAAGAAGAAAAGCATCGTAGAACGCACGAAGAACGAATCCGCCTAGCAAACACGGAAGGCAAATTATGTTTTGACTTGTTCGCAAATTACGTTGTAGAAATATTAAGCGGAAGTGGCAAAATTAGACAGTTAATTTCCACAGCGTATCCTTATATCATATTAGACGAATTTCAGGATACAAATGCTGAGCAATGGAATGTCGTGAAATCCCTAGGAGAAAATAGTACACTCATATCTCTTGCAGACCCAGAACAGAGAATCTTTGATTTTATAGGTGCAGATCCAGAACGACTGGATCATTACAGAACCGAATTTTTGCCTGCTGAAGTTGATTTACGAGGCGCAAATCATCGTAATCATGGAACTGACATTGCTGTATTTGGCAATGATATACTTAAAGGTCAGTATCGTGATTCCTATAGTGGTGTAGTGGTTAAAAACTTTAATTCAAATTCAAATCAGGCCTTTGCGTGCTTGAAGAGTTATACTTTGCAGGCACGGAAAAGGCTTGTTGATAGTGGACAATCAGATTGGTCCTTGGCAATTTTAGTGCCTACTAAAACAATGATGCGCCGTGTATCAGACTCATTCCGAACACCACAAAAATCATTGCCTGCTATCCGCCATGCGGCCTCAATAGATATGCATGGAGCAATATTAGCAGCTGAAATAATTGGATTCTTTCTTCAGCCTAAAAAAGGAGCTGGGGATGAAGAATTTTTTATATATCTCTTATGTGGCTTCTTTCAAGGCAAGGGAGGTGAAGTGCCATTGAAGAAAGATATTACGGAGGCCTTAAAAATTAGAAATGCATATACCAAAGCAGTAAAATGTCGAGAATTTGGAAAATCTTTCCCAAAAAATAGCATAATTACCTCTATTCTTGATACTTATACGGCAATAGATCAGATCATCTTCTCAGGAAACCCTAGTACAGATTGGTTTCAAATAGGTAGTATGATGGCTGATTGTTCATGTCCCAGAGTAAAGCAGGTAGCCGAAGAAGCCCGTTATCTCAGGCTATTGAAACGTGGAACACAGCTTAGGGAAGCATTATCTCAATGTTGGAGAGATCATGGAGCTTACAACAATGCACTGGATATCGTCTGCAATTCTTTCATGCAAGAGCACTTTTCTACTGCAAATAAGCCTGAAACAGGTATCGTAATCATGAATATGCACAAAGCTAAGGGCAAGCAATTTGATGAGGTTATAATTTTTGAAGGCTGGCCGCAGAGGAAAGGAAAATTTACTAGCAATCGAGATCGCATTATTAGAGGAAACTCAAAAGAACAAGATTTAACTCATTATCGCCAAAACTTTCGAGTTAGTGTGACAAGAGCAAAATCTAAAACTACCATTCTTACTCCAGCAAATGACCGCTGTGTGCTTCTGTAATGGTCAAGTAATTTCGGACACTTATAAAAATTTCTTTCTATTAATTCACCTCCCACATCTATTTGCTTTCTGAAATTCAAGACCTATCTATCAATAAAGTCGATCCTTACTACCGCACCGCTGTGGCTTGCCAACTACCTTGTCCGCACCATTCTCGCGCGCTGCACTCCGCAGTCTTCTTAAGCTATTTTCTGTAAAATTCTATTTCAAAGCCATGGGCGTTCTATAATTTAAAGCAGAATACATCCTCTGGCCGTTATAAAAAGCAATATAGCTAATTGAAATTTAAAATACTTTATATCAAATACATAGTCTCTAGTGGCTCTAGAAAAGGAAATTAGCCTATCTTTACCTACTGTTGCCTCTTCGAAAGTACCGTTCTTATTTTTCTCATTATTTTAGGGATAACCAGCTTTTGGGTCGACACATAGGTCGACCCTTTCTATCCTGGAGGAAAGACCCACCTCCGGGCAGAGGGAAGTATAGTCAATTAATTTTCAATTAACTATATAATACACTATGCTCAATTTGGCCATCGCCTTATGCTAAACTTTTCATATAGGCAGCCCCCTGCAAACTCTCATGGAGCTTGGCGGTTAATCAACTACGAAGATGGTGCTTAGATAGGCGTATCATCCAGACCAACATTTAAAATCTGCTACTAGCCGAGTAAGTATGGATGAAAAGTAGAGTTTGGCACAAAAATGACACAAACCAAGAATGTCACAGAATAAATTAGGGGTTTTAAGTGGCTGAAAGGTAAGAGTAGTAAGGCTTAGAAGTGGTAGCGGGGATAGGATTTGAACCTATGACCTTCGGGTTATGAGCCCGACGAGCTACCAAGCTGCTCCACCCCGCGATTTATAAAAGGTATTATACTTGAAAATAAAAAAAATAGAAAGGGTTGTCTTGAATAAAACTCTTTTCTACACAGGATTATCAATATCCACAAAAAAATGCTTTATTCCAAACTTTTGTGTTAAATGATTTCCGAGGGCAGCTACTCCATAGCGCTCGGTAGCATGATGGCCTGCTGCAAAAAAATGAATGCCGCTTTCTCGGGCCTGATGCACAGTTTGTTCTGAAGCCTCACCGGTAAGATAAGCGTCGCATTTTGCTGCAATCGCATATTGGATAAATGATTGCGCGGCTCCAGTACACCAAGCAATAGATGAGATGGTTTTAGAGCGGCCCTGAATATGCAGAGGTTCCCGGTTAAGCTGGCTTGTAAGCCATTGGGCCAATTCGCTAGGCGGCAAAGCTCGCTTTAAATTACCATGAAACACATAGTTGGGAGCGCCCTGCTGCTCAAGCGTTCCTGTCACTTGAATTTCTAATTGGTGGGCGAGCTGGATATTGTTACCCCATTGTGGATGAGCGTCTAGAGGTAAGTGGTAAGCAAATAAATTAATATCCTGCGTCAACAGTGTTTTTATGCGGTTTTTTTGGATTCCGAGCAGCCGGCGGTCCTCCCCTTTCCAAAAGTAGCCATGATGAACTAAAATAGCATCAGCCTTTTTTTCAATCGCGGCATCAATAAGAGCTTGATTGGCTGTCACCCCCGTCACCAGGCAATCAATGTTGTTCTTTCCAGCCACTTGCAAACCATTGGGGCAATAATCATTAAAATTTTTAATGGTAAGTAAATTATCTAAATAATCTACTAATGCCTGAGTCTCCACAGCTACTTGTTCCTTACTATAACTAAGATCATGAGATGCGCTGAATACAGGCCCCAAGTTGGGATAATTTTTCTTCAATCCGTTCATAGCCGCGATCAATATGATAAATACGATTAATCAGCGTATCCCCTCTTGCCACTAAACCCGCCACCACTAGACTTGCCGAAGCACGAAGATCGGTAGCCATGACGGGAGCCCCGGTTAAGTAAGAAACCCCTTTGCAAAAAGCAGTATTTCCTTCTAAACGAATATCTGCACCCATTCGCTGCAGCT
>Ga0182739_1004888_pt1 | contig 10833 bp, 8 predicted proteins | sample eDN5th30CBELigBY_FD_128873 | JGI IMG/M metagenome (GOLD analysis project Ga0182739, IMG submission 128873) | Enriched backyard soil microbial communities from Emeryville, California, USA - eDNA 5th pass 30_C BE-Lig BY (version 2) (version 2) | ecosystem: Environmental > Terrestrial > Soil >...
GGCAGATGCGGAGAGTCACGGTCAGGCCCGACCTGAGCACGAAGGGAGCGGCTCGGGAGATCGGCTCGGTCGACATGGCCGTCAGGGGCGGCAGCACGGCCGGCTTCGGCGGTAACTCACGCGTGCGTGGCCGCGTCTCCTCTCCCTCCTTCGGCGGCAGCATCGGGGGCGAGAGAGGAGGTTCCGGTATCGTCTGGAGCTCATCGGGACGCCCCGACGGCTCGCTTCCCGGCATCTGACGCAGCGGTCCGAGCGAAGGCGCCGGCTGCGCCGACGATTGGCCGGCGTTCGCCGGCGCCCCGCGTCTTGGCGCCGGACCCAGTTCCGGCAGGGTGAAGACGCCGCTCCGGGAGGGCGGCTGTGAGAACGGAGACTGGGCGGTCGCCAGCGGCGCCAGCCCCAGGATCGCAACGGCAGCGAGCCCCGCTCTGGCGATAGTCAGGAACCGACTTCGTCTCGTCACGGCGGCGACCGTTTGAGTTTTAAGGGTGCGGATGTTTTGTGAAAGCCTATGGCTTTGCATGACTTCCCTCCTTCGGGCGGAGCGATGTGCGGGTGCTCTCCTTGGACGCCAACCAGGGCAGCCAGCGTTGGTGGAGGCCCTCCGGAGGTGGCTTTTGCCGGTCTGTCAGCCGCGTGATCCGTTTTCGTTCCACGTAGTCGAGCAGTTGTTCCGTGGCGCGGAGGATGTTGAAGCGGGCGAGCTGGAGGTTGTACCACTGCGTCCAGCGATTGGCGTCGGCCTGGAGCAGGTTGACCCGTGCCCCCAGCACCTCGACCCAGATCGCCTGCTTCTGCTCGTAAAGCCGCTCCTGTCGTTCCACGAGCTCGTGACGCAGCCGAAGCTCGGCTTCGCTCAGCTCCCACTCACGGATCGCCTGCTGCCAGCGATCCCAGGCGTTGCCGGCATCGGCGGCCACTTCGATCAGGGCTTTCTCCAGCTCCAACTGAGATTGGACGACGTCGAGTCGGGCCTCGCGAATGCTTGACCAGAGGCCGACGTCGACGACCGGCAGGCCGTAAGCGGAGCCGAAGATCGCGCCGAGGGTGATACCGCCGTTTCGAGTGGGGGAGGTGTTCTTGAAGCCCAACTCGGCCGGCAGCCGGCCCTCGCCGAGCAGGCCCAGCACGCTTCGCTTCTGCTGGAGCCGGGCGATTCGCAGCCCCACGAGGCGAAGGCGGACGTCCACCCGCTGCTGCTTGGCCAGTTGCATGGCCTCTTCTCGGGAACCCGGAAAGTCGGGCATCCAGCGCAGGTCGACTTCATCGGGGGCTGCCAGGTCGAAGCCGTAGGAACCCGGCAGTCGGATCGGGATGTTCTGGCCCTGCTGGGGCACCAGCAACCGGCTCTGGTGCAGGACGAGGGCCAGTTCGCGCTGACTGATCCGCGCCTCCTTTTCCAGGTCGGTGAGCAGGACGCGGGCCTTGTTGTCGCTGACCTGGGCTTCGGTGACCTCGACGTCGTGCGCCTGCTTCTGGCGGAGCTTGCGTTCCGATAGCGCCAGGGTTTCGCGGGTCAGCTCCACCCCAAGTTGGGCGGTGCGGATGCCGTACTCGATCTGCTTGGCCTGGTAGTAGCCCTGGATCGCCAGCATCATCTGGGAACGCCGGACCAGTTGCTCCATCAGGACCTTGGCATGGATCCCTTCCTCGGCGATGGGCAAGGCGGTGATGTGGCCGGAAGGGGCGAGAGGAAAGTAGAGGTTGGCACGATTGAGTGCGGCTTGCTGGAGTCCGGGGCTTCCTTCCAGGAGTGCACCGCCGGTGACGTCGGGCAGGATCATGACTTTGCCGGGGCCGCTGAACTGATTGAAGGCGACGGCCAACTGCGGGAGGTTGACCAGCGGGACAAACTCCTTGAGCGCCTCGAAGCGGGCGACTGTGGCGGTCTGCACGGCGACGTTGGCTTGCACCGTCTCCACGTTGGCCAGGCTCTGGCGGATGGCGCCGTCAAGGTTCAACGGGACCGGTGGCGGGGCCGGCGGCGGAGCTGGCACCTCGCCGGATGTTGGTGGAGGTTGGGCCGTGCCTTCCTCGCCCGCCTCGTTCATCGTGGACGCTGGGGGTGGGGCTTCTGGAGCCGCCGCGACGCCAACGAACACCAGAAGTGCTAACACCACGGGCGCCGGCCGGGGGCGGCATGTCCTCATGGTTGGCTTGGGGACAGTCGTTCGCATGGCCTTGTTTCTCGTTCTTCCGTTCACCATTCGTGGGGACTCGTCCGCACGTACCGTGTGGTGTCGATCGTGACTCGCGTCGACATGCCGGGGCGGATCCGATTCTGAACGTTGTCCTTGTGCCCGAACCGGATCCGCACGGGCAGTCGCTGCACGACCCGAACGAAGTTGCCGGTGGCGTTGTCGGGCGGAAAGAGCGAGAACACCGCGCCCGATCCACCGGCGACGCTCTCCACCCAGCCGTCGAACACTTTCTGCGAGATGGCATCCACCGTGATCTTCACCGCCTGGCCGACCCGGACGTTGGCCATCTGCTGCTCTCGCATGTTGGCGACGATCCAGACGTTGTCGAAGTCGAGCGGCACGATGCTCAGGAAGGGGGCATGGGCCTCGACCGTCTTGCCGACCTGGATGGTGCGGCGGCTGATGACGCCGGCTCTCGGGGCGCGGATCAGGGTGTTGCTCAGGTTGAGCTTGGACTGCCGCAGCTTGGCCTCGGCCAGCGCCTGCTCGTTCCGGAGCCCCAGGGCGGTATCGGCCGCCACGGTGAGCTGCATTTGCTCGGCCTCGGCCCGGCCGACCGTGGCGTCGGTGTTGGCCAGCGCCTTGCGGCTCTGCTCGAGGCGAACGGTCGCCTCCTGCAACTGCAACTCACTCGCCAGCACCTGACGCTCGGCGCCCTTGATGTCGCTCTGCAGCGATTCCACCTTGGCGATCGCCTCGCGATAGGCGGCCTCGCGGTTGTCGAACTCCTGCCCGGGAACGTCGCCACTCTGGGCCAGGTTCTTGAACCGCTCATAGTAGAACTGGGCGTTGCGCTGCAGCGCCAGGCGGCCCGGGAGCTGCGCCTGGAGCGCCCCGAGCACTTCCTTTTCCTTCTCGTGCAGACGCGTGTGCGTTTGCACGGCCACCGTGGCGGCCTGAACCGCCTGCTCCGCCTCGGCCCGTTTCGCCTGGGCGGCGACGAGCATCGCCTTGCGGTCGTCCGTGGTGAAGTGAGTCGTGACGTCGGCGGCGTCGGCGTCGTGGCCGGCCTGCTGATAATCGGCCAGCGCCTGGTCCACGTCGATTTGAAACTCGACCGGGTTGATCTGCGCGATGGGGTCGCCTGGCTGGACAATCATGTTGTCGTCAACGAACAGGGCGACCACCTGGCCGGTGACCTGGGAGGAGATCGGCGTGATGTTGCCGACGACGTAGGCGTTGTCCGTGTACACGCTGTCGCGGGTGCTCCACCACCACCAGGAGAGCGAGACTCCGCCCGCCGCCAAAGTTATCAGCAGGATGAGCAACCGAAGACGATTCGGTGGATTTGGTCGTGGCATGGGTCCATGTCCATGGAGTTGTCAATGAACTTGCACCTCCCCTCTCTTGATTTATCAAGAGGGGTGAGTGCGATGACGTTGATTGATTGGAACGGGCTGGAGCATCGCAAGGACGTCCACCGTTGGTACGTGCAGAGACACAGGACTCCCGCGGTTGTCGTTCGGGCTGCGCGTACGTCGAACCTTGGCGTCAGGGGCATCGGAACGTCATTTGAGTTCGCAACGTCGACCCAATGGCGTTCCGAGCACCGACATCAAGGGCAGACACTCGATCCCTTAGCGGGATGCAACCCGATGGAAAACTGCGGTAATCCCAAGGCGTGAAGTCGCTTTCGGGCCGTAACGCCCGTTCCCCTCCCTATTTGGTGGTAGGCTTCGAAGCCGACGGAGATCGGCTTTGAGCTCAAGGCAACACCTGACCATTTTCAGGCCTGAGCGCGCGAAAACACCGGCGGTTGAATCGCCGGGTCAATCAGAATATCTGGATCTTTAATACGGTGGCCTCGGCGGTGGCGGCATCATTGCCGTTCGCCGACGTCATCTCAACCAGCGCCGTTCGCTAGTCTCAGGAAGGAGGCGTTGGTGTGTGGGAAAGGCGTTGAAACGCCCTGCCTCGCACGACTTCTTATCGGCATCGGACGCCGGTTGTTCCAATTTTATCGCCTTTGCGGTTGGCTTGGCAGGCGAGTTTTCGTGAAGATCCCGTGTTTTGTCAATCGACCTGCGACGGCGTGGCCACAGAGGGAACGAGTTGGGCAGAAGACCAGGGATTGCCATGTGGACGTCGGTGTAAGGAACGGGTAAACTCCTGGAACTCACCCAGGTGTCTCCGCCATGACGATCACCCGTGGCACCCACCGGACCCGGGTTTCGCGCCGAGGCCCAAGTCGTTGGACGTGATGGGGCTTTCCCGTAGGGGAGGCTTCAGCCTGCTGCGCCTTGTCAGAGCCGAGCAGACTGAAACCGGTTCTGCGAGGATGTGTTCAAAGACATGTTATGCGGGTTTGCCTGGCGTTGTAGGGCCTATGGGGTAGCGATCCGTCAAACGCGTCGGTGATTCTGTGCTTCGGCCTCGATCCTCTTGATCCAGGCATCCTTGCAATCCCCATAGGCGTGTGAGTCGTCGGGATGGAGGCGTTGGCAACGCGCTTTCTCCTGATCATAGGCCCGCGCGATCTCCGGTCGCTCGCGAAGGTAATCGCGAAAGGCGAGGTGACGGTTGATTTCCGGAGAACCCGCGACAAAGCAATGGAGCTGCACGAGCCTGCGTCCGGTTTCCGGGTTGCCTTTCGTACAGTACCGTCGCCCTGGCAGGCCGAACTCTCCCCACCACTCATAGCCCAGCGCTTCGATTTCGGATCGGCGGGTGTCCAGCTCCGCCAGGCTCCTGACAACGGGCATCAGATCCAGGATCGGCTTCGCGGCGATCCCGGGAATCGCCGTGGAACCGACATGGTGGATCTCCACCAGAACGGCGCCGACGGCCAGGGCAAGGGCCTTGCTTTCGGCTTGGGCGGCCTCGGCCCAGCGCGGATCATGGGGCCACAATTCGACCTTGAACGGGGGCGGCAATCGATCCTCCTCCCTGGAGAGAGTCTGGCAACGCGGAAGTTCGAATGGCCGGCGGGCCGTCCCGCGCTGACGCACGGGAGGCCCGCCAGTGAGAGCGGTTGGCGCCGCCTCATCCTTCCTTTGACAAGAGTGATTAACGGCGCGGCTGTTCACGCGACGCGAGGTCGGCCTGGGCTCCGCGCCAGCCCGCTTGCCACTGCTCGGTCAGCCTGGCGACGAGGGCGGCGTTGGCGGGGTCGTCGGCGATGTTTTGATTCTCTTGCGGGTCCGTCTGGTGATCGTACAGTTCAACGGCCGTGACGTGGGACGGGTTGTTGCGCTCGACCCAGCGGGTGAAGCGGTAGCGGTCGGTCCGCATCGAGTAGCCCATCAGGCGCTTGCCGGCCACCTGGCGGGGATATTGGCTGAAGGCGGCCGACTTCCAGGGGCGGTCGGGGGCTTGGAGGACAGGGACAAAGCTGGTTCCTTCCAGGTGGGCCGGAGCCTTCAGGCCGGCGAGATCCGCCAGGGTGGGGTAGATGTCCACGAACTCGACCAGGGCGCGGGTCTTCTTGCCGGCCTCCGCTTGGCCGGGCGCGGCGACGATCAGGGGGGAATGGGTATCGAGCTCGACGTTCGAGTGCTTGCACCAGGCGTCGTGCTCCCCGAGCTTCCAGCCGTGGTCGCCCCAGAACACGACGATCGTGTTATCGCGGAGCGAGAGCCGGTCGAGCTCGCTGAGGACCTTGCCAACCTGGGCGTCCATGTAGCTGATCGCGGCGTAGTAGCCGTGCTTGAGGTTGCGGGCCAGGTCGTCGGGGAGGTGGCCCGTCGGGATGTTGGCGTACGACCGGAGCTCGCCGCCCCCTTCCACGGCGTACGCCGGCGCCCCCTTGGGCCGGTACGGGTTGCTCGCCAACTCGAGCTGGGCCGGGTCGTACAGGTCCCAGTATCGCTTGGGGGCGATGAACGGCAGGTGCGGCCTGGCGAACCCGACGGCCAGGAAGAAGGGTTCTCCCTTCGCTTTCAGGTCCTGCAGGGTCTCGACGGCCATGCCGGCGACCTTCCCGTCGATGTAGGCGTCGTCGGGCACGTCCGCCGACTCGAATGCGGGGCCGCGGCTCCCTCGGGGCACGCCCCCCTTCTTCTTCGGGACGGCGGCCTTGCGATTCGCCGCGGCCAGCGCCTGGCTTTCCGGCAGGGCGTAAACCTTGGCCTCGGCCGTCTTCCATGCGACCGACCACGACTGCGGGTCGTCGAAGCCGGGGTGGAAGATCTTCCCCAGCCCCTGGACGAAGTAGCCGTTCTGCTTGAAGAACTGCGGTAGCGTGACCGTGTCGGGCATTGCTTTCCGGAAGTGGGTGACCAGGTCATAGACCTTGGTCGTATCGGGCCGTGCACCGGTCAGCAGGCTGGTTCGCGACGGCGAGCAGACCGCCTGCTGGCAATAGGCTCGCAGGAACGTTAACCCGCGCGCGGCCAGCCGGTCCACGTTCGGACTCTTCACCACCTTCGAATCATACGCGCCGAACTCGGGTCGGAGGTCATCGACGGCGATGAACAGGACGTTGGGCTTCTTCGCCTCCTGGGCCGGCGTTTGCGCTCCGGCCCAGGTGCACGCGGCGAAGCAGAAAACCAAGGACCAGGCGGTCTTCGCCTGGCGGTTCGTGGGGACTCGAGCGATTTTCATGGTGCAGTTCTCGAAGGCTGAAGGCAAGGGGAGCGGACGGTACTTGCGGCATGACCCGGGGGTCATGGAGATCGTCGGAGACGGCTGGGGAAATTGCAAGCGTGGGACGGTCGCTCGCGGTCCGCGGGGGACACGTTCATGTTGAAATCGCTGCGTTTGCAGCCGTCCCGAGGATGTCAGGTCGCCAGGCACTTCAAAGGGGAAGCCTGCAAGCTTTCCAGCGGGATGGACCACCGGGCGAAGGGGCAGGGGCCGTCTTCGGCCGGGCACGAGCGAGGGAGGCGCGGGCCGACTACGCGTTCGAGGGCTGCGCCGGTTCGATCAAGGCCGCCTCAATCAGTCGCCGGCACGCGGCGAGGATTCGATCGGCGACCGTGTCGTCGGCGACGGCCCGAGCCAGCGTCATGCCACCGATCAAGACCGACAGGAGGGCCAGCGCACGGTCGGTGGAAGGTTGATCGCTCTCGTCCCGCAGGTGGGGAGCAAGAGTCGCGGTGATCTCGCCGAGCACCTCCTCGAAGGCGCGCCGGGCCGGTTCCCCCGCCCGCGGCAGATCCGCCAGCAAGGGGGGCATCAGGCATCCCCGGTCGATCGAATGCCGATGCGCCGGGGTCAGGTAGTAGTCCGCCAGGGCCCGGATTCGCGCCGGTCCGGACAGGGCCTCGTCCTTTTCCGCGGCGGAGGCGAGCCGGGACTGCCGCAACGATTCGACCAGCATCTCGGCGAACAGGGCGTCCTTGGACGCAAAATGAGCGTAGAAGCCTCCCGCGGTCAGTCCCGCTTCGCCCATCACCTTGTCCACACTGCCCGCCTGGAGCCCCTCCCGCCGGAACACGACGGCAGCCGCCTCGAGAATCCGTTGCCGGGTCTTCTGCTTCTGGTCGGCAGGATATCGCATTCTCGCGTTGTATCACGACCGTAATTCCCCTTCAAGGAGGCGGATGGCCCTGGGAATGACGCGTGCGGTGTTGGCGCCGGCGATGGCGCCATGTGGGCGGGCCGAGAGATGAAGAGGAATTCGAAGACGCGGGAGCCCGTCCCGGCGTCCCCCCCGTGGCTAGGTCTTGCGGGGGACGCCGGGACGGGCCCGGAAGGAAGGATGTCGGAGGGTCGGCTCCCAACGGCGATCGCTCGGCCGGTTCCGCTCGACCCGACCCGGTCTCAGGTGCCGAACTCGGGGCGACGCATCGAGAGCTGCGACTGAAGACGCTGAATGATCGAAGAGTGCATCTGCGAAACCCGCGACTCGCTCAGGTCGAGCGTCGCGCCGATCTCCTTCATGGTGAGCTCTTCGTAGTAGTACAGGATGATGATCAGGCGCTCGTTTCGGTTCAGACCCTTGGTCACCATGCGCATCAGGTCCTTGCGCTGGAGACGGCGGGTGGGGTCTTCCCCCTTCTTGTCCTCGAGGATGTCGATCTCGCGGACATCTTTATAGCTGTCGGTCTCGTACCACTTCTTATTCAGGCTGATGAGGCCGACGGCGTTGGCGTCCATCGCCATCTTCTCGTACTCTTCCTGGGGAAGACCGAGCCGTTCGGCGAGTTCGGCGTCCGTGGGGGGACGGCCGTGCTGGGCCTCGAGGGCCTTGCGGGCCTCTTCCATCTTGGTGTGCTTGGACCGGACGAGTCGGGGAACCCAGTCCATGGTCCGGAGCTCGTCGAGCATCGCCCCGCGGATCCGGGGGACGCAGTAGGTTTCAAACTTGACCCCGCGGGTCAGGTCGAAGGCGTCGATCGCGTCCATCAGCCCGAAGACGCCGGCCGAGATCAGGTCGTCGAGATCGACCCCTTCGGGCAGGCGCTGCCAGATCCGCTCGGCGTTGTACTTGACCAAAGGCAAGTACCGTTCCACCAGGCGGTTGCGCAAGGGCGTGGTGGGCTGTTCCTTGAACTCTCGCCAGAGTTCTGTCACGTCCACGTCCAGCTTGGTTGCCATCCTTGACCTCCATGTCAGCGACGCGAAAGGGGGCACATCCATGTGCATGAGGCGTGACCTTGAGCCCGGCGGCCGTTGCGGCGTCGCGACGATCCGTCGAGGGTCTTCGAGCGAGCGTCTCGAAGACCGGCCTCACCTCATGTCCCTTCACGGTCCAAGGAACCTGATCTTTCCTATTTATCGGACAATCGACGGAGTCAGCTTGAGCGTCGCCGTCGAAACAATCTTCACAACCAGAACAGGCAAATGTTCGAACGAGTCCGGCCCGGTCGCCGTCACCGCCTGGCGCACGGCCGGAGTTTCAGCGGGCCACCCGGCTCAACGCCCAGCGCGCCGCCAGAGCGGAGAAGAACCCGGGGCGTGGACTCCTGGGCTGGCGTTCCTCGATGAGGTCACGGGCCAGGCGACGCACGCCGCGGGAAGCGACCGAACCGGGGTAGGCGAGCAGGAACGGCTTGCGTGTCCGGACAGCCTGCGGCACGTGGGCGTCGGATCGGACGTAGCCAAGTCCCTCGACGACCGTCCCGAGAAACTGCCGGCTCGAGGCGATGAGTCGAGACTGGACGTCGATCGCTTCGGCGGGGGAAGCCGCCTGATTCACCACGGTCCGGAGTCGCGACGGCCCCGAGAGGCGGCGAAATCGGCCGATCACGGCGTGGGCGTCGGCGACCGACGTCGGTTCGGGGGTCGTGACGATCACCAGTTGGTCGGCAGCCGCCGCCAGAGTGGCGATCCCCGGGCCAAGGCCCGAGCCGGCGTCGACCAGCAGGAAGTCGGCCCCCGCTTCCAACTCGGCCAGCTCAGCCACGAGCCGGGCGGGTCCGTCTCCGAGCACGTCGAGCAGCGTCCGCATGCCGTGCGCCCCGGGGACGATCCGGATGTCGCCGGGACCCGAGACGATCGCCTCGGCCAGGGTGCAGTCGCCGGCCAGCACATCCCCCAGGTCGTACGACGGGGTCAGGCCACACAGCAGGTCGATGTTCGCCAGACCGAGGTCGGCATCCACCAGGACCACGCGTTGGCCGTACTCCCCCAGGGCGATCGCCAGGTTGAGCGTCAGGTTCGACGTGCCGACCCCCCCCTTGCCGCTGGTCAAAACCAGCGACTGGGTTCCCGCAGGCGCCTCGAGGCTCGGGCTGGGCTCGGGGGGATCAGCCAGGGCTGTCGCCCCCGACCGCGCCTGGACCAACTGTCTCAGTCCATCAGCTTGATCGGACATGAATCCCTCAAGATTCCTCGAAACGTGGGCGAGGCCCACCCGGAAAGAGCCCGGCGACCGGCGACAGGACTGAACCCGTCTCCTGTCGAACGTCGTTACGGGAGCGTGATCGGCGGATGGGTCTTGTCGGTGAAGTATGTGTTATAGAAGTCCACTTGCCTCTCCATGGCGGCTCGGTCATCCACGTACGAGTCGTCCGCGGGTTTCTTGCGATCAAACGCGTCATCCAACGCAGCGCGCCCTCCCAAGGCAAGACCGATCAGGATCGCCAGCAATCCGAATCTCCGCGGGTCGGACGTGTGGCTTCGCCTCATGCGCCTCTCCGCGTCTGAACAAGTGCCGGATCGATCCTCGCCAACGCCAAGGACGCGAGTCCGCAGAACGCCGAATCATGCCACCGCCTCGTGTCCCAGGATCAAGCGGGCCAGCCGGGTCCGGTTCGCCGGCTCGATGTCGTCGGGGACGGCCTGGCCGGTGGTCAGGTAGCTGACGGGACGATCGGCCTGGCCGAGCACCGAGAGCACGCCGCCGAGGCCGTCGGCCTCGTCGAGCTTGGTCAGGATCAGGCGGTCGGCCTGGACCAGAGCGAATCGTTCAACGGCCGCGCGAAGGCTCCGTTCGCCCGCCACGGCGCTGAGGACCAGGTGAACCTCGTCGGGCTGCGCGGCGGCCAGGAAATCGGCCAGCTCGCGGATCTTGACCTCGTCGCGCGGGCTCCGGCCCGCCGTATCGATGAGGACCAGGTCCACATCCCCCAACTCGTCGATCGCCCGCCGCATCTCGCTGGGCGCGTTGGCCACGGCCAGCGGGAGGCTGATGATCTCGGCATAGGTCCGAAGCTGTTCCACGGCCGCGATCCGGTAGGTGTCCACGGTGACCAGGCCGGGACGAAACCCGTGGGTCAGCTTGAAATTGGCGGCGAGCTTCGCGACC
>Ga0182739_1004889_pt1 | contig 10833 bp, 11 predicted proteins | sample eDN5th30CBELigBY_FD_128873 | JGI IMG/M metagenome (GOLD analysis project Ga0182739, IMG submission 128873) | Enriched backyard soil microbial communities from Emeryville, California, USA - eDNA 5th pass 30_C BE-Lig BY (version 2) (version 2) | ecosystem: Environmental > Terrestrial > Soil >...
CATGCTGCCACCCGAGAAGCCACCATCGTCGTAGGCCGTCTTGATGAGCTTCCAGCCCTCATGAGCCTGGCTCTTGATGTACGCCTCGCATGCTTCCCGCTGGGCATCGAGGGAGTTGAAGGCCTGATCCAGGCCCTCCTCCGTCGATTTCCGGGTATAGATGGCGCACCGGCGGGTCTGCGGGATCATCGCCGGGGCTCCCGGATTCGGAAGAATGCGGGTCCGGACCATTTGCTGCCCGTGATCAGCCCTGCGATCTCGGAGAGGGATTCGTACCGTTCGCCCTTGTATTCGAAGCCACTGTCCAGGACACCTACGCGATAAAGGACGCCTTTCCACTCCCGCGTCAGCATCGTCCCTGGCTTCAGGCCATAGTTCGGAAGGGGCGTGTAATCTGGATTGGCTGCAAAGGCCCGCTGAAGCTGGCGGAGACGTTTTGTGGTTTCCGGCTTGAGCCCGCCATAAAAACGGACCTGTATCTCGTAGGCAAAGCGCCGCCGCATGAGATCCGCGCTCTGGTGTTTGGGTACCGGGCCCAGCCGCTCCGCCCAGAGGTCGCGAAGCTCGGAGAGACCGAGATCGCCCAAACGGGCGATCTCCGCTTCAAGTGCGGGATCTGGGGTGTAATACATCTGGTCACCCCTCGATCCGATAAACTCGATCCTGGCCATCGGCCTTGCTGGCAGTGACAGCAAGGCCCTGCTTTTTCTTGAGCGTTCCGGACATGGCGCCGCGGATGCTGTGTGTCTGCCAGTTCAGAGCCTTGGAGAGTTGCCCGATCGTCGCTCCCTCGGGCCGGCGCAGCATCGCCTCCAATCGCGCCAGCTTGGTGGCGGCTACCTTGGTTTTGGCCTTCCCAGCCTTTCCCGTGCTGGTCTGTGTCTTCAGTCTTGTCATAGCTAGCTCCATGCGTTGAGCCGGCCCCTTGCCGGCAACGCATGCATGCTTGCTGTGCCGCTTCTCTCAAGCGGACTAGCAGATCATTTCCTTGCGAATAATACTGCCACTGAATTGTTCGATTGCTTCGGGGCTGCCGGCTGCCCCTCCGCCCAGATCTCAATCAAAGACCGGATCATCGATGCCACGACCGTGTGTGGACATTGCTAAGAGTATGGCCCGGCGAGCGAAATCTCCGATCAACGTGTTGATTCGATTCGCTATTCTCGCTCGCCCGCTCACACCATTAATATGAGCAATCTCGCCTAAGGCGAAGAGGCCAGAATACTTGGATTATAGAACCGGCTGTTCGTCCTTCAAGATGACATTCCGGATGGCGCCACGCGTTGGCACACCGTGGCGTGTCCAGATGGCTCGTTGATAGGTGAGACCGTGAACGACTCCGGCAACAGCATCCGCACAGTCCTTGCTGAAGCGTGGCGCGTGGTCGATGAGACCGGTCTTGGGATTTCGTTCCAGTCGGACGATCTCCTCGAGTGCCTTGTTGTGCTCGGGAGCTTCGACACGACCGTCGTAAAACGCGGTTCTCATGACGTCGTACGGCATGGAGCCTGCATCGATCGACTGCTTGCTGGTAATGAAGCCGGCCTGCCGCAATAGCTGCAGGCTGTCGGCCGACTGATAGCTGTCGTAGGTGATCCATTTCAAGCTCATGCCCAGATCTTTGAGCTTGATGAAGAGCTTGCGAACATCCTCAAACTTGATCTCATCGCTTCGTGGCGGTTTGACCTCGAGGATCAGGTCCAAGACGACACGAGGCATCAGCTCGAACGTACTTCCGGTGCGCTGCACCTTTACGAACTCTGGCACCCATCCCACTGCAACACCTGCACTGTCACCCGACAGGCCAAGGTCCACGTGCGCAAAGCGCGGCTCGTCGGGTCGAACAATGCGGTTCGGATAAATCGATGGGCGTGACGATTTGAAGTCAGTGGTCGGCGTACTCAAAATCGAAGGCGACCGGCCAAACGCCGACCTCACCGCCTCGGTGTTTAGGATGAAGGGGTGGATGGCGAAAGTGGCGCTGCCGGCGATGTCGCGGATGGCGGATAGCATGTCCCGGGTAAACTCGGGACGGAACTCCTCAGGCACGTCCATGACAAGATGGTTGTCCGCCTCCGCCACTTGGGCCTCGCCCTCCAGAATGGAGGGCTTGCGGGTATTATCACCAAGGAAGAGACGGAATCGATCCTCGCCATAGGTCCCGACAGGTTTGATATCCCAGACCCGCCGGTCGTACACGTAGATGCTGCTGCGTCCCTTCTCGCTGATCTCTCGCTGCGCCTCGATCTGCTTCTGATCGGTAAATTCGCCGGGATAGCGCTTGGAGGAGACGAGGCAGAGCATGCCGGGGAGCTTTCCGCCCGCAGTCATGAAGCGCGACTTCCGGCGGCGGGCTAGCGAGTTGTACGTTTCCAAGGCTTGGTCGTACGCGCCACCGTCGGGGGACCGCATGGACCGGTCCACCATGTCCATGTAGTTCACCTCGTCCAGTATCCCGCCCATGATGTTGCTGCCGATGGCAGCCGTTGCCCTGCCGGAGAGCGGTCGCACGACGATACGATTGGGAAACACCAGTTCGTTCTTGATGCGCGGACTACATGGGAAGTGCCGCTGAAAATAGAGCGAGTTGTCGACCATCTCGCGAAGGCGCCTGTAGGCCACCTCTTTTGCTACCTGGGCCGATAGCGACTGGATGGCAAAGACGATCTCGGAGGCCGGATCCAGCTTGAAAAAGGCGTGGGGATCACGCAGGCAGGACAGCACGTGCAGCTGATAGGCAGTGGTCAGCAGCGCAATGGTGGTCTTGCCGGTGCCTATGGCGCCGGTCAGAACGGCCTCGACGTACCGTCCGCTGTTGATCTCGCGCAGGACGTCCATCACAGCGGGGTAGATCGCCTCGCCGCACGCCAGGAACTCCGCGCTCTCCATGAAGGTCTGCACGTCGACGGGTAGCCGGACGTAGGCCTTTGCATCCGCGTAATACGACATCAGGTGCCTCGCCGCCTGCACCAGAAATGGACCTCGTTCTGCCTCGGGCAGGCGGGCCGCGTGACGCAAGATCGCTGGCCCGGTGTCAGGAGCGCTTGCGATGATGTCGTAGGCAAGATTTACGTCCGAGATGGAGACCAACAACTACTTGATCTCCATGAGCAAGTTTGATTTCTCGACTGCGGCAAGCTGTTCCGGCGTTAGAGCGAACGAAGAACCCGCGCTCAGCGGCTGGTTGTCGTTCACCGGTGGATAGGCAATGTTGTAGAGTTCAAGGGCCATTTTCATGGCCGAGTGATTGCCGCTCATGGCGATCAGCATGAGCTTGGTTACCAAGGCCTGAATTAGGGGCATTTTTGTGGGCTTGCCGTTCACAGTCGTCGTCAGTTTCTGATCGAATGTAGCTCGAAGCACCGATTCCAGACCCAATGCCCCTTTTGGGCGGCCTTTGGGGTTGCCGGATTTGCCCTTCTGGAACTGCGCATGCTTCGGCGGCTTGCCATAACCGACCGCATGTGGACCGGCCCCTGCTATTCCGCTGTCGTTTTCTGCTTTCTTCTTCATCGTGTTTGCCTCCACTCCTCACTCTGCCGATTTGGCAGCAGTCCGCCACTGGCTGTGGCCGGGGCGGCTCGAATTTGCGCCCCCCCTCCACTTGGCCATGGGCGAGCCCCTCACGCCGCGTCTGTGACGAGGGGGGTAGCGTTGGGCATCTGCTCGAAGGTCCGTCCACTGGCAACGTGAACGGCGTGCCGGCCGGTCAGCGCCTGCCATCGCTCGATCGCGGCATCCACATAGTGTGGATCGAGTTCGATGCCGCGGCCTACGCGTCCGGTCTTCTCGGCCGCCAGCAGCGTCGTGCCACTGCCAAGGAACGGATCAAGGACCACCCCTTGACGGGTCGAACAGTCCTTGAGGGCATCGATGACCAGAGGCAGCGGCTTGACCGTCGGATGCAAGCTCAGTTCGGCCATCCGGCCGGGCCTAAAGGTGTTGACCCCGGCATAATCCCAGACATTCGTCCGGTATCGGCCGCTCCCGCCGAGCTTAAAATTGTTGATGTGGGGCGCGGTCCCAACCTTGAAGACTAGGACCAGCTCGTGCTTGGAACGGTAGAAGGCACCCATGCCAGCGTTGGTTTTGTTCCAGACGCAGAGGTTCTTCTGCTCGCTGTATATGCCCTTGCCGGCGGCCATGACCTCGCCCATGTGCCGCCAGTCCATGCAAATATAGTGGATGGCACCGTCCCCACTGTAGCGGGCCGCCCAGCCCATCGCGTTAGCCAAGAATCCGGTAAACTCGCTTTCCGACATCTCCCCCGCTGCCATCTCAAAGGCACGGTGGTGGACAGAGCCCAGGCCGCAGACGTGTCCGTCGATCTTGACGTTGTAGGGCGGGTCGGTGAACACCATCTGGGCGCGTTGATCACCCATCAGCTTTGTATATGACGCCTCCTCCAGGGCGCTGCCGCACAGCAACAGGTGCGAGCCGAGCTGCCACAGATCGCCCAACGAGCTGACCGGAGCTCGATCACGCTCCAGTTCTGGCACAATCTCGGCCTCCGGTACCTTGGGGACAGCAGGCGCATCCAGCCTGTCGACATCGCGGGTGTCGAAGCCCGTGACTTCAAAATAGAAGTCGCACTCCAGGCTGGACAGCTCCTTGAGCTCGACCGTCAGCAACTCCTGATCCCACTCGCCAAGTTCGGCGAGGCGGTTGTCAGCGAGCATGAACGCACGCTTTCGCGCAGCCGTCAGGTGTTTGACCTGGATGGTAGGCACCACCTTCATATGAAGGAGCTGCGCTGCCTGAAGCCGACCGTGACCGGCGAGGACCGTGTCGCCCTCATCAATCACAACTGGCGCCAACCAGCCGAACTCGTGAACACTATCGGCAATCTGTTGGATTTGGCGGGGGCTGTGGCTGCGCGCATTGCGGCAATTGGCCTTCAGGTCCGTGATGACGCGCATCTCCACCACCGGGGCAAAGGCTTTCGCCAGCGTCCGGAGCGGGTTGATGTTGGGGAATTCACGGGTAACGGGAGGCTGGGTAGGCTCGTTCTTATTGTGCGCCTCGGGCGCTTTGCCCTTGGTGGTCTTGGACATTGGCTCGACACCTTATTATAGGCCTGCGCTAGCGACCCAAGTTGGTCCTGTAGCGCAAGCCGACAAATTGCTGGCGCCGACCCGGATATGTCGGTTGAGCGTCAGCTTGTGGATTCACGCTAGCGGTCTCGGAGGGTTCCGAAAGAGTGCTGAGCCGCGGTGGCAGCTGCGTGCGACCAGTTTTCGCTGTCAATAGCCCCCAGCAGACCCGGTCCGCCTCAACGGCCACGCGGTAGCCAAATAGGTCGCAGAATCGCCAACAAGTTGCCGCCCTCTTGCCCAATGGGCGAGTCGACCCAAATACCGCCTTTAGTCGTGACACACATAGGAATCCGACACGCGCCTCCGTGTGGCCCATCGTGAGGATCTTCCATAGCGTTCGTTATCTGCCCCCTTTTCAGCGGGAAGAACTATCACGTCGCTCTATACGTACGTGGTCTGATCGGTAACAAAGCGACGTCAGACGTCGGCGTCGAGCAGGTTACCCGGCGGTGCAGTACCATTTGAGGCGACTAGTGTGGCCGTGCAGCCGCCCGGGGTTGGCTAGCGGGCAGCGATGACGTTTGCACGCCTACCGTGCCGCCAGCGTCTTGAACGCCGCGGCAAGGACCTTCATCGCGTGACGTGCATGGGCATCCGCTGGCGCAGAACAAAGCATGCCCCCCCGACTCGGTAGCGCCGGCAAGCCGAGGCGCCGGCCGACATCTACCGTCCCGGGTGGCGCCACGCGGCGCGCCAGTGTCGTCTATCGCACCTCGGCCCGCGACCATCTCGCCTGCGAATGCATGACGTTCCAACACGATGGCCTGATCCGGACGGTCCTTGCGCACTACGGTGACTGACCGCCCGGGCGCTCGCGACGACACGCGGTCCGCGCGCTAACGGTTCGCCGGACCCGAATAGGAACGCTCGACCCGCGCCACGCGCACTTCGTAGTGGGCGTACCAGCGCTCCTTGCCGAGCTTCTGCGCACCGCGATGCTGGATGTGGTCGCGCCACGCCGCTATCGCGGGCTCGTCGGTGAAGTAGGCGACGGTGACGCCAAAGCCATCCGGGTTGCGAGCTGCCTCCACGCCGAGGCAGCCCGGCTGCTGCTTCGCCGTCTTGATCATCAGTTCGGCCATCTTGCCGTAACCGTTGTCGCCTTCGGTTCGTTGCCCGGAGAAGATCACCGCATAGTAGTGAGCAGCCGGCGTGTCGGCAAAGCCGGGAATGGCCATCGTGCAACCTCTGATTGGTCTTGTTTGACTACCAGGCGATCTGTCATGCGACGGATCGGAGAAGCCATGAGGCGATACTAGGTTCGCCCGCACCCATGTTCCATTACCTGCCGAGTATACCGCTTCGCCACAGCCCCTAGGGTTGCCGCGCCAACTCACGCTTGAAGAACGCAACGACTTCACGATTGAACCGGTGATGAAATGTGGCCCGGTCGAAGCCAGGCGTTTCCCGGCAGAGGACGTTCGCCACGGCAGCAAGCCTCGCGGTGCAGGGCGGCAGGAAGTCGAAATGTCCCGCTTGGGATTCAACGCGATAGTCAGGCCAGCGCGGCATGGCTTGCCGGATGGCTTCGGCATGGAACGGGTGTGGCATCACCGTATCCTCGCCGGCGCGCCACAACTGCATCGGCGCGGTCACCTCCGCCAGCCGCTCGGGTGTGAAGGCGAAGCCGATCGCAGGCGCCACGATCACGGCCGCCCTGATCCGTTCGTCCCGACGGTCGATCGTCGCGGGCGATGTCAGCATGCGTTTGTCCGCCAGCAGGGAATCGACGATCTGGCAGGCGAACTCGAGCGGATGCTCGGCGCAGTGCGCGATGACGCGCGAGAAATCAGGAATGCCGCCCAGCGTGACCAGCCCCGCGAACCCGCCCGCCGCAAATCCGAAGAAGCCGATGCGATCGTTGTCGATCGAATCGATCGAGCCCCAACGTGACAGCATGAAGTCGATGGTCCCGGTGATGTGCCATACGCGGTCGAGCACGGCGGCTGCGCGCCGCCGATCGGTGTTTGTGTCGCCGAGATGGGTCGGCGCGACCACGATGAAGCCGGCGGAGGCCAACGCCAATGCAGTGTTGTAGTGACTCCAGGCGGCTCCACCCGACCCGTGAGAGACGACGATCATCGGCAAGCGCTTGCCGGTCATCGGCGCATCGAGCGCAACGGTTTGCATGAAAGGGCCAAAGCGATAGGCTGCTTCCGGCGACGTGCTGGGGTACCAGACGGAAAGCTCGAGCGGCAGGCCGTAGTAGTCGACGCCCTTCACTTCGCGGAAGCCGACCGTGCCCTCGCCAGCCCGGGCAAGGGGTGGCATTCCGAGCAGGAGCCGCTATCGTTCCCAGCATCCAATGTACGATGCGTTTCGACATCGGCGCATCGTAAGCCCGATCCGCTGCGCGCGTATGCACCGCAAAGTATAGCCATGGCCTTCGGGACAACGGCGTAAACTTACAAGGGCAACCATCGTTTCGGCAACGGCGATATGGTCCCGACGGCGGCCAGGGAGCCTTCCTTCCTGATCTCTCCCGATGGACAAGCGTCTCTTGTTCAGGCCGTCAGTCGTTGCCGGCTTCCATCCAAGGCCTTGCCCGGCTGCCCTCAAGCCGGATGGATGGCCGGCGACGACGCCTGATCGGCGCCGATCGATGCTTGCCGAAGCGTCGCATCGGTGATGTCCCTCCCTTGCGTTCTTCAGGCGCGGGCCATCGGGGTGAAGGATATTCACCCGAACATTGAGCTTAGTCGTTTGTCAGTTCTCCGGTGCGATCCGAGATTGGGATCGAGGATTGATTCCAAGGAGAACGACATGTCGACAACTGTGTTGTGCGAAGCGTCCGACGGCATCGCGGTCCTGACCCTCAATCGCCCCGAAAAACTCAACGCCATCAACTATGAGATGGCGGACACGCTTCTCGCCCTGATGGATGTCCTCGAAGCCGATGCGGCCATCGGAGCGGTGGTGATCACGGGCGCGGGCGACAAGGCCTTCTCTGCCGGCGCCGACATCGCGGAGTTCTCCGAAAGCGTACGACGCGGGCCGACCATCGGCATACGTGAGTTTGTGCGGCGTGGACAGGCGATGACGGCTCGCATGGAGGCTTTCCCCAAGCCGATCATCGCCGCCGTCAACGGCATCGCCTTCGGCGGCGGCTGCGAGGTCACCGAAGCCGTGCACATCGCGCTGGCGAGCGAGCGGGCGACCTTCGCCAAGCCCGAAATCAAGCTCGGGATGCCGCCGACCTTCGGCGGCACGCAGCGCCTGTCGCGACTGGCCGGACGCAAGCGCGCGCTGGAACTGCTGCTCACCGGCGAAACGTTCGGCCCCGCGAAAGCCCTGGAAATGGGACTCGTCAACAAGGTGGTGCCGCACGAGGAACTGCTGCCTGCCGCCCGGTCGCTCGCCGGCCGGATCCTGCGCCATTCGCCGCTCGCGGTCGCCGGCATCATTGCCGCCGTGACACGCGGCCTCAACGTGTCGATCGCCGAGGGTCTCCTTGTGGAGAGCGAGCAGTTTGGCCGGATGGCTCCGACAAACGACCTGCGGGAGGGCATCGACGCTTGGATCGAACGACGGCCGCCCGCTTTCCAGGGCACCTAACCGAAGACGCCCGCGATGGCCTATCGTCTGCCTCCTCTCAATTCCATGCGCCTGTTCGAGGCGGCAGGTCGACGGCTCAGCTTCAAGCTCGCGGCGGAAGAGCTCAACCTGACGCCGAGTGCAATCAGCCACGGCATCCAGGCGCTCGAGGATTGGCTGGGCGTCGAGCTCTTCGTCCGCGGCAACCGCTCGCTCACCCTGACGGGCGCCGGCGCAACCTACCTGCCGCAGGTCCGCACCGCCCTGGAGCTGATCGCGCGCGCCAGCGAGGCGATGCCCGGACGCCGGCCCACCGGCCGGCTGTCGGTGAGTGTCTCGCCAACCTTCGCCATCCGCTGGCTGATGCCGCGACTTCCACGGTTCAACGCACGCCATCCCCGCATCGAAGTCTCGGTCGACACGACGCACCGCCAGATCGAATTCCCGCGCGACGGCATCGATCTCGCCATTCGGCTGGGCCGCGGCAACTGGCCTGAACTATATGCGACCTGCCTGGTCCGCCAGTGCCTGGTGCCGGTTTGCACACCCACGCTTGCCCGAACCCTGCGCACGCCTCAGGACCTCGGGAACGTGACCTTGCTGCATGTGGTCGATGTCACAGAAGACTGGGGAGTGTGGACCGATCTCGCTGGCATGCCGCTATCGCGCCCGTCGCGCGGGCTTCGCTTCGACACCATCCACATGGCCATCGAGGCCGCGGCCGAAGGCCTCGGAGTCGCGATCGGCCGATTGCCCCTGATCGAAGCCGACATCTCGGCCGGGCGGGTCGTGCCGGTACTCGGGCCCCCGGTGACATGCGCCACCGGTTACTGGCTCGTCGCCGGACAGGAATCGCTCCGGCGTCCCGAGGTCGCGGCGTTCCGCGACTGGATCAGTGAAGAGCTTGGCGACAAGCCTGCGCCGACCAGCATGATGCCGACGGCAGTGCTGAAGACCATAGCCGTCGACAAGCGCACCCTGGTGGCCCACGGCTAGACAAGGCGGCACGCAATTCATGATGCGCGCGTCGGAGCCGGGCCAGGCATCCGACGGGTATCGCGGGACCGACGGTCTGGCCGTCGGCCCCGCCTGCGCGCTGCTGGCCGTACTGCTCTACGCGAGCTTCACGCTGGTCTCGCGCCTCGGATTGAGGTCCTCGTTGGGCGTTGCCGATCTCGCCGCCATCCGCTTCGGCACGGGCGGCCTCCTGTTGTCCCCGGTGCTGCTCCGCCACGGCCTGCAGCCTGGCCATACGGCAGGCGCTGGCGCTCGCGATATTGGGAGGCCTGGGATTCGCGCTGCTCTGCTATGTCGGCTTCTCGCTGGCACCCGCTTCACACGGCGGCGTGCTGGTGCACGGCTGCCTGCCGCACTTCACCTTCGCGATCCTCTGGTCGACCCGCACCGCCAGGTGCGACCGCCGCATGATCGCCGGTGTGATGCTGATTGCGGCAGGCGTGGTCGCCATGATGGGCGACACGCGGGCGCTGGTATCGCTGAGGCCGGGCGGCATCGCGCTGTTCGCGGCCGCTGTCCCGGTGACCTGCCCGCGGGTTTTCGGACCATCGATTAGTTGGGAGACTGGCCTCCGAGAGGAGGCAGGAGATGAAGAAGTCGAAGTTCACGGAAGAGCAGATCGTTGGGATCTTGCGGGAGACGGATCGGGATCCGGTAGCGACGGTGGCCAAGCGCCACGGCGTAAGCGATCAGGCGATCTACACGTGGAAGAAGCGGTTCGGGTCGTTCCAGCCGGACGATGTGCGGCGCCTGAAGCAGCTCGAGCAGGAGAACGCACGGCTGAAGAAGCTGGTGGCGGAACGCGACCTGGAGATCGAGGTGATGAAGGAGATCGCTGCAAAAAAATGGTAGGCGTGCCGGCCCGTCGCGAGCAGGTGGCGTATGCAGGGCGCCGCGGCTTGTCGCAACGACGGTCTTGCACGCTGCTGGGCGTGGCCCGTTCGGCTCTGGGTTACCGGTCGACGAAGGCCGAGAAGGATGCGCCTGTGCTGGCGCGCATGGCGACACTGAGCGCGCAGTACCCGCGCTTCGGCTATCGGCGGATCCGCATCTTCCTGGAGCGCGAGGGCCATGCCATGAGCTGGGGCCGCTGCTGGCGGCTGTGGCGACGGGCCCGGCTGCAGGTGCCCCGCAAGCGCCCGCGCAAGCGGATCGCGACCGGGCGGCCCCGTCCGCAGGCGCCCAC